>Ga0105050_10009151_pt1 | contig 11175 bp, 13 predicted proteins | sample FRY01_FD_78088 | JGI IMG/M metagenome (GOLD analysis project Ga0105050, IMG submission 78088) | Freshwater microbial communities from Lake Fryxell liftoff mats and glacier meltwater in Antarctica - FRY-01 | ecosystem: Environmental > Aquatic > Freshwater > Ice > Glacier meltwater ... | reverse complement strand
CCAGTAACTCCAGTAATACCTCTTGAACAGGACGCTGGACCACTAGGTATCCAAACAATACCTTCATTCCCCGATCTATTTCGGTTATTATTTTGTTGCCAGCTCATAATATATATTTTATATTAAAAAAATATATATACTTAATCGTTAATAATGACTAAATAGGTTGTTTTAAAAGCACTAAATTAACAAATAATTGAAACCAATGAATATAAAGATGTTATGGTAAGTATAAAATGGAATTAATAATAGATAATTTCAAAACTAAAGGAATAAAGGCTCTGGATGAATTAAGCGAGAAAGAACTAAACAAAATAATTCGTTCATCAAATGATGTTTATTATTGTAATAAAGTCCCATTTTTGACTGATAATGAATATGATATTTTATGCGAATATACAATGAAATTATTTCCAAAAAACGAGGTAGCAAAAGAAGGAAATACAAAATGTATTGAAAGGAACAAAATAAAATTGCCATATGAAATGTGGTCAATGGATAAAATAAAACCAGATACAAATGCTTTACAAAATTGGACTAAATCATATAATGGACCATACATAGTATCATGTAAGTTAGATGGTATAAGCGGTCTTTATAGCACGGAGGGAGATATACCAAAATTATACACACGTGGAAATGGAATTATAGGACAAGATATTAGTCATTTTATTCCATATTTAAATTTACCAAAAAATAGTAATATGACACTGCGTGGCGAATTTATTATAAAAAAATCTATTTTTAAACTGAAATATGCAAAGGATTATGCTAATCCGCGAAATTTTGTTGCTGGGATAATGAATAAAAAGAAACCAAACCCGGTTACATGTATGGATATAAATTTTGTAGCATATGAAGTGTTGCATCCGGTTCTAACTCCTTCAAAACAAATGGATTATTTAAGGATGTTATCAGGAGTAGAATATTTAAAAAGTTCAATTATAACAAACGAAATTTTATCGGAAATACTTGTAAAATGGCGTTCTGAGTATGAGTATGAAATAGATGGTATTATTTGTATGGATGATAATGTATATAAACGTCATTCAGGAAATCCGGCACATGCGTTTGCGTTCAAAATGATGTTATTGGATCAGATGGCGGAAGCAAAGGTATTAGATGTAATATGGTCGGCAAGTAAAGATGGTTATTTGAAACCACGCGTTCAAATCGAACCGATTATGTTAAGTGGTGTAACGATAGAATATACGACAGGGTTCAATGGAAAATTCATTGAAGAAAATAAAATAGGCATGGGTGCCGTTATTCGATTAATACGTAGTGGTGATGTTATTCCACATATTATTGGTGTAATACATAAGGCCAAACAAGGACAAATGCCATCTGTTCCATATGAGTGGAATGAATCTGGCGTTGATGTAATGCTATGCAACAAGGAGGATGATATAGGCGTAAGAGAAAAAAATATTACATTATTTTTCAGTGCTTTAGAAGTAGATGGATTGGGTGAGGGTAATGTAAAAAAAATAATATTGGCTGGATTTGATTCAGTAGAAAAGATATTAAAAATGACTGAAGCAGATTTTATGAAAGTAATTGGGTTCAAAGAACGAATGTCTAAAAAAATAAAAGAAAGTATTGTTGATAAAATAGGGAAGGCAACTCTACCTGAAATAATGCATGCTTCTAATTTATTTGGTAGAGGTTTCGGTCTAAAAAAACTAAGGTTAATTTTAGATACATATCCATTGATATTAACGAGCCAACATGTTCCTGCTGAAAAAATATGTATGTTAAAAGATATTGTAAGCATGGCTGAAAAAACATCATTAAAATTTGTAGAAAATATAGATACCTTTGTTGATTTTATTAAGAAAAATCATCTAGATAATAAACTTAATCACATTCAATCAAATCATGTAATAACACATATTCTTAGTGGTAAAAAATATGTAATGACTGGGTTTAGAGATAAGGATACTATTTCCAATTTAGAAAATGTTGGAGCAATTCAAAGTATTACAATAACAAAAAGCACGTTTGTATTGATTGTTAAGGATAATGAAAATAAAAATATTAAGGTAAAAACAGCAGAAGAACTGGGTGTGCCAATAATGACACTAGCAACTTTCAAAGAAAAATACAAAATATGAATTATTATATTATTTTAAGTATTTATCTAATATATAAATGCCATCTTTAACTTTTTCTGAACCATTTTTAATTCCTAAAAATATCCTTAGTGAGGCTGAACAAAAAGTGTATGAAAAAATTGAAAAGGATAGACCGGAGGAATTAAAACTAAGATACAAATGGTGGAGTTTACATGATATAATGAAGTATTATCATAGTGGTCTTATTCCAATAGAAAATGAAGCAAATTTTTTCTCGTTTAAAATTGATTTAACCGCGCCGGAACTTTTACAAAATAAATACAGAGACAAAGATTTAGTGAATGGGTTAGATAATGCAATGAGCCAATTGAAAGAAGTAACAAGTGCTATAGCTAAATATTATATTGATGCCAAAGCAAAATGGACGACAATAACGTCCGAATCAATGTTAAATGCCTCTATGCGTAGGGGCGGCACTCGTTCTAGAAAAAACAAAAAAAACACACAATGTGATGGAGGCGGCGATGGCCGAGCTATATTTACCGCAAACATCGACCAAGATGTCAGCGAAGCGTTTTCTTATGAAAAATTAAAGAATCAATGTACGTTGTCATTATTCGACGATGTATTTCATTCTCGAAATCGTATATTTTTAGTTAATAGTCAAATGCCGACTTGGACTCCTGAAACATATGACGATTTGCAAGGAAATGCGGATAGATTAAATGAAGAAAAAATAAAGATTGCTGCGCTTGGAGCTCCGCCTCCGCTTGCTGGAGGTGAAATGAGTAAGACTCGAAAAACACGAAAATATAGAAATAAAAAAGTTCAAAGGGGTAAATCCCGCCGCATGCGTAAATAAATCAATACGTGATTTCATATTCTATAATAGTTGGCGGTTCGTTACGAATATATAAATACAATTCTTTTTTTATACGTGAGTATAAGTGATTTCGGGAATTATTTCCTCCCATTATTTTTGTTAAATTAGACGAATAAATATGTTGAAATTTATCTTCGGTTGATATTCTATGTTTATTTGCATTTTGCCATTTAACAAATTGAGCCATAAATAATTTATCAAATAAATACATTAATTTATTAAAATCAACCAAATCAACAATGGACCATTGTTGTTTCAATTTATGATATATATAAAATACATTATCTTTGGTTGTAAAAGCTCTTATTGGGAGAATATCAATATTGTTATTACCAATATTGATATTTAAAGGGAGATATTCTTTTAGGACTGCGAGAACGCCTCCAACATAATCGGTTTCAAATAAATGATTTAAATGGCATTCAGTTATTACCAAACGGCCGATCCAAGTAGTATAATCTTCAATATCCGCATTCACGCAAGTTTGGTTCAACCAATTTACAATATTTAATTTTTGTTTAGTTACATTCGTGTTTTTTAAAACCGCATTTAATTTACTTTCCAATTTATTACATTTAGCCCCCAATTCTAAAATAATATTATATAACTCACGAATACTAGGTGTATCTTCTAATTCTTCGATTTCTATTCTTTTTTCTCTTTTGGATTTGGATAAATACTCACAAAGAATGACATGCCTGTCAAAATACGTTTTTCGTTGATAGGTTCTGTAACACGATAAGCATTTATACATTCATGTATTGTATTTCATATAACACGTTTCATGTATTATGAATCAATTTTATATTGAAATTCATATTAAATATAAAATTGATTCATGTATATTAATATATATTAATGTATATACCACGAGATGCCTGATATGTGTGTCAGTTATGTTACTGGGAGTATTTTCTGTTTTATTCTTAGTTGGTGTTATGTAAAAGGATTACATAAGAGGATTCGTGAAAATACAATAACCCAAGAGTATTATGATATTATAAGGAGTCAGCCTACAACCAATATAAATTTTAACGTAGAACCGCCAAGATACACTGAGAAAGATGAATTAATGCCTTTAATTGTGAATAACAAAAGACGTCGCAATTCAATATAAATAAACATAAAATTGATTTAACATATAATAAACAATCAATGACATATACGAACCTAGGTGAAATGAGTGTAAATGAAAAAAATATCATTGATTTATCGCCGGAGCAAGAAGAAGCTTTTTCTGCTTTTAAAAAGGGAAACAATGTTTTCTTGACTGGTCCAGGTGGAACTGGAAAATCAGCACTTATAAAAAAAATGGTTGATTATTGTAATACGTCTCAAGTAGAGAAAAACGTCCAAGTATGCGCGTTGACTGGTTGTGCTGCGGTATTATTAAATTGTAAGGCAAAAACGATTCACTCGTGGGCGGGAATTGGATTAGCAAAGCCCTCAGCTGATTTGGTAATAAAGCAAGTCGCTACAAATAAGTTCAAAGCAGCAAACTGGAAGAATATAAATGTGCTCATTATCGATGAAGTCAGTATGATGTCGCAAAAAATATTTGAAATTTTAGATGGAATTGGTAAGAGTGTGCGTAAAATGAAATCACATTTACCTTTTGGTGGTATACAATTAGTATTTTCAGGAGATTTTTATCAATTACCGCCGGTAATGCGCGAAGAAGATATAGAAAATGACCCGACAACCGCCGCGTTTTGCTTTGAAAGTCCTCTTTGGACGTCGACGTTTCATATAAACGTTCAATTAAAAAAGATTTTCCGTCAAACGGATGATGTGTATACAAAGATACTTAATCAAATTCGAAGGGGGAAATTAAATAGGTCATCACTAGATATATTAATGGCAAATGTAAATAAGCCATTTCCAGATACATTTATTCCTACAATTTTATTGCCAAAGCGCAGAGAAGCTGATATAATTAATTCTTCTGAATTTAAAAAATTAAAAGGAGAAGAAAGGCGATATAAATTAATTGAAGTGAATGAAAAGAATTCTCAGTTCACGTCTGATTATAAAGAAACCGAAATGAATTATTTAATAAATAATCTTATGGTTGATAAAGAAATTATTTTAAGGAAGGGCGCGCAAGTAATGTGTATAGCGAATATTGATACTGAAGGTATTAATCCCGTCGTAAATGGAAGTCAAGGCGTGGTTGATAGTTTTAATGGCGAATGGCCGGTTATTAAATTCACAAATGGTTTCAAAAAAACAATTGGCAATCACGCTTGGATTAGCGATAAAATTTCAACGATTAGTGTAAAACAGATTCCACTGATATATGCTTGGGCGGTTACAATCCATAAATCGCAGGGAGTTTCATTGGATATGGCGCAAATTGATGCGGGAAGTAGTATTTTTGAGTGCGGTCAGACATATGTTGCTTTATCGCGAGTTAAAAGTCTTGATGGTCTTTATTTGACCGATTTTAATCCACAGAAAATAAAAGTTAATAAAAGGGTGCAAGAATTTTACGATTCAATTGAAAAGTTAATTATATAATATTTCAAAACTTAATGAAAATGACCAATCCATATTATTTAAATCAATAACTCTGCCATATTCATCATAAAATGTGATATGTAACTTTTGAATATCAACTGGTCCAAAATATTCTCGCGTGCGATTTAACTGATTGCTTAATCCAGGGTCACTGCTACTCTGATAAACACCTACATCCGCTTGCAATTCAGCCAAATTGATGCGGGTTATAATATTATCTTGTAATATTGAATTTGCGTAGGCTACAATGTATGCAGGTCCAGTATTTTTTTGATGGTCATCTATTGATATAAAGCCGTAACGCGGACCACAAACTAAACAAATGCCTTCAGATATACACCTTGGAATACATGTATATTCAGCGGCTCTAAATCCTAGCTGCCATCCTAACCGCATTTGTAAGTTTGAATTTATTTTTAAATTTCCATCAGTGTCTACATTAAAACGTATTTTAAATCCACTTGTAAATAATATACCTCCATCACCTGCTGTAAAATACGATTTCCCGCTAATTTGGTCTAAAGTATATAACAGATCACCAGAATTTAAATTAGTTCCGGATGAATTTAATGTAACATTTCCACTGGGTTCAATCGAAACTGGCAAGGCATTAAGAATAGCATCATTTAATGAATGAGCGATTGATGCGGCATTACTATTATTTGCCCAAGATTGTTCATAATTTCCATCAGGCAATGTTAAAAGCCATCCTTCAGATGCTTCGGATAAATCAATAATAATACATGACGAATTTTCATTGTACCTAGAAACTGCGTAATAGGTCATGGGTAATTCAATTGATGACACACGCATACTTATTACATTCTTTTGTATTGCTGGTAAAATTACATTAAAGTTTGTAGATTTGGTAGAATAGTAATTCGGTCGAAAACGAGAATCAATACTTATAGCTTGTGTAATTGTTCGAACGCTTATAGGATTAATGTAGCCGGGTGGAGCGGTGTTTGATTCTAATGCCATTCGTCCATTTTCATTTTTTGATTCCTTTCCAATAATACTATCAGGTTTTTCTATAATAAAATTACTTCCTTGTTGAATCACGCGATGGTTTTGTAGCATTGGTATTTTTATAAAATCTTGTACGCGTGAAGTAATTTTATTGATAAATTGAATGATTTCTTCTAGTTTATCATTTCCTAAATTATTCATACTACCAATTTCATTGATTAATTTTGTTTTACATAAATTAACATCATTTATAGAATAGGGTAATGAGAGATGTAATAAATTTTCAATTTCATTATTTGTATAAGAATCGCTATTCAAATTAAATATATCCATTGTATTTGATATATATAATTAAGTTGTTTATTTTTATGTAGTATAACATTTAAAATACATTTTTGTTTATCTAAACTAATTACCACACGACGAACAAGTTCCATAGGGTTGGTGAATTATTGTGTTCATTGTATTAATGTTTCTTGTCATTTTACTATATCTAACTGGCAATAATGTATTTACAGGTAAGTGTGATATTTGTTTATTATTATACGTAAAAATTAATGTCATTTTATTTGAAAACATATATATATATATATATACATACAATTTATGAACAGCAAGACTCACTCCCGCTAATTAAACTAATTGATTTTGTTTTGTTTCCATATAGTGGAGTGGTTGCTATATTTGTTGTATGGGTTTTCATATTAGAAGCTTTTTTTCGGTTTAAAAATCTGGCATACGAATCGTGCTTAACATCAACTCCTTTTCCGCCGGGAGAAGCGGCGCCAGGACGGCTGCTAGTTAAAGTCGATTTCAATGAGTTTCCATGTGTATGATTAACGAGAGATTGTTCTGATGCAAAAACCCTGTCACTCATTTGATTCCAATTTATAGTAGATTGGCTTGATAAACGTTGCTTTGCACTTGTAAAAGAAGATAGATTCATAGAATACATTGATGAAGGCACACTAACTTGGTTCCATATTCTTCTTTGGGTTATATTTGTAGTAGAAATTGTATTTGCTACATTGAGACATGTTTTACAAGATGTTTGATTTAAAATATTATAATTACAATCACAGGACATATATATATAAATAAACATATATTTGTATTCATTGCGATATTGATATGTTCCTCTTCCTAAATCAATACTTGAATGAGAATTTATAAATAATTCACTAGTTCTTACGAGTAAATTATTTATTTGTTGTTGGTTCTGCCCTTCATCTTACACTAACTTCATCTTACACTAACTTCATTCCTTGTATTATATCATTTTTCATTTTATAATTGGATACCATAACAATAACATCACATGTAGGGTTTATTTTTGAATTAATATTATATTTTGAACCATTATGTTTAACAGGATCTGTCGTATTAAATTCTTGTATGTTTTTTTGTATTTCGCAAAAAATCGTTTGTTGGCGCTTTTCGTTAGAATATTCACTTGCGGATAGAATTGTATTAAATGTGTCGAACCAACGATTATTTGCCATATTATTGTTATATAATTATTATATTTTATATTTCTGATATAATACCAGTTCTATACAATTAATTTCGTAAAATTACCACTAATATAATGATGCCATAAAAATAGTATTAGCCCAAGAATAACATCTATCGCAAGAAATATATAAGCAAATGATATTTTATTTATAGCATAAATTGCAAATAGTAAATATAATAATCCATGAATAATCCGAAATTTAGACCACCATATGGGTTGTCCTAGTGTTTCTAATCCTTTTTGCCGACCACCAGTGAAATAAAGATATAAGAACCCAATCGCTGGTAGTAACGCAATATACCCTAGATATTGTAAATAATTAACTGGTGTTTTTTTGGCTACAAAAACTATAAGCAATCTAATTGGTATACAAGCACCTAAAAACATTGCAAACCTTTTTTGTATAGAATTCATAATATAGTATAATACTATAAATATATTGTTTTGTAAATATATGTCAATTTTCACTATTAATCTCTCTACTTATCATCAAGAATTGAATGTAAGTAGCAAAGATAAACTGGAGTATGGAGAGATTTATACTCCATTTACACAAATAAATAAGATGTTTGACTTATTTGAACCGGATGTATTTGAAGATTCATCAAAAACGTGGTTAGATGTTGGTTCGGGGTTAGGATATTTTATGATAATTCTTTTTGATAGATTGAATAATGGATTATCAACTAAAATTCCCGACGAAAATGAAAGGAAAACCCATATAATAGAAAATATGTTATACATGATTGAAATTAAAGAAAACAATGTTATGGCATTAAGAGAGATGTTCGGTAAAAATGCTAATATATTTAATATAAATTTTTGTGAATATGAATACGAAGATGCCTCGATGCCTTATACTTTTGATTATATTATAGGGAACCCGCCTTATAACTCGGGCGGGATTAAAAAAGTTCCGACAAATAAAAATCTAAAAAAAACACAAGAGGGGCATACAATTTGGCGGATTTTTATAATAAAAATTATAAAAATATTGGAAAATGATACGGGACAATTATGTATAATTATCCCTTCTATATGGTTGAAGCAGGACAAGGAACATATTCATAATTTATTAACTCGGTATAAAATAGAAAAATTACATGCTCTGAGTAGTAATGAAACGAATGCTTTATTTAAAGGAAATGCTCAAACGCCAACTTGTTATTTCTTGATGACAAAGAAAGAAACTGATAATAAAATAGTGTTATTTGATAAAAATAAAAAAAAGTATGAAATATTTGAGCATACAATTGGAAGACCGATTCCAGTATTCGGCGTATCAATTATAAATAAATTACAACGCTGGGTTAAAGCGGTTGGTTGTTTGAATGTAAAAAAAACAAATATGCCCTCGGTTAATAGTTGCTTTACAGAAAATATAAATATAAAAGAATATCCTTATTGTAATATTAAAACGTGTGTTTTAGAAAAATTACAGCCGGTTCTGTTAATGAATTATAGTAATATACCTCAAAAATATTATGGTGTAAAAAAAATAGTATTGGCTCATAAAATGTATGGGTTTCCGTACTTTGATAAGCATGGAACATATGGTATTTCAAACAGAGATAATTATGTTATTATTAATAAATCAGATAAAGAATTTATGCAATTACAGGCGTTTTTATCAACTAAATTTGTTTTATACCTATTTGAGAGTGCGCGTTATCACATGAAATATTTGGAAAAATATGCTTTTGAATTTATACCGGATATAACAAACATTGATGGATTTCCTGTTACCGATGATATTTCAGACGATAGTGTTGCTAATTTTTTTGAATTATCTGATAGTGATAAAATACATATTCAAGAATTACATAAGAAAAATTATAAAAAATTTATGTAATATTATATCTTGTTTTATTATATAATGTATGTATTTTTAGATTTTTGTCAGCCAGCACAATTATATGCTGTGATTTCATTTCTTACTTTATTATATTTTGTTATAATAAAAGTAGATCTCATTTGGCTTTTTATAAAGGCTATTATTTTTATTATTTGGATATTTGTTTTGAATAGAATGTGTAAAGAAGGATACAAGCCAATTGCGTGGGTATTGGCCGTTGTGCCTCATTTAATATTTTTAATCGTAACAATTAAACAAAATGTATGATATTAACTATAAAATTGATATAAATCTCTCTAATGATATCGATTCAACTCATCATGATATCATTAACGACAACACGATTTAATACGGATACATGGGAACAACACAAGCGATGGATTAATGATAATAAATGGAAAGGAAGTATCTATGGAACGCCAATTCGCGTAAAGGAAAAAATAAAGCGCACGATGATTGTATTAGAAATGCACAATGATAAAAACGAAATAATGGCATTAGGGCTAGTTAAAAATCATTTTATAGTATCAGATAATAATTATCATATATACAATGACCGCAATTACAATCGTTATATTTACAATAGTGATTATCGGATTGTATTAAATGAGTTTGAATTAATGCCAATTGAAAAAAAAATAATAGCGATTTTTAATACACTATTGTTCAAAGGCGCCTGTCATTCAAAACGTGCGCAGGGTATAACAGAAGTTCCGTCATGGATCATGAATAATAAACAAATTGATTTTTTGAAATATTTTAAAGCGATTTTTAAGAGGAAATACAAGCAAAATGACAATTTATGTATACACACACACCTTAATACGTCTCGGGATCAATGAATAGCACGAATAAACCGCCAACAAACTTGGTTTCCATAACTTGTAAAAAAGCACCGAAAAAAAAGCACTTGTGATAAAACACCATTTAAAATAATGATGTTTTATATTAGTAAAATGTCGAACGATCTCGGGATTAATACAAACATAGAAAATTATACTATAGAAGAAATTTTATCCATTTTTAATATTATTGCCCCAAATGAATTTAATGTAACAGATGTAGCAAATACATTAATCGCCAAAATGAAATTGGATAAAAATCATGAATTAGAGATTTTTTTCGGCGAGGCACGTGATAAAGTGATTGATTACATACAGAATATAAATACGGAAGATAATGTTGTAAACAATAACAAATTTCAATCAATTAAAGAATTGTGGAAAGAGAGCGAGCTCAAGGTAGATGTAAATCTGGATTCAGTTAAATATTATGGTCAAGGTTCGCACGTTGTTATTGAACCACAAAATATTATTTCTCCCACTTCGAATGAACCGATAATTGCTACACATAT
>Ga0105050_10009145_pt1 | contig 11184 bp, 9 predicted proteins | sample FRY01_FD_78088 | JGI IMG/M metagenome (GOLD analysis project Ga0105050, IMG submission 78088) | Freshwater microbial communities from Lake Fryxell liftoff mats and glacier meltwater in Antarctica - FRY-01 | ecosystem: Environmental > Aquatic > Freshwater > Ice > Glacier meltwater ... | reverse complement strand
TTCTATGTAAGACAATTAGAGATAAGTGCTTCCTTTGGGAGGCGCTTTTTTTTTACTCTTTAAAAAAGGGGTGATGTTATGGCAGTATCAAAAATGGGTAAGATGCTTTTTGTAAAAGAACTTTCTGATGATGACATTCCCGATTACCTTGCCATGCTTTCAGAAACGGTGTGTCGTATTTTGTGGATACAGAGTCACGCTGATGAAGCGTGGTATCTTGCACAACGAATAGAAAAAGTAAAAGAAGGCACAACATTTTTTGTTTGTATTTTTGAAAAGGTGTCAGAAAAATTAATAGGCGCTGTTGAAATTCGGGATCCCTCGTATCGCAGTCAGCTTTATAATTGGATTAACGAAGACTTCTGGGGTAATGGGTATTATCAAGAAGCGCTTGCGCTTGCAGTACAAGAGTATTTTGAGCGATATCCTTTAGAATTTAGCATAAGCGCGTCCGTTAATGTCTCTAACAAACGCAGCTATTTTGCTCTCAAAAAGTTTGGGTTTATTGATCGCGGGATTTTTAAAGCCTCGACTGAAGATCAATACAAACTTATTTTTTATAATCGCATTTTTTGTCGCTACACATAAGTGTGACTTTTTCTGTTTTTGGATCAATTTTTTTAATAAGCGCAGGTAAGTTACACTTTGGACAAGGAGTCTCTTCTATCTCACCAAAAAGTGCGAATTTACACTTTGGATAGTTTCCACATCCCCAGAAAGTACCACCGCGCCATTTACGTTTGACTACATCACCGCCATCGTTGGGGCATTTAAAGCCAGCTTTATCTTGGTGAATATATTTGCAGGCAGGATAGCCAGAACAGGCGATAAACTTACCAAATTTACCCACCATCTCACGTAAATTTTTTTGTTTACATTGTGGGCAAACGGTAGCTAATTCTTGAGGCTGTTCTCTTTCTGCAAGTTCAATAACACCTGATTCTTGGTTTCGAATAAAGTTTGAAGTAAACGGACATTCAGGAAAACCAGAGCATCCTAAAAATTCACCTGCTTTGCCAAAACGAATAAGGAGTTTGTTTTTTCCGCATTCAGGACATACAATCTCAGTTGTTTGTGCAGATTTTCCAAGATCGCCACGAAGTTCGTTTAAATCTTTTTCAAATTTTTCATAAAATCCATTTAGGAGGGTGTCGCGGTCAAGTTCTCCTGCAGCTATTTTATCAAGATCTTCTTCCATCGAGGCTGTAAATTTTTTATCAATGATATGAGGAAGCCCTTCAGACAAAATCTTAGTAACGGTCATACCTAGTTCGGTAGGAATGAAACGTTTCTTTTCGAGGGTCGTGTAAGAACGGGCACGAATGGTATTTAAAATAGTAGCGTAGGTACTTGGCCGACCAATGCCTTCTTTTTCAAGTTCCTTAACCAATGATCCTTCATTATACCGTGGAGGGGGTTGGGTAAAATGTTGTTTTGGATCAATTTTTTTGAGAGTTGTCGTGTCTTTTTCTTTAAGCCCTCCGGGCAGAATAACCTTTTTTTCCCCTTCTTCAGAAGAATCTTCATCTTCCTGAATCATGTAGACTTTTAAAAATCCATCAAAAATTAATGTCGAACCAGTTACGCTGAAGGTGTATTTTCCACCTTCAATGGTGACTTGTCTTTGCGCATACAAAGCCGGAGTCATTTGACAGGCTACAAAACGTTTCCAGATAAGTTCATATAATTTTGCTTGATCAGAAGAAAGATGCATTTTAACTGATTCTGGCGTGATTGCGGTATCAATAGGCCGAATAGCTTCGTGGGCATCTTGTGTATTTGCTTTTGATTTTGAAGCGTACACTTGTACTGAGCCTGGCAAATATTCTTTACCAAAGTTGCCACCAATGTATTGACGCGTTTCAGTAAGAGCAGTTTCAGAAAGACGTAATGAGTCAGTACGCATGTAGGTGATAAGTGCTGTTGGGGTATCTCCGCCCAGGGACACACCTTCATATAAATTTTGTGCAACGCGCATTGTTTTTTCAACCGCAAATCCTAATGCATTGTACGCTGCTTGTTGTAAGGTACTGGTCATAAAAGGAGGAAGCGGATTTTTGGAACGTTTTTTATCTTTGATAGAGTCGATAGTAAAATCTTGTTTTTTAAGATCAGTTACTATTGTATCGGTAGCTTCTTGAGTGCCTAGTTCTGCTTTTTTCTTACCAATATGGGTAAGTGCTGCAACAACAGATCCAGCGGTATTAGTAAACGTACCATGAATAGACCAGTATTCTTCTGCTTTAAATGCTCTAATTTCTGTTTCGCGCTCGCAAATTAATTTAAGTGCAACTGATTGGACACGCCCAGCCGAAAGGCCTTTAGTAACTTTTTTCCATAAAATAGGAGAAACTTCGTACCCTACCCAGCGATCAAGTACTCGTCGCGCTTGTTGAGCTGCAACTTTTTCCATATCAATTGAATGAGGATTATTAATTGCATCAAGAACTGCTGTTTTTGTAATTTCGTTAAATGCAATGCGGTGAATCACAGCTTTTTTATTAAGAACTTTTTTGAGTTCTTCAGCCACGTGCCAGGCAATAATTTCACCTTCACGGTCAGGATCGGGTGCAAGATACACCGTGTCAATACCATGTGCTGCTTTGCATAAGTCTGCAATTGTTTTGTCTTTATTTTCGAGCGTAACGTATTCAATAGCAATAGGGTCTCTGGTGACACCCATCTTTTTTGAAGGCAAATCTTTGATATGCCCCATCGTCGACATGATTTTAAAATCGTCGTCTAGGAATTTTTTGATTGTCTTAATTTTTGCAGGAGACTCAACAATTAACAGTTTCTTCATAGCTTTTTGCACCAATCCTATAATCTGGCTAGCCAATCTAACCTATAAAGGAGCTTTTTACAAACTCGGTCTTATGATTCGAGATGAATTCACATTTCTCCTATTGAAGATATAGTAAAAATTTTCAAAGAGTCAATATGTAAATTTTATTTTTGATAATTTCTCTTGAAGGTTTGATCTCTAAAAAAGGTACTAGAACAAAGCTTAAAAGCAGGTTTAAGTGGTATTTTACTTTAATCGGAATGCTTTTTTTATTTTATTCCCATAATTTTCTCGGCACTTTTGCTTAAACTCTTTCTCAGCCGTTTAAAATAATTTTGACTGTTTACATCGGCCCTTTTAAGATACGCCCTGCTTTGTCTGTTGTTATATTCATAGAAGTGCCGCCATTTTTAATAAGGATGGCTGTTTTGAACGTATATCGTCAGCGAAAAAACTATTTAGAATGTATTCTGTGGCCTTAAGTAATGCTCTTTTTAGGTCTTTATTAAACTAAAACGTAACGTAGATTATTGCCGGGATTGTTCAGTAAATCTGTAAAATATATGGTTTAAGCTTAAACCATGGATGTGCTCTAACGGAGAAACAGCTTTTCGCTTTTTGTTTTTTATTGTATGGTAAAATCGATTTTGGGTAAAAGACTAAAAGGTGGATTATGGATAGCTCTTTCCGATTTGCGTATGTAAAGATCTTATATGTATTAGTGCCGCTTATTGCGGCCGCTGTATGGTACCGATTGAGGTATTACAAGGCGCCTATGTATAGCTATCCCTTGGCGGATACGATTTTGCGCAAGCATGGCGTTTCTGTGCAGTGGCGACAAAGATTTTTTATGATATCTCGTTTTTGTATGTTGGTTGCATTGGCATTTTTAATCTCTCGTCCGCAAGTTGTAGATAAACAATCTAAAGTACTTGTTGAAGGTATAGATATAATGTTGGTATTGGATGTTTCTGGGAGCATGCAATTATTTGATGATGAATATGACCAAAAACAACGTATTGCTATTGCAAAAGAAGAAGCAATAAAATTTATTAAAAAGCGTGAAAATGACCCAATTGGCCTTGTGCTGTTTGGAAATGAGGCGGTCTCTCGTTGTCCTTTGACTCTTGATAAATCTGTTCTGGAATCAATTGTAAATGATATAGAGTTGGGTGTTATCGATTCAGATGGGACGGTTATTTCAAAAGCGATTATCACAGCGCTTAATAGACTTAAAAAGTCTGAAGCAAAAACAAAAATTATTATTTTACTCACCGATGGAGAACCGTCTCAGGGTGATCTGCATCCTTCTGATGCACTTACTTTGGCGCAAAAGTACGGAGTAAAAATTTATACTATTGGTATTGGAAGTCCTGAAGGGGGAATTATGAGTCATCCACTTTTGGGGCTTCAAAGGACTTCAAGTGTAGTTAATACCGAGTTACTTGAGCTTCTTGCGCGTCGTTCGGGAGGGAAATGTTTTTTAGCGCATAACCAAAAAGAACTTCAGAAGATTTATGAAACTATTAACGCGCTTGAACAATCGGAATATGAAACAGATGTGTATCATAAGTATCATGATATTTTTATGCCTTTTTTGTGGATACTTGCTGGCTGGATGGTTTTAGAGGGTCTGCTTGCAACTTTTGTGTGGTTTAGCTTATGAAAAAAACAGTGTTGGGAATTACTTGGGCCGCGGCACAAAATTTTTGGTGGTTGCCTTTGTTCTGTCTAGTTATAGTTTTTATTATCTATCGATTAAGAAAATACAAGAGCATTGTGCGCATGCTTGTTGCTTCTCGCTGGACGTCTGTTCTTTTAAAAAATTATTCAGAACAGCGCCTTATTTTAAAAAGTTGCCTTGCTGTTTTTGCCTTCGTATTTATTTTTTGCGCACTTTTACAACCGCAATGGGGTAAAAAAGAACAGATGGTAAAGCAGGAAGGGCGGGAGTTATTTGTGGCGCTTGATATTTCTCGCAGTATGCTTGCATCAGATGTTAAACCTAATCGGCTCGCGTTTGCCAAATCAAAGATTAAGCAGTTATTGAAGTTATTACCATCAGAACGCGTAGGGCTGCTTGTTTTTTCTGGTGCGGCAGTGGTGCAATGTCCTCTTACGAGGGACACGGGACTCTTTACTATGTTCTTAAGTCAGCTTGATGCAGAGAGCATTTCTTCAGGCACTACAGCGCTTGATCAAGCTATTAATAAGGTTATTGCACTTTTTCAGAAACTTCCTTCAAGAAATAATAAAATTTTAGTGATATTTACTGACGGAGAAGATTTTTCTCGTGACTTAACTGCTGTTCGTGAGCAAGCAAATACTCTGGGTCTTCATATTTTTACCTATGGCGTGGGGACAGAACAGGGAGCGCCTGTTCCTATTGTCGATGAACAAGGGGTTCCTGTTGGATATGAAAAGAACGAACAAGGAAATGTGGTGTTATCTCGTTTAAATCCTGGTATTTTACAGGCACTTTCACGTGAAACGGGAGGGCGATTTATTTCACCAACTCAATCAAATGATGATTTAAAATCACTGGTTACTGAAGTTGAAAAATATGAAAAAGAAAAATTTGAAGATAAAGAATTGGCAACTCAAGAAGAACGATATCCGTATTTTCTAGTAGGGACATTTGTATGCATGGTTCTAGAATGGCTACTTTAGTATTTACAACTCTAGTATTAGTTTTTTACGTGAGCAATTCTTTTTCTTATGAGAATTACTCAGCGCAACAAGCCTATAGCAAGGGTAATTTTGATGCTGCACAAAAGGTGTATAAAAACCAGTTGGTAGAAAATTCACACGATGGACACTTGCTTTATAATCTTGGTGCAGCGTCGTATCGTTTGCAGGAGTTTGTGCAAGCACAAGCATATTTTATGCAAAGTGCTGATAGTATGTCTGACAAAGATTCTTTAAAAGTGCGTGCTTATTATAATGCCGGTAATGCAGCAGTAAAAAATAATGATTTGCAAGGTTCCCTTGAATTGTACCAAAAGGCGCTTGCTTTAGATTCTGGTAATGAACGAGCGCAGAACAATAAAAAAGTTGTTGAGGACTTGTTAAAGCAGCAACAACAAAAAAATTCTGAACAAAAAAAGTCTTGTGATAGTGGCAAAAAGAATGAAAAAAAGCAGGAAGAAAACAAAGAGCAGGATTCTCAAAAACAATCTGATCAGCAAGATGGATCTGGCAAGTCAGAAGAAAATAAGCAAAATAATGGTAAGCAGGATTCTAAGGGCGAAGGTTCTGGCTCTAAAAAGGTAGCAGAAAACCCCCAACCTGATTCTTCACAAAAAAAGTCAGGGGCAAACTCAGAGAATAATTCTGAAAAAGGAAAGAATAGCGCTGACAAAGGCGCACAGCAAGAGCCCTCTGATGGCGATGCTCAAGATTCCTCCGACTTGGATATGAGCTCCGGGAAGAGCGATGACAAGGAGGGAGAGAATAAGAGCTCCCAGCAAAATGACTCCTCCCTTGGAAAGCAAGAAATTCAGAGAAAATCTAACGACTCCAAAGATAATCATAAAAGCAAAGATAATGGGAGCCATGACAAGGAGCGGGGTCAACGTGCCGATAAACAAAGCCAAACACAAAGGGACGGCGATCAGCAGGGTGGGGATAAGAAAAATCAACATACTTCACTCTCCTCAAAAAAAGATTTACAACCTAATGATGCTAACAATCAGCCTGGTAAAAAACAAGATTCAGGCAAGCCATTGCATGCAGAGCAGGTAGAAGAGTCACAAGAGGGAAAAGAAAAGGATCAGCCAGAGTATTCGTTAATGCGCTATATTGAATCACAAGAACAGGCTGCTGCAAAGAGAATGTTTAAGGCAGTTATAAAACAGGGGATGCCGGAGCAACATGGTAGGAAAAATTGGTAAATTAACACAAATAGCGGCAATAGTATGCATGTGGTCGGTACTTGAATGCGCTGGCCCATCACTTTCATTACGTGTTACGGATGCGCGTGGGAAAAGCCTCGAACAGGCACAAACTGATGTTCCATTTTCTATTATTATAACTATCGTAGGGGATTTTCAGAATCTGCCAACTCCTTTTATTGAAGGGCTTGATGCGTTTGAACTTAAAGGCACTTCTCATGGTACGCGTACTATGTCGGTTAATGGCCAAACAACGGTCACCAAAACAATGCAAATTTCTGCGGTTGCTTCCGATGAAGGAACCTACACTTTAGGGCCTGCTAAAATTACGTTTCAGGGCAAGACTTTCTCATCTGAATCTCTTTCTTTAATTGTTGGTAAAAAGCAGGAATTCGCCCCGAGTTCATCAAAAGAGCAGGCGCTTATGGTAACAAGCTTTGACAAACCGTCAATATACCAAGGCGAACCAGTCGTTTTTTCTTTGCGATTTTATTATGCAGATGATGCGATTCGATTAGATGCTATTAAAGAGCCACAATTTAAAGATTTTTCTGCTGCCAAATTAGAAGGCCCGGCATCGGGAACAAGTACCTTGCATGACAAAAAATATCGTTATCTTGAGTGGAATACCACTGCGTATCCAGAAAAGTCAGGAACGTTAAAAGTTGGTTCTGTTGAAGGTGTTTATACTGAGCCAACGCAAGTGGGGATGTTTGGAGGAATGGCAAGCTTTTTTGGTGGTATGCGAGAACAGCATTCTGTCAATTCAAATAGTGTTTCAGTAGAAGTAAAACCTCTTCCAGCCTATCATGTTTCTGTTAAAGCGGTGGGTAGCTTTTCTCGTATTGTGCTGCGTCTTAATAATGACAAGGCGCACGAAGGAGAAGCAGTCGTTGCATTTTTTGATATTTATGGATCTGGCAATATAACGCAGATTTCGCATCCAGCACTTGTACTTCCTGATGATCTTTCTGTGTATGAATCAAATACTGAGATTGCTAGAGCTGATTTTGAGTATAAAAAGTCATTTGAATATGTAGTGCAGGGTAAAGCCGCAGGCACGTATGTTATTTCTTCTCAGGAGTTTATTTATTTTGACCCGCGTGAAGAGCGCTATAAAATACTTAAAACCGACCCTGTGCAGTTAGTAATCGCAGAGAGTACTGTTACAAAAAAAGCGGCAGACAATCAAACTGCAAATGCACAAGAAGCCCGTTCCATCCCTGCCGTTTTTGAAATTATTCACGATGGTGCATGGCAAAAGGTTCGTTTCAAAATAATTCCTTGGTGGTTATTTTTTATGTTTATGGCATTTATGATTTTTGCGATTGGGGGTTGTTATGGATACAAAAAGTATGCACTTTATCAGCAGGCGCATGCACCGTTAGTCCGTTATAAACAGGCTTTTAAGGTTGCCCGTAAGAATTTTGAAAATGCACGTAAACATGGATACGTTGGTTATACGTATCATGTTTTTGTTGAGCTGTTTGCAGCTCGTTTGTATAAAGAACGTACAGAAATATCTGAAGAATTTATGGAAGACTTTTTATGTCAAAAAGGTCTTAGTGAGGCAGATATGGTAAAATGGCGACTTTTACTTGCACATCTGGCCCAGTATGCTTTTGCTTACCATGGATTTGAGGATGAACATAAAAATAAAATCTTTAACCAGGCAGCGTACTGGTTAAATAGATTGGAAGCACTTTTATGAAATTAATGCATGGCTTTTTATTAATACTTTTTTTCTCTAGTTCAATGACTGTTTTTGCTGCACGTGGTCAGGAAGGATTTTTACAAGGCAATAAGTATTTTGCCGAAGGAAATATCCAGGGCGCCTTAGAAAGTTACCAAGAGATTGATAATAAGGGGCCAGTCACATGGTATAATAGTGCACTCTGTCATGTACAGCAGGGCGATTATGTGTCAGCGTTGGTTGCATTGCGCCGTGCACAAAAAGGAGCATCTGTTAGTATCCTTAAAAAAATTAATTTCGTTTTGGAGCATGTGCAAAAGAATCTTGCTCTTGCACCCGATAGTTTTTTCCAGCGTTTAGCTACGCAAGCACCATCGTATCTTTCTTTTTTTTGGATGCAGATTTTATGTCTAATTGTCTTGCTGGGAATCGTTTTTCTTACTTTTTTTCACTTTAAAAAAGCACAGTGGATAAAATTTGCTCTCATAATTACAGTTGCAGGTTTACTGTATACTTTGTGCGCGTTAAGGTGGATTAATGAATGCACTTACGGTATTATACTCCGGGAGTCGCCGCTGTATGTTGGTCCAAATGAACAATTTCATACCAAAGGAACAGTTTCAGTTGCGGACTATGTAGTTGTGAAAGCTCAAGAAGGAAGCTGGTGTAAAATCAGAGAAAGAAATGGTATCGGTTGGATACTTGCTTCTAGGTTATCGTTGATAGAGTAGATGTATGGTGCGAAAATTGTTTTTGGCAGTTTTAAAAGATCGTTTTCAGCTGGTGCGTGCGTGTACCATTGCGTTGCTGTGTCTTGTTACGGGGATTTTAATAGCCTTGTCGGTCCAGTACTACCAATTTAGCAGCGCATCATCGCGATTACTTGAACTTAAAGAAGAGTATCGGGTGTACACTTTTGCTATCAAGAAAATGCTTGATGAAAAAGTTGCAGAAGGCACGGTAGATGAAAAAAAAAAAGGGATAAGCTCTCCTGAGGTAACGCAGGATGGGTGCGAAAAACCTTTTCTACCCGTTAATCGTGATAATGAGCATTTGTTTTCAAGCGCTCTTGCCTTTGCATCAAAGCATTCGCTGGCGGAATCTGTTTCTAGTCTCTATGAAGGCCGGCAGTGGGAAGGTATAAAGAGTTCCCCTGTAGCGTCAAGAAGATCATCTAAACGAAGGCGCCGTTCGGCAGGAGGTCCTCCTCTTAGGAAAGCTATCGCAAGAATTCCAGAGCGAACGGTGCAGAGTGATTTTCTTTTTTCATGGCCAGTTGATCGTTCAAAGTTTTGGTTGAGTTCTCTTTTTGGCCCACGGAAATTGAAAAATAGAGGCTGGAAGTTTCATTACGGTATTGATATGGCAGCTATACGAGGAACTCCTGTGGTTGCTGCTGCTACTGGCATTGTTCTTGAGTCATGCTGGCATAATGGTTATGGAAACTGTATTATTGTTACTCATAATAGAAAATATAAAACTCGTTATGCACACCTTGCAAAACGCAAAGTTCGTGTTGGGCAAAAAGTGGAGCGTGGGGAGATTATAGGGACCGTTGGGGACACTGGCCTAGTAAGTAAATCAGGACAAGATGCTTCTCATTTACATTTTGAAGTATATGCATTTGGAAGACATATTAACCCACTTTCAGTATTAGTATAGGAGTTTACATGCAACGCATTCGTTCTTTTATTAAGTGGTGGAACAGGCCTGATAAATCAGTTATTGCGGACTGGATTCAAGGATTTATTGTTATTGTTCCTATTGCATTTGCTATAAGAACATGGGGTTATGGACTGTACAAAGTACCAAGTGGGTCTATGGAAAGTACGCTTTTGGTGGGGGAAAGTTTTGTTTCAGATAAATTTACTTACACTTTTATTCGTACTCCGCATCGAGGAGAAATTATTGCTTTTAATGAACCTCGTTTTCCTTATTCTGCCAACAGGTTAGTCAATTGGGCGCAGCATCATATATGGGGTCCTCAAAATTGGACCAAGCGCGTAATTGGGTTACCGGGAGAACACGTACAAGGAAAAATTGAAGAAGGTAAACCGGTTGTTTATATTAACGGACAAAAATTAGATGAGCCTTATTTGAATAAATACTCGCTTATTCCTTCTGATGTTATTCGTGTGGGGGAAGATAGAGGGCGCGTAGTGTGGAGAACTTATGATTCGAACTATTCGTATGAAAAACAACTTTTTTATCGCATGAACCGCGGAACAGTAAAACGGATTCAAAAGCTTCTTGAAGAACATCAAGAAGTTACAGAAAAAGTTCCTGGGACTCCTATGGTTGGTTCGGGTGGTGAAGGTTCTGATATTTACGATATCCATTTAAAGTCTAAATCGGTCGATGGTATTGATGAATATTGGGCAATGGGGGATAATCGCTTAGGGAGCGGAGATTCACGTTCACTTGGTTCCTTGAATGGTGACTTTATTCATGGACGTATTATCTTCAGACTTTTCTCTGTTGACTCTGATGAGTCGTGGATGATTAAGGATCTTCTTTTGCATCCTTTTGATTTCTTTACCAGAATCCGCTGGGCGCGATGGTTTCAGGTTGTTTCCTGAGAATATATAAAAATTCTAAAAAAGTTTGGCAGTGAGAATGTTTTATGCTACATTTAAGCCTTGTTGATTCATTACAAAGGAGTTTTAATGATTACCGTAGATAGTAAAAATGGCTTATTGAGAATGGCACTAGTTGCTCTAATTGCGCTCGCCCTTCCTGGATGTTTTTCTCGTTCTGACAAGAAAGCTTCCTGCTGTGGTGGAACACATCAAAAGACTGGTGTGATACTTGCA
>Ga0105050_10009144_pt1 | contig 11185 bp, 5 predicted proteins | sample FRY01_FD_78088 | JGI IMG/M metagenome (GOLD analysis project Ga0105050, IMG submission 78088) | Freshwater microbial communities from Lake Fryxell liftoff mats and glacier meltwater in Antarctica - FRY-01 | ecosystem: Environmental > Aquatic > Freshwater > Ice > Glacier meltwater ... | reverse complement strand
TAAAAATAGGCAGCTTATCGTGATATTTTTTCGACTCCCGTCTGGGCTCGCGCTCAGAACCCTCCAACGAGCGAGGCACATCGCCTGCCTCAGCCTTCTGATAACCGCTACTCCGACAATCGCACAGGAAGTTGGTGACCACCAATACACTAGCGAGGCCATACAGGCAGGTTCGCGCGTCTATGTTCAGCAGTGCGCCCTTTGCCATGGCCCGCAAGGGGACTTAATCGATGGCATCAATCTACGCCTCGGTCAGTTCCGTACCGCGAGTTCAGATGAAGACCTCGCCCGTGTGATTGCAGAGGGTGCAGCAGGCGGTCGTATGCCCGCATTCAGCTTACGCCCCGACGAGTTTAGCGGTGTGATCGCCTATATTCGCGCCGGCTTCGATCCAGATGGCGTCGCCGTGCGCATTGGGGACCCCGCGCGCGGTAAAGCGATATACGACGGCAAGGGCGATTGTGCCAGTTGTCACCGCATCAATGGCGCTGGCAGTCGCACCGCTCCCGACCTGAGTGATATCGGCCTCATTCGCACACCAGCGATTCTCCAAACCGGCCTTACCGACCCAGCCGCGACGCTACAGCCAATCTTTCGGCAGGTGCGCTTGGTGACCCGCACCGAGGAAACCATTATCGGCCGACGCTTGAATGAAGATACTTACTCCGTCCAAGTTCTCGACTCAAACGAGCAGCTGCGCTCGCTGCTGAAGGCAGATCTGGTCAGCTATGAGCTGAGTAGTACGCCCGTGCATCAACCCACTACCCTGGCCAACGGCGAAGTCGCTGACCTGATCGGCTATCTGCTGTCCCTGCGAGGTCTAGAATGAATACATTACAAAGAATTGGCGCAATCGCGCTCTGCCTAAGTGGCTTGCTAGCGAGCAGTTTCAGTGCCGCGCAACAAGAAGTGACTTATGAGCGGCTCCTCAACGCGCAGGACGAACCGGAGAATTGGTTAACTTATAACGGAAGTTATGACGGCAAACGTTACAGCGGACTGACTCAGATCAACCGCAACAATGTGCAGAACCTAGAGCTGAAATGGATGCTGCAAAATCAGGTGTTTGGTGCCTGGCAATCCAATCCCATCGTCGTCGATGGCGTCATGTACATCACACAAAGGCCTAACGATGTCATCGCCATGGACCCTGTCACTGGCCGCGTCTTCTGGGTCTATAAACACACGCCAGCCGAGAATGCGCGCGTCTGCTGCGGGGCAAATAACCGCGGCATCGCGATCCTAGGCGACAAGGTCTATATGGGCACCCTTGATGCGCGCCTTATCGCTTTAGACCGCATCAATGGTAAGCCTTTGTGGAATATCGAAGTGGGCGATGTGAATCTGGCCTACTCCATCACTATGGCGCCGCTGATCGTGAAAGATAAGGTCATGGTCGGCGTAGGCGGTGGCGAGTTCGGGATTCGAGGCTATGTAGTCGCCTATGATGCTGATACTGGCGAAGAGGCCTGGAAGTTCTACACCATCCCCGCGCCTGGTGAGCCAGGTCACGACAGCTGGGAAGGCGATGACTGGGAGCATGGCGGAGCGCCCGTTTGGATCACTGGCTCATTCGACCCAGCACTTAACCTGACCTATTGGGGCGTGGGCAACCCAGGGCCAGATTGGAACCCCGGTCAGCGACCCGGCGACAATCTCTATTCTGATTCGGTCATTGCGCTCGACGCGGATACTGGCGAGTTGAAATGGCACTTCCAGTTCACACCTAACGATGGCTACGATTACGATTCCGTGCAGGTGCCAGTACTGGTAGATCGCGAGTGGCATGGCCAGCAGCGTAAGCTCATGCTTTGGGCGAATCGCAATGGCTATTTCTATGTGCTTGATCGGGAGAGCGGTGAGTTCCTACTCGGCAAGCCCTATGTGAAAGTGAACTGGTCCAGTGGTCTCGATGACAACGGCCGCCCCATTCCAACCCCACAGCCAGAGGGCATGCCCACATGGCCAGGCAACCAGGGCGCCACTAACTGGTACCCACCCGCCTATAGCCCGCGCACTGGTCTGTTCTACTTCAGCGCATGGGAAGACTACGCCACCATTTATCGAGCGGAGGAACAGGAATACGAACCAGGTCGTGCGTTCCTAGGCGGCGGTTTTACGGTCCTGACGCCAGCGCTTGGCGCACCGGGTGTAGGCATCGGACGTACCAACCCAGTGAACACGTGGACAGACGAGGTGGGCCACGCCGCGCTCATGGCGATGGACCCGGAAACTGGTGAGGCCGTGTGGAAGTACGAGCAGTTCGACGTGAGCGATGGCGGCATGCTAACTACTGCAACTGACCTGCTCTTCGCCGGGGGCCGCGAGGGACATTTCCATGCACTCGACGCACGCACTGGTGAACTGCTGTGGAAGGCGAGCTTGGGCGGACAGGTCGCCATGGCGCCAGTCACCTTTATGGTGGACGGGGTTCAATATGTGACGGTAGTTTCTGGCAACGCGATGGCGACGTTCGCACTGCGCGAATAAATCTCTGCTTAGCGCAATCAGAGCTGGCCCGCTAATCGAAACGCGAGTTTTCATTAGCAGGCCAGCCTTGTTCATTTAGCGACTCATCGGGTCGACTTTCTCTGCATCGATGTGTAACTGCGCAACCCAAGTTAACATAGCCTGTTTGCTGATGGCCTTCTCTTGAAACAACGCGACAAGAGCTGCATGCACAATATAGTCGGCGCTTACCTCGAAATAATCCCGTAACGCAGCACGAGTCTCACTTAGCCCAAAGCCATCGGTTCCTAGTACCGAATACGTGGCGGGCATCCATGGAGAAATTGTCTGCGCTAGCGCCCTTACATAATCGCTGACAGCTATAAATACGCCCTGTTGACCTGCCATAGCTTGTTGTAGAAATGGGACACGTGGCGACTCGAGAGGATGCAGTCGGTTCCAGCGTTCGCAAGACTGCGCGTCACGCTGCAACTCGATATAGCTGGTCACACTCCATACTGAGACGCTCAGCCCAAGCCCTTCTAAGTACGCAGCGGCGGCAAGCGCCTGCTGCATGATCGCGCCGCTTGCCAGCAGATGAACACTCGCCGGCTCTTGAGTAGGCGCCTTGAAACAGTAAACGCCACGCACGATGCCATCGATAACTTCTTCCGACTCGGGCAGTGCGGGCATCGTATAGTTTTCATTGTAGAGCGTGATGTAATAAAAGCATTTCTCCTGCAGTGCATACATGCGATGTATGCCATCGCGTACAATTATTGTTAACTCGAAAGCAAAGGCGGGATCGTAGATCTTGATGTCCGGATGGGCACTTGCCAACAGCGGCGAATGGCCGTCCTGATGTTGCAGGCCCTCGCCATTGAGAGTCGTGCGGCCTGCAGTACCACCCAATAAAAACCCGCGACACATCATGTCGCCGCAGGCCCATATCATGTCCCCTACACGTTGAAAACCGAATATGGAATAGAAGATATAGAAAGGGATCGTCGGGATGCCATGCACTGCGTAGGCAGTGCCGGCCGCCATGAAAGAGGCGATTGCGCCAGTCTCACAGATGCCTTCTTGCAGAATCTGACCATCCTGACTCTCGCGATAGGGCACAATACTATCTGCGTCTACAGGTGTGTAACGCTGCCCCTCGGCCGCGTAAATACCTACGGATCTGAACAAGCCCTCCAAGCCAAAGGTGCGCGCCTCATCGGGCACGATTGGCACTACGTATCGCCCTAGAGTCGCATCTTTGATAAGCACGCCTAGCAGACGAATCATGGCGATGGTAGTTGAGATTGGCTTGCCTTTGCTGCCCTTGGTAAGTGCGCTAAATTGCGATAGGTCCGGCGCTTCGAGTGGAGGGCAGTTCAGCACACGCGCCGGCAGAGAACCGCCCAAGGCGTCGCGTCGCTCGTTTATATAGCGGCGCACTAAACTATCCTGTACAGGCAAGTAAAAGCTTGCCTTCATAGCTTGCTCCTCACTTAAAGGAATGCCCCAGTTGCGCGCACAATCGATGCGCTCCTCCCCACTCAAGGATTTCTTCTGATGCACTGTATTGCGACCCTGCGCTGCCGCCCCCATGCCGTCGCCCTTGACAGTCTTCACCAGAATCACCACAGGTTTTCCACGCACTTGCTGCGCGCGGGAGAAAGCGGCATAGACCTTTCGCGGATCTTGCCCGCCACGTTTGATGCTGCGCACCTCCTCATCGCTAAGAGAGTCCATCATGCTCGCTAAGTCTGGGTCGCCATCTACCCAATGCTCGCGTTGACGATCCCCAGGCAAAATAGAGTAGCGTTGGTAGTCTCCGTCGACGCAGGCCTCCATGCGACGCCGCAACGCGCCGCCGGCATCCATGGCAAGTAAGGCGTCCCAGCCGCCACTCCAGATCACCTTTAGCACCTCCCAACCAGCTCCGCGAAACGCGGCCTCCAGTTCCTGAATTATTTTACCGTTGCCTCGCACTGGGCCATCGAGGCGTTGCAGATTGCAGTTAACGACTAAGATTAGATTGTCGAGCTTCTCTCGCGCCGCGATATTAATAGTGCCTAGCACCTCGGGCTCGTCAGCCTCCCCGTCGCCAATAAAGCACCAGACCTTGCCGCCATTGCGTGGCTTGAGCCCTCGATTCTCCAAGTAATGTGCGAAACGAGCCTGATAGATAGCCCCGGGGGTGGAGAGCCCCATTGAGGCATTAGGCATCTGCCAGAAATCCGGCATTAGGCGTGGATGAGGGTAAGAGCTTAGCCCGCCTCCCTCTTGCAGCTCGCGGCGGAAATTCAACAACTGTTGCTCGCTCAACCGGCCCTCGAGAAAGGCACGTGCATAAACGCCAGGCGCGGCATGAGGCTGCGTTAGGACAAGGTCGCCCCCGTAGTCGGCGCTGCGTGCGCGGAAACAATGATTGAAACCCACCTCCATCATCGTTGCCGCCGAAGCAAAGGTGGCGATGTGACCCCCGACGCCAAACTCCTTGTCCTGCGCTTGCAGCACCATCGCCATCGCATTCCAGCGGATGATATTCTCGATGCGCTTCTCCAGCTCGATGTCACCCGGGTAGGCGCCTTGCTTAGCGAGGGGAATCGTATTGAGATAGGGCGTGGTGTGCTGGATTTCGCGCAATGCAATAGCATGATCTCGCGCCCATTCTTGCAGACTTGCGAGCAGGGCTTGCACCCCGGTTTCACCGTGAGCTTCGAATACATCCCGCAGCGCAGCGAGCCACTCACCGCGTTCCTCTTTAAGAAAGAGGTCTTGGAAATTCTTAGGGTTAGAATCCATGTCAGTCTCACGCGTTAGAGCAGATAGGAGAAGCTCATAGTCTAGCGGACTTGTCTCGACACAGGATTGCGAATAGGATCGAACAACACCTATCTATTAGCATTAACAAGAGATTATTTTCTACATTAGGGCATGATATGCCAATTACTCCTCTAGATAAGACAGACTTGAAGATCCTTCACCTATTGCAGAATGACGCGCGCATGAGCAATACAGACTTGGCGGATCGGGTTGGGCTATCGCCCTCGCCGTGCCTGCGACGCGTGCGCGCCTTGGAGGAGAGCGGGGTTATTAAGCGCTATGCCGGGATTCTCGATCCTGCCTGCGTGGGACTGCCCATTAGCGTCTTCGTAAACGTGTCGCTGCACAGCCAGGAGCGCGCTAGTTTAGAGGAATTCGAGCAGCAGATTCTGCGCTACCCAGAGGTAATGGAATGTTATTTGATGACGGGCAGTTTCGATTATATGCTGCGCATGGTATTGCCCGACTTGGACAGTTATCAGCACTTCCTAGCGGACAAGCTGACCCGCATTAAGAGCGTTGCGAATATTCAATCGAGCATGAGTCTGAAGCAGGTAGTCTATAAGACCGCGCTGCCTCTGGGCGTCGATGCCTAATTAGCATATTCAGTGGCGTATCAAATAGTCGAAGGCGCTGAGGGATGCCCTTGCCCCTTCACCCATGGCGATAATGATTTGTTTATAGGGCACCGTCGTAACGTCTCCAGCCGCAAAAACACCGGGAACACTGGTCTCACCGCGTAAGTCAGTGACTACTTCGCCGTGCTTGCTCAACTCCAGCGTCCCCTTCAGCCAATCACTGTTAGGCAGCAAACCGATCTGCACGAAGATGCCTTCTAGGGCGATTTTCTTGCTCTCCTCATTGCGGCGGTCGGTATAGACGATTGCGTTCACCCTCTGCCCGTCCCCTAACACCTCCGTGGTCTGTGCATTCGTGATCACGGTGACGTTGCGTAAACTGTTCAGCTTGTTCTGCAGCACTGCATCGGCGCGTAACTCTGGCGCGAACTCTAATACCGTTACATGACTGACTAAGCCCGCCAAGTCGATTGCGGCCTCAATTCCGGAATTGCCTCCGCCGACCACGGCGACGCGCTTGCCCTTAAAAAGCGGACCGTCGCAATGAGGGCAATAAGCCACGCCGCGATTGCGATACTCCTGCTCGCCGGGCACGTTCAGTTCGCGCCAACGCGCACCCGTAGCCACAATCACTGTCTTGGCCTTTAGGCTCGCGCCATTATCGAAACGGATCTCGTGTAGATCGCCGGGTTGCGCCGCTGGCAGTAACGCCGAGGCGCGCTGTAAGTTCATAATATCGACGTCGTAGTTACGCACATTCTCTTCCAGAGCCCGCGCTAGCCTTGGTCCATCAGTCTCGGCCGCAGAGATGAGATTCTCGATGCCCATGGTGTCTAGCACCTGCCCACCGAAGCGTTCCGCCGCCACTCCCGTGCGAATGCCCTTGCGCGCGGCATAAATGGCGCCCGCGGCACCAGCCGGACCACCTCCCACTACGAGCACATCGAAAGGCGCACGCTCACTTACTCGCGCGGCATCCTTAGCTGCGGCACCGGTATCGATCTTCGCGAGAATCTCCTCCACACCCATGCGCCCTTGGCCGAAAACTTCCCCATTGAGGTAGACAGACGGCACCGACATGACCTGACGCTCCTCAATCTCCCGCTGGAACAGAGCACCATCGATCGCCACATGTTTAATGCCAGGATTGAGCACGGCAAGGACGTTCAAGGTTTGCACGACATCGGGGCAGTTTTGGCAAGAGAGCGAGTAATAGGTCTCGAATGAAAATTCGCCTTCGATGGCCTTAATTTGAGCGACCACCTCTTCACTTAGGCGTGGCGGGTGCCCGCCGACCTGCAACAACGCAAGTACGAGGGACGTAAACTCGTGTCCAAGAGGGATGCCGGCGAAACTCACTGCCACATCTGCCGATTCTCGCGCAATCTCAAAGGAAGGCACCCGTGCTGCGTTGCCATCACTGCGCGCGCTAATTTTCTCGCTTAGACTGGCGATTTCATCCAGAAGCGACCAGAGCTCCTTCGATTTCGGACTGTCGTCCAATGTCGCCACCAATTCAAATGGCCGCTGCACCTTCTCAAGATAGGCTTGCAGCTGAGACTTCATAGTGGCGTCTAACATGGACGTCGCTTCCTTGTACTTTGCATAGAAATAGGGGGATATTGGCTTATATTGCAGGCCCGAGACCGCTAGACTCGAAGAGCTCGAGCCTAGTGGACGGGTAATTCTCTAGCGGGGATGTTTAGATCTTGCCGACGAGGTCGAGAGACGGCGCAAGAGTCGCTTCGCCTTCTTTCCATTTCGCAGGGCATACTTCGCCTGGATGCGAGGCCACATACTGGGCAGCTTTCACTTTACGCAATAACTCTGAGGCGTCGCGGCCGATACCACCCGCTGTGATTTCAACGATTTGAATCACGCCACCCGGATCAATAACGAAAGTGCCGCGCTCAGCCAAACCATCAGCCTCAATCATCACTTCGAAGTTACGGCTGATCGTCCCGGTAGGGTCGCCAAGCATCGGATAATTGATCTTGCAAATTGTTTCCGAGCTGTCATGCCACGCTTTATGCGTGAAATGGGTGTCGGTAGAGACACTATAGATTTCTACACCAAGCTTCTTAAATTCAGCATAATTGTCAGCAAGATCACCCAGCTCGGTTGGGCAAACGAATGTGAAGTCGGCTGGGTAAAAGAATACTACTGACCATTTACCGCTTAAGCTTTTCTCGGTAACTTCGATGAACTCGCCATCGTGAAAGGCTGTGGTTTTAAACGGTTTGATCGCACTGTTAATTAAAGACACTAAATTACTCCTGTAAAGAATACGGTTTACTTGAACTAGGCGCGCATTCTACGAGAATTCCAGCCTTTATGTAAATCAATCATTTGCGGCATAACAATAGCTTATTTCTATTAATGATTGAATTTGTCGCACTATTGTATCCCCACACGCCGGCACCCAGGCCCTAACGAAATTTCTCCATCAAGGCGTTTTTGTAGGCACGTTAAATCACTCAAATCTATGCGTTGAATTCATTCATTCAATAAACCAGTCAATACAAGAATTTGAACAGCTAAATTGATTGCGTTTCAAGATTTCCCTGCCCTATACTTCAGGCGCGCCCGAAGCTAACCATTCGGGAAAATAAAGGGAATTTGAGAGAACCAGATAGATTCTCAGCGCAGCTTTATTAAAAGTCCTATAACGATAAAAATACGGGGGAAGATAGTATGCGTGGAGCCATTCCTAGCAGACGTAAAGCAATTACATCCGCAATTATTCTTGCAAGCCTTTCGATGCAGGTCGTAGCACAACAAAATGGAGCCGAAGTCGAGGAAGTTATCGTCACTGGTTCCTACATCCGTGGCACACCCTTAGACGCCCCCTCACCAGTGACTACCGTTGACAGAGCGTCAATCGAAGCCCAGGGTGCTGCACAAATTTGGGACGTCATTAATAATTTAGAGATTAACTCGGGTTCCTTCACGAACGAAGGTGCCGGCGAAGGCGCAGCACTGTCGGGCACGGCCAACGTTAACTTGCGCAACCTAGGCGAGAACTCGACGCTGACCCTAATCAACGGCAGACGGCAAGTCTCTGCGGCCACTACTACGCGCAGCGGCGGCGAGTTCGTCGACATCAATACCATCCCATTAGTGATGGTTGAACGCGTCGAGGTCCTCACCGACGGCGGCTCCGCCCTATACGGCTCCGACGCCGTGGCCGGCGTCGTGAACGTCATCATGAGAACCGAGTTCGAGGGCCTGGAAATATACGGCGATGTACAGGCGTTGGACGCCGCCACGAGCGAGCAGGACAGGACCGCTAGCATCATTTGGGGCTGGGGCGATGATAAGAACCATTTCGTACTATCCGCGGAGAAATTTGAGCGCGATCCCGTTCTCGTAGAGTACGGCAATTTCTTTGATGAGAATGTCGAGTACACCGGCAGTGTAGGCGGCGGCCCGAGCAATATTACCCAAACCCCATCGAACGCGGCCTTCGGTTCGCGGCCGAACACGGCCTATTACAACAGTGCCCTCACTGCCCGGAACGTTGCGGAGGGCGGGTCTTCTTCAATGGTGCTCACCGACCCTCTTTGCGCTGGCTTGACCTCTGCCGACGGTAGCCCATTCTTCACCGGAACGCGCACAGATCAGCGCGGCGCAAATAGTGGCACATGCCGTGAGAACACGGAACAGTGGAACTATATGCAGGTTGGCATGGAGCGTAACAGCTTCGCCGGCTCCTTTACCCATACCTTTAGCGAGAAGGCAGAATTCTACTCTTTCTTCCAATACTCGGACTCGACGATAGAACGCGCAGATGACGGCGCTAACGGTTCACGTGGTCCCACCATGTTCTTAGCGGCACCGGGATCTCATGTCGGTAATCCTGCGTGGGGCGGTTACGCGATCGGACAGCCGATGGAGCTTGGCTACTATGCCGGCAAAGCGGGCTTAACACGCCCAACCAGCATCCCCAATACGCCGAACGCCTTAGCCAATGGCGGACTCAACGTCCCGTTCTATGCGAGCGTACAGCGCGGCAACGCGCCCCGACAAGGTGGCAATAGCAATATTACCAGTACCGAAACTCTCGGCGCGCAAGCGGGGGTGAAGGGCGAGTTCTATGCACTTGAGAATCGCCGCTTCAACTACGATGTCAACTATTCTTGGAGTGGTACTAGCTTCGAGCAGGAGTATCAGACTTTCCAGCGCGATCGCGCGGAGTTGGCAGCAAACGGCCTAGGTGGCCCAAGCTGCAAACCCAACGGGGTTAGTAACTTTAACTTCCGGGACGAAAAAGGCCCCTTCGGTGGAGCAGTACCTACTATATGGAACATTAGTAATAATGCTTACTACAATGCCTATACGCAGACCTTCTTCCCAGGCTTCGTGTTTACGACTCGCGAGAGTCTCTCCCTAGCGTTAACCAGTAATAATCAGGGCAAGGACGGCTGTGGTTTCTACAACCCCTTCCTGACGCAGATGACCAGCCCCAACCTTGCGAACAATGAAGAGTTGATGGAATGGATGAACCCCACCGTTAAGCGCGCTGATAAGCGCAACAAACTTGGGGTATTCGATGCAGTGCTCTCCGGCGAAATCATGGAGCTCAAGGGTGGCACGGCACAGTTCGCAGTCGGCGCGCAGTACCGCATGCAGAACAACAAGTCTCGCGCTCCTTCTATCAACTTGCCGGGAATCCCCGCTGCCATTCTAAACTATGGCCAGAACGGTGCGCCGAACACTACTCATTATGTGAGTAACAACTACGAATGCTCCTTCTGTGCGTTCAATTATGACAACGATCGCAATGTGAAGTCGGTGTTCGCCGAATTCTCTCTGCCTATCATCGAGAACGTGGAAACACAGATCGCGCTACGCTATGAAGATTACGGTGGTCAGATTGGCGGCGAGCTGACGCCGAAGGTCGCCATGAGTTGGCGCCCAATTGACACGCTACTGCTGCGCGGTTCCTACTCACAGTCGTTCCGAGCGCCTAACGTTGGTGTTGTGGAAGAGGGTCTAGAGTCCTCCAGCAATACCTTCCGTGACCCGATTCGCAACCAAGCGGTTCGTTCCGGCCTCGCAGAAGTCAATAACACCAACGCGCTGCCGAACTTCACCTACACTCTGGGCGGCCCAGCTCCGGATGTTGGTAACGAATACGCAGATACTTATAGCACTGGCTTTATTTGGACTCCAGCGGGCAGGCTAGAAGGCTTGAGTGTGAATACTGACATCTGGCGTTTCGAACTCACCGACAAGGTGTTGCCGCAGCCAGGCATCTCCGCGATATCTGGCGAATTGGCACGCTTCAAGGAAGCAGCGGCCAATCCAAATAACTATGTGTTGAACGGTACCATTCCCGC
>Ga0105050_10009140_pt1 | contig 11188 bp, 10 predicted proteins | sample FRY01_FD_78088 | JGI IMG/M metagenome (GOLD analysis project Ga0105050, IMG submission 78088) | Freshwater microbial communities from Lake Fryxell liftoff mats and glacier meltwater in Antarctica - FRY-01 | ecosystem: Environmental > Aquatic > Freshwater > Ice > Glacier meltwater ... | reverse complement strand
TTTTACTATTTTCAACCTGCTAAAGTGTTTTCACTAAAATTAGTGAAAAAACAGGGAATGGAAAAGTCTTTAAAGCATTGATTTTATTGACTTTTCTACATTCCTTTGTTAATAGCTTGCGGAATTAAGGTAACATAATATTTGAATTAAAAAAAATCCTTTAGCTCTCGCTATTTTTTAAATTGTTCTTTTTTTCTCTCAAAAACTTAGGTTTTTAAAAACTTAAAACAAGAGAATCATTTGATTTCAACAGCTATTTTATTCTTTGAATTGGCTTTAATAACCCGAAAACTTCTTCCTTTTCCATATTTGTCGCTAATTTTGGAACTTATACCAAAATTGGTTGTTAACTAACCAATTCTAACCTAGAAAAGAATTAATTTAATGAAAAAAATAGGCGTATTATTAATACAATTAGGAACTCCAGATAGTCCGAGTACAAGCGATGTTCGTACGTATTTATCTGAATTTTTGAATGACCCTCGGGTTATTGATATCCCTTGGTTGGCAAGAAAAATTTTAGTGAACGGAATTATTGTTCCTTTTAGAGCTCCAAAGTCTGCAAAAATCTACAAAGAATTGTGGGAGCATGGAAAAGGAGTTTCTCCTTTAATTACGCACTCTGTCAATGTTCAAAATAGGTTGAAAGATGCTTTTAAGGACGAAAACGTTACGATTGAATTGGCGATGCGTTACCAAAATCCGTCAATGGATTCTGTTTTAGAAAGGATGCACAATGCGAATTATGATCAAATAATTATTTTGCCTTTATTTCCTCAATATGCAAGTGCGTCTTCAGGTTCAGCGATTGAAAAAGCAATGAACATAATACGCAAATGGTGGGTGATTCCAGAAGTGAAAATTATCAATCAATTTTGGGATAATGAGGGGTATATAAACTCCATAATTGATCGTACAAAAGCATTTAATTTAAGTGATTACGACCATATTTTATTTTCCTATCATGGTCTTCCCGAACGTCAGGTGGATAAAGTGTATGAAGGAACGGATTTGTGCAGCGACCAACCATGTGAGTCTGAAATTAATGAAAAAAATAAATTTTGCTACAAAGCCACTTCCTTCGCCACTACGCGTTTGATTGCCTCTAAATTAGGACTAAAAGAAGATCAATATACGGTTTGCTTTCAATCGCGTTTAGACAAAAAGTGGCTTACACCTTTTTCTGACAAAATTGTGGAAGAACAAGCTAAAAAAGGAGCTAAAAAATTATTAGTTTTCAGTCCAGCTTTTGTTACTGATTGTTTGGAAACGATTATTGAAATTGGTTCAGAATACCAAGAAATATTTGAAGAAAACGGCGGAGAAAAAGTTGAATTGGTTCCTAGTTCAAACGATCATCCATTGTTTATTAAAGGATTAGAAGAAATGATTCGGGAGAGAATTTAATGAAAAGTTTTTGAATCTATTTTGAATAGAATTTACGAATTTTGAGTAAAAGCTATTTCTAGTTTCGAATGAATTAAATTTGTTTTTGGTTAGAAAGGGAGGTTGTGCTATTTATAAAGAAAGTTGAATTAAATAGTTAAGTGCGTTTTTTTAGCCTAATTTTTTTTTCTACTAGGAATTTCATTTAATTGCTCAAATTTCAGCTCTTTTTCATCGAAGTGCCAAATCACAGTTTCTAAGCCATTAGAAATAACTATCAATTCACAATTTAATTGATTTTGATAGCTTAAAGCTTGTTTCAGTGTGTCTTCTGTAAGTTTTATTGAAGGTGCTTTGCATTCAACCAGTAGATGAGGTTTGAAGTCGCTATCGAAAACCACAATATCCCAGCGTTTTGTTAAGCCATTGTATAAGATTGATTTCTCAACACCTACTAATGTTTCAGGATAGTTTAAATTAATTATCAAATGTGAAATAATATGTTGACGTACCCATTCTTCGGGGGTTAGTAAAATGGCTTTTTTCCGAACCAAACATTTTACATAGATTTTACCTGATTTCCGAATTAAATCAAGCGGTGTAGGAGGGAAGTTAAGTGGAATAATGAAATCCATTACATTCCAGGTAAAAGCAAATTAATGTCTTTGAATTTTAGATTGAAAACTTTTCCTAAAACTTCATTTGTCAATACTCCTTTGTAAATATAAACGCCATTTCTGAAGCCTTCTTGTGCACGAACAAAATCTTCAACACTCCCCTTTTCTCCCATTTCTAGTACCAAAGGTGTAAAAATATTAGACAATGCAAATGACGCTGTTCTGGAAACACGTGAAGCAATATTTGGAACGCAATAATGAATAACGCCGTGTTTTATAAAGGTCGGATCGTTGTGATTGGTGACACGCGAAGTTTCAAAACAACCGCCTTGGTCAATACTAACGTCCACCACAACAGAACCAGATTTCATACTTTCAATCATTTCTTCTGAAACAACACACAGCGACCGACCGATTGGTGAACGTAAGGCTCCGATTACAACATCTGCACGTCGAATAGCTTTTGCTAAAACTTTTGGTTGAAGAATAGAGGTGTAAACACGTGCGCCAATGTCATTTTGTAAACGACGCAATTTTGAAAGTGAATTATCAAAAACCTTTACTGATGCGCCTAATCCAAGTGCAGCACGAGTGGCAAATTCTCCTACAGTTCCAGCACCGATTACCACAACTTCTGTTGGTTGAACTCCAGCGATTCCGCCCAGCATCATTCCTTTTCCAGAAGAATAGCTTGAAAGTAGTTCACCTGCAACTAACAGCGAGGTCGTACCTGCAATTTCACCCAAAGTTCTCACAATGGAGAAAACGCCTTCATCGTCTTTGATGTAATCCCAAGCTATGGCAGTAATTTTTTTCGCCATTAATTTTTGAAGAATCTCTTTAGGTTGTGTTGAAATTTGAAGTGCTGAAATAAAGGTTTGGTTTCCCGACATTGAATTTACTTCTTCTTCCGAGGGTGGCGCAACTTTCAAGATAATATCGCATTGATAAATTTCTTTGCTTGAATAACAAATTTCTGCTCCCGCTTCACTGTAATCGTTGTCTGCAAAATTTGCACCTTCGCCAGCTTTCGTTTCAATCCTAACACGATGTCCATTGTTTACCAACAAGGAAACTGCCTGCGGAACTAAAGCTACTCTTCTTTCTTGAAAACTTGTTTCTTTTGGAATGCCGATGCAAAGCGTTCCTTTCTTTTTGCGCACCTCAAGCATTTCTTCTTTTGGTGTCAAACTCCCTTGTTGAATGAGTGTTTTAAGTAATCCTGGATCTGTAATCATGGCTGAAGGGCTATTTCTCTTGAATTGTTTGATTCGTCACAACGAATATACACCCAAATTACGTTTTCTGGAAGAATAAAATCAATTTTTTCAGCCCACTCAATAAAGAAGTAGGCTTTTTCATCAAATAATTCGTCCAAACCTAAGTTGCGGATTTCGTTTTTATTTTCAATTCGGTAACAATCTAAATGATAGATTTTTACTGAATTTATTTCGTATTCGTTTACGATAGAGTAGGTGGGAGAGCCTTGGATTTCTAGAATTCCAAAATGTTTAATTAGTTCAGAAATAAAGGTTGTTTTTCCAGCACCCATTTCGCCATCAAAAGCAAAAATTGTTGGAAATGGAAACAAGGCTAAAAATTCCTTAGCTACAACTGGTAATTCAGTAATCGAATCTACTTTCCAACGTGTATCCATGAATTATTCTGAAATCGTTTTATAAGGTTGAATAGTTTGATTTTTCCAATTAAACATCTCAAAATCTGTTCCGTCAAATCGTCCAAATGTTTGGTAATTTATCCATTCACCAAGGTTGAAATAAAGCGCATTTTGAATTTGAAATTTTAAAGGAAGATGCCGATGTCCGAAAATATAATAATCAGCTCGGATGCTTGCGTGATTATCTGTCACAAAATGATGCAACCATTCATTTTCAGTACCAACATATAAGGAATCTTCTACACCGTTCGAAATCCGGCTAGTCTTAGAAAAGTAACTCGCTAACCAAATTCCAAAGTTGGGATGCAGACGTGCAAACGCCCACTGGCAAAATTTGTTTCTGAATATTTTTTTGATGATTTTATAGGCTTTGTCGCTTGGTCCTAAGCCGTCACCGTGTGCAATGTAAAATTTCTTTGTGCCAATTTGAACTTGATACTCATCTGTGTGAAGTTCAATTCCGACTTCTTTTGAAAGATAATCGAACATCCACATATCGTGATTGCCACAGAAAAAATGAACTTTAATTCCTTGATCGGTGAGTTCAGCAATTTTACCCAGAAAACGCGTAAATCCTTTTGGAATAGCACGTTTATACTCAAACCAAAAATCAAAAATATCGCCTACTAGGAAGATTTCTTTGGCTGTTGGTTGAATCTGATTTAGCCAAGCTACGATTTGTTTTTCTCTCGCTAAACTTGTGATATTATCGGGAGCTCCCAAATGAAAATCAGAGGCAAAATAGGTGTATTTCTTTCCTAATTCCTCCATTTACTAATGTCCAAAAATTTTAGATAATTCTTTTTCTAGTGCTTCTCCTCGCAAATTTACTTTTATAATTCTACCTTCTTTATCGATTAAAAGAGTAAAAGGAACACTTGCAACTTCGTATAGTCGTCCAACTTTGCTCGTCCATCCTTTCAAATCGCTAACGTGATTCGGCCATGTTAAATTATCTTGTTTAATTGCTGCTAACCATTTCTCGCGGTCTGTATCCAAAGAAACACTCATAATCGTAAATCCGTCTTTTTTATATTTCTCGTAAATCTTTACCACATTAGGATTTTCTTTTCTACAAGGTCCGCACCAAGAGGCCCAAAAATCAATTAAAACAACTTTTCCTTTTAGGTCAGAAAGTTTCATTTGTTTTTTACCATCAGTTAAAAATTCTTGAAAGTCAGGTGCTAGTTTTCCCTCTGCAAGTAATTTTCCACTTTCTAATTTTTTCTTGATTTGCTTGTAACTTTCTAAGTACGATTTTACGGTTGGACTATCTTCAAAACCGCTATTGATTTGCAATATTAATGCTTCGTACGATTTGAAATCTGTTTCGGCGTTGATTTGTGAAAGTGCCATAATCAAGGCAGGGGAATTTGGATTATTGGTTACGAAGCTTTGCAATTCACTTTGAAAGGTGGTATATTCTTGCTGCATGTATTGGTTAATCGCTTGCTCTCTACTTGGATCCATTTTCAAGGCTGTCATAGCAGAGTCACTTTTTATCGACCATTTCTCAACTGTGACTGCAAAATCATTCATTGCTTTAGACTCGTCTGATCCTGTGATGTTGCAAAAATCACGTAATTTACTGCCGTCCCCGTAAACTTTAATGTCGCTATTTCCTCTCAAGACTAACTGAACGTTGAAATTTCCTACTCTCAAGATGTAGTAATCAAGTGCAGGAAGATTTCCAACGAATGAAAAATTACCTTTTTTATCGGCTACAATTTTATGGTAATCTTTGTAATAATTCCCAAAAAATTGGGAGACATAAAACGTATCACTAGGAGAATTAAAAATCATCCCAGATAATTTCACGTTAATCTCCTTTTGTGCATTAAACTGAAATGTTAGTGCTACAAATGAAAATAGTATAATAATATTTTTCATACGTTATTTTTTAAAAACCTCTGACAATTTTTGTTCCAAATTTTCCCCTCTCAATTCTTTTCCGATAATGTTTCCCTCTTTGTTTACTAAAACGGTAAAAGGAATGCCTTCAAAACCATATAATGCGGGCATGCTAGATTTCCAACCTTTCAAGTCACTGACATGGTTTTTCCAAATCAATCCATCTTTTTCAATAGCAGCTATCCAAGCATTCGGGTCTTCATCTAAGGAAACTGAAAGGACCGTAAATCCTTGTTTCTCGTATTTTTTATACAGTCGTACTACGTTTGGATTTTCTTTGCGACAAGGTCCGCACCAAGATGCCCAAAAATCAATCAACACCACTTTTCCTTTTAAATCAGAAAGTTTCAACAATTTGCCTTCAGGCGTATTCATTGCAATTTCTGGCGCAGGAATTGTCCCGCTGTTAATTGCTTCATAATCAGCATAAGCTGCTGTAATTTGATTAACTTGCGAACGAAAAGTTTCAGCTGCTTGTTGTCCTTGGTACTTCTTTTCGTAAGCTTGAGCAACTTCTTCGAGTACACTTAAATTTACTTTTTTCCAACCATCAAAAGAAGTTGTTGGCAAGAGTACCATTGAAAGTACAATATTGTAAGGATTGGCAGGTTGTTGCATCATTTTCGCTCTTACAAATCCATCAATTTTTTCCTTTTCTTCGTAATATTTAGCGTTCAAGGCTTCTTTGGTCATTGTTTTTTGAATCACCATCAAAGAATCTTGTGCGAGTTGAAAAGCCTCTAGTTTAGCTAAATATTGGTTCATAACGTTTGACCAATTTGTTCCAGAAGCATTGGGTTTGAGATTAAACGTTGCTACTTCGCAATTGATTTTTAGATTATTTTTAGGTTCAATCGTTACTGGAATAATGTTGTTTTTATCTTCTCCTAAACGAATGAAATAATAACCTAAACCAGGAACGTTTCCTTCTAATTTAAAAGTTCCATCAACGTTGATTAGTGCGTTTGCAATAGGAATAGTGCCGCGGTCGCTTGGTGCTTCAACATATAGTTTTTGCTGTGCTGCTCCACTAATTTTACCTTGAATAGTAAAATTATTTGCTGGTTTTTCAAGGTCACTATTTTCGGTATCACCGCAACTTTGAAACAAAAAAGCAACAAAACTTAGTATGAATAGTAATTTAAAGTATTTCATAATTGATTATGCTTCAAGAAGTTCCCGTAATAATTTGTTTGCAATTTTTGGATCTGCTTTCCCGTTGGAAACTTTCATCAATTTGCCCATTAAAAAGCCTGTTAATTGTTTTTCACCATTTCTATAGCGTTCAACTTCCACTTGATTTTCTTCAAAAACTTGCAGAATAAACGCTTTTAATGTTTCTTCACTTGAATCTTGAATCAAGTTTAAGTTTTCAGCAATTTCTAAAGGAGATAATTCTGACTTCAAAAGTTCAGGGAAAATACGTTGTGATGCTACAGAATTAGAGATTTTACCTTCTTCAATTAATGCAATTAAACTAGCTAAACGTTCGACTGAAATTGGAAATTCGTGAATTTCAAAACCAAATTCATTCAAATAAGATTTCACATCACCCATCATCAAATTTGCGGCAGCTTTGTAGTTTTTCGTATGTTGTATTAAAGATTCGTAGAATAAAGCAATTCCTTTGTTATCCGTTAAATTGTAGGCATCGTAATCCGATAAACCGTATTCTTGCGTATAGCGATGAAACAATTCACGAGGCAAAGCTGGCATTTCACTTTTGATTGCTTCAATGTCTTCTTGGAGAACAACTAAAGGTTGCAAATCAGGCTCAGGAAAATAACGGTAATCATTTGCTGCTTCTTTTGAACGTTGTGAAAAGGTAGTTCCTTTAACGGCGTCAAATCCGCGTGTTTCTTGCACAATTTCTTCTTCATTTTCAACCACTTCAATTTGGCGAATAATTTCAAATTCTATGGCACGTTGCACATTGCGAATGGAGTTCATATTTTTCACTTCGACTTTTGTCCCGAAATTTTTCGCTCCTTTTAAATTCACGGAAACATTTGCATCGCAACGCAAGGAACCTTCTTCCATATTTCCATCACAAATATCGAGGTATCGAACTAATTTTCGCACCTCTGTCACATAATTATATGCTTCTTGCGACGAGCGAATGTCAGGTTCTGAAACGATTTCAAGAAGGGGAGTCCCCGCACGGTTCAAATCCACCAACGTATCAAAAACGTCCACATCGTGAATGCTTTTTCCGGCATCCTCTTCCATGTGAATACGAGTGATTTTAATTTCTTTTCCAATTCCGTCATCTGTGCGAATATGAATTGCACCGCCTGTACAAATTGGTGTTTTATCTTGCGTAATTTGATATCCTTTCGGTAAATCGGGATAAAAGTAATTTTTGCGTGCAAAGTATTGATTTGGAGCAATGTCACAACCGCAAGCTAAGCCTAAACGGATAGCAAATTCAATCGTTTTTTTATTCACCACTGGCAAAGTTCCTGGATGTCCGAGCGTAATCACACTCACATTTGTGTTTGGGTGGGCGCCGTATTCATTGACATCATTGGAATAGGCTTTTGTTTTCGTCAACATTTGCGCATGTACTTCCAAACCAATTACAACTTGGTATTTATTTCGAATTTCTTCGTTCATCTTAAACGCGTGCGATTAATTCTTTCATAATCAATGTCATTTTCGGCTCTTGGCGACTAGCAACATCTATAACATCTTGTAAACTCACTTTTTTGATTTTTCCTTTTACACCTAAATCGGTAATGATGGAAATGGCGAAACAGGGAATTTCCATGTGATTTGCCACGATAACTTCAGGGACAGTTGACATTCCAACGGCATCTGCACCAGTGTTGCGGACGTATTGGTATTCAGCAGGAGTTTCCAAAGTTGGACCAGTTAAACCAGCGTAAGTTCCAACGGAGACTTTAATGTTGTTTTCAGCCGCAATTTCTTTAGCTAAAGCAATCATTTTGTGGTCGTATGGCTCACTCATGTCAGGAAAACGTGGACCTAATTCATCGAAATTTTTACCGATAAGTGGATTTCCAGGGAATAAATTGATGTGGTCGTCTTGAATCATGATTTCACCAACTTCAAAATCTGGATTCACACCACCTGAAGCATTGCTTACAAATAATCGTTCGATGCCTAATAATTTCATGACACGAACAGGGAATGTAACTTGTTGCAACGAATAACCTTCGTAATAATGAAAACGACCTTGCATTGCAATAACTGATTTTCCGCCTAATTCTCCAAAAATTAATTTTCCAGAATGGCTTTCAACGGTTGAAACAGGGAAATTTGGAATGTCAGAATATGGAATTTCGTCAACAACGTTAATTTCTTTTACTAATCCACCCAAGCCAGTTCCAAGAATAATTCCGATTGTTGGTTGAACATTCGTACGTGTTTTGATGTACGCAACTGATTCTTTAAATTGTGTTAACATATTGATTTATTAGGTTTTTAAATTGTTCTTCGTTTTCTATTTCAATCTTAATTGGTTGAAAATACCAAGGGTAATTTTGCAAGTTCCAATCAGTGGAAAAATCCTTCAAACGCATGTAATCTTTCTCAGTCGTTAAAATGATTGTTTCTTCGTTTGCAAAAGTATCAAATTTTTGATGAATTCTTAGTATGTCCGACTGACTAAACGCATGGTGGTCACTGAAAGAAAGGTGTTCCACTTCAAATTTAGAAGAAAGGTAAGTAAATAAAGGCTTAGGATTGGCAATTCCTGTAACTAAAATTACTTTTTTGAATGTTGCTATTTCTTTGCCAAAAGCTTTCATCTTTGAGTAGGCAATCCGCGAAAAGAAAATCAATTCGGGATTGAAATTAAGCGATTTAAGGAGGTTCCTCTTCGTTTCTTCGGTGTAATTTTCAGGACATTTAGAAACAATAAGAATAGCTGCTCGATTGCTGCCCGATTTACTTTCACGTAAAGATCCAACAGGCATCAAATAATCAGATGAAAAAGGGTTGTTAAATTCAGTTATTAGCACGTTTAATCCAGCCTTAACTGCACGATGTTGAAAGGCATCATCTAAAATAATAAGTTCATTCGTTGGAAATAAAGATTGAATTTTACGAACCCCAACAGCTCTTTTTTCACAAACTGCAACATGGACTTTATTTCCGAAATGATTTGCATAAAACAAAGGTTCGTCGCCCACTTCATTTACGTTTTTTGTTGCATCTACATTTAAAAACCCGCTTGTTTTTCTGCCATAACCTCGGCTAAGAATCGTTGTTTCGTGCATGTCAGAAAGTAATTCAGCAAGGTAAGTTACATGTGGCGTTTTCCCCGTTCCACCAACGGAAAGATTCCCTACACAAATCGATTTCTTTGGAATATAATATGATTTGAAAATTCCCCAATCGTAAGCTAAATTCCGAAGCGAGGTAATTAGTAGGTAAATTAAGGAAAAAGGAAACAGGAAAAACCTGAAAAAATTCATAGAACGAAAGTAAGTTTTAAAGTTTGGATTTTAAGATTCGTTTTTTAATTTTTTTCTTTATTACCTTTTTTGAGTTGTCTTTTTAAAGGTATTTTAAAGCCAATTTACACTCATTTAAAGGTCGTTTTTTCCAAGAAACGTAGTCCGATGACCACTAGCCCAAAGTTGAATAGTTGAATAGTGGAATTAGAAGGAGTTGTTTTAGTCTAAAAATTGTTAGGAGCAATCGCCATGAAATGAATCATTGTTCAAATTCGTAAATCCTGCTATTTGAGTTCTCGTTCGGTATCCGCCAACTGCATTTAAAAATCTCACTGCTAGAAAATAGCGGACAGCACCTTCATTATTATTAAAGAATTAACCAATTTCTGCTTTGCGCACTTCCCCATTAACTTCGGTAAATAAGTTAAATGAATAATCAACAACCGTGGATAAACTTAACATTCATCAAAATTTCTCAAAACTGTCGTGGATTTTTCAAAAATCTACTCTATTCTCTCACAATTATAACGATATTGTACGAAAATTAAAATCAAATAATATAATGAACAAGACCGTTGCAAAATAAAGACATCTAATATCTTTCTGTTTTTTAGCTTGATTTTTTTAATTTTTCGTTATTTTTTTCAATAATCTGTCACTTTTTGAGTAAAATAGTCACTTTTTATCACCTTCCCTATCATTATTTTGCCATTTTTAATAAATCGGACGCAACTCTCCCTGGAGATCGATACAAATTATAGGCGATTGCTTCCATCAAATTTTGGGTGTGCATTTTTGCCATTCCCCTATATCTTGCGTGCGTTGAATTGAACCACCTTTTTATACTCCCAAAGGTTCGTTCCACCTTAAACCTAGTTTTTCCGATTAATTTGTTCCTCAGTTTTTCTCTCTCTGTTAGTGGTTTACCTTTTTTTGCTTTTAGAAGTATACGACTTTTTAGTTTCTTCTTTCTTAAAATTTCTTCATTTTTAGCTGAATTGTATCCTTTGTCTGCGCTTAAGTGAATACCCTCTGGTAAATCAGCCGTGTCAAGCACTTCTTCCAAATTTGATATTTCGTTAACGTTTGCCGCTGTGGTTAAAACTCCTAGAATTAAACCTTCCTGATCTGTAACAACGTGCTTTTTGTAGCCATAACGAAGCTTTCCTGCT
>Ga0105050_10009136_pt1 | contig 11191 bp, 13 predicted proteins | sample FRY01_FD_78088 | JGI IMG/M metagenome (GOLD analysis project Ga0105050, IMG submission 78088) | Freshwater microbial communities from Lake Fryxell liftoff mats and glacier meltwater in Antarctica - FRY-01 | ecosystem: Environmental > Aquatic > Freshwater > Ice > Glacier meltwater ... | reverse complement strand
GCCAGCTTGAGCATCTGGGCGTAGAGCTTGGCGGTGAACAATTGCCCGTCGAATTTCTTGAGGTCGTTCTGGTCGCGTTGGAAATGGGTCTCGCCGAGATCGAGCCGCGGCCCCCGATCTTGGGCGCTGTAATAGAGATCGGGTTCTACGAGGATCACCTCTGAGGCGCCATTTTCCTTGGCGGCGCGGGCGATCATCAAGGTGCGCATGGCCAAGCTCTGCCGACTCATCACCAAGCTGCTCGTGCTGACGATGATGATGCTCTTGCCCTTCAGTTTGTTGCCAATCGCGTGGAAATCTTGCTCGTCGGAGATGAAGCGCGGGCAAAACTCCGAATTGGCGAAGCGCTTCATGCTGATGAGGTCGGCGACGTCCTCGCGCTGCCCCATGGAAAAGGCGACGTCGATCGCGAAGGGATCGTCCGACGAATTTCCGACGACAATGTATTTCGGTTCGGTCATGATCAAAGGTGGAAGATTCAGATGAGCTCGCTGATTTGGGCGAAGTAATCGGCGACCCATTGGTGGAAGCAAAGGAAGTGCAAGGCCGCGGCGATGGCGAGCATGGGACCAAACGGCACGTGCACGCCGAAGCCGAGCGCGGTCGGTTCACCGTCGGGGGTTTCAGTCGGAGGGGCGGTGCGAGCGGGCTGGCCGCTGATTTTGCGCCAGAGAAACGCGAGAGCGATCCACACGGTGCCGATGATCGCCCCGCCGAAGAGGGCAAACACGGCGCCCTGCCAGCCGCAGAAGGCGCCGATGGCCCCGGCGAATTTCACATCGCCAAATCCCATCGCCTCTTTGCGCAGGAGTGCTTCGGCGACGAGGGCGATCCAGAGCACGAGGCCGGAGCCGACGAAGAGGCCCTGCAACCCGATCGTCACTGAGCGGAGGCTGTCGAGGACGTAGAGGTCGGAGTGCTGTCCGTGGAGCGCGGGGACGAGGAGCGAGAGCAGGAGGCCGAGCACGCCGCCGCCGAGGGTGAACACATCGGGGATGATCATGTGGTCGAAATCGATCAACGTCGCCGCGACGAGGATACTGAGAAACACCATCCCGACCACCGCCTTGGCGGGGGCGAAGAGCAGCCAACAGGCGAGGAAGAGCGCCGCGGTCAGCAGCTCCACCATCGCGTAGCGGACCGAGTAGGGTTGCCCGCAGCACCGGGCCCGGCCGCGCAGCATGAACCAGCTCAGGACTGGAATGTTGTCATACCAGGCGATCGGTTGCCCGCAGTTGCAATGCGAGCCGGGGGTGACGATAGATTCCCCAGCCGGCACGCGGGAGATCACCACGTTGAGAAAACTTCCGATGCACGCGCCGAAAAGTGAGACGACCACGGGGAAGAACCACGGGAGGAGCGTGTCGATCCCGGTAAAATCAAACATGGCTGGTGGGCTCCTTCGTCGTGGTGAGCGCGGCGGCCATGAGAGGGGCCGTGCGGGCTGTGGGCAGGTTGCTCCAAATCTCCAAGGCCTTGGCTCCTTGGTAGACGAGCATCGTCAAGCCGTTGGCGTGAGGCAGACCGAGTTGGCGCGCAGCGCGCAGCAACGGGGTTTGCGGGGGATTGTAGATCATGTCGTAAACAGCCATCGGCCGCGGCAAGGTGGCGAGCGCAATCGGCGCCAGGTCGCCGTCGCGCAGACCGGCGGAGGTGGCATTCACCACGAGCGCCCCGGCCGGCAGATCGTGCGGCAGCTGATCGGGAGTGAAGCCGCGAAGCGGAATGCCGCGGGCGATCGGCCGCAGTGCCTCGAGGAGCGCCTCGAGGTTGGCGGCCGTGCGGTTGGCGATCGCGAGCGAAGCGCAACCGCGTTGCAGGCACTCGACGGCGGCCCCCCGGGCGGCCCCGCCAGCGCCGAGGAGAAGCACGGGCGTATCTTTGAGATCGCACCCAAATTTCTCTTTCACGGCGGCGGCGAGTCCGTAGCCGTCGGTGTTGAAGCCGGTCCAGCCGGAATCGGTCCGGTGCAGGGTGTTGACGGCGCCGACGGGTTGCGCGGCGGGGTCGATGGCGCTGACTTGGTCAACCGCGAGAATTTTGTGGGGCACGGTGAGATTGATTCCGAGAAATCCGCATCGGTGGAGGGCCGGCAGGGCGGCCGCGAGCTCTTCGGGTGGCACATCGAAACGGAAATACTGCCACGTCGCGAAGCGCGCATCCTCCGCCGCCACGTGGGCGAGGGCGGTGTTGTGCATCAGCGGACTGAGGGAGTGGCCGATGGGGTGACCCAAGACGGCGAGGGCCGTGCCGGAGTAGTCCCAACCGTCGAGATCGCCCAGCGTGAGAACCGTAGAGTTTTCGATTTTCAAGATAGTTTCGCGATTGAGGCAGGCGACTGACTGCGGCGCAAAACCGAAAGCAGGCGCGGGTTCACGAGGAGTTCCGTTGAAAGGTCGCGTCGAATTCTGCGACGAAACTGGCGAAGAGGCGCGCGTTGCCGGGCTGGCCATCCTGCTGGTAGTGGTTGACGAGATTGTGGCAGCAGCGACACAGGACTTCGCGCACGGGGGTCGGCGCGATGTGGTGAATTTGCGGTTCGATTTTGCGGGCGGCGAGCACTTCAAACAACTCGTCGGCATCGCGAAACACCCCGCGATCAAACGGATCGATGAAGAAAGGCTCGTTTTCGAGAAAGCAGCCGACGACGAAGTGGCCGGGGATGCCGATGGGCTCGAGGTCGAGGCCGAGCCGTTCGGCCACCATGAGGTAAACGATGCTCAGGGTGATCGGGAGACCCTTGCGCCGGGTCAGCACACGGTCGAGGAGGCTGTTGCGTGGATCGGTGTAGTGTTCGACGTTGCCGCGAAAACCCCACTCGTGAAACAAGACGCGATTGATGATCCGGCATTTCTCGCGAGGCGAGGAGGGCTCGACGATCAACTCTCGACAGCGCCCGGCGATTTGATCGAGGGTCCGGCGGCACTTGGCGATATCGAGCTCGCGATTGACGGTGCGGGCGAGGAGCAACGACCCCGATTCCAATTCGTAATTGAGCGAGCGGATGAAACTGCGGAAATCGGACACCGGATCGCTGAAATTGAGCTCGGTGAGATAAGCGGCGGCATGAGTGGCGAGCTCGCGTTGGTCGCCTTGGGCGACGTCCTGAAGAAACTGGTGGGCGGGGAGCCCGAGCTCGGCGAAGCGAGCCGCTAGCGCCTTGCGCACGGGAGCACTCGGGTCGTCGAGCAGGCTGAGAAACGTTTGGCGCTGGCTGGTGCTGAGCTTTTCCATTTCCACGAATTCAACGGAAAAGGGATTCGGAGAGGTGGCAACCCGGAAAAGGACAGCGAGGTCAAATCTTCGGTCGGTGCCCAAACAACGCCGACCCCACGCGCACTTGTGTGCTCCCGGCGGCGATGGCCGCCTCAAGATCGCCGCTCATGCCCATCGACAAAGCTCGCAGTGGCACCCCGCTCTTGGTGGCGAGTTCATCGCGGATCGTGCGGAGATTGCCGAAGGTGCGCGTGGCGACGTCGGGATCGTCGCTGAGCGGCGCGATCGTCATGAGCCCATCGACGCAGAGGGAGGAGCAGGCCAGCGCGGCCTCGAGGAGACGGGCAGCGTCGCTAGGCTCGGCTCCAAATTTGGCCGGATCGCGCCCGGCGTTGATCTGCAGGAGCACGGCGAGGGTCTTCCCGGCGGCCGCCGCCGCGCGGTTAAGGTGGTTGAGAAGCTTTTCACTGTCGACGCTCTGCACCCGGTCAAAATGTTCGACGGCAAGCTTGGCTTTATTCGATTGGAGGTGGCCGATCAGTTCCCAGGCGATCGCTGCGGAGCACAGCGCGCGTTTTTCAACGCCCTCCTGCACCCGATTTTCTCCGACCGCCCGCAGGCCGTAGCGCGCAGCATAGTCGGCGGCGGCGGCGGGGTGGGTCTTGGTGACGGCCAGCAACTCGACCTCCGCAGGATCGCGGTGCACCCGGCGGCAGGCCCCATCGATTTGCGCCCGAACGCTATCAGCACGGGCTCTAAAGTCGTCGTAAGAAAGGTGCATTAGTTGGATGGCTTATGGGATTGCTATGAAATTAGGGATAATTATGTTACCTTCCATCCCCGGTAGCTATGCAAATTGATAACTTCAAAATCTTCGCTGATCTGGTTGAGACTAAGAGCTTCTCGAAGTCAGCCAAGCTGAATGGAATCACGCAGTCTGCGGTCAGTCAGCAGGCGCGTGCGATGGAGCGGCATTTCAAGACCTTGCTGGTCGATCGCAGCCAAAAGCAATTTCAACTCACGCGGGAGGGCCAGCGGGTGTATGAGTCGGCGAAAGAGATGCTTTATACCTACGACAAGCTGCTCAGCGAGTTGCAGGAGATGAAGAAGGTGATCAGCGGCACGATCCGCATTTCCACGATTTACTCGATCGGCCTGCATGAGCTGCCGCCCTACATCAAAAAATTTCTTCACGACTTCCCGTCGGTCAACGTGCGCGTCGAATACCGCCGCTCGAATTTGGTCTACGAAGACATTCTTCACAACTCCGTCGATTTCGGTCTCGTGGCCTTCCCGGTCAAGACGAGGCAGATCGAGTTTCTACCCTTCCGCGATGATCGACTCGTCCTGATCACGCATCCCCAACACCCATTGGCCTCCAAGGTGGAGGTGGCGATTGAAGATCTCAAGGGGCAGAAGTTCATCGGCTTCGATCCCGACATCCCGACCCGCAAGGCCATCGATATCATTTTCCGCGACAACAAGCTCGAGATCGAGCCCGTGATGGAGTTCGACAACATCGAGACCGTGAAACGCGCCGTCGAGATCGACCACGGCATCGCGATCGTGCCTTACGCGACCGTGCTCCAGGAATCTAGGCAGGGGACACTGACCGCCGTGCCGTTCACCGGCGCTGGATTCACTCGGCCGCTGGCGATTCTCCACCGGAAAGGCCGCGTGCTGACCCCGGCGATGCGGAAATTTATCGAAACCCTCGGTCTGGATCTGTCTTCCGACTCCGACCGTTGAGGAAATTGTTCGCCCCGTTTGCAAAAACCCGGGAACAGGGACGAGGTGTGGCGACTCACACCCCGATGACCATGAAATTTATCCGCCTCTTCTCCACTCTGACAATCGCCGCTGCGGCGGTCGCGTTGGTTCGCGCCGATCCGGTTCCGCCGACTCCCGCCCCGACGTGGACCCTCAACGATGTGGAGGGCAATCCCGTCAACTCCGACCAATTCAAAGGCAAGGTGGTCGTCGTTGATTTTTGGGCGACTTGGTGCCCTCCGTGCCGCGTGGAGATCCCCGGCTACATCGAGTTGCAGGCCAAGTATGGCCAGGATGGGCTGGTGATCATCGGCGTCTCGCTCGACCGCAAGGGTCCGGCCCAAGTGAAGCAATTTGTGGAGAAGCACGGTATGAACTACGTGGTGGTCATGGGCGACCAATCTACCGTGGAAGCCTTCGGCGGGTTCTCCGCCATTCCGACGACCTTTATCATCGATCGTTCAGGCCAGATCCGCGACAAGAAGACCGGCGCCGCAGAGACCTCGGTCTACGAAAAGACGATCAAACAGTATTTGAACTAACCCTCCCGCCGCGCCGAGCCTCGGCGCGACAGCAAGAAGCCGGACCTCTGGGTCCGGCTTCTTTGTTTTATTTCATTCCGCGCTTTGCTCGGATGAGTGGAGCGGCGGCGCGGCTTAGAAACTTGCCGGCGGCTTCCGGCAACCCGCCGGGCGCCGGGCTGTCTGTCGAGAGTCAAGACACGACGTGTTTAGTTTTCTTCTTGGTTCTCGATTGCACCTGAGAAAGGGGAACGGGCGTCCCTCCTGTTATTATCATCACAGAACCGCTGCCAAAACAAATCTTGGCAAAGTGGTCGGGGAAACTTCGCTCACCGAAATTGAAGATTGCCGTGAAACCTCCGACTCGCTCCAAGTCCCGTCGTTGACTGGGGATATTTCTTACCGAAACACCGTCCACTGGCTCACTGAAACACCTCTTCCGCCCCCTTTTCTCCCGCAACCCCCTTTTCCCCGCCCTCCGGTCTAGCCCCACGGCGGGTTCAGGAGCCTAAAGCCAAAAGCAAATCCCTAACAGTTATGCACAATCCAGAGAATATGTTGTCACGAAGAGCGATGATCAAATTAACGGCTGCGGGGGGCGCCGGGCTCCTCGTCAGTCACGTGAGTGCAAATGTATCCCCCGGTGAATCGGCGGTTCTACCGGAGGCATTGGCGCTCTCGAACGATGAATGGTTCGCCCAGCGAGCATGGAGCGTGAGTGGGAACAAGGTGCTCGGCACGACAACTGCCGTAACGAGCCTCGCAACTAATTAGGGTCCTAACTAGCTGGGTTACCCAATACGTGGCAATGCTATTGTGGAACCCTGGTTGCGGTGAATGTTCCGCCGCGAAACCGATAGGACACAAAGCAGCGTGGTCGACTCAAACGAAGAGACTCTCGCCTGGTTGGAGCACGCGGAAGGCATGGTCATCGACTCCGCGGGCTACCTTGGCGGCGGCGAGAGCCTGGGGAGGTTCATCGCGGGCCTCGTCCGTCAGTTGAAACGTGCCCCAATGCATGGCGACGCTTTGGGTCGCGCCGAGCGCGAGGTGGATCTGGACGGCCTCGTCGGGATTGCAGTGCTGCGGCTCCATGAACCAGCGGGGCTCGTAAGCGCCGATCGGCACCATCGCGAGATCGGGGGCGCCCAAACGTTTCCGAATCTCGCTGAAAAATTCGGCATCGTAACCCGTATCGCCGACAAAGACTGCGCTTCGGCCCGCTGATTGAAGATGAAACCCGCCCCAGAGTCGGCCGTTGCGCGCGCCGGAGAGTCGATTGCTCCAGTGGCGCGACGGCGTGGCGGTGATGACCATGCCCGCGTCGGTGGTGTGCGATTCCCACCAATCGAGCTCGATGATCTTCTCGGGGGCAAACCCCGCGCGCCGCAACAGCGCGCCATTGCCCAAGAGCGTGACAGCCCACGGGCTCTCGCGTCGAGCCAGACGGCGAAGAGTGGGCAGGTCGCAGTGATCGTAGTGGTCGTGACTGAGCAAAACGAAATCGATGGTCGGCAGATCGGGAAACGCGACGCCCGGAGGGTGGACGCGCGCCGGTCCGAGCGGCCCCAACGGTCCGGCGCACCGGCTGTAAATGGGATCGATGAGCACATTGCCTTGGGTGGTTTGGAGGAGAAATGTCGCGTGGTTGATCCACGTGCAGGCGAGTCTATGCGGGGGCGTGAGCTGAGGAGGACGTTGCGGAGAGACGGCGACGGATTGCGCCCACGGTTGTGCGCGGCTGGTGCGCCGCCAGCGGAGCACATCGGCCCAAGTGCGGTTGAGGTGGCCACGGGGGTTGTGGAAATGGTGGCCGTCGCAGTGGTCGGAGGGCGGAAAGGGAGTCGAAGCGGCCATGGGGGAGACGAGTCGTTGAGCATGCATGCGGTTTCACGTTTGCCAACGGCGGCGGTGCGTTTTGTCTGCCCCTATGCGGATCACCGGAGGCCAAGCGCGCGGGATTCCCTTGGTGGTGCCCAAGGGAGATGCGGTGCGCCCGGCTACCGACGGGATGCGGCAGTCGGTGTTTTCGAGTCTCGGCGACCGCGTGGTGGGGGCGCGCTTTCTCGATCTGTTTGCGGGGAGCGGAGCCTACGGCCTCGAGGCGTTGAGTCGTGGTGCGGCGAGTGGCGGGTGGGTCGAGCAAGATCGGCGGGCGGTCGATTGCCTCCACAAAAATCTCGCGGCGGTCGGCAAGAGCTTGGGCCGCAACCTCGACGAGTCCAAAGTGATGACCGGCGACGCGATGACGGCGCCCTGGTCGGCGGACGGACTGCCGGATCTCGTGTTTGTTGATCCGCCGTATGATTTGATTGAGACGATCGCGACGCCACTTTTTGCGCGGCTGACGGAGTTGCTCGCGGCTCACCCCGCCCCCTGGGTGATTTTTGAAATGCCGGGCGAGATCACGCTCGACCCTGCGGGTTGGCGGGCGAGGAAACGGTTAGGCAAAGGCGTGCGCCAACCGTCGGTCGTCTTTTTTGAGCGGGCTACATCGTCCCCCGACGCGCCTTGAGAAGAGCGATGGCGGCGACCACGGCGGTTTCGAGTCGCAGCACGCGTGGCCCGAGATGAGCGAACGTGAACTGGTGCGCCCGGAGCAGATCACGCTCGGCGGGTGACCATCCACGCTCGGCTCCGAAGGCGACGACGATCGGGGCTGTGTCGGCGAATGGACTTTGCGAGAGAGCGGTGGGTGCTTCGTAGTTATCGAGGGCTACGCGCGCCGCCGCCGGCGGGAGCGAGGCGAGTTTCTCTTCAAGCGAGAGATGATGAGTGACCTCGGGGATGCGCGTGCAAAAGGCTTGGCCGGCACCGGTGTGCAGGTGGCGTTGCCATTCGCCGGAGGTCCACAGCGTGCTCGTGGCATAGGAAGCTTCGCCGCGTTGAGTCGCGACAAAGTGGATCGCGGCCACGCCGAGCGTGGTGGCGTCTTGGAGGATTTTGCGGGCGGTCTGGGGGCGCGGCAGACCGACGAGGAGGGTGATCGGATCGGGAGTGGGCGGAGGATCGGGCCACGTGTAGGAAATCTGCAGCTCGTCGGCGCCCACGGCCGCGATGGTGCCTTTACCGCGAGGCCCGTTGATCAGCCCGGCGTCGAAGGTTTCACCGACGCTGCGTCGCAACACCGATAGGATGTGCTGCGCCCGCGGATCGGTCCGCAGGAGCGGTCCGGTGACTTCGTCGGGGCGGAAGAGGATGAGGTTCAAGCGGGGGGGGGGGATTGTGAGTTGCAGCGCGGGAGTGGTTCCGTAATTTGGCCGGGTGATTACCGAAGTTCAACCCGTTCCCACCGGCGGATGGTTCAAGCGTGCCGGAGTCAAGGAAACCGCAGTCCTCATGGCCGCCGCTTGGCTCGTCCCATTTGCGATCCACTTATTGCCTTGGAGCGGAGATCGTCCGCTCGGGGCCCATCTGCTGCCGATGTTTTGGGCGTCGTTTGTGGCAGTCTATCTTTATGGGGCAAGAATCGGACTCTTGGTCGGATTGTTCTCCCCGATCGTGAACCTGGTGGTCACAGGAATGCCTGCGCTGCGCTGGCTGTCGGTGCTGGGCTTCGAATTGGTGATCTTTGTCCTCTTCGCTTGGTGGACCGTGCGGCGCACGCCGAAGATCTGGTTGATCGCGCCGATGGCCTACGTTGTGGCGAAGGTGTGCTCGACTTTCGTGCACCTCCTGCTGGCTCCGTTTGGAAGCCTCGGCGAGCCGGGATCGTTCTTCATCGGATCGTTGCGGACGGGACTGCTCGGCCTCGCGGCGCTGGCGGCGGTGAACTACGCGCTGATCCTGCTTTATCCCAAACCTGATGGTCGGGGATCGCATGACGCCCCTCGCGTTTGAGGAGATCACCGAGCGGTTGCGCGCATGGTCGTTCCCCCCGGCGATCGACGGAGTGGTGGGGATTGCGACCGGAGGAACGGTGCCCGCCGCGTTGGTGGCGCAGCACCTTGGGGTCGGCCTCAAGCTGATCTCGCTCAACTTCCGAGATGAGGCTAACGAACCGAGATTTGCGGCGCCGCGTCTGCTGGCCCCAGTGCCCGATCTCGGCGGATGGCAGCGGGTCCTGCTGGTCGACGATGTTTACGTCTCGGGAAGCAGTTGGCGGGCGGCGCGGGCTCTCCTGCCGACCGCGGTCGAAGTGTTGCCGTTTGTGTTGAAGGGCAAAGTCGAGTTTGCCCTGATCCAAGATCTCGACGGCTGCGTGCGCTGGCCGTGGACCGGGTGAAATTGGTGCGGGTGGACGGAATCGAACCGACGAGACGGTTTTGGCTGTTTTAGTGACAATGAGTTAGCCAATATTCATAGGTAAAAAGTGTTTTGACGTTTTACTTGACGGTCGGCGTCATTGTCAGAACCATTGTCACATGGCCAGCCTCAGAAGGAAACCAAACTCACGGTTCTGGATCGCATGTTTCACCGATCATGAAGGCATCCAGCGGCAGCGCAGCACGGGCACGGCTGATCGCAGTGATGCCATGCGGGTGGCGCTCAATCTTGAGGCAGCCTACCGGCAGAAAATGACGGAGCAGCAAATCCGTCGCGTGATGAACGACCTGTGCGAAACGGTGAACGGGCGGCGGTTCGCTACGTCAGGTATTGGTGAGTATCTGGCCCGGTGGATTGACCGCAAGGAAGGTGAAACCGCGGAAAGCACGCTGACCCGGTATAAAGAGGTCGTGAAGCGGTTTCAAAAATTCCTAGGCCCAGAGAGGTGCACACAGGAACTTTGCCGGTTGGATGTGGCGGACTTTGCCGAGTTCCGGGATGAACTGGCCAAGACGGTAACAGCGGGGACGGCCAATCTGTGCATCAAGATCATGTCAGGTGCGATGAAGGCGGCATGGCGGGAAGGGCTGATTGGTGACAATCCTGCCGCCAAGATCGAGCGGCTGAAACCACGGCGCAAGGATGTGTCCCGGCGCAGGCCGTTCACCCTGGGAGAACTGCAATCGTTGCTGGCTCATGCTGACCAAGAGTGGAAGGGCATCATTCTTTGCGGCATTTATACCGGCCAGCGGCTTGGTGATATTGTGCGCCTGATATGGCGCAACGTGGATCTGGAGCGGGAGGAAATTCGGTTTGAAACCCAAAAGACCGGGCGTGTGGTAGCGTTGCCACTGGCCAAGCCGTTGCTGAATCACCTGCTGACCCTGCCAAGTGCCGACGACGCCAAGGCCCCGGTGTTCCCGAATGCGTTCAGCGTAGTGGCCAAGGAAGGCCGGGTTAACAACCTGTCGAACGTGTTCTATGAACTGTTGGTGAAAGCCAATCTTGCGGACGAGCGTTCGTCGGCAAAGCAGAAGGAGGGCGAGGGCAGGGCGGTGCGGCGTCAGCAAAACGAGTTGGTGTTTCATTCCTTGCGGCATACCGCCACCAGCCTTCTGAAAAATGCTGGGGTTTCTGACGCCGTGGTGATGGACATTATCGGGCACGACTCCAAGGCGGTGTCCCGGAACTACACGCACATTGACGATGACGCCAAACGGCGGGCGTTTGCCGTGATGCCGGACATTATGATGCCCAAGCAATGAAGCAAGCGAGTGGCCTGCTAATTGGTTGATGCTTCGGGCGGTCGCAGGGCCGTGACGGGGCCATACCTCGCCCGTGTGGGGCCACACAATCCGAAGTGAACAACCGCAACCGGGGGACGACCGGGGGGGGGGGGGGGGGGGGGCCACGCGGGG
>Ga0105050_10009125_pt1 | contig 11200 bp, 13 predicted proteins | sample FRY01_FD_78088 | JGI IMG/M metagenome (GOLD analysis project Ga0105050, IMG submission 78088) | Freshwater microbial communities from Lake Fryxell liftoff mats and glacier meltwater in Antarctica - FRY-01 | ecosystem: Environmental > Aquatic > Freshwater > Ice > Glacier meltwater ... | reverse complement strand
CTCCGACGTCGGCTCCTGCCGCCGAACCATCCATGGCTGCGCAAAACACTGCACCAGCTGTCAGTGCCATCGCTTGGGCAGATCCGAAATATCCGGAGATCGACTACAGCAGCGCCGCCTTTGAACAGGCCCACAAAGATGGTGATCGGATCGCCGGTTGGTGGGCAATCAAGACAGAACGTGCAGCAGTTGATGACAGCGTGCAGATCACAGCCGTCAACTACTCTGCCTATGAACCGTCAAATTACATGGGATTGACAGGGCTGCTTGCCCGATGTGTCGAGGGAGAAACCGCGCTTATCTTCGTGCAGGATGATTTCCTCATGGCCGATTTTCGGCGCAATACCTTTGACATAACCTTGCGTGCCGATGAAACACCCGCGCAGCAAACGCGGTGGAATGGTTTGACCAGCAACAAGGGCGCTGGACTGTTTGGTGGTGATGCGGAAGCATTCATCCGCACCATCTACGACGCAAAACAATTGTTCATCCGTCTGACCGAAAACAACGGACAGAACCACGACGCAACATTCAAACTCGCTGGAAGCCAAGAGGCATTCGAAGCGGTCGCAGACGCATGCGGCTGGACAACACTCTCCCTCAGTAAAGACGACTATCGTGCCATTCAAACCCTACTGAACGCAGGCGGTTTCAACACCGGCACGCCAGATGGCCAATGGGGTGCAGGATCAAAGGAAGCAATGAAAGCCTTCCAGACCTCCGTCGGCGTTCCAGCGACAGGAGCTCCTGATAGGACGACTTTGCAGCAACTTGGCTTTGGCGGCTGAAAAGCAAAGTCGTATCAGTACCCAGCGTCACGCAGGTGGCGTATGGCGAGGATAACCGCCGTCGCACCGTCGAACCGATAAAGGGACACGTAGCCGCTGTCGCCAAAGGTGATGAACCACTCGCGAAACTCCGGCTCCATGTCATCAACCGGTCGACCAACTCCGGGCTGATCGCGCAAGATCTGCATGCCTTCATGGATGGATTTGGCCGCACGGCGGGCGGCATCAGGGTTCTTTTCGGCAAGGAACTTATACAGCCGCTCGACATCCCGCAGCGCGGCGGGTGACCAGATCAGGTGTGACATTCAGGGACTTCGGCCTCTTCACCTGCTTCCAGCTTGGCAAGCCAGGCATCGGCCTCGTCATGCGTGACGTGCTTGCCAGTGGCCTGATAGTCTTCCCAAGCCTGCAAACCGGCCTGCCTGAACGCCTCGCGCTTCTCTTCGCGCTCGACGAACTGCGTCACAGCCTCGCGCAGCATCCAGTGCGTGGAGCGGTCCTTGGCATCCGCCAGCCGCTTGAGGCGGTCGCGGGTATCCTGATCGAGCTTCACTGCGATGGGGCGGACGGTGTTCATGCGTGCTGCTCCGAGTGAGTATTCACGGGTATTACCTTTAGCATATCTGAAACCATCGCAGAAGCCACAATTCAGAAAGGGGCGCGCAAATGCCCACCACCCGCGAAGCCATCCTCGCCGCGCTGTACGCACAGCTGCAGCTGCTTGCCGCCCTAACCTTGCGTAACGAAGTGCTGCCCGAGCGGATCCCTGCGGCGGGGCTGATCATTCTGCGGGATGGCCAGCCCGGCGAGCCGGAAGTGACGTTGTCGCCCCTGCGCTATCACTACCAGCACCGGGCCGAGCTCGAGGTGGTCGTCCAGGCCCTGATTGGCCGGGCTAGCGCATTCGACACTCTGATCGCTGCCATCGGCACCACGCTGGAATCCGACCGCACGCTGGGTGGCCTTTGCGATTGGGTCGAACCCGAAGCCTCGACCTCGGTCGATCTGCCCATCGAGGGCGCGGCGGCGCTGAAAGCCGCGGTCATCACCATCGCCCTGCACTATACCACCACCGGCCCGCTGGCCTGACACCCCAACATAAAAGGAGATCCCCATGGCACGTGCGCAAGGCGCGCGGGCGCAGATGGCGCTTGCGTGTGAGACAGTTTACGGCACCCCGCCGGTGAGTGGGTTCCGGCTGATGCCCTTCGCTCGGGCAACGCTGGGATCAGAACAGCCGCTGCTGGAGTCCGAGCTGCTGGGCTATGGCCGCGATCCGCTGGCCCCGATCAAGGATGCGGTGACGGCCGACGGCGAGGTTGTGATCCCGATTGATGTGGAGGCATTCGGCTATTGGCTGAAGGCAGCATTTGGGCAGCCCACCACCTCTGGCACCACGCCCAAGTCTCATACATTCCAGTCGGGCAACTGGACCCTGCCCAGCCTGTCGATTGAAACCGCAATGCCGGAAGTGCCGCGTTTTGCGATGTATTCCGGCTGCGTGCTCGACCAATTGTCTTGGCAGATGCAACGCTCCGGCCTGTTGACCGCGACAGCGCGTTTGGTGGCGCAGGGTGAGGCCATCGCTGCCGTTACCGCCGCAGGCACACCGACAGCGTTGAGCCTTCAGCGCTTCGGCCATTTCAACGGCACGGTGAAACGCAATGGCACTGCGCTGGGCAACGTGGTGTCGGCCGAAATCACCTATTCGAACAACCTTGACCGGATCGAGACCATCCGTGGCGACGGTCGTATCGATGGGGCCGACCCGACCATGGCAGCACTCACCGGGCGCATTGAGGTCCAGTTTTCCGACACGACGCTGGTGACCCAAGCCATCGATGGCAGCCCTTGCGAATTGGAATTCAACTACAGCCTCGGGGCCAATGCCAGCTTCACCTTCACCGCCCATGCCGTCTACCTGCCCCGCCCACGGATTGAGATCGCGGGGCCCCAAGGCGTGCAGGCCAGTTTTGACTGGCAAGCTGCCAAGGCTATCAGCCCCGCACGCATGTGCACCGCCGTCCTTATCAACAGCATTGTGAGCTATTGAATCGCACGCCAAATCCAATCCGCCCAGTGGAGGCTGTCCCCGAATAGCTGTATCTTTACAGATGATTCCCCGATGAAAGGTTCCGCATATGACACCCGCCGAAATCATGACGGCATTGGCAGCCACCGGTCCCCTGCCGCGCGAAGCATTGGAGGCGGCAGGGAAATCCCGCGACGCCATGGTGCCTGTCTTTCTGGACCACATCGACCAACTGCAATCGGCAAAGATCGACGACCTCGAGGGCATGGGGGCCTCCGTCTTCATCTTCTTTCTGCTCGCCGAATGGCGCGAGACCAAGGCCTATCGGCCCCTCGCAACACTGCTTCGGCGCGATCCGGCGTTTCTGGATGCCCTGCTGGGGGATTTGATCACAGAAGCCTCGGCCGGTGTCATGGCGGGGATTTTTGATGGTGATTTGCAGCCACTGTTCGACATCGTCATGGATAACGATGCTGACGGCTTTGTGCGCGGCGAGATGTTTGACACGCTGGCCATCCTGGCCTTGGAGGATCCCGAGCTTCGGCCCCGCATCACGGCGTTCTTGGTCGACTTCTTCGACCTGACAGGCCGCGTGACCGGCGAAGAGATCTGGTGGGCATGGGCCGAATGTATCGCCGCTCTCGGGCTGGTGGATCTGGAACCTTCGGTGCGCGCCGTGTTCGACAAGGGGCTGATTACGCCCGATCATAGCCGCATCGAGGACTTTACACAGCGGCTTCAGGGGACGGTGGATGCCGGACGGCCTGAATGGCTTACCAATTTCTCGAGCAACACCCTGATCACCGACACCATCGCGGAACTTGAGCCATGGTACTGCTTCACTCCGGAATACCTGGCCAAGAAGGCTTCAGGGCGGTTGAACGTGCTGTCATCCCTGATGCCGCGAGCCGGTGACCCGTTCAACAGCGTCTTCACCGGAAAAACTGGGCGAAATGATCCCTGCCCTTGTGGCAGCGGCAAGAAGTTCAAGAAATGCTGCCTGCAGTAACCTGAACCGCCGTTCTTTCTGCAGACCACCCTCCCAAGCGACGTGCCCCGGCACGTCGCTTTTGTTTTGAGAAAGGCTTAACCATGATCCGTCTGAACTTGACTGCCGCGCCGCAATGGCTTGAGCTTGCCCCGGGCCTGCGCTTGCTGGTGGCACCTCTGACCACTGCATTGATGGTCTCGGCCCGCGCGGATCCGGCCATTGAGGCAATGTCAGACACCTCCACCCAAGAGGAACTTGCCCTCACCATGGCGAAAGCTGTCGCCCGCCGGGCTGTCTTGGATTGGGAAGGTGTGGGGGATGACACGGGCAATATCGTAACAGTGACCCCCGAAGGCATCGACGCCCTCTTGGAAATCTGGCCGGTCTTTGAGGCCTTCCAGACCCAATATGTCGCACGCGGGTTGATTCTGGACGCGGAAAAAAACGTCTCCGCGCCCTCGCCGAGTGGTCCTTCGGCGGGGGCGATCGGTATTGCGCCGCCTGCACGGGGCCGTGCCCGGACTGCCCCGCAAAAGTGAATAGGCCGCTGACACCAGAGGGCTGGCAGATCTGGGATCTGATCGGTCGCCTCGGTGGACAATTGCGGGTGATCCCCGGCGCAGTTTTGGGCTGGGATATGGGCGCGGCCTTGGCCCTCGCTCATGCGTTGGGCATCGACACGCTGATCGCCGCTGAACTGCTGCCGGAAATCGAGGCCGTGATGGTACGAAAGCTGAACGAGCAGATTGCGGATAACGGCACCTCTGGCGTCAGCTCTTGATCTTCTCGATCAGGGTGACCCCAGGCAGTCCTTCGAAATGCGCGTCGCAGGTCAGCAGCGTCGCCCCACGCGCCCGCGCCGTAGCAAACAGGATGGCATCTGCCGTTGCCAACTTGTGGGTGCGGCAGGCCTCGGCCGCGCCAAGCGCAATCTCGGTATCAAGCGGGACGATCTGACAGACCTGCGTAAAAGCGATCACCTGATCGGCCTTGTCCTCGCCGACCTCACGCGTGAGCCATTTTGCAAGTTCCAACTGCACCATCGTCGGCACAAGCCAATCCGCTTGCTCCGGCAGATGTTTTGTCAGTTTGTCCCCGGTTGGGGACCCTATCAGCCACTCAATCCAAGCCGATGTGTCGACGAGGACTATCAAAAGCGGTCCTGTCGATCACGATAGTCTGTCCCGTTTGCCCCTTGGGCGAGACCCTTCAGCGCATCCCGCTTCGGGATGGGCACAAGCAAAACACCTGTTCCCTTGGGGATGAAGGCAAAGGTTAACCCTGCCTCCCAAGCTTGGGCTGAGCGGATCGCCTTGGGAATAGAGATCTGAAACTTTGTGGACAGGGTGGCTGTCTCTGACATGATCATACCCTCTCTAGATCGATAAGCTAAACGTAAGACACTCTGCTCCAAATTTCAAGGATCCAGTTCCATGGCTGAAAAACGCGTATCCGTTCGCCTTGTCGCCGAAGGCGGCCGCCAGGTGCGCGCTGAGTTGGAAGGGATCGGCGACGCTGGCGCGCGGGGCTTCGGCCGCCTGTCATCGGAGATGGAACTGGCCAATGCGCGGCTTGGCAGCTTTGCCCGCAAGGCAGGAATTGCGCTGGCGGCGGTAACCGTCGCTGCGGCGGCGGCTGGCGTGGCCATGATCCGCTCGGGTCTGTCGAATGTCGATGCACAGGCCAAGCTGGCGCAATCGATGCGAACCACCGTGGAAAGCGTCCAGACACTGACTTGGGCCGGGGAACTGGCGGGCGTGTCGATGGGCGAGATCGAACAGGCCACCAAAAAGCTGACCACCCGGCTGTCGGAAGCGGCCACCGGATCGGGATCTGCTGTGGGAGCGTTGCAGCGATTGAACCTGACGGCTGCGCAGTTGCAGGCGATGCCCCTCGACCAGCGCATCATCGCGATTCAGGAGGCGCTGAACCAGTTTGTCCCCGAGGCCGAACGTGCCGCTGTCGCCTCCGACCTCTTCGGCGATAAGGCAGCGCTCGCGTTTCTACGGATCGATTCCGCCACCCTGCGGGAAGCAGCACAGGATGTGCGTGACTTTGGCGTGGCTGTGAGTGCCAGCGACGCATCCCAGATTGAACGCACGGGTGATGCCATCGCGCGCCTCAGCCTGATCTGGATCGGCTTGACTAACCGCCTGACGGTCGCCGCAGCCCCGGCGCTGGAAGCTGTGGCCAATGCACTGGCAGACATGGCGCGCAGTACCGGCCCGATTGGCATCGCAATCACAGCCCTCTTCGACAACATTGGTCGTCTGACCACCTATGCCGCAACCTTCGCAGCCCTCATGGCGGGGCGCTGGGTGGCGGGTCTGGCGGCCGCCGCCCTATCGGTGCGCGGGCTTGCAACGGGCCTCGTCTTTCTACGTGGCGCTTTGATCCGCACCGGCATTGGCGCACTGATCGTCGGCGCTGGCGAGTTGGTGTTTCAGTTCACGCGGCTCGTCGCGGGCGCAGGTGGGTTTGGCGCAGCGATTGGCCTGCTGAAGGATCTGGCCCTCGAGGTCTGGGACCGCATCGGCTTGGGCGCGGCCTCTGCTTGGTCGAAGATTGAGGCCAGCTGGGCTGGGCTGCAGGCGACCGTTTACGGCGCAATGCAATCCTCAGTCGAGGCTGTGACGAGCTTTAGCAATTCTGCCGCTGGCATCTTCAAGGGCGCCTATGATGCGGTGAAGGCAATCTGGGGCCAACTGCCGGGTGCCATCGGCGATTTCGCGTTTCAGGCCGCAAACGGTCTGATCAGCGGCGTCGAGGCCATGCTGAACGGCGTGGTCACCCGGATCAACAATTTCATCAACGCCTTGAATGGCGCACTGGACCTGCTGCCCGACTGGGCCGTGGGCGAAGGCGGGGTACGGATTGGCACACTGGACCCTGTGGCGCTTGGCCGGATCGACAATCCTTTCGCCGGATCGGCCGCCGCTGCCGGGACCGCTGCCGCAGAAGCTTTCTCGGCGGCGATGGCGCAGACCTATGTCAACACGCCTGACCTTGGCCTGGCAGGGATGGCCGAGGACGCAACATTCCGGGCCGAGGCGTATCGCGAGGCCTCGGGCATGCTGGCCGATGCAGCCGCAAGGCCAATGCAAAGCTGGCAAGCGCTAAAAGACGCTGTTGCGGGCGCAGGCGCAGAGGGCGAAGTCGCACTGGATGGGGCCACGGGTGCTGCCGACCGGCTGGACGAGTCCGTGACAGAGGCCGGGCGCTCTGCGGGCGGTGCCGGTGCGGCTGCTGCGGCCGGGGCCGAAGTGGCCAAGACGGGATGGGAAGCAGCGGTTGCGACCCTCGCCGATTATGCCGTCAAGGCACGCGACATCGGCGGTGACATCGGCAATGCGCTGGTCAGTGCGTTCACCTCGGCAGAAAATGCCGTCGGTGAGTTTGTTAAAACCGGCAAGCTGGACTTCCGCGATCTTGTCACCTCGATGATTGCCGATCTGGCCAAACTGGCAGCGCGGCGCTTCATCCTCGGGCCGATTGCCAACGCGCTTTCTGGTGCGCTGAGCGGTGCGGGTGGTCTGTTCGCCAACATCCTGCATGCCGGTGGTGTGGTCGGATCACCAGCACCCGGCCGCGTGGTGCCCGCCATGGCCTTTGCCAATGCCCCGCGCATGCATGCGGGCGGCTGGGCCGGGATCAAACCTGACGAAGTTCCTGCCATCCTGCAACGAGGCGAACGGGTGCTGTCCCGTCGGGATGCGGCGGGCTACGGGCAAACCAGCACCGTGCCATCGGTGAATGTCACCATCATGTCGCGTGATGCCGAAAGCTTCCGGCAATCGCGCACGCAGGTTGCAGCAGACATCGCCCGCGCTGTGTCTCTCGGCCGGAGAGGTATGTGATGGCGTTCCATGAAGTCAGGTTCCCCGACAATATCAGCCGTGGCGCGCGGGGCGGGCCGGAGCGGCGCACCCAGATCGTCGAACTGGCAAGCGGCGACGAGGAACGCAATGCCAGCTGGGCCAACTCGCGCCGCCGCTATGACGTGGCCTATGGCATTCGTCGCGCGGATGATCTGGCTGCAGTGGTGGCCTTCTTCGAGGCCCGCAACGGCCGCCTGCACGGCTTTCGATACAAGGATTGGGCCGACTACAAATCCAGCCTGCCCTCGCAGCCGATCACCCCCATCGACCAGCAGATTGGAACTGGCACCGGCAGCCTGAAAACCTTCCAGCTGGCCAAACGCTACATTTCCGGCGCGCAAAGCTGGGCCAGGACGATTGCCAAGCCGGTAACAGGCACGGTTCGCGTGGCGCTGGGCATGGTGGAGCAGATGACGGGCTGGACCGTCGATACCAGCACCGGAGTCGTCACCTTCACCACCGCCCCCACCAATGGCGTGATCATTCGCGCCGGGTTTGAATTCGATGTGCCCGTGCGTTTCGACACCGATGTGCTGGACGTCACCCTTGATATTGAACGGCTGGGATCGATCACATCCATTCTGCTGCTGGAGATCCGCAGATGAAAACTCTTAGCTCAGCGCTGCAGGCGCATCTCGACGATGGCACCACCTCCTTGTCTTGGTGTTGGCGAATATCACGGGCAGATGGTGTCGCGCTGGGCTTCACTGATCATGATCGTGCCCTCAGTTTCGATGGCACTGAATTTGAGCCAGAGAGTGGCTTCGCCGCTTCCGAAATCCGCTCTGGCTCCGACCTGGCCGTCGATGCGCAGGACGCAAGTGGCGTGCTGACCTCGGACCGGATCACTGAGACTGACATCCTTGATGGGCGCTGGGACAATGCTGCGGTGGAGTTGTGGCGGGCGAATTGGGCCGACACCAGCCAGCGCGTGCTGCTGCGCCGAGGCGCTGTGGGTCAAATCCGGCGCGGCCGCATGGCCTTCGTGGCCGAGGTGCGCAGCCTTGCGCATGTGCTGGGACAGACCGTCGGGCGGACGTTTCAAGCGGGGTGTGATGCCCGTTTGGGCGATGCCCGCTGCCGGATCAATCTGGAAAATGCTATCTACAAAGGCACGGGCGTGGTCACTGACCTGTTGCGTGACCGGGCGTTCTTGGCCACGGGGTTGTCCGGTTTTAGCGCGGGATGGTTTACATCAGGCACGCTGACATGGAACAGCGGTGCGAATACCGGGCGCATCACGGAAGTTTTGGCGCATAGCATTGCTGATGTCATCGCCACCCTGACCCTGCTGGAAGCACCCGTGCGCGCCATCGCTGAGGGCGACAGTTTCATCGCGCGCGCAGGCTGCGACAAGCGCATCGTGACCTGTGGGGCGAAGTTCGCCAACACCGCAAACTATCGCGGATTCCCAAACATTCCGGGTCAGGATGCGGTGCTGCGCTATGCCAGCCAGGATGGCGGCCATGAAGGTGGCGTGCTGTGAGCCTTGCTCATTCTGTGACCGATCCCGCCTTGGTCATAGCCGTCGCGCGGTCATGGCTTGGCACGCCATATCACGATCAAGCCAGCCTGCGCGGCGTCGGCTGCGATTGCCTTGGTCTCGCACGCGGCGTCTGGCGTGAGGTGGTGGGAGACGAGCCATTTCCCATCCCTCCCTACAGCCGCGATTGGGGCGAGACCGGACCACGCGAAGTTCTGGCGGATGGTGCGCGCCGGATGATGCCGGAAATCATGCCCGCCAACGCCGGTCCCGGCGCGCTCATCCTGTTCCGGATGGCACCGCGCGCAATCGCCAAGCATGTCGGGATCCTCACCGCGCCTGACAGCTTCATCCATTCCTATGAACGGCTTGGCGTCGTCGAGGAAGTTATGACCCCCACTTGGCGGCGGCGCATCGCTTTCGCCTTCCTTTTCCCGCGCTCTAGCAGCGTCTGAAAGACCTTTCATGGCAACACTCGTCCTCGGTGCCGTCGGCTCCGCAATCGGTGCTGGCTTCGGCGGTGCCATCCTTGGTTTTTCTGGTGCTGCCATCGGTGGTTTCATCGGCTCCACCATCGGGTCGGTCGTCGACAGCTGGATCGTGTCATCGCTGGCACCAGCACAGCGCATCGAGGGCGCGCGCCTCGACAGTTTGAGGATTACATCCTCGACCGAAGGTGCCGTGATCCCAAGCCTCTTTGGCCGGATGCGGATTGGCGGCAATATCATCTGGGCGACTGATTTCCGCGAAGAGACCAAGACCACCAGTCAAGGCGGCGGAAAGGGTGGCGGCCCAAAGGTCAAAACCACCGAATACCTCTACTATGCATCTTTCGCGGTCGCGCTGTGTGAGGGTGAGATCACCGGCATTGGCCGCGTCTGGGCCGACGGCAAAGCGATGGACATGACGGGTGTCACCTGGCGCTGGTATCCCGGCGACGAGGCGCAAAGCCCCGATCCGTTCATTTCGGCGAAGATGGGCGCTGCCAACACGCCCGCCTATCGCGGCACCGCCTATGTGGTCTTTGAGGAATTGGACCTCAGCGGGTTTGGCAACCGCCTGCCACAGATTAGCTTTGAAGTGTTCCGGCCGCTGGCTGATGCTGACACAGCTGAGGGGCTGGTCAAAGCGGTCACACTTATCCCGGCGTCGGGCGAGTTCAGCTATGCCACCGCGCCGGTCAAGAAATCCAGCGGTGCTGGCGGCGCGACCGTGGCGGAAAACCTGAATGCGATTTCCGATACCGCCGACATCGTCGTGGCGCTCGACCGGCTGCAATCCATGGCCCCGGCGGTGGAAAGCGTCTCTCTGGTCGTGGCGTGGTTCGGCGATGATCTGCGTGCAGGCAATTGCAAGGTGCGGCCTGGTGTCGAGGTTTCGGCCAAGACCACGACACCCTCGGCTTGGTCGGTCAATGGCGTCTCGCGCGCCAGTGCTTTTTTGGTCAGCCGCGACGCCGAAGACCGCCCTGTTTATGGCGGCACGCCTGCCGACTTTGCCTTGGTGCAGGCGATAATGGAAATGAAGGCGCGCGGCCTGCGCGTCACCTTCTATCCTTTCATCCTCATGGACGTGCCGCCCGGCAACACCAAACCCAATCCTTACAGCGCCAATGCCGCTACGACGGGCCAGCCGACATTCCCTTGGCGGGGAAGGATCACTTGCTCTCCCGCTGCTGGCTTTGCGGGTTCGGTGGACAAAACTGCAGTGGCGGCCACGCAAGTCTCATCCCTGTTCGGCACTGGCACGCCCGCCAGTTTCAGCGTCTCCGGCGAAAATGTCAGCTGGACCGGCCCCGCTGGCGAATGGTCCCTGCGCCGAATGATCCTGCACTACGCACATCTGTGCAAAGCCGCCGGGGGCGTTGATGCCTTCCTGATCGGGTCAGAAATGCCCGGCCTGACCACCATCCGCAGCGGGGCAAGCACCTATCCTGCCGTCACCGCCTACAAATCCCTCGCCTCGTCCGTCCGGACCATCCTCGGCGCTGGGCCCAAGATTGGCTATGCGTCTGACTGGTCGGAGTAT
>Ga0105050_10009121_pt1 | contig 11205 bp, 12 predicted proteins | sample FRY01_FD_78088 | JGI IMG/M metagenome (GOLD analysis project Ga0105050, IMG submission 78088) | Freshwater microbial communities from Lake Fryxell liftoff mats and glacier meltwater in Antarctica - FRY-01 | ecosystem: Environmental > Aquatic > Freshwater > Ice > Glacier meltwater ... | reverse complement strand
CGCCAGCCGTGAAACCGAGGGTGGTTCCAGTCACCGTGCCGTCGCCGTTGTCCACGACTGAGATAGTAAGGGCCATTTACACCGGCCCCCCCAGCATTTGTGCGAGCATGGCTTCGGCGATAATCTCGCCGCACTCCTCCAGCACGCCCTCGGGCACGTCCAGGAACTCGCGCTGGGCAATGTTGCGGCCTGGGTCTCCGTATTGGTGCGTCGCCGCGTAGACAAGGTTGGTGCCCGTCTCTAGGGTAGTGTCCGAGATTCGCCTTACGTGGTAGCTGGCGTTTTCGCTAGTCGCGGAATCGAGCAACGTGCCAGTGAGGTTCAACAGCGGGTGCCGTGGCACGGGGTCTTTGCGCGCCGGCCAGCGTTCGCCGCCAGCCGCTTGCTCCATGAGGAAGTTCTTTGCCACGCCGGCCATGATGGCGTTCTCGCACTCTGCCAGCGCGTCGCGCAGCTTGGGGCGCGAGGCAACCGTGCCGATGCTCTTTAGCTCGGCTGCGAACTGGGTGGGTGTTAGCGTTGAAGCCATTGCTTAAATCTGCTTCCGACAGGGACACCGCCAGCGGGTGCCCAGCGTGTCTTTGCTCGCGCTCAAAATCGTGAATACCACACTCGCCGAATCGGTAATCAAGTCGCCAGCTTTCACCGACGACATGCTCATGGTTGTCTCCCACAGGTGCCACACCATATCGTCCGGCGTCAGGCCGATGATGCCGCTGAACTGTAACTCGCGCCGCGACAACTGCCGGCGCAAAGCGGTAACCGAACTGTCGGCCGTGCCCGTGGGGTTCTGCGGAGTGACGGTAACCGTCTCCGTGCCGTCGATAACCGAATGGTCGCCGGCAATGTCAGTTGCGAGTGTCATGTAACCCCCTGCTGAGTCACCTCGTAGGGGCCAATCGCACCCATTGCGTCGTCTAGTTTTGCTAGCCGGTCTACGAGATCACCCCAAGACACCGACTGCCCATCGATTGAGTAGTTGGGTTTGCCTGCGCTGGTAGACAAGGCCGTCAGCAACGCGGTGCGTGCTGTTGCGAGAAGTTCAAGATCCGTAGCCAAGGCTCACCCCCTTAGGCGGGCGACGGCCCCAGGAACTCGATCTTGAGGCCAGCGATCTTGGGCGACGGCCATGCCTTCAGCCCGTCGCAGAATAGCGCAAAGGCATGAGAGCGATTGTCCGCCGATACATCGGCCTTGTTCTCACGCAGGCTCACGCGATACACCCCTGCCCCTTCCGTGCCTAAGAACGGCGCGGGAGTATTGGGTTGCGGCGCACTCTCACGCGGCTGCACGGCGGCTACCCGGACTGGGTTGTCCTTCGTCCCCAAGGGGGAGAGTTCGCCGGTATTTGAGATAAGTTCCTTAACTGGCATTACAGACTCCTAGGCGGTGCTTTTGACGGTGGCGCGTGGTTCGACGACTGCCGCCGCGCCGCGCTCACTCGCCTTGAATCGCATCACGATGTCGGCTGTGAATTCGGGTTCGCTATTGGAAGGCGCTTGCTGCACGGCCAGCGGGAAATTCTCCATGTACTGAACAGTTTTTCCGATGTCGCCGAGGAACCAACTGGTGTCGGTCGCCATGCGCGTCGGCAAGATGCGGCTGGTGATGAGCTTATACGGGGCGGAAAACGCCTGGCTGTTGCCGACTGGGTTGGGAGCATGAGTAGCGGTCAGTGCGCCCATGGTTGCGAAGCCCGTGGACTGTAGCGAAATGCTCGTCGCGTTGAGGATGCGTGCCGCAACGTGCGCTAGTTGCGGAGTCACGACAAGATGCTGGGCCATGACCAGGATTGGTAAACCCGTATTGGGGTCCACCATATTATTGAAAAGTTGCTCAACGGCGTCGAGATTGGTCCAGTCCAGCAAGGCGTTGCTTGCCTTCAGGTTGAGCCACGGCGTAGTTGCCTGGTAGGTGGCGTAGATGGAGTTCCGCCAGTTGTAGCGGTGGACCGTCGAGCCCTCGTCAACGAAGGCGTCGATGATCCGCGTCTCTTTGTTGTAGCCCAGGTACTCGCCGATCTTCCTGGCCTCGTCGAGAATCTGATTCGTGCGATCAAAGAAGATCGCTTCCTTCGTGATCGGGATGATGTTGCCACGCTTGAAGGTCTGCGGGGTGTTGATCCAATCTTCCGTCAAGCCAACCTGCGGATAAGGCTTGCCCTCCGGCACGATGGCCGCCATATCGCCGATACCGCCGATGCCTGGAATTTTCTCGCCGCTGAATTGAGTTGGCACGTTCCGCACGAGCGGCGTGAAAACGAACTGCGGAGATTGGAACCGCTCCAGCATCGCCGAGTAAACGATCTGGCCGGTGATGTTGGCAAAGGCCGCTGTATCGACTACGCCGGCGGCTTCCTGCAACAGACCGTCGCCCGAGTGGCGAGGGTTCATCATCGAAATCCACTCGCGGCCGTCGGGGACAAGGTGCTCCGCCAATTCGCGCAGGGAGAAATCGTCTGGGATGAATTCCCTGGCCTCGAAGCCTTCGCGTAACAGCGATACGGTTTCTCGTGCGCCGAGTCCTTCGTACATCTTGCGAAGTTCACGGCCTTTAATGGCGCGAGCCATAGCGACTTCTCCTTAAGCGTTGAGGTCCGAGCAATGGCCCGGCGTTATTAACGAGTCTGATAGCACCACCAGAAATCAAGCGTAATCGTAACTTCGTCCGCCGAGTCTCCGTCCTTCGTACCGCAGACGGCCTGCATTTCCGTAGCGCTTGTGAACACGTAATCGGTGATTTTGTAGACCAGCACGTCGTCGATGTAGTAGAGCAAGTCGGCTTGCGTGCTGTTCTTGGGCGCGAATTCAATCCGCAACAGTTGGTAAGCCGAGCCAGAGCCGACATGCACGGTCTTGTCGAGAGAATTCGCGGCCGTCAATTCAACGCTGGTCTGTAGCGTAGATAGCGAAGCGTGAACCCACCAGTTCAACCCGCCGTCCTTCTTGAAGAACGCCACGGTCGTGCCGCTTGTCTTGGGTCCAGCGCCGTCGTTGACGAGGAGGTCAACGGCTGCCGCGTTGGTCAAACCGACGAACAGGTTGTTTTGATTGGTGTCGTCTTCCGTGGCTTGGACATAAGCCTCGAAGATCAACGGTTTATTGGCCGCGAACAGGAATGCCTCTGGCTCCCGGACCAGGTAGGCGTCCTCGTTCCCGGCCGTGTCGGCGGCACTCTTGATGTTGACACGGCCGCCTACCGCATCGGCAATCGACACGGAACCATTTACGGCGGTGACCAACGTGTAGGCATCGGTGACGATAGCAGTAATGAACCCCTGCATATCATCTTCGAAGCCGTGCGTGTTGCGCATCATGTTCGCAGAGTTTCGCAGTGTGACGAGTGCCGGCATGGCAAGGACTCCTAAAAGATTGTTCTTTGTTTGTCGATTGGACTAGCGTAGGCGCGCTGCGAATTCCTTGAGGTTCGTCGGCATCCTATCTTCGTCGCGCGATTCGCTCAGCGGAGCCGCACTCCGCGGTCGCTGGCCCCACGCTTGTTTGGGTTGCGTTGCAATCAACGCCTTGCGTGTTTCCGCACTGGCCATTTCCATGAGCGCTGTGAGTAACGCCGGCTTGGCCTCGACCTTGGCCTCCTCGAGCAACTTGCGGCAAGCTAACTCGGCGGAGTTCGACTTGGCGTTTTCGATCAAGGCTTGGACTTCGGGCGGCAGTTGGGCCAGCGTGATGCGACCTTCGACAGCCGGCTCGGCGTCAGCCGCTTCTGGTTTCTTGCCGATGCTCATTACCTTCTCCTGCGCTTTCAGAATGTCTTTGATCTTGGCGATGGTGGCCTTGCTGTCCAAGGCTTCGTCGTCGAAGGCCGCGATGACCATAGCGCGGAACGCCGACTTGATGGCGTCGTCCGTACTGCCGCCGCCAATTGGCTCGGCAACCGGAAGCAGGGGATCGATGCCTTCAATTTCCAACAGCGATTCGTAGGGCGTGCCGGTCAGAACTTCGGTCAGTGTCTTGGTCATTGGTTTTGCCTCTGACTCGAATAGTGAATTGGTCGTAGCCGGGTCGCCCACAATATCGACCGACCGCACGGAACGGATCGACTCGACAATCGTTTTTCCGTTCTTCGTACTCGTGCTGCCTTGTGCGTCATGCGACAACCCCAAGGATTGAGGACGCCGTTGCGCCGCTTCCAGAATGCGCGGGGCCAAGTCGTGTGTTTTGAAATAATGCAAGTCCGCGTACAGACCGTCAGCCTTCTGCCGTACCGATTCCAGCCAACCAAAGCGCGACTCAAAGGCCCGCTCGGCCGTGCCGCGAATGTGGTTGACGTTGACCTGGATGCCTTCATAAAGCGGAATGGCGCGAGCGATCCCTGCCGGATCATAGGTTCGTCCGTTAGACGATTCGTAGCCCAAGACTTTCACGTCGCGAATGACGCCAGCCGCTTCGTCAATGGTGCGTGAGCCGCCATAAGCGACCTCCCGCAACTCGACCGTGATAGGCTTTCGTTTGGCTGTCTTAGTGGCCATGCCTTTTATTCAACAGGCAAGTGCGGGACATTTGCAAGTGGCTTTTCTGGCCAGCCGCGCTGGAACGTAACCGCTGGAATGGAACGTAAGTTAGATTCCAGAGGTTAGACGGGTTCCCATTCCAGCCAACAGCGACAGTTAGGATGGCCTGGCGGCCCGTTCGGAAAATCGTCCGACCAGAACTCAGAAGGCTTCCCGTCAAACGGCCGGCAAATAGGACACACCGCGTCGTCCTCCTCCGTCTGCCAGATCGGTTCCAACTCGTTGCCCGTCTCGATCTCGTACTGTGCCACGGCCGGTTGTTCGCCCGCCGAGATAGCCCCCGTCGTCTCCGTCGCCCCGATAGCGTCAGCCCGCGACCGCCCGAAGATTGTCAAGGCCGAGGCCGCAAGGGTTGCACCGCCCGCCTTGGCGTCTGCAATCGCCTGCTTGGTGGTGTCAGCCATGCCGGCGGCTAGTTCCTGTGAAGTCTTGTCTGCCCACTCTTCGGCCTGGGCCCGCAGCGTGGCCGCGTCTAGCGTGGTTCCCTGCGCCTTCGCCAGTTCGCGTGCCGCCTGTTCGTAGGTGGCGATGAGTTCCGGGTAGCTGGCCTCGGCCGCCGCTGTCTCGAAGGACGCCAAGTCGAACGTGCCCGAGGTGAAGGCTTTGCCCTGTCTGCTGAGTAGCAGAAAGATGGCAGCGGCTAGTCGCTTCTCACGCTCTTGGCGGTTTGGTAGGTCTGGCATTAGGGGTACCCGCGCCGTCGCCGCCACGAGGGGGTGCGGGACTCTCTAACGGGAAGCCCCCTTGCCTTGGCGTCGGAAACCAATCTCGCATGAACGGCGCGGTTGACACCGACACCAGCGGAAGTAAGACCGCCACTCGGGTGTAACGGATTATCTTTGCGGAACTGATAGACGAGTTCCAAGCCAAGACCAATACCTGTTGCGTCACCTTTCACCGCAACAATCGTCTGGCCTTTTTCTGCTCGAAAGTAACCGACTGATTTCACGCTATCGGGATCATCAGATGAAGCTAGTTCGTCTATTGAAAATGCGTGGAGTTGACCATCCGTTGATTTTCTTATCTCGTATCCGCGACCATCCTTGGCCTTAAAGTTCATAACATGTATCGAAGTGTCATCGCGACGGTAAGAGTCCTTGTCGATAAAGCCTACAGTCTCATCTAGCGAATCGTCGCGGCCTCCAATTGCCGCTATAAATTCGTCTCTTGTCATTTCGTGCGCTTGCTTTGACGTGCCACCTCCACCTTCGCCGCCAGATTTACCGCCTCCTCCACCTTCCCCGCCGCAACTATTGTCAATGCCGCCGCCCGTTCCGGTTGGGCAGAAGCCCTCACGGATACCTTGACCAAAAGGGCGACCTGTCGCCGACCTCGGCGGCGATGATTCGGTGACCGCGGCTGGTGTCTTAACGGTGAATGCCGCCGTGCCCGCGCTGCCCATGATGAGCTCGGCTTGCGGGGGCTGTAGGTTGAACAGCACCTGCAATTGCCCGATGCCTGCGTCGCGGGGTATCTCGCCCTTGGCAACGGCCAGCACAATAGCCGTGGCCGCCGTGACCTGCGCACCGTTGAGCACGGTGTCGGACGTTGTCTGGAGTTCCGTGGCAGGCGCGGCAATGGGTTCAGTCGGCGCGGCAACTGGTATCGGCAGATCCGCCTCCGCTTCCACCGGCGGCGCGCCAAACGCGGGACCGGCAACGGCAGCCCCGAACTCCACCTCTTGATCGAAGTCCAACTCCTCCTGCGAGGCCCACGTCTTCGACGAGAGTATCCCAGCCTCATTCAAGATACGTCGGCGGGCCGTCTCCTTGTCTCCGTCACGCACCGCGACCCGTGGCGACTCAACCGTAATCTCGATCTGTTGCTCCAGCTCGTCGAACGAAACGCCGTGGCGTGCGAACTGGCCCGCCTCGTGGGCAATCTTCACCGCCTTCCACATAAGCGAAACGAAACGGCTGGCGTTGTAGCCTTGCTCCGCTTCGCAGTTCTTGACGAATGGGCTCTCGGCTACCATCGTCGATGAGAAGTTTGCGTTGCTGGCGTCGCCCGAGATCATGTACTCAGGCATGCACCAGCGCGAACCGATCAATCGCATGACCGCTTGAATCGCCGTTACGAAGTTCGGAACCCGGTCACTGCCCATCGGACCGGGAAGATACTGCTGACCGTGCGGCACCATCAACGTCGTGCCGGGCTTGTACTCCGCCTGCGTCCGCGTGCGTGCGCCGAACTGGGTTGACTGGTTGTACTCACTGACTTTTGCAGTGCCGCGTAGCGACTCCATTTGAGCCTGTGTCGTGCCCTTGGCACCTTGCATGATCCAAGCGATTGCCGCCTGTAGGCTCACACCCCGGATCGTATTGCGCAGGGCCTTGGCCGTGTCCAGGATCGATTCGCTCACGGGATAGAAGTCCGATAGCCCGCGCTTGATGTTGCGATCCACGTTGGCCTTGAAGTGTTCGACACGCTCGGCCGGCAGATACTCCCAGTCGGAAGTGTTGCTCGACCATTGGAGGTGGTAGCCGTAGACCGTTTGGATGTCGTCGTGGTCCGTCTGCACGCCGAATGACCAGCAGCAGGGGGCCTTGTCCAAGTTCCAGCCAATCGAGCGTTCGACCTCGCCTGGGTTCCTGGGAGCCTGGATCATTTCCGGCTCGATGGTCCGCAGTTGCGTGCGGCCGTCGTGTGAAGCGTAGAGCGCCAGGAACCATTCACCGTCGCGGGACTTGCGGCGCTCGAGCTCTCGGTCCAAGTCTCCGTCGAAGTGATTGTCTTTGCGGAACCTGTCGATGACGTACTGCACGAGATCGACCAGCCCTTGTGATGGCTGCTGCCCTTTGACCGGCTTGACGTTGAAGTCGCTGCCCGTGCCGGCGATGAAGTTTTGCAGGTTCTTCAACGCGCATACGGCGGGCGGGTACTTGTCGCAAAGGATGCGTGCGATGTTGCGGATTTGCCCAAGGTCCGCTTCGCTCTGGATGATCGGCCGCTGCATCCCGTCCGTGCGGTCGGCGACAAGGCCGTACATGCCGGCCCCCACGAGGAACGTGGGGTCGTCAAAGAACCGTTCGCTGGGGTTCACCCATTCGCCGTGCTCTAGGAGTGTGGCCATGCGTTACGCATAGCACAATTAGCGGGACATTTACAAGGTGGTCTTACGCATGATCCGGCAGATTGTCTTGCGATTGACACCCACAATCCTTGCCGCCTCAGTGTAGGATCGGCCCTCTCCAATGAGCTTGCGGAACCGCTCGATCACGTCGTGAGGCGTTGGCTTGCCGCGTGTTGCCATAGGCTCTAATTGGATTTGATACCGCGAATGAACTCATCGAGCGGCGTGCCATCCGTAAAGTCACGGCCCTGGACTTTTAGATCGCCAACGTAGATCGCTGGTTGCAGCCACTCCGGATTATCCCTGTCCCAGAAAACAGCCATGCCGTTCGTTACTTCCAGCAGTCTCAGCATTCGCTACTCGACTTTCACCGGCTCCGCAGGTGCTCCCCATTGGCGACGGTGGCACTCGTTAAGGATGGCTTGTGCGAAGTCCACTGCGACGGACGCATTTAAGACTTCGTTATCGTCACCGCTACGGTAGCACCCGGCCCCTACCAGTGCCGATACATACTCCAGCTTCGTCAGTCCGCCAATGTGCCGCACGACAATGCCGTCCGGCGTCTCGGCTTGGACGGTGTGCGGCGTGACGTTGGGCCCCGGTACAACCTGCACGCCGAGGAACTGCTTGCTCTGCGGCGTGCCGCCTATCAGCGGTACGTTCATTTGGATGCGGCCATTCAAGTCCATAGGGGTCTCCTTACTAATGGGGGGTATGAGTTCGTCTAACGATTAGATGAACTTGCAAGTGACTTGCAATAACTCATGCGAACACCTCTCCGTACTGCGGCTGCATTTCCCGAACGCCATCCTTGGCGGTTATCTCCATGTGCGGTAATAGGGTTGCCAGCGCGAACGCGCGATCGCAGTGGCCATGCTCATCGCGGATGCCGTCCAGCCGGAAGCCAGCGGCCCGTTGAGCAATCGTCAAATGAGACAGGTCGCGGCGCAAGTCGGCCTCTGGGTAAATCCGAATCGTGCGATTCTTGAACACGCGCACCAGAGTAGTTGCCATGATATCGAGATTCTTCGGGCTGAACGTGAAGGGAATCATCCGCAAACCCTCCGACCTCAGTTGCTCGGCCATCAACTCGGCTTGCCACGGATCGTAAACCACCGCGTTGACACCGAACCGGCTACGGGCTTGCAGGACGCCACGCTTGACGTCCTCTAGGCTCACCTGACCACCAGGCTCTGGCTTCCAACTCACACACGCGGCAAGATCAAAATACTTCATATCGTTCGTCAGGCCAAGTACGACGAGTGCGCTATGGTCATTCTTCAAGCCAAGGTCAATGGCCGCGCCGAATAGATCGTAGCCTCCGTCTGGATTGGCAGGCTCAGTGAGTACGGTTGCCGCGTCTATGTCTTCCAACTCAAGGGCCGCGTCCTCGATGGCCGTGAACTGAGCTAGGATCTCTTGGGAGTATTCGCGGAAGATCATTTCCTTCCGCATGGCCTCCATTTCTTCGGGACGCACAAGCGGGTTGTCGTTACTTGGACGCTGCCACGCTTCCCAGCCGGCGTCTGTCTTAGCACGCTCGAACAGTTCGTAGAACCAGTTATGCCCTTTGGGCGTGCCGATGAAGATAGACCAGCCTTGCTTGTCGGCGAGTGTCGGGCGTAGCGACTGATGCCAGGCGTCTTTGTGGACCTTGCCGGCTTCGTCGAGTACAAGTCCGTCCAGGCCAGAGCCAACCAATGAGCCTGGGTTATCCGCCGATCGCACCGTGACCATACCGCCGCCAGGTAGTGTGATCGACCGCTCAGACTCAGACAGACGGACGGCAGCACCTCGCAGGGACCTCTTGAGGGCCGGCCAGATCTCTTCACTGGCCGTCGCGTAGTCGGGAGCCACCCACCAAATCTTGCCGCCGTACAAGGCCCCCTTAAACCGGCCTGCCGTGGGGCCATGCCCCTCAGTGCTGGCCATTAGACCCAGCGCCGTTTTGCCCCACCGCCGGCCACACGCCACCACTTTGAATCTGGCTGGGGATAACAGGACCGGGACTTGGTGCGACAGTGCCTTCGGAAGCCAGACGGTGCGCTGCATTTCCATAGAATCCCTCGTCGTGCTTAACCGTGACCTCAACCCCAACGTTGACCTGCTGGCCAAGCAAGCCGGCCTCCGCGTGTTCGTCCCTTTGGTTCTGGGCTTCCATTGCCACTACGTTGCGCACCGCCTGGTTGACGGCTCTGGCATTCTCGGCTTCGTCAGAGAGGATCAACGCGGTACGTCGTACGGCCAGCGCCTTGAGGGTGTCTGTCTGAGGCCAGCGCTGGCGTAAGGCCCGTGCAATGAGGCGGTCGTCGCGCATGCCGTGGGGGGAGGCCGACCCCCCAAGCCCCCCCGATTCTGGCGTGCTTTGATTTTCCATGAGTGTATCATACCGCCAGTTCTTCGGGTGGGAACTAGGTCGCCGGCACGCACGCGCCTGAGCGACTTGATGCGATCACGGATGGCATCACTCATGGCCATTGGCCCTGAACATTTCCGCACTCGACAATGCCCGCCTTACGGCCTCTTCCTTGGTGTCGCCCTGGGCGTATGTCGTGCCTGGGTTCAAGCACACGGCTGCCGTGTAGAGGCACGTACCGCAGTAGCGTATGACCGTGGACGTGATGCTGACTACCGCGATGTGCGTGCTCACTTCCTTGCCTCGAGGCGTTCTATGCGTTCGCGGTTTTGCTTTTGCCTTTCGATGATCGCCTCTTGTCCTGCCGTGAGGCGGATCAGTACTCGGCTGTCGTCCAGGCTTTGGGCATAGGCCGTGGCCTGATACTCGACTATGGTTTCCAGCTTCGTGACGCGGTTGCTCATGGCGAAGGCCCAGGATGCAAAGCCCATGCCCGGCACCAGTGCCAACGCGGCCATGCCTATCCATTCTTGCCAGCCGAATCTTAAGCGGTCGCTGTTAGGGTAGCGTATCATGCGAAGGCCATGCGTTGTGTGTGTGTCTGTTGGTGGAGGCAGGCTGGTGAGAACCATAATCGTTCGCGGTGGCGGTTGAGCATGCCTTGGCTGCCTTGGCTGGCATACCCGCCCGCTGCTTTCCATTCGATTGTCCGCCAGTCGTCGGGCATGACGTGCTCGCCTTCGTATCCGCAGAGCACGATCCTCATATCGTCACGCTGGCCGTTTTCAATCGCCCACTCGCGGACGGCATGAGCTACTTGCTCTGAATCAACGCGGTACAAATCGTTGTCGCGGCCCGCTGTGTCGGCGTAGGGGGGATCGAGGAACACCCCCGTCAGTCCATGCTTCCAAGTGACGGATGGCCCGCAGACTCGTGCCCAATCGCCGGAACACACGCGCACATTCTCCAAGCGATCCGCGAAGCCTTGCAGGTAGTCTAGCAATGAATCATGTTTTCGGTTCACGCCCCGGCCAGCGTTGCCGAGGTGGGGCAGTTGGCGGTTCACGCCCTGGCCGGCGTCGCCGAGGTGGGGCAGTTGGCGGTTCACGCCCTGGCCGGCGTCGCCCTCAACCGTCACGAGCTTGCCGTCTACGCTATGCCACGGCCCTTTGCCCGAACAGAACCCGCTACCGATCCAGCAGCACATTCCCCAGCACCAACAGCCAGCGATCTTGGCGTCAAAGT
>Ga0105050_10009120_pt1 | contig 11208 bp, 9 predicted proteins | sample FRY01_FD_78088 | JGI IMG/M metagenome (GOLD analysis project Ga0105050, IMG submission 78088) | Freshwater microbial communities from Lake Fryxell liftoff mats and glacier meltwater in Antarctica - FRY-01 | ecosystem: Environmental > Aquatic > Freshwater > Ice > Glacier meltwater ... | reverse complement strand
CGAGGGGGGCAATGAGTTTCTTCAGACAATATATGTTTCTTTATGGTCATCTGTATGCATGTATACTTTATTCTCAATTCCTAGTATAAATCGGAAAATAATAACAGCTAAAAAAAATACCAAAAAATAAGACAAAAAAAATACAAAAAATAAGACACAAAAAATTGTCTATATAAAGTCATCTGCCAGATCTGTTATTCGCATTCCACACATTATGTCCGGCCTTGGTACTTTCACCCTAAAGCTGGGCTTCAAGCGCAACCTACAGATGAACATCATCGCAGACAATGACATCTTGTACGAAGTTTTTCCAGATACTCGCTTGCTCGAGATCCCGTTCCTTATTAAGCGGTATTGCTACCATTGCCTGAGCAACATGACCGACAATGTGTACTTTGTTTGGGACAAGAACCAATGGAGAGAGTGGACGTCCAAGGGGTGCACCAAGACCTTTTTGACGCAGACTATTCTGCATGACGGCCAATTGAAGATAGCGATTGAAAAAAAATGCAACGTCGACTCTTTTTCTTACGTCTGCAGTGAGCTAGAGCCGGCATGCACGGCAAATGACATTTTTTATTGGGATGAAAAGGACAAGACGTGGGGCAGGATAATTGGCTCCACCTTTACGGGGCCTTTACGGGGCGATCAGAAGACGGTTTCTAGGAACGAATATCTCAAGAGAATCTTGGGAGTTTAGCTTTTGTTCCGAGACTAGCATTGTGACAGTTCCAGAAATAGATAGGTTTATTTTTGCGTGACAATAAATATAAACACACAAGATTCCTTTTAATTTGAAACCAAAAAGGGCCGATGCAAGAACGCACAGAAAGCATTGACACAGTGTCTGGTGAGCCGACAGTAACAAAAAAGCGGAAACTCAGAATCGAGACCAAGGAGTGTGGGACACAGACATTGGACACAAAAGTGTCTAGGAAACTGGACAAGATCCACAAGAAACTGCAAAAAATAATCAGCAAGATGTTGACGTGACGCGTTTTTATGTGTTTCAAATAAAAAACACAAAGCAAATGAATCTGTATTGTGTCTTGGTTTTGATGACGATTGGGAAAACAGAGTGTATGACTGTATAAATTCAAGACTACGTATTTGGCCATGCTGCGGCACGTAGCATATAAAAAGACGGCAGCACACCAAAACGACACTGGTGTATAGAATTCTATTGTCAATGAAAACCGCTGACACAAAATCAAAAAACAGGTGTCGACCACAAAAGGAACCGGCGGAGATATCATCATTCTAGGTAGAATCATTTGTCGAGTTGTGGATATGTATAACAATAATAATCTAGACATTCTCACTGTGATATATGTGTGCGTGCAGAGGAGGCAGCCTACGTCAGCTCGGGATTCTTCTACGAGACAGTAGCACCGCTACTATGTATTGGAAACACCTCGTTTATTGCTATCAGCACCCTCACAAGCGAAATGAACTTCTACACGAAATTGATTTCCAAAGTGGACTTGCTAACAAACAAGCCAGTCTTCAAGTCTATCCAGATATCATTGGCTTGTCAGCAGTGCATCGATGCAGAAAAAACACACGAGTGCATGCATATGCAACACTTGATCCCAAGATGGCAGGTCCGTATAGTTAAATTTTGTGCGCCAAAATTTCAGGGTTAGATGTTTATTTGAAATCCAATCATGTGTGTGTGACAGGATGCGGACAAACATCGTAGACTCAAGATTATCATGAGTGATAGGCCCGATCTCATCAATTCAGAAATGGGTGGTGTTGCCTTTAGCAGCATTGATCAGTGTTTCAAGCAGTGTGATTTGAAGCGCATGTTCAGCGTGCCCATCCAGCTGTTTGTTTCGACGGGGACTCCGTTTTTCGTGACCGTCGACCCGGCTGCTGGCGGAGAACACTCGGACTTTGCAATTGTTTCCTTCACTATGCAGCATGGACTATACAAGGTATGTTTGGGCTTTTTTGGAATTGGATGTTGCTAGTTAAGACACCAGCACAAGATGTTTGATTGTTGTAAACACCTTGTCAATGGCTGTGGCGTCCTGTTGCGTTATGATGGAATAGAAAAAATCCTCGTTTGATATGGACATCAAAATGGACACGGCAGTGTGTGGATGCAGCGACGTGAATACAACATTCTGTCCCAAGAACGGATTCTTTATATTTGACGATATATTGTTCTGCCCACCCATGACGAGTTCTATGTTTTTCCCCAACATTTTGTCACGGAAGTCCTTGTCACTCTTATTCTGCTGCGTGTTGAGCAACCAATGTCTCATTCTCGAGTCAATCGAGAGGAGGAAAAAAAACAAAACAACGATATGATTATGCGGAAGTTTTTTTTGATTCAGCAAACGCTCCAGGCTGTCCAAGCACTGGATTGTGTTTGTGTACTTCACATAGTACTCTTTGATGTTGTTAATCATTTCTTTGATCAACAAAGATGCAAATTCACAATGTCTTGCAAACACAATGTAGAATAGTACGTTGTTCATCTGCAGAGATTTGATCTGCAGACTCTGCATTTTTTCCATTCAATCGTCGACCCCATTTTGGGAAGGAGGAGAATGTGCTGAAATTTGTTTTTTTTGTTTCTTGTGTCGATCAAACAGATTTTGGGCTCTGACATCCTTCAAACAAAAGACCCATACAAAACGTTTGAAGTTCTCAAGGAACATATTAATGCTGTGAGGACAAATTTTGCAGAACACAACTTCAGCACTGTGAATATTATAGTCGAGCGGAACCTGGGATTCGAAGCCGAACACGTGTACCGAGAGTGCCGTGATTCGATAGATAATTGCGTGTTCATGTGCGAGCCGGGTGTCGACCGGATTGGAGTGCTCACAACACATACGCGAAAGTTAGCATATGTCAGTGTTCTCAATATTATGCTTCGAGACAACCGAATTTTTGCAGTCGATGATGAGGAATGGCTGGATGTGGGCAAGAACAACACTAGATCCATGCTGATTGACCAGCTTAGTTTCTTTGGATTCTTGTTTAGTAGAGTCGAAAATGCATTCCAGAAGGAGAAACTGTCGATCAATGGGAAAAGCGCAGGAGGAAAAGATGATATTTGTATGGCCATGCTCATTGGCATCTATTTTGTTCACGAGTCAAAGTGCATTTCCAGATAAAATAAAAAAAGAAAAGTGATGCAATGTTCCAAATACCACAAAAAAAAGCACAAAACACCAGCATGTCGAAGAAACTTGCAGCTGAAAAAGAAGACGACCAGCCATATGATTCCATGAGTGATCCTGAGATTGAAACAGACGAAAAGAGAAATGATCTAGTGTCGAGCAAGGTATTGCACACCCATGATGATGAATTGAGACATGCCTTGTTTTTTGTGATGATGACTTGATTCGTGCGACAGAAGAAGCAAACACACCCGAAGAAAGCTGCTTTGACCCGCAACGATGTCCAGGAGAAGATCACAAAGTGCAAGATTAACAGACAACGCCTTGATCTCAGGTTCCCATCATTGTGTGCGACGATGCTTGCAAGCACGACCTGCATAACTGACTTTGAGCACGACACACAGGCAATTGCAAATCAACTCTCGCTCGCTAGCAGTCCAGAGCAGGATCGAGGCGAACAAGGCCGATATTTTCAAACTAAACAATCTTTTGGAAATCATGGTGAATCCGATCTAGTTACAATGGTAGAACAAGCAGTGAGGCGCATTTTTACGTGTTTTGTATAATGGGTAGGTTTTTTTTGGATTAAAAATAAATTTGATACAGTAGAATTATGTGCGTTGCTTGAGTTCTGTTTTGAACATGGATGTTTTCCAGACTGTCACCGAGCATGAAGATGTCTGTCATGTGTTTTCTAGCTTTTTCATCGACGAAGAAGCAATGCGCAATGTGAGAAAATTGCTCTGCGTATCCAAGAATTTCCGGCAGTCCGAGATGTTGCGTGCAATACTGGAACGAATTCAATCGCACTCGAGCAAGAATATGGACGCGCACACGCTCTCGAAAGTGGCACACATTTATCAATGTCTGTGCCTGAAGCAGCAGAAATATCAGGACGCATACATGATATCACTTTACGGGATTTTCGACATGGTACCAATCAATATCAATTCGGCAAACCAACAGCACATCTCCCATTACTACAAGGAAGTGTTGCTGTCCACCGACATTTTTGACGTAATTGGAAACTGGTTCAATGCAGTATTGGCAGTGGAGTATGATACACGCACACCGGCGCATGTCGCTACGTTTGCATGTAGCATTCTGTGTCTATATCGATGCATCACCGCAACAGAAGACGCCAAAACGTTTATATACAACAACGCCAGGTTTTCAGACGTTTGCATCCGAGGAATTTTGAAATCGTATGGCACGTCCACATTTGTCGAAAACTACAAAGTACAGAATTACATACATGCACTTTTAGAAACACTGATCACGCCGGAGAATTTTGAGGTGACACTCCGGCACCTATATGACTCGTTGATTTCGAACTTATCAATAAGCATCCAAAAACACGATTTCAACCTACACTATCTACAAAATACAATCACTCGTATCTTAAGACGTACTGCAAGCGTTTCCCGGAATACCATCTTGGAGATTCTTTATAATAACTCCTACTTGGAAATCATTTTGCATATTGGCATCAAAACCGACATATCATGCCAACACACACATTTCAGCATCTATGCTGCACTCTCTGATCTTCTGTATTATCATGATATACTATTCCCGGTCGAAAATATGTTTCTGTTCCAGTACACTTCCAAGTTATCACAACAGCACCCATGTTCGGTTATCTTACACGGCCACATTTTGCAATTCATTCTCAAACTATTCAGACAACCAAAGTCAGTGACCGACTATGACATTATTGCAAACTGTGTGTTTGAAATGTGTACACTGAGCCCTTACGTCAGGACAGGGACAATACTCACAGATCTACAAATGTGCACTCGTGTTGTGATGTCCCGCCTGAAAACACAGCTCACTGTTCCGGCATGGGACTCCATATCGTGCATGTGTGTTATCATTGTGCCGCAGGTCATTCAAATCGCAAGCCTGGCACGCAAATCAATTTTCCTCGAAACAATAGCATACGCCTCTAGGAAGGTGTCGGATGCGTATTTCTTGGTCTTGCTTGGCGATCTTGTCAATATATATTCATACCTGTGCATGGAAGATGTTTATGGCAATATCATACTCACGCGGGATACGGTTGCTCTTCTGAAAGTTCCCTTTAGCCGATTAAAAGTCATGCAGAAGACTCAATTCAGATCGTACATTGAGAGTACAAAAATACCTCTATTGTTAGAGAAAATCATGACACAATACTTGCTCGATACCGCGCCATGCCAGCGCAACACGGACCAAATGTTAATTCTGGTTGAAACCGTTTTCCTTGTTTTCTCCATCGACCCATGTTTTGTCAAGAAGATGCAGCTGGTGGCATTTTGCACTCGGATTTTGGAGAATAACCTCAAGAATGACAATGTTGTCTTGTCTGCGACAATTCAGAGCACGTTACTCGCCATATTTTCCGAATACCAACACGCCAACGATGCGAACCAGCAGCAGCCTGTCATCATCACTTTTCTGTGCCAGACACTCTTGTCAGAAAACACAAAATATACATTTAAAAGACGGATGAACCTTTCCATATTCTGGAACATTTGCGACTCGGAACACTATGCGGACGAATCCTCATGCAAAGAGATTCTTGCATATTGTTTGATGATTTTGAAAAAACTAAACCACACAAACGAGTATGACACGGATGAGCTGCTTCTATGTCAAAAAATATTAAACAACATGACCCAGAAAAAACTGTATTCGGAAATTCGGAATCATGCCGACGATGAACAGATTGTAAAAGCTCTTGAGACAATTCGTCGGCTTATACAGGTGAATCGAGACATTTTCGACACATGCTACTTGCGTTATCTCGATGAAAATACCAAACTCTTGCACCGCCTGACGAATATATAGGCCCTCGACGACTTTTTAGATCAATCAATGGTCATTCATGACTGTAATCCTTGCCCGTACACATTCCTGGCGAAACAAACTTCTGCAGGTTATCATATTCAATGTTGTCTTTGATGTATGCTGGGTTCTTGATGAATTGCGAGCCTGAGCAGAAATAAAAGTTTGTAGCCAGGTGAATTCTCTTTGATACCAATAAACCCGAAAAAAGCGTCCGTTCATTCGTCAGTACACTGAATCTCACCGAAAAGGTGTTGTTTGTTTTCTCATCTTTATCTACGTCAAAATAAATGTTACAAATGTCTCGCGCAGGTAGGTTCATACGCACACTTGCTCCGTTCATACAGATACCATTACAGGTGGTATTCAACAAGTCCGAGCTCTGTATGATGATTCGCTTGACGTTTCTGAGATCGATATTCACAGGAGTCATTTCCACTGTGACTTGGTTGAATCTGTGTGTGCTGGGCAAAATGCATCCATTCTGCAGCGATTGCCCGGTCCCAGGAATAACAGTCAGTCGGGCCAGTAGATTCTTGTAATAGTTGATCTGTGCGTTTGCGATGCTCAGATACCGGGTCGACACACGCAGCCCAGGGTCTTCGATTGTAAATTCGTCATCAGCAATTCCACACAACTCGAGAATGTCGTCACCTCCAGCCTTGAGACAATTCTTGAATTTTGCATTGCGTTCAAGCATGTAATTTTGGTTGACAATATTCGAGAACTGAATCCAACTGAGATAGGGCTGCACATCCATCAATTCGAATGTGAAACCCCAGTTCAACTTGTGCGAAGTCACCTTCAATTTTTCCACACCCATTGCATTCAGTTGAAAGTCGAGTGGGTTCTTGTAGACAGTCGTGTACACACGAGGCAGATTGATGGCTGTGCATTCGAGATTCGGAGGAAGTGGAGTTTTGGCACACGATTTCACAGCATCGTCGGTTTCAAAGTAGGTTTCACAGTTGCCCATTTGCGAAAGCACACAGTTCTGAGTTTGTAATTGGATATCTTGAATCTGGCATTTATGGCACGTTGGAAACATGTGTGTAGCTTCTCTCCGTGTTGTACAAACATCACACGGTTTGCACCGATATCCTGTCGTATTAACAAACACCTGGAATTGGTTATTTGAACAGAATGCGCAATCATCTTCATGGATACTTGCTTCGTATTTTGTTGTCAGGTTCCTTGGACAGGTGGTACATGTTCTGTCGCGTGATGAGGTTGAAAACGTCCCCTTAGGACACGCTGTGCAGATGCCTTGTACCTTGAAGTATCCTGCAACACATTTCCCGTACATATCCGTGCCAACCGCGGGAGCCGAGAAAGGCACGCAATGGTTCTTGACAATGTAATACGACGATGGACAGTATTCACAGCTGTTTGTCAAGGACGACACGTAGTAATTTGTTTCTTTGCATTCATGGATGGGGACAAATGGAATCGAGTTTCTGGAGATGGAGCAGTTGCAAGTATCACACAAAGCCACTGTGTTTTGGGTGGCTATAAACTGATGACACGCATTGATATCAAAATCGACATTGAAATTTTCTTCAAGCAAGCTCTGTTCCAAAGCATCGCAATATCCTGCGTGAAGTGATTGACATTTGTTACAAGTGCCACTCTGCATGTAATGTCCAAAGGCACAGATCTGGCAATTCCCAGTTGAGTTTCCAGCTGGCTTATGTGTCCCCATTCGACACAAAGTACACAACACAGACCCTTTCACCGGAGCCTCTGTATTGAGGGGGCAAACCTGGCACGCCGTCGAGCCTTCATTATCGGTGTATGTCCCAACGTCACATAACGCGCACGCGTGACCAGTCCAATATGACCCCCGAGAGCATGTCAAGGCAAAACAGCAGTCCAAACACACAAGCACAACAAAAAAGTGTTTCATTCGATATGGCATATTCATGTATATATATATATATATATCAGCAAGCACCATGTAACAAAAACAGACAGAAACAATGTTTAAAAAAAAACTCGCATACAATGTCTATACACACAGTTTGTCCTTTTTTGCTATTCGGAAATGAACATGAATAAGCATCTCGTGTCTATCTCCAAAAGTATATGTGTTTCTGACAATTCGAATTTGACAGAACACATTATTCAGAATATATTCTTAAACACGTTGATGAAGGCTGGATTTTATTGTCAAAAGGAGGTGGTCATGCCAGTGTTGGTCGACAACATGTTTGTTGGACACAATAGGTTCGACATTATGGTTACGGAAAAAAAACACAAAACCACAACAATCAACATTGTGGAAATAAAAACTCTTTCGCAGAGCATCTCAAACTCAAAGACGAAGCAGCGGATATTTGAGCAGTGTCTTGGATATAGGAATTGCGTAAAGTCATTTTTCAACGCCAAAAATACAACAATAAACGTTTTCCTCGTCAACATATGGAAACAAAAGTCGGAGCAAGATATCATGACATCGTACAGCTATGACGTCATTGATATCTCGAAATTGAAGAAGCACAAGACATCTGTGATCCCACAGCCTATCATCAGGAACAACGTTGAATACTTTGAAATCGAAGCCATACTAGAATCAAAAAGGACCAAACAAAAACATAGAAAGGTGTTGGTCAAGTGGGTTGGAGTCGAAATACCGTCGTGGGAACCGCTCTCGAACATCCCGAATCTTGTTCAGAACAAATACAAGACTCTTATCAACAAGCTTTAAGAATGCGCTTCAAATTTGACTATTCAGCATCATATTCGACAAGATGTGAAGCTTGTATATAAAAGTGGTCTCGAACCACTCCAGAAAAGACACAACCAAAGATATGAGTTCGCCAAGAACTTTGCTATTGCTGTCGGCACACGAATCTACACCGTCATTGCCCACAAGCTGATGGATCTTGAGCACAACAATCTGCATCTGAGAAGAGTATGCATCCACTACTAATAATTTGTTTTTGTAAAAATTAAATTCTTGTTGTTTTTCAAGTGTCTGGTTCTCAATTGTCTCCTTGTGTGTTGTTGCGACGGAAATATCCCGTTGTAACTGTTGGAATGAGATTTCGAGCTTTTCGTGGTTCAACTGGTGTTCCTTCTGCGATTCTTCGTAGTGCTGAATGATCAGAGAGTGCTTTGACTCGGAATCTTGCATAACGATTTTGTGTTCAAGTTCGATGTCACTGTATTTCTTCAAGAATTCTTGCTTTGCAGAAATAGAGTCTTCAAGGCTTTGCACAGAAACATCCACATCCATGTCTATCTGTTGTTTCTTTAACTGCTGCTCCTGTATCAATACCAAAATGTCCGACATTTTATGCTCACACTTGTGAAACTCCAGTTTCACATCGGTGAGTCTGAGTTGCAATGCGTCGTGTTCCCCACCCATGTCCTGTATTGCTTTCGTGATTCGCTGATGCTCACTCTGTTGTTTCTCATTCTCCAACTCTATCTTTGACTTTTCGAGCATCACTTCTTCCATTTTGTCTTGGATATGAATTAGCTTCTGTTCGCTGAGTAGCAGGTCTTTTAACTGGGTGGTGAGAACACCAATCTCCTGTTCCAGATCCATTTTCACCAGAGTGTTTGCCTCAATGTTACGAGACAAGAGCTCAATGGTTTCTGACTGCGTCGAAATCTGTTGCCCCATATTCGTGTTGTTCCGACTCAAATCGATCTCCTCTTCTTTGAAATCCTCAGTGACTTTTATAAGCTGCTGGATTTCAATCTGATGGTTTTTTTTCTCTGCCAGCAGACCTGTCCTTTTCTTGATCAAGTCGTCGATTTCCGCTTCGATACAGACTGCATTCTCCGCTTCGAGCTTGCATTTGTCCAAGTGCTCGCCAATACGCGCAATCTCGGAATTGAGATTTGTCATGTGATCGGTTTTCGCGGCATAGTCCAAGCACAATGTCGATTCAAGATTGCGCAGTGTCTCTATGTCTGTTTCGAGTTTGTATTTCTGTTGTATCACTTCTTCATGTTCCCCGCGCATTCGCCTCAGCTCGCTTTCTTCTTCCTTCAAAAGACAGATTTCAGCAGTCATACGTGTTGCCTCTGCTGAGTGGTGTTCGATACATGATGTCAGCCTCGCGTATTCTTCCTCGTGTCCGATGTTCGCTTTCTGCAAATGTTCGCACTGCTCGCTTACACACAACGTTTGACTCTTGAGAGAATTTAATTGTTGCGTGAAATCCGCAATGTCGTCCAAGAGTTCGTTTTTCTTGGACAGCAATTGCGATTGGTCGCCGAGCTCTGTGTACATAGTAGCCAGAGTCTCCGACACCACCGAGTTTTGTGCTATGATGGTATCGTTCTGGGCACACGCGCTCTCGTACTCAATTTTGAGTATTTGCAGATTTCGTTTCAACTCATCGGTTTCCTCTTTTATTTTTGAATTGACCTGCCTCATCTCTACAATCTCGTTATTCATGTCCTCTTTATTCGATCGCATGTTCTGTAACTCCTCCATCGTGATATCAATTCTTCCTTTCTCCTCAATTAAAAAGACCGAATTGGCTTCGATCTGGGAGACGAGCCCATTGTGTTCTAGTTTCGTTCGATGCAGCTTTTCAACAATGTCATCATACTGAACAACACTGTTTGAAATCTCTTCCTTCTGAGCAGTCAATTGTTCAATCTTCTGCTTCATGTCTACGAGCTGTGATCTACACACTGTAATCTCAATCTCCATCATGTCGTTGTTGCTGGTCTCGTTCAGCAGCAACTCCCTTTGAATCTGAACATCTCGCAACAAGATCTTCATCTCAGTGTCCAGATTGTGCTTTTGGGATATACACACGAGCACCTCATTGTCAAGTTTTGACTTGTATGCAATCTTGTCTTCATCGGCTTTCATACTGATCAAAATGTTGTGATCCACGTTAGACTTTAGGTTCGCCAGCTCAATTTCTGTTTTCCCGATCTGCTCAGAGTCATGTTGGTGTTGATCCATTGCTTTACCCATTTTGTGAATTAGATTCTCGATTTCAAGTTTGTTTTGATTGTTCTCGTCGGTGAGATGCTCGATTTCAAGTTTGTCTTTGCTGTTCTCGTACATTTGCAGCGTAAGACTCGCAGTGAGGTGCTCGATTTCAAGTTTATGTTGACTGTTCTCGTCGTGGCTCGCAGTGAGTTTTTGTGCGTTTTCATCATTTACCATTTTATGTTGACTGTTCTCGTGGGTTTGCAGTGCAAGACTTGTACTGAGATGCTCGATTTCAAGTTTATGTTGATTGTTCTCGTCGTGGCTCGCAGT
>Ga0105050_10009115_pt1 | contig 11209 bp, 11 predicted proteins | sample FRY01_FD_78088 | JGI IMG/M metagenome (GOLD analysis project Ga0105050, IMG submission 78088) | Freshwater microbial communities from Lake Fryxell liftoff mats and glacier meltwater in Antarctica - FRY-01 | ecosystem: Environmental > Aquatic > Freshwater > Ice > Glacier meltwater ... | reverse complement strand
CGCAGGTCATGCCATCGACCGGAAAGTTCCACTCGACTTCCTTGTCAGACCGGTTTTGAAGTTTTGCGGTTGCGGTTGCAGTTGAGACCATGGTCATGATGTTCCTCTTGCTGTAGAGCGACGAAGTTAGCGATGACGCAAGTCTGAAGCTTGCCATCATGGTAGGGTCAAGTAGCTGCTTTGCAATCCCATGCGCACAATGGGGGCAAGTGATTCACCCGGTTGACCTTAACACGGTGGCAAGGTTTAAAGTGCGTTTTACCAATATTGAAAGGTTTTTATGATCGAATTTGAAGTCAAGGATATGAGTTGCGGCCATTGTGTGGGGGCCGTGACCAAAGCCGTCAAGCTGGTTGACCCGGCGGCAGATATCCAGGTTGATCTGGCCAGCAAAAAAGTATCGGTGGGCTCAAGCAAGGAGCGCTCGTTATTTGCCGAGGCGTTAACGGAAGCGGGCTACCCAACCGCCTGAATAAAATTCGACAGAAGAAAAAAAAGGGCGTCAAACGCCCTTTTTTTAATGCCCGGGTAACGCGGCCTGACGTGGTCCTATTTTGCCGGCTGAATGTCCGTTACCACTATCGCGGTGCCAGCTTGTTCGGCGCTGAAGCGAACTTTGTCGCCAGCCTTGACCTTGTCCAGCAAGGCTGGGTCTTTGACCTGAAACACCATCGTCATCGCGGGCATGTCCAGGCGCTTGATGACGCCATGCTTGATGGTTATCTTTTTGTTTTCCTTGTCGACCTTGCGAATTTCGCCTTCAGCCATGTCGGCGGGCGCTGCCATGGCGCTGCCTTTTTGGGTCTCGGTTGTGCTGCTTGTGGGCGCGCCTGCATGCGAAGCAGCATGGGCTGAAAAGGCGCCTGCCAATAGCGTTGCGGCAACAAGCAGTTTGCGGGTGGTGGTCATGATGTTTCCTTTTTGGAAGCGGTTGATGGGGTCGAGGGGGTTGATGAGGTCGAGGGGGTTGATGAGGTTGAGGGATATGCGTTGAAGACACGGGTGCGGCCGTCCTTTAACACCAGCATCACCTGGTAAGCGTCTTTACGTCCGCCGTAGAGCGGGCTGTCCATACCTGGTGAGCCGACCGGCATCCCCGGAACCGCCAGGCCTACGGCTTTAGGCTTTTCTCTCAAGAGTCGGCGAATATCAGCCGCCGGGACATGCCCTTCGATGGCATAGCCGCCAACCTGTGCGGTATGGCATGAGCCGAGCGCGACGGGGATACCCAGCCTGGCCCTGGCCGCGGTATTGCCGGTGTCATTGACCTTGACGGTAAAGCCATTGGCCTGCAGATACGTCACCCAGTCCTTACAGCAGCCGCAGTTCGGGTCTTTCCAGACTTCGACCGCCGGCCGGGTTTGAGCCATCAGCTGCGGCGCCAACCCAGCCGCCGTCAGAGCGGCCATGGCATGAAGAAGTACTCGTCTTTGCATCATCAAATTTCCTTTCAAAATGGCTAGCGCGCTGCGACAGTGATCTTGCCGACCATGCCAGCCTGATAATGGCCGGCGATCAGGCAGGCAAAGTCAAAGTTGCCGGGTTTGTTGAAGGTCCAGACGATCTGGCCAGTTTTCCCGGGACTGACATGCGCCATGTACGGCTCCTCGTGCTCCATGCCCGGAAACTTGACCATCAGGACGGCGTGTTCGTCCAACTCTTTCTTGGTGCCAATCACCATTTCATGCATAACCTTGCCTGCGTTTTTGATCACGAACTTGATGGTCTCGCCCTGCTTGACGTTAATCTTGTCGGGTGTAAAGCGCATGCTGTCGGTCATGCTGAGGGTGATGGTCCGGGTGACGGCTTTGGCTTCGCCCGCAATGCCCCATTCCTTTTGTTCTTTTTTGACAGGGCCGACTTTCTTGGCATGGGCTGCGTCACCGTGGGCGAAAGCCAAGGCGCTGGCGCCAGTGATCAGCACAGCGAGGAGGGTAGAGGTTAATTTATTCATGTTGGGTTCCTTTAAGTGGATAGGGGTGTTCAGTGCTTCATGCCGTTCATGCCACCGCCTATTTTTGGCTTGCGGATTTGGACTTCGACTTCCTTCGCCGGCATGTTTTGTGCCTTCATAGTCTGGCCGCCTTCTGCGGCAAAACGCGCGGGGTTCGGGGTGGTACCCGTCCATTCATAGGCCACGGTGCCGGCCGGATGCTTGTACCAACCAGGGTCTTTGTAGTCGCCGGGTTTCTGGTCTTTGCGCACCTTGACCATGCTGAACATGCCGCCCATCTCGACGCTTCCAAACGGCCCTTCGCCGGTCATCATCTTGGCCGTGTTGTCGGGTAGCGGCATATCCATCTCTGCCATGTCGGCCATGCCGCGCTCGCCCATCACCATGTAGTCGGGGATGACACTGGTAATTTTTTTGACGATGTCGCGGTGATCAACACCAATCAGCGTCGGTACGTCGTGGCCCATGGCGTTCATGGTGTGGTGGCTCTTGTGGCAATGAAAGGCCCAGTCGCCTTCTTCGTCCGCCAAAAACTCGATCTGTCGCATTTGCCCTACGGCTACGTCTGCGGTCACTTCATATTGGCGCGCAGTTTTAGGCGTTGGCCCACCGTCTGTGCCAGTGACTAAAAACTCATGGCCGTGCAAGTGAATCGGGTGGTTTGTCATGGTCAGGTTGCCAATTCGAATCCGTACCTTGTCGTTTTTACGGACGATCAGTGGATCGATACCTGGGAAGACGCGGCTGTTCCAGCTCCAGATATTAAAGTCCAGCATCGTCATGATCTTCGGCGTGTAGGCACCCGGGTCAATGTCGTAGGCGTTGAGCAAAAATACAAAGTCCCGGTCAACTTCATCAATCAGCGGGTGCTTGACTTTTGGATGCGTGATCCAAAAACCCATCATGCCCATGGCCATCTGCGTCATTTCGTCGGCATGCGGGTGGTACATAAAGGTACCGGGCCGGCGCGCCACAAACTCATAGACAAATGTTTTACCAGCGGGAATGGCTGGCTGGTTCAAGCCGGCCACACCGTCCATGCCGTTGGGCAGCCGTTGGCCGTGCCAGTGGATGCTGGTGTGTTCGGGCAGTTTGTTGGTGACGAAAATACGCACCCTGTCGCCTTCCACCACTTCAATCGTTGGGCCGGGTGACTGGCCGTTGTAGCCCCATAAATGCCCCTTGAAACCCGGCGCAAATTCGCGCACCACCGGCTCGGCCACCAGGTGGAATTCTTTCACCCCCTGGTTCATGCGCCAGGGCAGCGTCCAGCCATTGAGCGTAACCACCGGGTTATAGGGCCGGCCGGTGTTGGGCACCAGCGGCGCCATGGTGTCGGGTTTGGTCTGCATCACCGGCTCGGGCAGGGCGGCCATGGCGACACGGCTGACTGCGGCGGCACCGACGGCAGCGGTAATGGCGCCAGCGCCGGTTAAAAAGCTTCTTCTGTTGTTCATGTTGGATCTTTGTGTAAGGGGTTGATAGCGGTTCAGTGCGGCGTTGCACCACCACCAGCTGCAGCAGGCGCAGCCATCATCACGCTGGTGGGTTTGCCGATCATGGATGCGCTGAGAGCGGCATCGGCAAGCCAGAACTGCTGGTAGGCATTGATGGCTGCCGTGACGCTGGCAATCTGGCTGCGGTTGTCTGCCAGCAACTCAAAGACGCCGATCAGCATGCCGTTGTAGCGCAACACGTTTTCGTCAGCCATTATTTTGCGCAGTGGCACGATCTCGTCGCGGTAGTGCCTGGCAACATCGTAAGCGGTACGGTAGGCCGAGTAGCTTTCACGCAGTTGCGACGACGCACCGCGAACGGTGCTTTCATAACGGCTGGCAGCCGCCAATGACTTCGCATTCATCGCGTCCCTCAGGGCCGAGCCCCAGTCGAATATTGGCAGCCGTATGTCAAGCTCCCACCCTTTGCGGTTGGACCGGGTACCTTCGGCGTTGTCAAAAACCGTGTCGCGCCGAATGCCCAGCTCAACATCAATCAGGCTGGTAATCAGATTCAGGCCCTGCGATTTGCCCGCAGCGTCGAGCTGGCCGCGCGCCATTTGCACATCAAGTCGCTGGGCGCTGGCCCCGCTGCTTATGGCCTGTGGCGCGCGGGATGCCTTGGGCAAGTCCGGCAAACGCTCTGGCAGCACAAGCTGGGCCTGCTGCTCGTCGCTCAAGCCCAGCAGGCGCGTCAGCTCTTCGCGGGAGGCGGTGACGGCATGCTGGCTGGCGGCCAGCTGGGCTGTTGCATCGGCATAAAAAACCTGCTGGCGTGCCCGCTGCAACTTGTTGAAGTTGCCTACCTGCTGCATGCGCCTGGCCAGCTCTGCACTGGCCTGTGCGCTGGTATTGACCTGTTGCGCATATTCAAGCGATTGCTGCGCCCCAACCGCCCGCACCCAGGCCTGTCGGACCTGCGTGACCTGCTCAACGACGTTGGCGCTCAGTTGCACCCGGGCTTGCGCTACCTGGCTGCTGGCAATAGCTTGGCGGCGCGGCAAGGTCAGTAAATCAAGTAATCCAAACGACAGCAGGCGGCCTAGCTCAAGCTCGTCACCGGCTCGAACGCGCTCAAAGTTGAAAATCGGATTGGCGATGCGGCCACCCTGGTTGGCCAGCGACATATCGGCCCAGCTTTGCGCCAGCAGCGTTTGCATCGCCGGGCTGTTAGCCAACGCCAGTTGTACGGCTTCATCCATGCTTAGAGGCTTGGCGAGCAGCTCCGCGCTTAATTTGCTGGCCGCTTGTCGTTGCGTGTCGGTGCGGTTCAGCACCAGCTTACCCTGTGTGAAAGTCTGTGCCGAGGTGTTTGTGTCGTCAATCGTCTGGTCGATATTGATGGAGGCGCAACCACTTAGCGCGATGATCGCTAAGGTGAGCAGGCTCCACCTGAGAGTTTTTTTCATGGTGTGGGCTTTCATGTCATGGCTTTGCCGGGTTGGCTGGTTTGGCGTCTTGCGCGGGACTGGTTTGCGCGGCTTCTTTGGCGTAAGCGCGCCAGCCACCAATTTGCGCGACGGTGTCGTTAGCGGCCTTCCAGTTCACAATTTCTTCGTCGGTGTAGGGCTTGTAACCCTCCAGCACAGACTTAAAAGCGGTGGGTGCGGCTGCAATCGTGCGCGGGGCAGCCGGAGGCGTCAGGTTTGGAGCTGGCTTCGGCGCGGGCTGAGCGATGGCGGCAGTGGCCCAAAGCGCAGTTGCCGACAGTACCGGGATTGCATAGCCTGCAAGCCTGCGGGGCACGATAGAAAAATGACGTGTATTCACAAAAATCTCCTGAGGCAAATGCGGGGGCGATAGCAGCCGTGGCAAATATCGCGCTGACCTCAGCTGCTGCTTTTGTAGCAGCAGCTGGCGCAAGTACAGGCCCAGCTTGGGCCTGACGTTCAGGAAATCGGTGGTTTTTGGCCGAGTGCTGCGGTAGCACTGGCGAAGTGAGCCGCCGCAGGGCGCGGCAGGGTACGGGATGAAAAAGTGAAATTCAGATCTACAGAAGGAGTTGCCAGCGCCACCGTGTGGCAAGCCTGGCAGGCGGCGCATGAATCGCAGTGAGCCCCTGCATGCGAGGCTTCATCAGCTTTGGTGTGGCCTTCGCAGTCCTGCGTAGCTGATGTTTGGGCGTCTTTTGCTTCAAAAAGTGGATTTTGAGGGTCAAAAGAGGGTTTTTGACCATCAGAAGCGGCCGTATCCCAATGAACACCGGCGCTAGAAGCTATTAAACTAATAGCAGACTCGGCCCGTTTGTCAGCCTGCTTGTCAGTGCGAACAGTTTGGCTTGCGGCCATTTCAGTCGCCATCGCGTCACCCACCCAGCCGCGCAAGGGTAGCAGGGTAATCATCAGGGCGATAAGTAAAACGCGGGTCACGCAACGCATGTACTGAATGATAAACGTTAGCCGGGAAAGTTCCAGCTGTCTGTTATTTCAGCAGCAGCGCCACACGGCCAAGGTCTTGCGCCAGCTGCTTGCGCATGCTGGCCAAAAATTCCCTGACTTCGCTTGACAGTGGACGCCCTGGTGTCAATGCCAAATGAGATGTGAACTCAACATCTATGCCAAAACGGCGCATGACCAACCCGCGTTCCATGAAATCCAAGGCTACAACTGGGGAGACAACACCCAGCCCAACGCCGTGCAGTGCTAGCTCACATACGGTGATCGCGTAGGGAGTGTGCACCACAGTGGCCAGTTGAACGCCAGCCATATCGAGTTTGATCTCCATGCGTTTTCTCGCCGCATCTTCGGGGTTTAATGAAATGAATGGCAAGTCTGCCAGGTCGCTCGGTTCTATTATTTTTTTACGCGCCAGCAAATGGTCTTGGCGCATCACCACCACGCCAGTGGCTTTGGCAAACAACGAATGCTCCAGCCCGGCAGTTGATGCTTCGTCCGCCATGAGACCCAGGTCGCATTGAGCGCTGAGTACCCGCTCGCGTACATCAGTTGAACTCATAATTTGCAAAGATATGGCGGTGCGCGGATGTTCCACGCGGTGTCTGGCGATAGTGCGCGGCAAAAAGCCCATTCCCAGCGCTGGGTAACTGGCAAGGCTCAAACTGCCGACGCCAAAGTTACGCAGCGTGGTCAGGCGGTGGGCAATGGATTCCAGGCCGACAAAGCATCTGTCTACCTCCATAAGCAAAGCCTGTGCTTCAGGGGTCGCCTGAAGGCGACCCCGCACCCGCTGAAACAGCGCAAGGCCCGCCTTGGCCTCCAGCTTGCGCAGCGACTGGCTCACTGCGCTCTGGCTGACACCCAGCAGCGCTGCAGCCTTGCTGGCTGAGCCGCTGGTCATGACGGCTCTGAATATTTCGATGTCACGAAGCATATAAGTAAATCTTATTGAGTAATTAATTTTAAGTGTAGACCTTGGGTGCCAGATCCTTTTACAGTTCGGGCATGTTTTTACCAATCGCGCCACTCAAAAGAGATGACGACACAGTTACTGCGCAGCTGTGGGCAACCAACCCGCGCTTCACTGGACTGCGCTGCCTGCATTGCTCACGAGACTGGCCGTTGGCGTTGCAGCATTCGGGTTGCCCGGTTTGTTCGCAAACCGGCGTGCATGTGAGCCTGGCGGCTGCCTACACAAGCCACCACGCCGCAGTTGCCCAAGCGAGCAGTGGTTATGCATGGGGTAGTCACCTGCCTTACACGCAGGGTGTCAGCCTCGGTGAGGGCAAGACGCCACTGACTGACCAGCCGAGGCTGGCTTTGCTGGCGGATGTGGCACGTTTGGCGCTGAAAGACGAGTCGCAAAACCCGACTGGTTCACACAAAGACCGTATGTCTGCGCTAGGCATCACACAGGCCCTGGCTTTTGGTGCACACACCGTTGTGCTGGCCTCGTCGGGCAATGCTGCCATCTCGGCGGCGCGCTATGCGAAGGCGGCGGGGCTGGCCTGCGAAGTAGCTACCTATGACGGTATGCCCGCGGCCTATGTGGCGCAGCTTGACGCTTATGGTACCAAACGCTTTATGTTTGAAGACAACACAGGCCGCTGGGACTTTGTACGCGAACGCGCTGCGTTGCCTGGTTATTTTGCGCTGACCAATTACCACCTGCCCGCTTTGGGTAGCGCACCCTTGGCGATTGAAGGCTATAAAAATATTGCTTTTGAGTGCTTTGCAGACGGTTACGTGCCGGGTCACATCATGGTGCCCACAGCACGTGGTGATTTGGCCTGGGGCATTTACGCCGGCTTTGCTGAGTTGCTGGCTGCCAGGCAAATCAACGTATTGCCCAAAATGTGGATTGTGGAACCCTTTGCGCGTCTGACGCGGGTGCTGGCTGGAGATAGTTTGCACAGCAGTTATGCGGGAAGCACTGCACAGTTTTCTACCTCCGGCGCGACCGTGACCTATCTCCAGTGGCAAGCGGCCCAGCTGAGCGGCGGTGGGGCTGTGGTGGTGTCCGACTCCTCAGCCCATCAGGCACGCCACGTCTTGAGGCAGCACGGGATTGATCCCGAGCTGTGCGCAGCAGCGGGATTTGGTGCGGTGCAAATATTGCGGGCAGAGGGCCGAATAGCCGCCGATGCCCGCGTGCTTTGTTTGTTGACCGCCAACGCCAGCAAAGACCCGAGTTGCCAAGGGTCCGATCTCCCCGGCGCTGACTAGTTTTTCAAAGTCCCGTTTTTCATCCATTTCTTTTTAACCCGGAGATAACCATGAGCATATTTCGTCGCAGAACATTTCTCACAGGCACTGCATGCGCGCTGGTAGGTGCGAGTAACCTCGCCTGGGCCAAATACCCTGAAAAAATCGTCAAAATTATTGTGCCCTGGGCACCCGGCGGCAGTACTGATGCGATTGCCCGAGCCCTGGCCCAAAGCCTGACCGAGTCCACCAAACAGACTTTTTTGGTCGACAACAAACCCGGTGCTGCGGCCCAGATCGGCACTGATGCGGCGGCCAAATCGCTGCCCGACGGCTACACACTGGCCATTGTGGAGTTGCCGCACGCTATCGCACCTGCCGTAGTTGCCAGGTTGCCGTACGACGTGCTGCGCGACTTTGCACCCATTACGCTGTTGGGTACATCACCCATGATCCTGTTCACCGGCGTGGGGCCGGAGTCTGCCGATCTGAAAACGTTTATCAAGACCTCGCAGGCTGCCAAAGCGCCGCCTGCCATGGCTCACAGCGGCTCAGGCACGGTGAGCCATTTGGTCGGTGAAATGTTTTCAGCACGCACCAAAATCAAATTTACCCAGGTGCCGTACCGTGGATCTGCTCCAGCGTTGACGGATGTGGCGGCAGCGTTGGTCGCAGGCCACTTTGCCACGCTGGCCAGCGGAGCAGCGCTTCTCTCGGCCGGAAAAATCCGCGCGTTGGCCGTCGCGGGCAAGAGCCGCATGAATACCCCCGCAATGCGCGATGTGCCGACCTTTGCAGAACTCGGGTACAAAGATTTTGAAATTAACCAGTGGTGGGCTTTGGTGGCCCCCGCTACAACGAGTGTGGACACGCTGGAATACCTGCGCAGCGAAAGCATCAGCGCTATGGCCAGCCCGAAAGTGCAGGAGCGCCTGTCAAGTTTGGGGGTGGACCTCAAAGGCAGCACGCGTGACCAATTACGCGGCTTTATGCGCAGCGAGGCAGAGCGCTGGCAGACAGTGGCTAAAAGTATCGGTCTGCAGCCACAGTAAATTTCAAGAGTGACGACAGGGTCCGCTGGTTTTTGTTGGGCGGCTGGTACCAGTTACTGTGGCACCAGTGTCCCCAACACCCTACGCGCCTGCGGCGAGTTTTCTCAGTCTTTCGCAGCCCGTAGCCGCAGGGCATTCGCCACCACCGACACCGAACTCAGGCTCATGGCCAGCGCGGCGATCATGGGCGACAGTAACCAGCCGAAAAACGGGTACAGCACGCCGGCGGCAATCGGCACACCCATCGCGTTGTAAATCAGCGCAAAGCCCAGGTTCTGCCGCATGTTTTGCACGGTCTGCCGCGAGATCGCCTGCGCCCGGGCAATTGAGCGCAAATCACCTTTGACCAGTGTGACGTGGCCAGCGTTCATGGCGACGTCCGTACCAGTGCCCATGGCGATGCCAATGTCGGCCTGCGCCAGCGCGGGCGCGTCGTTGATGCCGTCGCCTGCCATGGCTACTTTGTGCTTTTTGCCTTCAGCGTTCACCTCGCTTTGCAGGCGTTTGACCAGCGCTACCTTGTCGGCGGGTTTGACTTCGCCGTAGACCTCCTCAATACCGAGTTTGGCCGCCACAGCGTGGGCGGTGGTCAGCCCATCGCCACTGGCCATCACCACCCGCACACCGGCTGCACGCAGTTGCGCCAGAGCCTCAAGGGTCGTGGGCTTGATGGCGTCAGACACGCTGATTAGCCCGGCCAGCTTGCCGTCGACAGCCAGATACATCACGCTGGCACCGCTTTGCCGCAAGGTTTCAGCTTCTTTTGCAAGCGCTTGCCAGTCAATATGATCTGCGTCCATCAAGGCTGTGTTGCCCAATGCCAGGCGCTTGCCTGCAACCTGCCCGCGCACACCAATGCCGCTGGAAGATTCAAAATTTTCCACTTTATCGAGCTGTAAATTTTGCTGCCTTGCCTGGGCAACCACGGTCGCTGCCAGCGGGTGCTCGGCACCCTGGTCAAGGCTGGCAGCCAATTGCAGAACGTTGTCCTCCGTCCACCCCGGCGTGGCAATGACTTTTTCAAAACCCGGTTTGCCCTCGGTCAAGGTGCCGGTTTTATCGACCACCAGAATATCGATGGTGCGAAAGGTTTCAATGGCTGCCGCGTCCCTGAACAAAATGCCCTGCGTGGCGGCGCGGCCGGTGGCGACCATGATGGACATGGGGGTTGCCAGTCCCAAAGCACAGGGGCAGGCAATGATCAATACCGCCAGCGCGTTCAGCGTGCCGTAGACCCAGCTTGGCTGCGGTCCATAAAAACCCCAGGCAAAAAATGTCAACACGGCAATAAGCAAAACACCTGTCACAAACCACTTGGCTACTGAATCAGCCATGCGCTGCATAGGCGCGCGTGAGCGCTGGGCTTGCGCCACCATGGCCACAATTTGCGACAGCATGGTGGTGGCCCCAACGCGCTCGGCCTGCATGGTGAGCGCGCCCTGCGCATTGATGGTGGCGCCTATCAGCTTGTCGCCCACGCGTTTATGCACAGGCAATGACTCGCCCGTCAGCATTGACTCATCGACCGAGCTTTCGCCGTCAACCACGTTGCCATCAACAGGTACTTTTTCGCCAGGCCGCACCCGCAGCTTGTCGCCTACATGCACATGGGTAAGTTCTATGTCTTCCTCGCTGCCATCGGCATTGATGCGCCTGGCCGTTTTGGGTGAGAGGCCCAGCAAAGCCTTGATGGCCGCTGAAGTCTGGCTGCGGGCTTTTAATTCCAGCATTTGGCCGAGCAGTGTCAGTGACACGATGACGACCGCAGCCTCAAAGTAGACCTCTACCCGGCCGTTATGCGCGAACGACAGTGGAAACACCTGCGGCACGACGGTAGCAGCCAGGCTGTAAACAAATGCCGCACCAACCCCGATACCGATCAGCGTCCACATATTCAGATTGCCGCTACGGATGGACTCATAGCAGCGCACAAAAAACGGCCAAGCCGCCCACAACACCACCGGCAGCGTGAGCACCAGCTCGACCCAGGACTGGATGCCGGGATCCATCAAGCGCAGTTGGTGCCCTCCCATTGCCAGAACAAATACCACGACAGTAAAAGGCAGCGTCCACCAAAAGCGGCGCGAAAAATCGCGCAGCTCCGGG
>Ga0105050_10009110_pt1 | contig 11213 bp, 11 predicted proteins | sample FRY01_FD_78088 | JGI IMG/M metagenome (GOLD analysis project Ga0105050, IMG submission 78088) | Freshwater microbial communities from Lake Fryxell liftoff mats and glacier meltwater in Antarctica - FRY-01 | ecosystem: Environmental > Aquatic > Freshwater > Ice > Glacier meltwater ... | reverse complement strand
TTCCTGGCAAATTGGCTACTTCGCCGACCGAAGCTGCCACCCAGGAGGCGAGGTCCTCTACGTAAGTGAACTCCCGTCGGGCGGTGCCTGGCCCCCAAACTTCGATCTCCGACGCACCTGTTACCTTCGCCTCGTGCACTTTACGAATCACGGACGCAAGCAAGTGGCTAGAGCCTGGATTGAAGTTATCCCCAGGCCCATAAAGGTTTGAGGGAATTATCGTGCGGTAATTGAGGCCAAAAGAAGAAGAGGCGTAATCACATAATTTGCTACCCGCTATTTTGGCAATCGCATAACCCTCATTGGTTGGCTCTAGAGGTGCGGCAAGAATGTCAGTTCCGACAAGGGGTTGGCGATAATCTTTCGGGTACATACAACTGCTGCCCACGTACAAGACACTTTCAATCTCTGCAGAAATGCAAGATTGAATCACGTTGGTGTCCATGCTCAAGTTGCTCGCCAAAAACTCAAAAGGGCTCTCGACATTCGCCTGAATACCACCCACCTTGGCGGCGGCGTGAATCAACAGGTCTGGTTTCTCTCGAGTCAAAATTCGACCCAGGGCCTTTGGGTCTCTCAAGTCCAGGTCTGCCCTGGTAAGCCCGATTGTTGAGTGTTCCTGATAGGAATTAAGTTTCCCTAGGAGATTGCTGCCCAGCATTCCTGCCGCGCCAGTGACTAGCACCTTCAAGAAAACCCCCGAGTCAAAAATAATTTCTAAGGAAGTTTAGAGGCGAAGTTAGGAAGAAATTTTTGAAAAAAGCATTAATCACTGGAATAACTGGGCAAGACGGATCATACCTTGCCGAATTTTTACTCCACAAGGGCTACGAAGTGCATGGTCTGATCAGGCGCGCGTCTACTTTTAATACTCAGCGCATCGATCATCTTTTTCAGGACCCTCACACTAAAGACAAAAAATTAATTTTGCACTATGGAGACATGTCCGATGCTTCACGGCTGACCACTCTGCTAGCGACGATTCAGCCAGATGAGATCTACCATCTGGCCGCCCAATCTCACGTTAGGGTGTCGTTCGATGAACCTGAGCAAACTGGAGACGTTACAGGTCTCGCCACAACCCGAATCCTCGAGGCAATCAGGCTCGTAAGCCCACACTCCAAGTTTTACCAAGCATCCAGCTCCGAAATGTTCGGAGCAACTCCCCCGCCTCAGCATGAAGAGACTCCTTTTTACCCTAGAAGTCCGTATGGGGCTGCCAAGATTTATTCCTATTGGATGACGAGAAATTATCGCGAGGCCTATGGCATGTTTGCGACAAATGGAATTCTCTTTAATCACGAATCTCCACGAAGAGGCGAAACCTTTGTGACTAGGAAAATTACCCGTGCCGCCGCAAGTATCAAGCTTGGTGTACAGGACAAGTTATTTCTTGGCAACCTCGATTCCATCAGAGACTGGGGCTATGCACCCGAGTATGTCGAAGCTATGTGGCTCATGCTGCAGGCAGATGAGCCTGATGACTTCGTCGTAGCAACTGGCGTTTCTGCGACTGTGAAAGACTTTCTTGAGGCCTCATTCGAGTTTTTAGATTTAGATTGGACCAAGTTCGTTGAGATTGACCCAATTTACTTGCGGCCCACGGAAGTAGACGCTCTAGTGGGGGATTCTTCAAAAATCACTAGGGCGACGAGCTGGACTGGGGAAACTTCAGCCCTTCAGTTGGCCGCAAAGATGACCTTGGTGGACTTAGAACTCTCTCGCAATCCAAAATATCTAGATGTATTTCAATGGCGATTTTAGTCTTGGAACAGACTTTGAAGAAAAATAGTCGCTACCGCTTTATTGCAAGCTCCGCGGTCTAGAGGATCAGCCTGATGACATTGTGCAAGCCCCACGACTTTCTTACTGCTGGTTCCATAATCCACTCTTTTGCCCGTATGGGCTAGCCTTTTTCACAACGTCCCGTGGGCTTTTAATAGAGCAGATTGAATACCAATGATGTTCGGCTCGGCTTTAGCTACCAATTCTTTGGGTGTCCCAAAAAGCGTGACGGGTGGGCCAATGTAAAAGGGGATTGTTCCGGCCCGTTTGCTCTCGATTAATTTTTCGCTAACAAACTCAGCACTATTTTCTATGACTAAAGACACTTTGTAATTAGATAGCGCTTTCAGCTTGTCCTTGGCTGTTCGATGAGGATCAAGCAGGCTATTCCAGAGGTTACAGATGCAAGATAATGTCAAGTTTCAAGGCGTGGCCAGAACCGCGATCTGAAGCTTTTTAGTCAACTTCTAATAGGGCGAGGACAAGCGAAAGGTCCCAACCGTACCCAAAAAGGTCTGCCGACTACATTTCTCCGTACGCCTTTGGTTGATGTGATTAGAACTTGATGACACAGTGACATTGGTTTGCACTCAGCGAGACGGTTCGGTCAGGCCGTTCAGCGTTGCCAAACAACCCGTGTTCCAAGTCTGCGGCGACTTCACCCTAGCTTTTGAATCCGGGTGGCCTGCTACAAACAATTTATTTCGAACTCTGAGCAGACCCTTTTGCTATTACGGGCTGTAGTGGCAATCTATGGGTCACTCTTGATTAGACCAGTCGGATCCCAGATCATCTTTACTCGCTTGATAAAACTCTTGAAGTCCTTTTCCAGTCAACACAGATACCAATGTCTGGCTTTTCGTTCAAGTTTGCCGCGAACAAGTCGCCTTTTGCCAATGCTGCGAATCTATCGAGATTTAAACCCATTTCCCCAGTCCCCGGTTGAGATTTTGTCCACTGAACAGGACTTTCACCTTGGCCACTCATTCAGCCAGTTACAATTGCAATCCCTCGATAGGTTGTCAACCATGAAAACGTAAGCATTTTGTGGGTCCAGGGCTGAAGGCCACCAGTCCATTCGCTAAACAATTACCCGCTTTGCTCGGACCGATAAAGATAGGCAGACACTGTTCGGGGCGCTCTTTTCCCCTGGCACTTCCCTTGCAATCCTTGACTCACTAATAGACATCTAGGACCTTCCAGGACTCCAAAATCATTTGGTGATTAAACGCGTTCGTCTTTCCGGCATAAACTGGCGCAACCACATTTTGATTTTTGCCGCCGAGGAAAGCCGCCCACCAACTAAGTGTGCTGTTAGAGCAAATTAGACCTCCGCCATGAGACATAAGCAGCAAATTTTCTAGGGGACTTTTGAGGGTTTTAGAATCAATTACTCTTTCCGGCCCAATAGTGTCGAGTAAATCTTGGGTCAGCTCATCGCCTTCTTGGGTGAATATCCAGGTCGGAGGGCGGTCAGAACTTGACAAGTGAGTTAGACCTTCCCGGATGAATTTGGTGCTTATGCTCCCATAAGTATCCGTTAGGGAGAGATAGTCCCCCATCCTCAGATGGACCACGATTGGTTTAGTTGACCTAATCTCGGTGTCCAGCAACCCAAAAGTGGTGGACGGATTCCTCACGTTCTGTATCTGAGCAATAAGGTGTTGTTGTTGTGCCAGGGCAAAATGTTTGGATGATGCATAGCTGTTTATAACCCTCAGTCCTTTAAGCACTAACTCATCCTCTTGAAGAGTGGACGTCTCGGCCCCATGGATGCCAAACCTCCTCAGTAACCTGGGGGCTGAGTCTCCAAACATGCGTTGGGCTTGCATGAATTTACCAAATAGGTTGGTGTCAAAGGCCGGCTGATGCGCTCTGGAAAAGTGCTGCCCGGAGTGTTCAAAATTCCTAATTTGATTTGGCCACCTAGATACTCCAGCAATCTGGTCTTCATTCTCCGGGAGCAAGTCTTCCCTTATTACTAGCTCTTTGTCTTGCGCGATGCTGACATGCAAACCCAGGGCGTACTGAAAAAGTTGGTTCCCGAGGCCACCCCTGAGGAAAACATGGACCTCGTTTCTACTCATGACTCTCGATGACTCCTCTCTTCTACTTACTAAAAATTTGATATTGTTGGATGGGCCAACTCTCGAGAATCCTCGATGTCCGCGTCAAGCCTTAGAGTCACTCCCTCCTCAGGTCCGATCTTATTTGACCAATCTACCTTCTTACACGCCATTTTAAAATTCAGAGTAATGAGCAATGTTTTTCTCAGCTGTTACACCTCCGTGAACTTAAATTTTAGGTCTGGAAATACGCTTGTCGCGGCTCGAAGAACACCTATTACGATCTTCGTACGATTGGGGTCAAGGCAGACGTCAAGAGCGATAGGAGCTCTTGGCCTTCCTCAATGACATCGACAAACACCAGGTAACCATTCAGGCAGTCCAAAACAGGCCGCCAAGGACGCACAAGCTTAAGGTTGCCCGGCCATGAAGGGAGTTTTTGTTCCAGTGACCTAATGACACCATGCAGGAGTCGAACTAGCGTGAGCGCGCAATGATTTGAACCAGAGGTTGGGCGAATCTGCTTCATGTCGAATCGTCGTAAGTTCAGTGCTGAGTCCCGGGCCGAGGCTACGGAGCTACAGGTTTCATCGGGATGGCCGGTCGCGCAGGTGGCACCTGAGACTGGTGTTGTCGAGGGAACGCTGGGGAAATAAGTGCGAGTCTGGAAAGAGGAGCACCCCGATGTCGTGGCGAAAGACCCAGGCCAAGTCGAGTGGGCCAGATATGAAGCCTTGCAGTCCGATAATGGCGAACTGAAGCGGGAGACCGAGTTCCTGGGGACAGTCAGCGCTGTCTTCGCCGGAAAGCCACGATGAACGACTACTTCATTTATGTCAGCGCGGAGAAGGCCGCCTTCCCGATCGATTGGATGTGCCGGAAGCTCAAGGCCTCCCGGGGCTCGTCCTACCGCTGGCTGCGACCGGTATCCCCGATCAAGGTCTCGCTCTGCGTCATAATCCGCTGGACGCGCATGCGGTTCATGTTTATAAGCGGGAGAAGGGCCAGGCCGGGAGGGACCAGATCGCGATTCTCCTGACCCAAGAAGGGGTGCGCGTCGCCATCGGCACGGCTGGGTCGATACTGCCTTTTAGTGAAGAACACCTGACCCTACGTAGGTTGCTTTGATCGGGGAAAACCCCAGACCTAGTTCTGGACAAATCGGACTTGCGTGTGCCGGATAAAACAACACATTCCCACTTCCCCTACAAAGCGGAAACAGTAAGATCAGTCTTTGGCTAGGCATCGAAGATTGGATCTGGGCCTCGTCTTTTAACTTACCATTGAGAGCAAATCCAAGAGTAAGGCTACAAAAGCCCTGCTTTACGTCTGCATTAGCGTCGGGAAAGAGGAAAATAACCGGACCTAAACCGCTGACATGGATTTTTCTGTACTGCCACCCTTCGAATGCAACGAATTGGATGAAAATACCGCGCAAGCCGAAGCCCACAGAAATATTTAGAGCCGTCAATGACCTCGATAGTGAGAAGCTCCTGCTACGAGCCCTAAAGTTTTGGGATTCGTATGGGGTGGTCAAGTCCGACCAGAAAACTTACAGCCTCGCAAGGCAAGATCGCCAAGGGGGAAAGGCGGAAGGATTTTGAGCCACTCCATGAGCGCGTCATCACGCCACCCAGTTATTCCAATACTTATGACGAACTTCACCACCTTCTGGCAATCGAGGTTTTTTTTCTAAGAACGTCCTTCGCTTTCAAGGTCTTCGCGCCGCTGCGCTCTGCCGATGGGTTACTAATTTTAGAATCACGGCTTGCTGGCTAGAACGGCTGAGTCTAAGCTTATGTTTATGAGGCAAGCTAATCGGACTTGGATGTAGGTAATGAATTATAGGCATCTTGTTATTGGGGGATCAGGATTTGTGGGTTCTCATTTAGTGGAAGCCATTCTCGAAGGAGATGAGAGCTCCAGCGTCAGTGTTTTCGACAACTTAAGTATGGGAAAAATCGAGTCCGAAGCCGCCAAAAATTCATCTCGCGTGGAATTGATGGTTGGAGACGCGACGGAACCTTTGCAGCTTCTTAGCTACATAGAAAGCTATAGGCCAAATAAAGTCTGGCACTTGGCTGCTAATTCCGATATTTCAAATTCTGCTATTTCGAGCGAAGTCGATTTGAAATCAACCTTTGGAACAACTGCAGGCGTATGCATGGCGATTTCGAGAATGTCTTACCGTTTAGATTCCCTAACATTCTCGTCTACCTCAGCCATCTTTGGATCGCACTTGACCCCCATTGATGAAAGTTCGCCGTGCCGGCCAGAATCCTCCTATGGATGGATGAAGCTAGCTAGTGAGGGACTTCTGAAGGCGCTGCACTCGAGTGGAGCAGTTGCTAAAGTGTTGGTCGCAAGGTTTCCAAACGTAACAGGCCTCCGCCAAACTCACGGTGTGGTGAAAGATCTGGTCTATAAATATTTTGAAACCAGTCAAGATTGGCAAATATTAGGCGATGGATTCCAGGAAAAGCCGTATATCCACGCAAAAGAACTTGTTGAAATCCTCATTAAGGTCGAAGCAGGCCTAGAGCCGGAATCATTTTTTCAGCTAAATGTTTCCCCTGATACGACTTCCACTGTCAGATCAATTGTCGAACGTATAGAAAGTTGTGCAAATAAAAATCGGACCCCACGCTACGGGAATACACCATACGGGTGGTCCGGCGATATCCCAAAGTACGAGTTTGACACCTCCAAACTCAGAAGCCTTGGCATCCGAGTATCGTCATCGAGCGATTCCATAGCCAAGTCGGTAGAGGAAGAAGTAGCCGCCTACATTGGCTGACTTCGAATGGCTGGTACTGGCAGGCGGCTCAGGGAGCAGGAGTGAGAACCCTGTTCTGCCTAAAATTCTTCAGGATGTGGGTGGGCTACGGGTGATAGACCTGCTTCTAAACGCGCTCGCTAAGACCGGCTCCAATACTCGCGTGACATTTGTATTGAGACATGGCAAGTCAGAGGTGCAATCATATTTAGAGAATGCAGACCCAGACCTAAATTGGAGGGTGCATGAAGATTTAGGCGTCGGCCCCGTTGAAGCATTGGCTTCCGCCGCATTAGAAATCGAGTCCAGCATCGTAGGGTGCATCTTGGGAGACACCGCCATTCGAGCACCCCTTGACTGGTTCCTTCACCAGCATCTAGCTTCGGAGAGAGACGCCTCCGTAGTGGTGAGACAGAGTGATCATTTAATCGACTCCGATGCATTTGAACTGGACTATCAAGGCAATACGATCGCGTTCCGCGGCAAACAAAGTAAATTGGGGGCTCCCAAAGGCCAACTTTGGGGGGCTTCAGGAATTCTTTTTGCCAAAAGAGATCTGGCGACAAGCCTAATTAATACGGAGCCCGACATAGCCTCCGCACTCGTACGGGCCATAGGCGCACAGCAAATAAGATGCATTCGATCCTCCTTCTACCACAGGGACACAGGCACGCCCGATCGAATTGCCTCCATTCGGCGAGACGCTGAACGAAGGAGTCAAAGCAACCATAATGAGCTCTTCAACTCTAGGAGAGCCCTGTTCGTAGACCGCGATGGAACATTGATGCCGGATCTTCCGGGCGGGAGAAAGTCTTTGGAGCTCTCGGAAGTTGACCCAAAGGTTGCTCGCACGATTGCCATCGCCAAATCCAATGGTGTTCCGGTCTTTTTGGCCACAAATCAGCCCGCCATCGCCAAAGGGTTTATAGGTTTTGACGATGTCTATCGAGTTCACAACAAGCTACAAGAGGTGTTGGCTGATTTGGAAGGGGTGGTTATTGATGATTTTATCTTTTGTCCGCACCATCCAGAACTTGGACACTCCGGAGAAATACCGAGATATAAGGTGTCGTGCGGCTGCCGAAAACCAATGTATGGAATGTTCCTAGAGCTTGCACAGCTTCACAAAATAGATCTCTCCAATAGTATTCTGCTGGGAGACTCTTGGTCAGATGAGGGGGCCGCAGATGGGATGGGGATGAAATTTCTCAACGTGTTGGAATATAAGGACGAACAGATAACTTCACTCTGGTGCGCGAAGTGATTGTCGTTCGGGCACCCTTTCGAGTAAGTTTTCTCGGCGGCGGATCAGACCTTCCATACTTCTACCAACAGCATCAAGGGGCTGTACTGTCAACCGCCATTAATCGCCACATGTTTCTCACTGGGAGGGACATGTACGACAAGTCAACGAGCCTTCTTAAGTACTCATCAACTGAGACTTTCTCCGACTACAACCAAATTAGACATCCGATTTTTAGGGAGGTTTTTCGAATGTTCAAACTGGAGGGTGTTGACATAGGGGTCTCATCCGACATACCCGCAGGATCAGGCCTCGGGTCGTCCAGTACATTTACGGTTGCACTGGTTGCCCTGGTAAACAAGCTTCAGAATTTAGGACTCGGAGAGATGGAGATTGCTGAGCTCGCCTGCGAAATTGAGATCGAAAAGTTAGGTGAGCCAATAGGAAAACAGGACCAGTTTGCAAGTGCATTTGGGGGAATGAACCTGTTCACGTTTGCAAAATCCGGGTTAGTTACAGTTAGGCCTTTCGTTCCCACTAAAACGCAGATGGAATGGTTGTCAAGCTCACTATTCCTGGCAGAGGTCGGTGGAATCGGACGTTCGGCTGGAGCAGCGCTGATTCAAGTTCAAGCACACGTTCAAAAAAACCAAAGTGCAACCCAAGCCACAAAAGACCTAGCTGACCTTGCGATTCAGGGATTCCACCAAATACAAAGCAGCGGAATTGAGACACTTACCTCTTTGCTAAATGAAGCGTGGCGACTAAAAAAAATAGCCAACCCAAGTGTGTTGATGAGCGCGGGCAGCGCTGTCAGGGAATTGGGCATGTCAAATGGGGCAATCGCTGGGAAGTTGCTGGGAGCTGGTGGGGGTGGTTTTGTTCTTTTTGTGGTCGAAGCCCCTGAAAGAGAAAAATTCTTGGAATCGATGGTTGGCAAGAGGTTGCTAAAGATTCAACCTGACTCAACTGGGGTTAGTGTCGTGTACGAGGAAGAGGACAAATGACGAACTGGACCAAATATGTGGCCGAAAATACTTCGGCGATGGCGGCCATCGACGAAAGGCTTATCTACGACTTTTATAAAGTTCTGGACAGAGCTAGGAAAGAAGGAGGGAAAGTTTGGGTATTAGGTAACGGAGGCTCGGCGAGTACTGCCGCACACACCGTAGGTGACTTCGGGAAGACGAGTAAAGCAATGGGGGCACGACCACTTATGACTCTGGCTCCTAGTGAAATGACGGCCCTTCAGACCGCGTACTCTAACGATGAGTCTTTCTCGACGGCCTTTTCCTCGATTCTAGCTGACTTTGGAGAAGCTAAGGACGTAGTCTGGATCATTTCCGTGAGCGGAAGGTCGCCAAACCTTCTCTCAGCACACCGTCAGGCGAAGGCAAATGGGCTGACAGTGTTGTCCACCGTTGGGAAAAGTGGATCAGTATTGGCATCTGACAGTGACGTTGGAATAGTAATTGACAGCGAGGACTACCAGGTCGTGGAGAATGTGCAGCTTACTCTCATGCATTGGCTGACCAAGTTGCTGTCAAATAATTCGTGATAAGCGTTATTTGCTCGACAATAAGGCCTGGCTCTAAAACAATGTCAAGCATTAAATCAGTGCTTCGCAGCCTACCCGAAACAGGAGAGCTAATCCTCCATTTGGATGCTGAAGATGGTTCAGCATCAACGTGGGACCCAAAGATTTCCGACAATAGATTAATTGTCTTGAGGAGCGAGACCTGGATAGGCTTTTCTCAAGGACTGAATTTGGCTGCAGGCACTGCTGGAAATCAATATCTAGGCCGAATCGATGCGGATGACATTTGCCTCCCTTGGAGATGGAAATACCAGATTTCCGCGATAGCGGAAACGGATGTGCATTTTGGGTCAATGCTTCATTACTACACAGATGGGCTCATGCCCTTCATTCTGCCCCACTATCCCGTGGCCCTTAGTCCTCGAGAGTTTCTCGTGGTCGCCGAATCTACGAACCCAGGGTTTCACCCAGCAGCACTGATTAGACGAACTGCATTTGAGAAACTCGGGGGCTATAGGGACGTAATGTGCGAAGATTATGACCTTTCGCTACGTGCATTGGCAGATGGAATGAGTCTTTCTCGTGGACTTCTTCCAGTGACGGTTTATCGACATCATTCCGAGCAAGCGACTGCTGCAACTGACTGGACAGTGAGACTGGCTAAGGACCCAGATGTTCGAACCGGTCAGAACTCTGTGACCGAAATTCTTGACTCACAGAACATCTCAAGACGCCAAGTTCTCGACTCTCTTGGTGCCCGATACCCTATGGCGAGACGCGAGTTCAGAGCATTATTTTAGGAGTTGGCCGAAGTCTCTGCCCTCTCTGGTAGTTTCTTGGCTTCAACTTTCTAGAACCGAGGCATTAGACAAATTTGGAGAGCTGAACCTGCCGGCACTAGCGATAAAACCTTGGATTCAAGCCAATGACTATGCCAACCACTGAATGTTTGCTCCAATCAGTTTTCAATGGCTTATAGACGCTTAGGTTGAGAAACGTTCGGGTTGTTCTGTAAGGGTAGGGCAAGTGCATCCTGTAGTTGAAACCCTTGGGGGCTTCTCGTTTGTGCACATTCCTGTTCAGCGAAGTTCGCATGTCAGGAGGAAGTAAGGGCCCCGAGCTAGACCAGACTTCACCGTGCCTAAATTACTAGAGACTTATCGAACCACACATGTTTGCAATCAAAGCTCTACTTCAAAACGGCAATCACACCATTCCGTATTAATTTAAACGCGCTTGGCTCTAATAAAAACCAGGCTTCTTGGATGAGACTCCATTCGTCCGCATAGCCAGTACGAGTCTGGATTGTTTGCTTCGCTAGCGCCTTTCATTCGATCAGCGTGTAAATATTCGCTAGAACATCAAGAACAACAAGCTTCTTTTCCAAATGATTTTCGTAACCTTTGATGCTGACCTTGTTTCGACATTGAGGCTTACGGAGAGGCCTCAATTTGTCAGGAACGATGAGGGACGGAATAGAAGATAGACAGACGTGACTATTGTTGCAAGTCCATTTTTTGCGACCCAAACTTACAACCACCCGACCCCACGTAAATTCGACCTTGATTGTCAGACGTGTAATCACTAAGCCGCAACGGTAATGCGCCAGCGCAAATTCTTACAGGTTTTGCTGAGGTGGGTCAGCAATAAATTGTTTCGAGCCGTCTTCGAATGGATTTTCAGATGAGTACCCTTGAAGTCAAAACGGGTTCTGGTAGTTCGCATGTTCGACAGCATCCACTCCGCCCGCTGGCTAAGCCAGTTCGAAAATAAAAGAATCAACTTCCTGCTCTTTCCTAGTTCGCC
>Ga0105050_10009107_pt1 | contig 11213 bp, 7 predicted proteins | sample FRY01_FD_78088 | JGI IMG/M metagenome (GOLD analysis project Ga0105050, IMG submission 78088) | Freshwater microbial communities from Lake Fryxell liftoff mats and glacier meltwater in Antarctica - FRY-01 | ecosystem: Environmental > Aquatic > Freshwater > Ice > Glacier meltwater ... | reverse complement strand
GCTTGACCACAACTTCAAAAACGACATGGGTCGCTACATCACTTTTGATGAGAAAATACCCAAATGGAATTACCTGATCAAGCCCGGAAATTGACCATCTTATTTTTTAATCATTCCTAAGTAATTAAATTACTAGCGGTGTAGTAGGAAATATATTTGGTAGGATAAACGGGATGAGATCGAAATCATAGAGAGGTATTCTATATCCGGGCAGATTTTTCAGAGCTACGAATGTCACCCCTGCTCTGTGCGAAATTGGGAAGTAAAAATTTCAATTTTTTTTAAAAAACAGTATGTTTCATCCGTGATAACAAAGCTTGCTTCTATCTCTAATGTGCGTATGTTCAGGAAATAAGGCTACACTATGTATGCCAAGACCGTCTGGATAGGATCATCCACTTCCCCTTACATTTCACAATCCCCCGCAGATTTGCGTTATTTGTCATACAAACGAATGATATTTCGTTTGTATGAGTCTAAACAATATCTTTTCTTCAATGAACAACAACTTATTAGGTGGCCTATTACTGATGGCTACCACCCTCGTTCAGGCGCAGGATGTGGCTACTCAATACGCCAAGACCATCACCCCCGCCGATCTAAAAAAACACCTTGTCATTATTGCTTCGGATAGCCTGGAAGGCCGTGATACGGGCTCACCCGGTCAGAAAAAAGCCGCGGACTACGTAGCAAAACACTTTAAAATGTACGGCCTTACGCCGATAGCTACCGCTGTCGACGGATCGAAGTCGTATTTTCAGAAGTATAATCTTTACCAAAAAAACTGGGGTGAAATATACGTAAAAGCGGAGGGTAAGACCTTTAAGTTCAACGAGGATTTTTACCTCAGTGGCCTGTTGACTACCGAAGGAGAAGTAGCCGTACCTACCGTTTTTGCGGGCTATGGTATTGAAGCAAACCTGTACAATGATTATCAAAAGCTGGATGTAAAAAACAAAGCGGTAGTGATACTGGAAGGCGAGCCAAAGGGTACTAACGGAAAGTACCTGGTGAACGGAAACGATCAAACGTCGAGTTGGAGTGGGCCGCAGTCGTGGCAGAAAAAAGTGGCTACGTCCATGGCGAAAGGTGCCAAGTACGTATTCATGGTATCCGAAAAAGAAGGTAGTGAGTTTGAGGAGCTGATAAAGCGCCGGGCGGTGATGTCGCGCCGCATGAGCCGCATGAGCATGAAGTCGATTAAAGAATTGCTGAGCAATACAGCCGCCTTCACGGTATCGGTAGAAATGGGTGCCGATCTGTTGGATATAAACGCTCGGAAACTAGTCGATTTACAACAGCAAATCACCAAGAAAGGTAAGCCTTCTTCCAAGTCACCTTCGGGAGAAGTAGTCCTGAAAGTAGAGCGTACGAGCGAAGTAATCGATACCGAAAACGTAGCTGGACTCCTCGAAGGAACGGATAAAAAAGACGAGGTAGTGGTAATTTCGGCGCACCTGGATCACATTGGTATTTCGCCCGATGGACAAATCAACAACGGGGCCGACGATGATGGCTCCGGTACAGTATCACTACTGGAACTCGCCGAGGCATTCAGCAAGGCCAAGGCTGACGGGAAAGGTCCACGCCGGAGTATTTTGTTCCTGAACGTAACGGGTGAAGAAAAAGGACTCTTTGGTTCGGAATTCTATTCAGAAAACCCACTTCTACCGCTAGCCAATACCGTGGCCGACCTGAACATTGACATGATCGGTCGGGTAGATCAGGCGCATGCCAACGATCCTAAGTATGTGTACATCATTGGTTCTGACAAACTGTCATCGGAGCTACACGCGATTAGTGAGGCGGCCAACAATGAGTACATTGGCTATAACCTGGATTATACCTTCAACGATCCCAAAGATCCTAACCGTTTTTACTACCGTTCTGACCACTATAATTTTGCGAAGAAAGGTGTACCCGTAGTTTTTTACTTCACGGGAGTACACGAAGATTACCACCGCCCTGGCGATGATGTTGAAAAAATCATGTTCGACAAGCAGGCGCCCATCGTACAGCTGGTATTCCATACCGCCTGGAAACTGGCCAACCGCGAAGAGCGTATCAAGGTAGACAGTAATAAACCGTAAATTTTTAAAGATACGTCGTTCGGGGTTCGTCGTTCTTGGTTGTGTTACAGCCAGAAAGGAGTGTTTTTTCGTAGTTCCTAATTATGGGTTGCCGCTACGGTTTAATAGCAAACATAACGACGAACCAAGAACGACCAATAATTAGTAATGGCTGCAATTGATCGCTTCCAGAATCTGAAATGCTGGCAGAAAGCCCGGGAGTTAGAAAACATGATCTACCAGCAAACCTGTACGGGTGCATTATCAAAAGATTTCGCTTTGAAGAATCAGTTGAATCGGGCCAGTGGATCGGGAATGGATAATATTGCGGAAGGGTTTGGTCTGGGAGGAAACAAGGACTTTATCCACTTTCTGATCATCTCCCGAGCTTCGATTTATGAAATTCAATCTCAGTTGTATAGGGCCATGGATCGAAATTACCTGAATGCTTTGCAATTCAAGATTTTATTCGATAAATCAAATGAAGTCATTGCCTTCGTGACCTACCTTAGGAACTCAGAAAGAAAAGGACCTCGATTTGAATAGAATTTAATAAATACGAAGTTCTTAGTTGCGTTATAAACAGAGGAGAGTGTTTGTGCCTAGCTCCTAATGATAGGGAGGCCACTACGCTTCAACGACTAACCTAGCCAGGAACCACGAACTTAGAACCACGAACAAAAAAGATTTTGACTAACGTCCAACCCCTCCCCCCGGCCTTTACCGAGTCAATGCAAGCTCAGTTAGGGGCCGATTTTGCTTTGTTTTCCGAAACCCTAGCAACTGATCCTCCCGTTAGTATTCGGCTGAATCCTGATAAGCCAGGCTATGACACTACCGGATTGGACCCGGTGCCCTGGCACCCGGGAGGGTTCTATTTGCCTGAGCGTCCGGTGTTTACGCTTGATCCTCTGTTTCACGCGGGCGGCTACTACGTACAGGAAGCATCTTCGATAGTACTGAACGAAGTACTCAATCAATGTATTTCGTCGAGGGGGCCGTTTCGTCCACGGCCTTTACGGATTCTGGATTTGTGCGCAGCACCCGGAGGTAAAAGTACATTGCTGGCGTCGTGGATGCCACCGGAAAGCCTGTTGCTGGCCAATGAGGTAATCCGTGGTAGGGTAACGGTACTCAAAGAAAACCTCGAACGCTGGGGTAATCCCAATACTTTTACGTGTAGCTATGACCCGGAAGCTTTCTCGAAGCTAAACGGCTTTTTTGATATAGTACTGGTAGACGCCCCCTGCTCGGGCGAAGGGCTATTTCGGAAAGATCCTGATGCAGTCAATGAATGGTCGGCGGAGCACGTGCAGCTATGCTCAGCACGTCAGCGGCGTATTCTGTCGGCGGCGGTATCGCTGGTAGCGCCCGGTGGCGTATTGCTGTACAGCACTTGTACCTACAATGAGTCAGAAAATGATCAGAATGCCCAATGGCTGTCCGATAATCAAAACTTGTTGCATCTGGAAGTAGACTTACCCGCAGAGTGGGGCATTGTTCCTCGCAGCTTAGGGTATCAGTGCTATCCGCACAAACTACGGGGCGAGGGATTCTACTTTGCGGCATTTCGTCAATTGGGTGGATCGCCATTTCAAGGTAAAGCCGCCCGATACATGGGGAAACTCAAATCAAAGTCGTTGCACAAGCGGGAGGAGGCGGCGCTGACGGATTGGTTAGACGAGTCGGCTGATTTTTTTTACGTACAGCGGTCAGACGATACCGTGCTGGGCGCTCCCCGGTACTTAAAGGAAGATTTATTGTTTCTGGATGCCGCCCTGCCGCAGGGCGTGTGGCTACGGGAGATGGGGTTGTTCAAGGGTAAAGACTTGATTCCGGCGCAGGACCTAGCCATGAGCACGGTCATTGAATCTTCGCTACCGGCGGTGGAGCTAGACCGCGAAACAAGCCTGCACTTTCTGAAAAAGGAAAATATTTTACTTCCTGATGCCCCCAAAGGCTGGTTGTTGGCCCGACACAAAGGGCTGAACCTGGGCTGGATGAAAAATCTCGGCAATCGGGTGAATAATTACCTCCCCAAAGACTGGCGGATCAGGATGGATTTGCGGGAAGTATGAGTTGTATCGAAATCCTATAAAATTAAAAACGGGACTCATATGGAGCCCCGTTTTTAGTTTTATATCGTACAGGTGTTTAGAAGTCATCGCCCATGTCGCCGCCGCGTTCTCCGCGCTCACGCTGCAATTGCTGAGCCTGCTTTCCAAAACGGTAGGTAAAGCCAATGAAAGCAATGCGTGATTCGCGCTTTCCTTCGGTAAAGCCAGTGAAGCCTTCTCCGAAGCGGTCGATCCGGAATTGTAACGTATTGAAGATATCACTTACCCGGAGGCTTATTGCTCCTCTACCTTTCAGCACATCTTTTTTTACACCGAGATCTACGTTGAAAAAGCTTTGAATCTCTCCCTGTGGCACAATAAAGGGCGAGCGGTAGTTAACACTCAACTGCGCATCAAATCCTTTCATGATAGTCATGTTGGAATTTACGCGGGCGCTCCAGCTGCGGTTAGAGCGGGTCAGTACGTCCGGTGTGGTAGGGCCGCCCGTAATAGTTGACATGAAGTAGAAGAAGTTACCGTTGGCTTTCCACCAGCGGGTGATATCCTGATTCAGCACAAATTCCAGACCGTACGACGACGATGTGGCAAGGTTAAGGTAGGTTTGCTCCGTAACCCCATCTTCACGCAGACGGCTGTACCGGGTAACGTTATCCGTAGTAGCCCGGTAAAAGGCAGTTGAAGTCAATGAGGTAGACTTACCGTACCAAAGGTGGCTCAGTTCAAAAGAGTTGATCAACTCAGGACGCAGGTTAGGGTTACCAAACCGGATATTGAGCGGGTCCGAAATATCAGTGAACGGGTTTAGAGCCCGTACCCACGGGCGGTTAATACGGCGGGTATAGTTTACCTGCATTTTCTGGGCTTGGCTGAGGTTATAATTCAGGAAGGCGCTCGGGAAAAGGTAGGTATAGTTTTGATTGGCTACCTCTCCGGTGGTACGTTGCTCCGTGGTCAGGTTGGTGTTTTCTAAACGTAAACCCACCTGATAACTCCACTTTTTCTCTTCCTTACCGTAATTTACGTAGGCAGCACTGGTGCGTTCGTCGTAGACAAAACGGTTGGAGAGTAGTGGATTAAGTACCCATTGCTGAGAATCTCCCAGACGATTTTCAAATTGAAAATCACCGTCTAGAAGCCGACTGGTATATTTTAGCCCTGTTTCAAACTTGGCCTTATTTTTCAGTGGCTCCGTAAAGTCAAGTTGCATCACAGCCACTTGGTCATTATTCAGACGGGTGTTGCGCTGAAAAAGCGCATCGGAGATAGGTACCCCAAGGGCGTTAGTGGTTGTTTGGGTAAACAACGATAGCTGATCGCTGGATGAGGTAGAAAGTGTAGCGTCAAAAGTCAGCAAACGATCTTTCTTATCAAATGTCCTACGTAATCTCAGAGAATAATCAAAGCCACCACCTTTCTCTTCTTCATCCGAAGTACGGTCGATCAGCTGAATAATTTCCCGGGCGCTGTTTTGGTAGCGATAGATACTCGAATCACGGTCGCGGTCATATTCCGGACGATACATGACCGAACCACTCATTTGAAGTTGCTTATTCACATCCCAGTCAAATCCGAAACGCAGGTTATTATTTAGGTCATGACTAATACCGTTCTGCCGTTGTTCCAGGTAGCGAAGATTTTTGTTGTTAAAATTCTTCCGGTCATTATTACGATAGGAGAAGCGACGACGATTCTGAAAATTATAACTCGTAAAAAGGTTTACTTTTTCAAGCCGGTTGTTGAGGTTGATGGAAGCGTTGTACTTGTCACGCGTTCCTAGGTTCAGATCAGCATTACCGTTGAAGCCGGATGCCTTCTCTTTTTTCAATACGATGTTGATAATACCCGCAGCACCGTCTGCGTCAAACTTGGAAGAGGGGTTTGTAATTACCTCGATGGTTTCGATATTACTGGCCGGAATCTGATCTAAGACCGCTTGGCGATCTAGTCCGGTGAGGCCCGATGGCTTACCATCTACCAAAACTATTACGTTTTCACTACCCCGCAAGCTTAGGTTCCCGTCAATATCCACGGTTACGGAGGGGACATTTTGCATGATATCTAATGCGCTACCGCCAAGAGTGGTAGGAAGCTTATCTACGTTAATAATTTTACGATCCAGTGAATATTCAATTAACTCCTTCTGGCCCGTTACGGTAAGGGTATTTAATTGCTTTGCGATTTGAGTCAGCGCAACGGTCCCCAATTTCAAGGAAGGGCTTTTGGCGGTAAGAGAAACCTTGTTTTTACGGAAGTCTTTAAACCCGAGTGATTGAATTAGTAAGTAGTAGTTACCAGTAGGTACACCGGTTAACTTGAACAGACCTATTTCGTCACTGATGGTACCTCCGGCTGCGGTGGAGTCCGCTGTTCTAAATATAGCAATACTGGCAAACTCGACGGGTAAAGTTGCCCCCTCTTTTGCGTACATGAGTTCTCCGGTAATGGTTCCGACAGAGGTTTTATTGGTAGTCGAAGTAGCAGTGGAAACGGGAATTTGAGCGTTTACTGTGGATTGTAGAAATGTAAAAGAAAGTGTTAAAATGGTATAAATGAGCAACTTCATAAGTTATGTTATTGTAATATTAACTTCTCTAGTAAGACAAGTGGGGTAGCTGAATGGTTCGAAAAAAGTGCAATTAGTGTATGTACATCTAATTTTTGTGCCAATGGGAATTCCCCGGCTAGTAATAGATTCTAAGGCCTAAAAATTGGATAGTTTGGGGGAGTAATACCCCAAAGGGTGCAGAATTTCCTGATGCAAAGAACCGAGACCAGAGATAGGCAGAGCCAACATGAGGGGTTGGATTTCTAAGAAATTAAAGGGATATTTTCGTGGATTAGCCTTGGCCCCTTATTAAGTCAAGGCTGATATTTTTGCATTTAAGGCCGCGACCTAAGTCCATAATCAGGTATACTTTCCTATTTTTGTCATGACAACATCTACAAACTCTTAATCAAGCTAATCGTCTTCTGATGAGAAAAATACTACTTTATACATTTGCCTTATCGGTAGGTGTATCGCTGGGAGTAAGCGCCCAGAAAAAGAAGCAAAAAGTTACTGCTCCTGTCTCCATGGGTATCGAGGCTACCACCGCCGCTCAACGGATGACTGGCTACCAACAGCGTCAAAAACTGGATGCCGCTTCGTTGGTCAATAATGTGAAGTTTCGGGCCGTGGGGCCTACTAACATGAGTGGTCGCGTGGTTGATCTCGACGTCAATGACGCCAACCCAACCCATTTCTTTGTGGCCTACGCCTCGGGTGGTTTGTGGAAAACCGAAAACAACGGCATGAGCTTCGCGCCTCTGTTTGATAACGAATCCACCATGACCATTGGTGATATTGCCGTAGACTGGAAAACGAACGGACAGACCATTTGGGTAGGTACCGGTGAGAATAATTCAAGCCGCTCATCGTACGCCGGTGATGGAATATACAAATCGACCGATGGCGGCAAAACTTGGCAGCACCTAGGCCTGGCAGCCACCCACCACATTGGAAAAGTAATACTTCACCCCACCGACCCAATACCGTATGGGTGGCGGCCGTGGGAGGCTTGTACAGTTCAAACCCCGAGCGGGGCGTGTACAAAACAACCGACGGAGGTAAAACCTGGGCCAAAACGTTATTTGTGGATAATAACACCGGAGCCATTGACCTGGATATTCACCTAACCAACCCCAACGTACTGTTTGCGTCCATGTGGTATAAGGAGCGCAGCGCCTGGAACTTCGTCGAAGGAGGTAAGTCATCAGGTATTTACCAGTCAACCGACGGAGGTATTACATGGCAATTGTTGAGTACTCCGGCGAGTGGCTTGCCGCAGGGCGAAGGTGTAGGCCGTATTGGGCTGGACATCTACGCCGGGAACCCTAACACGATGTATGTGTTTGTCGATAATCAGGACCAACGCAAGCCAGAAGAAAAAAAGGAAGAAGAAGGTCTTACGGTAAAGCAGCTGAAAGACATGACGGTGGAGAATTTTGTAAAACTCCCCGACTTGGTGATCAATGAGTTTTTGGATAAATCGGGTTTCCCGGAAAAGAATTCGGCTAAACAACTCAAAAAACAAATTGAAGCGGGGAGGCTGAAAGTGAAGGATATCTACGATTTTGTGGGCGGTGCCAACGATGACCTTATTTCTGCCCCCGTAAAAGGAGCCGAAGTATACCGCACCGACGATGGTGGTAAAACCTGGAAGAAAACGCACGAAGACTACATCGATATGGTGTCTTCCTATGGGTATTACTTTGGACAAATCTTCATTGCTCCCAGCGATCCCAATCGTATCGTCACATTTGGCGTGCCTATTCTGATTTCAGAAGATGGTGGCAAGTCTTGGAAAAATGCGGATAAAGAAAACGTGCATTCTGATCACCATGCACTGTGGATCAACCCCAAAAACCCCGATCACATGATTAACGGTAACGATGGGGGAGTGAACGTTACGTATGATAAAGGCAAGCACTGGTCGCACCTGAACTCGGAGCCAATGGGTCAGTTTTATGCCATTGCGGTAGACATGGAAAACCCCTACAATATTTACGGAGGCTTACAGGATAACGGCGTATGGTTTGGTACTTCCAAGCCGCGCGAAGAAGTGCCGCTTCCTACCTGGAAATCAATCATGGGCGGCGACGGTATGCAAGTACAGGTCGACTGGCGTGACAACAGCACCGTCTACACCGGGTTTCAGTTTGGTAACTACTTCCGGCTCGATAAAAACCGGAGTGGCTTTGGTAGCATGAAGCGGCTGGTGATGCCCCGCGCAATTGGCGACCCTAAACTTCGCTTCAACTGGCAGGCACCAATTCATTTGTCGCGCCACAATCAGGACATTGTGTACTTTGGTTCTAACAAGTTTCACCGTAGTATGGACAAAGGCGAAACCTTCGAAACCCTGTCGGCTGACCTGACCAAGGGCGGTAAAGAAGGCGATGTACCGTTTGGTACGTTGGCCACTATCGACGAGTCGCCGCTGCGCTTCGGCTTGATTTACGCCGGATCAGACGACGGGCTGATTCACGTATCGAAAGATGCAGGTTATACTTGGACGAAAATCTCGGATGCGCTACCCCAGAATTTGTGGGTAAGCCGGGTGACGGCCTCTGCTCACAACGAAGCAACTGTATATGCATCCCTGAATGGCTACCGGAACGATAACTTCAAGGCGTATCTGTACGCTTCAACCGACTACGGCCAAACCTGGAAAACCATTGGTACCGACCTACCCGCCGAGCCTATAAACGTAGTAAAAGAAGATCCATCAAACGCTAATATTCTGTACGTAGGTACTGACCACGGCGTATATATTTCACTGGATAAGGGTGCTTCCTTCATGCGGATGTCGGGCGACCTCCCCGCCGTAGCCGTGCACGATCTGCTGGTGCACCCACGCGACAAAGAACTGGTAATAGGTACCCACGGACGCTCTATCTACGTAGCGGATGTGAGCCTGGTGCAGCAATTGGCCGATACTCTTCGTGAGAAAGAAGTCTATGCTTTTGCCGTCAATTCTCCAACATACAATGAGCGTTGGGGCCGCGTACGCAAGTACGAGGAAGCAGAGCCGATGAAGTACGAGATTTCGTTCTATACCAAAACGGCCGGCGCAGGCACTATCACCGTGCAGACCGACAAAGGCTTAACCTTAGCTACTTTGACGGATAAGAGTGAGGCCGGACTCAACTTCGTGAACTGGAATCTTACCGTAGAGGCTGGCGCAAAAACGGCCTACGAGAAGTACCTAAACGAAACGAAAAAGAAAGATACTTCGGCAAGCTCAGGGCAGGCTGAGGTGAAGCTGGAAGAAGCCGAAGACAAAAATCTGTACGTTCGTCCGGGTAAGTACAAGGTCGTTATCACGACTGCCGGTGGCGCCAAAGCGGAACAGACTTTCACCATTAAGGCCCCAGAAAAGCGTCCATCACGCCGGGGAATCACCACGCAAGCTATCCCCTCTACCCCCGGTGAGTGGGAGAAGTACAGGGAGGAGGAGTTGGGAATGGAGGAGGTGAAGTAATGCTGATTGCCAACGCCGACAGATTTCCAAAAATCTGTCGGTGTTGGCAAGTTCAGATTAAATGAAAACATATATCGAATTTCAGTAAATTGCAATTTTAGCCAAAAAAATAATAGTCAAATAATGGATCGATCAATTATCGGCATTGATTTGTTTTCGGGTGCCGGTGGAATGTCATTAGGGGCGATCGAAGCTGGAATTGATGTGAGGTTTGCCGTTGAGAATGACACAAGTACCTGCAATACATATAGTTACAATTTTAAAAAAACAAATATTTTTAGTAATGATATCCGGAAGTTAAAGGAAGTTCCCCTGAATCTATCAAAGAAAGATGAGGTGATATTATTCGGCGGACCACCCTGCCAAGGCTTTTCTACTTCGAATCAAAAAAACAGAAACATCCAGAACGATAAAAATTGGCTTTTTGAGGAATTCATAAGAATTATCAAAATTATCAAGCCATTACCAAAATGGGTTGTATTTGAGAATGTTAAAGGATTTTCTGAAACTGAGAGTGGGCTTTTCTTACACAGAGTAATTACAGATTTGGAAAAAATAGGGTACAGGATATCTTATCAGAAATTAAATGCTGTTGATTTTGGAATTCCACAAAAGCGCACTCGATTTTTTTTTGTTGGCAGTTTAGATAGAAATGAGATATACTTTCCCAAGCCAAATTCCTTATCTTCAGTTTCTGTGAAGGATGCATTATTTGACTTGCCTAAATTGGAAGTAGGAGCGGTTGAGAACTGGCAAGAGTATGGCACAAAGCCTATTTCTTTATATGCAAAAGCACTTCGCGGCAATCTAAAAAGATCAGCTAATCACCAAGTCACGAAAAATTCTAGCCTAGTAATTGAACGATATAAGCATATTCCCCAGGGTGGTAACTGGCAAGATATTCCTGAATCATTAATGAGCTGATTACTGGACATTTCAAAAATCAAGTCGGTGCGTACCTGATTGGCTTGCCGAAATTGGCCAGCATCCAATCCAGGAGAAGTCCAAGATTCTGGCAAAACTGGCAGAAGATACTGTACCCT
>Ga0105050_10009106_pt1 | contig 11215 bp, 11 predicted proteins | sample FRY01_FD_78088 | JGI IMG/M metagenome (GOLD analysis project Ga0105050, IMG submission 78088) | Freshwater microbial communities from Lake Fryxell liftoff mats and glacier meltwater in Antarctica - FRY-01 | ecosystem: Environmental > Aquatic > Freshwater > Ice > Glacier meltwater ... | reverse complement strand
CGCGTCGGTCCACCCATGGCCATCGAAGCAATCATTATCGGCGTGTTGCTGGTCGCCTATCGCGCATGGGGTAAAAAGCCAGAGGGTCTGTAAGCCGGGTTCTGTCCATGCCCGAAGGCATCGTGCGACCATTCATCTAGGCGACGCATTGCTGCGCCACTCATGCAACCAACCCGGGCGACTGGCAGGAGGATGCCATATGCCGCCCCTATTCGGTTTTGCTCCCGGTGGGGTTTGCCATGCCGTTGCTGTTACCAGCAACGCGGTGCGCTCTTACCGCACCGTTTCGACCTTACCGTATCGAAATACGGCGGTGTGTTTTCTGTGGCACTTTCCCTAGAATTGCTTCCGCCGGATGTTATCCGGCACCGTTCCTCGCTGGAGCCCGGACTTTCCTCCCCATAGCAGTTACCCACTATGCGGCGGTCGCCCAACCCTCTGGCGCTGGTCAGATAGCAGGTCCGCCTTCATACTCCAAGAGCAAGCTCAGCAATATTGCGCGGCATTCGCCGTCTATGACGCCATCGATATTAGACGGCCGGAATCGGCGTTGAAAGGCGACTGTGGCGGCGCGGCCTTCGGCGATGCCATAACCATAACGCTCCAGCGCGAGCAGGAAGGCTGCATCGGGCCATTCGGGATCGACAAGGTTTCCGGCAGGGCGCGGAACCGCCAAGCCCAGTTTCGCCAAGCGTTCCCAATCGAACAATTCGCCCGGATCTTCCTTGCGCGCAGGGGCGACATCGCTGTGGCCGACGACATTGCGTGGTTTGACACCATAGCTGCGGACCAAACCGGCAACCAGCCTAGTCACGGTATCCATCTGCGCTTCGGGGAAAGGGCGGTAACCGAATTCATGGCCCGGATTGACAATCTCTATTCCAATGCTGGCGCTGTTGCAGTCCGTAACGCCGCGCCAGTAAGACAGGCCCGCATGTTGCGCGCGTTGTTCCTCGCGCACCATATAAACGAGTTGCCCGTCTTCATCGACGACATAATGCGCCGACACCTTTGACGCAGGGTTCGCAAGCCAGTCAATCGCAGCGGCACCTGACTGCATGCCAGTGTAATGCAGCACGATCATCGTGATCGGCAAGGCGCGTTCGCCGAAATTGGGCGATGGGTTCCAAATCATGGTCATGACCCGACCATAGGTAACTCGTTGGACGGGCGCAATATCAGGCGGACAGACGCAATGCTGCCGGATGAAGCTGTTCGCCACGGTGCTTGGTTTCGTAAAACCCACGAAACCCCGCGCTTGCACGAAATTTCTCGGTCTGGCCAATTACGGTTTCCGCCGCGCCAAGCATCAGCAGACCATCATCTTCCAACGCAGCCCCTAGCGTTTCCAAAACCTGTCCGCGCTTAACCTCGGTAAGGTACATCAGCATGTTCCGGCAAAGAACAACGTCAAAACGGCCAAATTGCCGCGCGGGCGACAAAATGCTATGTTCGGCGAAGGTAACCACGCGTCGCAAGCTATCCTTGGCTACCCAGTCCTCACCTTGTTTCTCAAAATGTCGAAGCATTTGCATAACCGGTAGACCGCGTTGTATTTCGAATTGCGAATAACGCCCTGCCCGCGCTTGCGCCAAGGCCGATGAAGACACATCCGTCGCCAAAATCTGAATATTCCAACCGCGCCATTTTTCAGGATTGTCCGCTATCACCATTGCCAGCGAATAAGGTTCCTGCCCAGTGGAACAGGCAACAGACCATATCCGAAGCCGCTTGTGCGCCATGCGACGTTCCCGCATGGTATCAAGAACGGGGCCAGTCAACAGCGCGAAGTTCGGCTGATCACGGAAAAAACTGGTCTCGTTATTCACCATTGCCTCCACGCAGGCGACCGTCAATTTCGGGTCAGCATCTATTTCAATCATTGCGGCCAATGTCTGTAGGTCGGGAATGGAATTGCGACGCATCACCGGTTTTAGTGCCATATCGATACGCCAACGACGGTTCGCCAACACCGTTTGACCGGTATGTTTCTCCAACACCGCCGACAGCATTTGATAGGCGTCTGGTTCGGCCCCGCTCATAAAGAGTTTGCGAAGCGCGATAGCATCGTCCCCATTTGTGCAGGCGTTGAAATGGATGAAGCCAGCCCTGCTTTGGCAATTGCGCCCGGCATCCCCCACACAACAGAGCTTTGCTTATCCTGCACTAAGACAGGGGCGGCAACATCTGCAAAAGCAGAGGCACCGGCGAGCCCGTCATTCCCCATACCGCTCAATATGATGCCAAGGCAGTCGCGCCCATATTTATCCGCGAGTGATTGCATCATCTCGTCAACCGACGGGCAATAACGGCTTTTTGTGTAGTGGGTTTGGTGGTCAATGATGACGGTATCGCGTTCGCGCCGACAAACGAGGTGCGCGTTGCCGGGTGCCAAATACACATGGTTGTTCGCAACCCGCTCCCCAATTTCGGCAACCTTCACGGTTCGTCCGGTAAGCCCGCCAAGCTGACGTGCAAAAAAGGGCATGAATGCATCCGGCAAATGCTGCGTTATAAAAACAGGGCACTCATACGCAGGATCTAGGTTCCGCAAAAGATAATGAATGGCGGGAATGCCGCCGGTAGATGATCCAATGGCAATGCACCGTGGTATCGAAGATATCTGATAATCAGGGCCTTGCGGGGGAATGAATACAACATCCGACTGATCCCTGACCGACCGGCCAAGTCGCATGACTTTGTCGATCAACGTTTGTGTAAACCGCCCCGAGAACCCTGCCCTACCCGGTTTTGCAAGCGTGTCGCACGCCCCGAGCGACAGCGCTTGCAGGGCAGCGGGGCCATTTTCTTCGGCAAATGCTGAAACAACCAAGATCCGCGCGCCCTTCGCTTTAGCGAGAATATCGGGCAGCGCTTCCAACCCTGACCTTTTTGGCATTTCAATGTCCAAAAGGATTATGTCCACATCGACTTCGTCAAGATGTGCGACCGCACAATCGCTGTCGGCCGCTTCACAGATGATTTCAATACCAGGATAGTCGCCAAGTACCCGCGAGAAGATGGAGCGTGCAACGAGACTATCGTCAACCAACATGATCCGGATGGGAATGACCGCTTCCGTGGGCCATTGATAGCGTGCAGGCATCAAGCGCGTCATCAAATGATCAGATGCAACCAACGATTTGTAACTTCGATTCGAGCGTTTCGCGGTCGAAGGGCTTCATGACATATTCGTCAGCGCCAGCGTCAATAGCCGCCTGAATATGACCTATGCCGTTTTCGGTTGTGCAGAATATCACTTTTGCGTCGGAACCGGACGTGGATTTATATGCCCGCAGGAAATCAATGCCGCTCATGATCGGCATATTCCAATCGAGCAGGATCACGTCGGGTGTCAGTTCGGCGACTTGATCCAATGCTTCTTTGCCGTCCGCCGCTTCGGCAACATCAAATTCCATCGTTTCAAGAATGTGGCGCGCCACTTTACGAATGACCTTGCTGTCATCAACAATTAAACAGGATTTCATGGCCGCCTCATTGCATTTACAGGTCCAGTCTGGACCTTAGGTGATCCATATTATCGAGACGTTAATTTGGCTGGCGGGATCGGGCGATTATTCCACGGCCGCGACACATCCCGACACCAATGCATTGGTATCGAGGATCATGACGAGCTCCCCCTGCGTGGTAGCGATATCACGGACATAGCGTGCCCATGCTGCTGGCGGAGCGATCTTGGCTTCAATCTGATGGTCACCAATGGCGACGACGTCGTCCACCTTGTCTACCAACAGGCCATATTGGTGACCCCCAATTTCAGTAATGATCGCAAGCGCACCCCGACCCACTGGTTGGGAAACCGAGGTGATGAGAAGCTGCGTATCGATTAATGTCAGCACCCGACTCCGTAAGGCAAATATGCCCGCGACTGACCGATCACACATTGGTACCGGAACGACATCCGGCACTTGAATGATGGATTCGACAGCGCCGCTTTCGATAGCGACGCGACAGCCGCCAAGATGTGCGATAAGAAACACGTGGGTCATGCTGTCCCCATCTGAAGTTTATCTTCAATCGCAGAGATGAGGCCAAGCCGGTCGTAGCGATATATGCTCACCACAGTTTCATTCGTCACGTTACTTGTGTCCCGAAGATGCAGCGTTCTGGGGTCATCTACGGCCATTCGAGCCTTGGTAATATCACGATGGAGGACTACAGCTGCCCTTGCCTGATCATGATGATCAAAAGACACGGCATAGCCCGACGCACCCAATAATGGCGCCAAAATTGTCCGTTCCCATTGCGCGTCGTCGGCGCAATCGATGAAACATAAAGGAGCCGTCTTTCGGGCACGGTGGCGGCGGTCAGAGGTTTCGAAAAATGCATAGATGCTACGCAATTCAACATGTTCATCGAAGGCGCGGATGATGCCTTCGTAAAGGTCCGGCTGGCTGCTTGGCGTGATCTGGCCAGTTATCGAAAAAATATCGAGGACATCTTGGACCGCCAGATAACAGCAATTATCTCCGTCACTCAGCCTCAAAAGCTTAACTTGCCCAACTCTAGGCACCGTATCGAGTTCCCACACGTCAAACAGCCCATCCTCGACAGACACGCGCATCTTGCCACCGACAAGGCGAATTGCCGAAGCGTCGACGTCCTCCATGCGGTCAATGGCGGAAAGGCGCAGCGCTTGTCTGCTGCCATTCATCCCAACGAACAAAAGGGCAGACGGTCCATCATGCATCGCGGCATCGGCAGCGATCCCGTCGTCGCTTCGGTCGTCCTGCTCGGCATGCGAAATCCCCATTGCAGTCGCGATGCCGCTTGCATCCAGGAGCAGCATCGGCCGGCCATTATCGGGCAGCGAAGTGCCAGCAAAAAGCCCTGTCGTCATGATGAGCGGCGCGCCGGGTTTGACTACCAGTTCCTCATTATCAATGACCGCTGCTACCTCGAGGACAAAGCTTGTGCCAACAACGGGCCGCATCACAATTAACGTCCGGCTTTCACCGGGGATTTGAGGTGCGAAGTCGACACCCAGCACATCTTCGAGCGCCTTAAACGGATATCGCTTTCCCCGCACGCAGGCAATTTTATGGCCCCCCAGTTCTTCCAGCTTTACATTGGCGTTGGTGGTAGACAGCATTTCGACAACAGAGCTGCGTGCTATGCCGAATATCTGTCCGCCTGCACGCACCGACAAACCCGCCATAATCGACAAGGTTAACGGCAAACGCAGGGTCATTTTCAGCCCGTGTCCTTCATGATTTTCAAGTTCGATTGTGCCGCCAATGCTTTGTAAGTTTGTTCGGACCACGTCCATTCCGACCCCGCGACCCGAAATAGACGTGACAATATCCGCTGTCGAAAGGCCTGGCATAAAAATGCTATTCAATTGCACCCGCGGTGACATTTGCTGCCACTCGCCAGCGGTTACTGCTTTGGCTGCCACCGCCCGCACGCCAAGTTTTTCAATATTGATGCCGCGGCCATCGTCGATGATATCAATAACGATCTGGTTCCCCGATTGCCGCGCCGCAATGTAAATATGGCCGACCGGGTCTTTTCCCGAAGCGCGGCGGTCCTCGGCACATTCGATGCCGTGGTCGGCGGCGTTACGCAGAATATGCGTAAGCGGATCGCGCAATGCCTCGACCATCTCCCGGTCTACTTCGACCTCGCTACCATCGATGCGCAGTTCAATTTCTTTGCCAAGCTCAATTGCAATATCGCGAACGAGCCGGGGCAGAGACGAAAACAGCTTGTCTATATTCTGCATCCGCATGGAGCCGACTGCATCGCGTATTTCGGCCACTGACGCCGATAGCCGGCTAAATGACTGTTCCACGTCATTATTGGTTCCCGCCTTACGTAACTGGCGGGAAACCTCGTTACGCGCCAGAACCATGTCCGAAACGCCACTCATCAGCTTGTCGAGCAAGGTCAATGAAACGCGCACTGTGCGCGTTTTACTCGCGGCCAACGGCTCTTCGAAATGGGGATCGACAAGAACGGTATCGTCCGAAGCTTGGGCATCAACCTCAACCGCTGCATGCCCGCGACTCCGCACATGCATCAGCATTGCATCGGTGAGCATTTCGTCATTGTCATAGACCGCAGCCCCGGATTCCAGCGCTTCGGTCAGCGTAGCTATGCGGTCAATTACAGCCAAAACATCGGTCACTAAGGCGGGCGATGCGGTGACATGGCCTTCACGCGCACTGCTTAAAACATCTTCGGCGGCGTGGCTTAGGCGTAGCAGCCGCGGCAGTTCGAGAAAGCCGCAGCTTCCTTTCACCGTGTGCACAAACCGGAATACACTATTCAATAGCGCACGATCCTGCGGACGCTTTTCCCAATCGACGAGCTGGCTGGTCAGCGCCTCGAGAGTTTCGCGTGTTTCAGCGATAAATTCTTCTAATAGATCGTCCATCTGCGGGCCCCGAGGTACAGGCGCGCACTGTTGACCGCATATGGTTAAAAAGACGTTGCGTGCGGGACGTTACTGCGCGCGAATAAGCGCACCAATTACCAGATGTTCAGCGTCTGGCTCGGCCAGTTGCACCATACCGCCGCCGCTTGTCGCTAGGGTATGAGCCATCCACGCTGCCGCAGTTCGGGAATCGACCATGGAAGCATCCAGCTTACCAGTCAGGGCGTCGCGGATCGCGCTATCCATAACGATTTTGGGTCCGCTCGCACGGATGACTATTTCCTGTTCCTCGCCGCGCGCCTCGGCACCGACGAACAACGTACCGCCACGGACCAAAGCATCATTGGCGAGCAACACCAGATTCAGCAGAATTTTGATCGCGCGCTTTGGCATCATGTTGGCCGGAACCGCCCATTCCAGAGCCGTCCGACCGTTCGATGTCACGAGCGGCTCAACAACCAATCGCGCCTCTTTAGGATCAACTTCGCTGCCAAACCCGCCAGCGGCACCGAATGCCAAACGGAAAAACTTCAGCTTGTCCGCAGCCGATTTCGCACTTTCGGCCAAAAGGTCCATGCAGCGCTGACGCATTTCGGGGTCATGTTCATCCGCCAAAAGCTCCAACCCGTTATTCATTGCGCCAACAGGACTCAAAAGGTCGTGGCACAGTCGTGAACAAAGGAGGCTGGCAAAATCAATTTCTGGTTCAGACATTAAAATATTTCCTGATGGGGCGTGCTGCCCGCGTTCAATGGACGTAGTTCGCAGGGGTTTCAACCCTCCAATACAAGCGCCATAGGGCTAAATCCGGTGACCTGCCCATCTACGACCATGGGCTGCCATGCGGTGATTTCACCCCGCGCGATAATCAACCAGATGGAGCCGTCAGGTGCGGCTTTTGAGGCATCGTCTGCAGATGGCGCGGCGCGGCCATTGGGGTGAGAGTGGAAATAGCCTAATAAAGGTATTCCTCCATCGCGAACATTCTTGTGCACGGCAATTAACGCGGACGGATCTATCTCGAAATGTCGGCGGCTGTCGGCGGCGACATTGTCTGCGCGTTGCAGTGCTATGATCCGGCGATCCGCACCCCGCAAAATGCCACAACATTCCGATGGTGCAGCGGCCTGCGCCCAATCCAGAAGTTGTTGATGGTGGTTCCTTGATAAATGCACGGCCATCTCCCATGTGTATGCAATGCTTGGGGAAAAAGCCAGTTTTACAGGAGTTATAGGCGAAGGCCGGCTTGATAGCGCGCTGGCGGCTGCCCTACCCCAATTGTCGCGCGCGCGTATTCAAGCGTTGATTGCGGAAGATGCGTTACGGATTAACGGAAACCCGTTTTCCGACGCTGGCAGCAAGAAAATGTCCGGGCAGACGTTCGAATTGTCCGTTCCTGCCCCCAAGCCAGATAAGGCTGAAGCGCAAAACATTAGCCTTGACGTAATATTCGAGGACGATCATCTCATCATCGTCAACAAGCCCGCCGGGCTGGTTGTTCACCCCTCTGCGGGTCACAGTGATGGCACATTGGTAAATGCACTTTTACACCATTGTCGGGGAAAGCTGTCTGGCATTGGCGGAGTGGAACGGCCGGGAATCGTTCATCGGATCGACAAGGACACATCGGGCTTGCTGGTCGTCGCCAAAAGCGATGTCGCGCATGAAGGTTTGGCCAAATTGTTCGCCGCACATGACATAGAACGCAAATATATTGCGATTGTTAGCGGCATACCCGTTCCTCCTGCCGGATCCGTCCGAACACAAATCGGCCGGTCAACGACAAACCGCAAGAAAATGGCCGTATTGCCTGAAAATAAAGGCAAACACGCTGTTACGCATTATCGGATGACGGAAGCACATGCGAAAACTGCATTATTGGAATGCACGCTGGGAACGGGCCGGACGCATCAGGTCCGCGTGCATATGGCGCATATCGGCCATCCACTTATCGGCGATGCCGTTTATTCAAATCGACAAAACTCCTATTTAATCGGACCAAATCAGTCCAAATTCGAAAGACAGGCATTGCACGCCGCGTCTCTGGGGTTTATTCATCCGGTGTCTGGAGAATCCCTACGGTTCGAATGCGATATACCGGAAGATATGCAGCTTCTGTTAAGTCAGCTTCGATTATAGGGTTTTGAAAGGGAACGCTTTGCCAGCGGGTGCTTGATGAGGCCCGCCGGAAAGCACAATGAAAGAGGAAAACATGTCTGATAAAAAGAGTGTTCCGGCTACAATTCCTGCTCTTGGGGGGGATGCAAGCCTTAATCGCTATTTGAGCGAGATCCGGAAATTTCCGGTATTGAAGCCTGAGCAAGAATATATGCTTGCCAAGCGCTTTCAAGAACATGGCGATACCAAAGCTGCCGAGCAGCTGGTGACGTCACATCTGCGTCTCGTTTCGAAAATCGCGATGGGCTACCGCGGCTACGGCCTGCCGGTGTCCGAACTGATTTCCGAGGGAAATATCGGCCTGATGCAGGGCGTTAAAAAGTTTGATCCCGATCGCGGTTTCCGCCTCGCGACCTACGCGATGTGGTGGATCCGCGCATCCATGCAAGAATTTATCTTGCGCAGTTGGAGCCTGGTGAAAATCGGCACGACGGCAGCGCAGAAAAAGCTGTTCTTCAATCTGCGTCGCATGAAGAATAATCTTCAGGCTTTCGAAGACGGCGACCTGAATCGCGAAGCCTTGCAAAAAATTGCCACCGACCTTGGTGTTTCCGAGGAAGAGGTCAACAACATGAATCGCCGCATGGCGATGGGCGGCGATACCTCGCTGAACGTTCCGATGCGCGAAGATGGCGACGGCCAGTGGCAAGATTGGTTGGTCGACGACACGCCGCTTCAGGACGAACGTGTTGCTAATGCGCAAGAAGGCGATATGCGGCATGCACTGTTGTCCGAAGCAATGGACAGTCTGAATGAGCGTGAAAAGCACATATTAACGCAGCGGCGCTTAATTGAGGAGCCGCAGACGCTTGAGGAATTGAGCCAGACATATAGCGTTAGCCGTGAGCGTGTGCGTCAGATCGAAGTGCGTGCATTTGAAAAGCTGCAAAAGGCCATGCTGCGTATCGCTGGCGAAAAGCGGTTGTTGCTCACTTACTAAGTCTCTGTAAAAACAGGTGACGGGCGGATGCCTGCGCGCTAGCTTTTGATTATGACCAAAACAAAAAGTTCGCGCTCCGCCCCTATCCTGACAACCACGCTCAAGGCTGCCTTGTATTTTACCGGCGGCACGTTGGCCGTCACCGCTTTATTTGCGATAGTTCCGGTGCCAGGAACTTTGACCATGTTGCTCGATAGCAATGGTGCGAAGCGCGACTGGACTTCCCTTTCCGATATATCCCCCAATTTGGTGCGTGCAGTCATTGCTGCGGAGGATGGCAAGTTTTGTATGCATGATGGCTTTGACCGTGAAGCTATCGAAAAGGCGCTATCCCGCAACAAACAAGGTGGCCGTATGCGCGGTGGCTCAACCATCAGCCAGCAAACCGCCAAGAATGTTTTCCTCTGGCAAGGTAGCGGCTGGACGCGTTATATCCGCAAAGTTCCCGAGGTATACTTCACCTTCCTGATCGAAAATATCTGGGGAAAAAGGCGCATTATGGAGGTCTATCTCAATGTCGCGGAGACCGGCATTGGCACCTATGGCGCTGAAGCGGGTGCCCAGCGTTACTTCAACAAATCCGCAAAAGACCTCAGCCGTATTGAAGCGGCACGACTGGCCGCAATCCTGCCGTTACCAAAGAAACGCGCCGTCAACGGCGTGGGCGGCTTCACGCGGCGATATGGCAACAGCATCTCCGCACGCATCCGCGTCGTCAAACGCGATGGCCTCGATAGCTGCATCTACACATAAAAAAGGGCAGAGCCGAAGCCCCGCCCTTTCTTTAATTAGGATTTCGGTTGCTTAGAACGCAAACGTTACTGTGCCGCTCAGGGTGCGTGGTGCACCGATCTGAACGAAACCTGGACCGCCATAAGTCGCTACACCGGTTGTACGGTTGTACGTTGCGGACTGCGCCAAGCCACCGCCGAAACCACCGACATAGAATTGGTCGAAGAGGTTATAGACGTTAACTTGGAAACGGGTCTTGTCGTTCAAGCCCAAGAAACCAAGGTTGATGCTGGCGTCAAGATTGACCAACCAATACGCAGGCGCCTCTTCCCCAAAGATCTGTGTCCGCGCTGTTGTGCCCAACGTACCGGTTGGAACAGCGCCAGTTGGAACGAACGTACCTGTGTAGGTTGCCGCACCGGTATCGAAGATGCCCCGTGGGCCAGTACGCTTTGCAGTGATGCCAAGCTCAATTGGTCCAACTTCGCCACGCAAGGTTCCACCGAATGAATATTTCGGCGAACCACCTTCACGCTGGCCAGCAGTCGCGGCAAAACGGGCGTACCGTTGGCATTTTCACCAATTGCAACGTTGTTCTTGATTTCCGACTTCATGTACGAACCAAAGACATAAACGGCCAACTCTGGGATTGGCTGATATGAAATCGAACCATCAATGCCGTATTTGTCTACATTGCCAAGGTTACGGTATACGTTCTGGTCCAGTTCTGGATCATAAGCAGACGCCAGACGATTCTGGAACTTCGTCAACCAGCCCGAAACCTGTGCTTGGACATTACCCGAACGGTAACGAAGTCCAACGTCAACGCTATCCGTCGTTTCTGGAGCAGGACGCGCACGAGCGGTCGTGATCGGGAAGAAGAACGCATTGTACAAGCTGTCCGTACCGGGAACCGAAAGGCCCTGGGCAAAGCTTGCGAACATGCTGAATTCAGGCGTAAACTT
>Ga0105050_10009105_pt1 | contig 11215 bp, 13 predicted proteins | sample FRY01_FD_78088 | JGI IMG/M metagenome (GOLD analysis project Ga0105050, IMG submission 78088) | Freshwater microbial communities from Lake Fryxell liftoff mats and glacier meltwater in Antarctica - FRY-01 | ecosystem: Environmental > Aquatic > Freshwater > Ice > Glacier meltwater ... | reverse complement strand
CGGCCGTCGATGTTCCTGAGAGCGTGACTGTTCCAGTGCCTTTGAATGATAGGGTGCAGGGCGTTGCTGCAGTGACGATATCCTGCGTAACCAACGTTACACTGTTAAGCAGCAGATTCGTTCGCGACAGCCAAGGCTCATAGCCCTTGAGCGTGGCCGACGCGATTGCAGCGCCGGCAATATCAGTCGGAAAGCATTTGACGCCATCGACCATGCAGCCATGGAAGGGCGTTGAGAGAACACCGACAGAGACATACTCTCGCAGAGTGCTCTGATCGGTTTCGCCGGTGATGTCATGAACCTGCAAATCAGCAAGGTCAGCGACAGAGGCTGTAACAATGAAAGTGCCCGCGGAGATGGTTTTGGCGACTCCCACGCGTACTGTGGAAGCTGCCAGTGTGCCGGTTGCTCCACCCGTGCCTGAGAATGTTGCAGTTCCAGTTCCTGCTCCCATGCTGAATTGATACGTACCCGCAGCAAGCGTCAGCGATTTATTGGCCCCACTGGCCAACGAAGTCGAGAGCGTGGTCCATTGGTTATGAACCCGCATCGCCCCAGCAAATACCATCTCACCGCTGAGCGCCACGAAGTCGAGCAGGCCAGCAGAGTCGTACTTCTGCCCTGTCTGCGTCGATGCTCGTGTAAATGTGGGCGTGGCAGATCCGCGGACAGGAATGGCGGTGTGCGTCAGAATTATCTCAAAGGCTGCTTGCGCCGAGCTCGTTCCTGAATTGTTCCTGAAGAGCCAAGAGAGCAAGCGCTTCTCCCGAACCCCCCACGTCGGCGGATTCCGTAGCCGCAGTTTCATCTTACAGCACCAGCTCGATGGTTATGTCGTAGATTGCGCCGCTGGCGGCCCCCGCAGAAGTCAGCAGCAAGTCTCCTGTACCGCCGGCCGAGTTTGGATCGGGCAGGTAACTCGCATTCTCGAAGTTATCGTAGCCCGCCCCGGCGAGCAAGAAGAGCGTATCGTCAGTAGTGTGATCCGTGAGCAGCTTGACATACGAGAACCCCTGCACGGACCAACGAATTGACGCGACCTTGAGGATACTCGGCTCCACGCCGAAGGCATTCTTCAGTGTGCTCTTGTCAATCTTCACTACCGCCGACTCGCCCGTACCGTCGCTGACGCAAGTCAGATGCACGCCGTAGCGACGAGTCCCCGCGGTCTGATTGAAATACACGTTTGTCGTAACTGCATCAGCCATTTCAAAACTCCTTGGCGGGGGAAGCCTAAACCTCCCCCGGGGTTAATTACGCGTCAGAACCAATCGCAGGCAAGACAAAGCCCGAATTATAGGTACCATCCCCGATGTAGAGATTGTCGAACAAACCGTACTGTACGGCGGTTGCAGTCACGACAATGGCAGCTGCAATATCCAGCGCTCGCATACGATTATGAGCAATCATGCCGGAGCCTGTAATAGCCGACGTAACAACCAGCAACGCGCCAGTGGCGGTATCCGTGTTTACGCTGAAAACCATGTTGCGGTAAACTTGCAGGTCAGTCATAACCAAAGCACCATGATTCAACAGGGCCGCGACGTTGTTGCTAGCCACCAGGTGCGTGCTACGATTATCAGTAAGCCGCAAGCCGGCCATAGTACCAGCAACTACCATATCCGGGCCAGGACTGGTTGTTGCAATGCTGATGCGAGAATTATTAGTGTAAGCCAAGCGATCGGCATTAACTGTAACAGTCGTAGTAACGATGCTCAAAAAGCCCAGTATCGCGCTGGTATCGCGGAAAGCGCAACTATCAATGGAGAAATCCGGGGCAGCGCCAACTGTAAAACAGGACGCAATGCTCAAGAAATTACCGATAAAGACGCAATTCTGTACACTGATGCCGGCAGCCGAGACCGCGATCGTGGCAGTATTTGCACCTGCAAGGGTAAACGTAGGGCGATAATTGCCGGTACCCAAACCAATGATAGCTACGCCGGCCTTGTTGAAGGCTAAGGCCGTCGCCGTGTTGATGGTCTCCGTGTGACCTGCGCCGACGAAAACCACATCACCGCGACCCGCAGTACAACGATCCAGCGCGTATTGCAGCGTAGCAAAAGGCGAGAGATAAGTTCCGCGATTACCATCCGAGCCAGCGTTGGCCTGAGCATTCAGCACCGAACTACTATTAACCCAGAAAACATTGCCGGGCTGCATCTGCACCAGCGGCATACCACGAACCAGCAAACCCGAAGAGAAGCCGGAAGGGAAGTTTGAGATCATTCCACCGATAGGCATAACATATACTCCAATAACGTGAGGCACTGCCTCAATCCCCTGGAAACGCCAGGACGCTACTAACTAATCTCGCCCTAAGGCCATTACTAATTGGCGCGGGTTATTTAACCGTAACCCGCGCCAACAATAACGGTCCTACTACTTACGGGCCATTGCTGCCATAGATGCCGCGTGGATCAGTACAACCCACGCTGAAGCGCATATACGAAGCCGCCTTGGCGTTCTTGGTATCAAAGTCGTTGTCTTGGTCAAACATCGGCTCATCACGCCAGAACATCGTCATGCCGTTAGGCGCGTTCGTGCGAATGAACCACGGATGAGCACTGGTGAAATAGTGATTCATCTTGATCCCGTCAGGAAACGCGTTCGTCGCCTTCAGCACGTTGATGTTGTTGTTCGCGGTGTCGGCCTGCAACACTGATTTCAGAATGCGATTGGCGTTAAACCACTCGTTCCTGGAGATGTGTAACGACCTGGGCATGATGTTAATCAGCAAGCCCGTGTCATTCTGCGCACCCATGATCTGGATGGACAAGTCTTCCAGAGCCGCTTCGGACAGGTCGGCTGCTGGCGTCAGGGCGTTACTCCAGGTGCCGCCAGATGCATTCACGTGACTCGCCGAAACCAACGCGGCGCCGTCGCCAGTGGTGAAGTACGTCGTAGCGAACGCGTTGTTGTAGATAAACGCGCCCACATTCTCCACCGTCTGCTGCATGGAGAACGCATTAGCCTCAGCACGCCGCGTCGCAACTTCCTTGTACAGGTTGTCACGCAGTTCTTCGTAGGTGACGATGTAACCCAGGGCGTAGGCGATGTGCTGATACGTTGTCACAGCACCTTGGATTTCCCCGTCATACGTCACCCCCTGGCCCTGAGGCTTGACGGGGGCGAGGCCGAACGGAGTGACTTGCACACCTTGCTCGTAAGCCTTGTCACTGGTCTTAACGTCGTAGAGATCGGTATATTCCTTCTGGTGCTGGTCATACATCTGACCCCAGGTCGTGAATATTCCGGGCCAAAGCAGTTTAGGATGCGAGCCTGTGTTAACAATTCCACCGGGCATGATATATCTCCTTGATTAGACGCCAGCTGCGCCAGTGCCCGTGCCCAGCTCATGCACGTTGAACTTGACAAGCCATTTGGCGTAGGCGCCAAAAGCATTGTCCCTCTTTTGTGACAGGCCCATGAGGCGAAGTTGCAACGTCGCCGTAGTGGCTGGCGTGGCTCCCGAGGCGCTGCGGAGTAGCCAGCCTGAAGCATAGGTACCGGCGGTAGCAAGAAGCGGGACGGTGTTCATGCCGACCTCAGTTGCCGCCAGGGCAGTTCCGTTGGATTCCTCCTGGAGCTCAAAGAGCACGTTCGGATCATCCACTACCATTGCATACCAGGCTGCAGCATCGTTGGCCGGCCGCTTGGTCGTGTCGAGATTACTGGGGTTAGCCATCATGTTCGGGCCTTTACCCAGTCCCACGATAACGCCACGGACGGCGCCCGTAGCCGCTGCAAGGGCAATGCCCGCAACGCCATCTGAGTTGGCCGTTCCGCTGCTGATCACGGGGTCGCCGATAGCGAGTTCCGTGCCGTAACTGGCGACGATGCTGTAGAGAGTTGCTGCGCCATTCCAAGCCGCTCCATTGAGATACCGTACAGGAGAGAACCCGGACGCGCGATTGCTGTTAGGCATAACACGTTTCCTTTATCACGCAGCTTTTGGCCGCTTGGGTGTGAAGAGATCTGGAAGCTTCGTGCGACTCTTGTCCACATAGCGATGCTGAGCATCCCCCGGACGATCCTTCTCCGCCCCGAGCATGCCACCAGTCAACGCCTTTGCAACTTGATCGTTACGAGCTTCCACCAATTTTTGATCTTCCTCGTACCACTCCTGCTTAATTTTCATCAGGATCAGCCGCACTGGCTGCCCATCCCGGCCTATCTCGGTTCCGGAAACGATACTAACCCGACTACCCATGTCAGTATTTCCCGAGGCGGTAGTGTCCCCGCCAAGTCCAACGTTGTTAATCTGTGTTTCGATGGCATCCACATATTCATAGCCGCCGTCAAGTGCCCGCTGTAAACGGTCTGCGGTTCCTAAGAACCAATGAAGATGAAATCCAGGGATATCTGGTGCCTCAAGCTTCTGCACCGGAACAGACATTGGAATGCGCTTGCGCTCGGCATCAGTCCGCTTCGTCGTTGCAGGATTCAGTTTTTCAAGTCCCATGTTCCTAACTCCTTTCAAAATAAATCTCAGCGTACCGAGCCCGCCACGCGGCGAGATCCTTGTAACGCTTTGTCGGCCCGACGAACTGGCGAGCATCATTGTCACAGGCCTCCTTAGCTTCCTTGGAGAGGGCCATGAAAGTCTTCTTTCCTCCGGCGGCCGGCTCATTATCGGAGCCATTGCGCGCTCCTTCAACTTTGCCGGCGGCCGCCGCTTCCTTCTCTCCGAGCATCGCTTCAAGTTCCGCCCCGACAAGTTCGTAGAAAACGGCTCCTATAGATTTCTCGCCCCCGTCTCGAAGTTCCTGGGCAATGCCTAAAGCCAACGCGGTACGACGCTTGTCTTTGCCGAACCAAGGATTGCGACTGTTCCACTCAGACAGGTCGGTCGGGGTAATGAAAGCCGCAGGGGCCGCCTGTTTCTTCTCCACAGGACCAGCTTCCGCTTCAGCGGCATTGAGTCGCGTGAGTTGATCCGTCAACTCAGCTACACCTTGATGGTCCCCCTCAGCTGACGCAGCGGCAAGCTGTGCCTTAACCTCAGTGCGAGCACGCTCCACGGCCTTCTGCGTCTCCACTGAGTGCCGTTCTTCAATCTGCTCAATTGCGTCCTGAGCAACCTTCAGTGCCGTAGCATTTGCCTCGGCGGCCTGCTTAACCTGAGCCAACTCCGCTTGCAGCCGCTTGTTCTGTTCCTTGACGATTGGCAGCACGGTTTCACCGCGTTCCAGATAGCTCTCCGCGTCGATAAAACGCTCCGGGTCACCCTTGTAGCGGGTCGCCGGAATCCAGCCCATTGCCTCCGCCTTCGCTTGTACTTCCGGAGCAGCTGCCGATTCGAGATCAGACATGATCAGCTCCTTCGTGTGTAATTGCACAGAAAATATCGCGGTCATTCACCAGGCGATACAGCTGACCATCCGTCGGTCCCTTCGCCGTGAAGCCAGCAAACTTGGTCACAAGAACCTTGTCCCCGACCTTCGCGCGAGGGGTCGCCTCGTCATGCCAGGCACCCGGACCCACGGCAATTACCGTAGCCCGGTTGTCGACCATACTCATTCGTCCCTGCACCGAGTCCGGAATCACGATTTGCGCGCCCTTGCGCTCCGGTTCATACGTTTGAATCAGCACTGCTACTCCCAGGGGCAGCAAGCCCGAGTTATTTTCCATCATCAATCTCCGTCAGATAATCCTCGTAGGTAAGGTCGGTTACAAAAGCGTAACCCTTGCACGTACCTAGATTACCTACATTAATCAAGGCCGTCGTTCCTGTATTGTAATCAGTAAAGCTACCAGCTTCCCACAGCTGGCGAAGCTCTTCCCGCTTGGCTTGAAGGACCTCCATCAGTGCCAGCGTCATTGGATGAGCACGCCACTCGTTGAATTCCGCTTTTGTCATTGCTCTCATGCTGCCTCTTTCTTCAACGTGCCTGCCTGATAGTCAGCCCGAATCTTCGCCGCATTCAGCATCGCGTCGATCCGGTGACTGATCTTCTCATTCGTAGCGCGTATCCGACTGATCTCTGCGTTCATAATTGCGACCTGAGCGTAAGCCTGTTCGGTCTGTGCACTTGCGGCTTCATTTGCAGCTTTAGCCCCCAGCTCGGCAATCTTCGCATTGTTGAGTCGCTGCTCTTCCATAAGTTCCATAACGAACTTCTGCTGTTCCCACTGCAGCGCCAGCTGATCTCGTTGCAGCGCGCCTGCATCCTTAACCTCTTGCAGCGCAACCTTCGGGTCCTTTGGCGGCGGAGCGCCCTTAGTGCCAGGGAAAATCTGATCAATGCCCTCGATATGTAGAGCAGCCAGATACCTCCGTTCTACCGCATCGTGGTCGTAGCCAGGAGTCGTCGCCGCAGCCTGTTTCACCGCCCCGGCAAGCTGCACTCGCTGCGTCTCACTCGTGACGTTCGGGTCAGCCGCCGGAGCGATGTCCTTCCCATTTCCCGCGTAGTCCGCTCGGGTTGCCCCGCCGGCCTGAGCAATATCCTGCGGCAAGAACACGGCGTTGAGCTTGTAAAGCTTCTGGAACTCCTCCTTCGTCGCGCGCCAGACTCGTTTGAAGATCGCCGTATAAATCTTCTGCCCCATCTCCACCATAGTCTGGGCCGTGGAAGCGGGCGTGTTCTGCCCGGGATTTTCCCCGACCATCATGTCAGTCGTGCCGGCAACTCGATTTGTGTAGTTGATTAGAAGGCTCAACAATTGAAACAGCACGTCGCTCGGAGCGTTGACGGGCAGCGGCAAAATGTTCTTGCGAATGTCGTCTCCACTTGCGTCGACCCGTTTCCATTCAAAGGGTCCCATCTTTGTCGTACCCGAACGAATCTTCGCGCCGCGCCCAAGGAACCCGCCCGCAGTCGTCTGCATCGTACCAGCATCCAGCAGCATGTTGACGAGCGAATTCACCGCCTCATTCAACGGGCCGAGAAACACTCCAAAGCCGACGTCATAGATACCGCCGTCAGGGGAGGGAATGAAGGTCTTTTTAGTAAAGTACTCCGTTGAAGCGATCTGAATGATCTTGTCCCGGCGCGCTCCCCCAGTAATCCGTTCGATATCGGACTCCCGCTCGAAGCGACAGACGATGCGCACAACATATTTTGAAGCTGCCTCGAACGTGATAATATAGGGTTCAGCGTAACCGTCGCCATCCAGATCAAGATTTACGTGCTGCTCTAAGAAGAGCAGAGAAGTGGTGTCATCTGGTTGCGGCGCCGTTACGCCTTGCCGTTGATCTTGCCGTTGCTGTGTCGGAGAACTTGTTGAAGCCACGCTGCCTAAGTACCAGCTCTCCCCCAACACGTCCCGCCAGATTTCCCGCATTACATTCTCGTAAACTTCGTTACGGAATTTCGGCACTTTGTGCGTCTTCCGCGGAGCTTCGTTCACAGACTTGGACCAGTAATTCAGCACCAAATCCTTTGCCAGCACCAGCTCCGACACGTTATGGCCAAGGCCGGGAGAATAATAGCTCTTCTTGAAATTCGTCCCGACAATGCTGAGGTTCAGCAAAGCCTTGTCCTCCTGCTCCTCCCAACAAGCGTCCTCCTGTAGCAATTGCCAGCTCATGTGCGTAGAGACGCGTTCGGCGCGGGCAGTGAGCTGGCCCGAGGGATCATCGCCGAAGACCTGGCATTTCACTATCTTCGACCCTCCGACGATGGCCGGGTAGGCGCGCGCATGAAACTGCATCGCTGCAATAGTCACGAGCGGGAAAGCGACGTTGGCGCAGCCTTCCCAGGGAAAACTCTTGTCCTTCTGAATCTGCAAGGCCAGGTCCATCCCGGCCTCGTTACGCCGCAGCCAGCCCTCCCGGGACTGCTCGTCGCGCGCATACCCCTGGGCACACTCAATCCCGATGGCAGTCAGGTCGTCATCACTGAAGCGCTCGCAGAGATTGGGCGACCTAATCGCGGCGGCGTCTAGAACCAGAGGGGCATCGAGCTTAAGCATTAGTAGCCTGCAACCTGTGATCTGCCATCAGCACCGTCGCCGGCTTTCCTGTTCCAGAATCCGCGCTCCATTTCCCAGTCTTCTTCTTTGAAGAAATCCGTATCTTCTACTTCAGGCATAAGATCGAAGCCCCGACTGAGTAGTGCTGCGGAGTCAAACTGGTCGTCCAAGGTCGCGGCGGCCGTACCCGTGAAGCGGAGATTCTCCTGTTCAAAGCCCGGATACCACCCGGCCTTCTTATCAAACCGGCATTGCTTAGCGCGCATACGCTTTTGGTAGGACCGAGCACGTGTAGCTTTGTCCTTCACGGAAGTCACCGTCTCGATATTGATACGACAGTCCCGAATTTGCATCTCCCGATAAACCATTGGGGCGACGCCCTTCCAGATCACACCATCCTCAACCCAGAAGACTTCGGGATTATGCCTAAGCTGAAGCTCGAACATCTTGTCGATCCACTCCAGCGTGTCCCAACGACCTACATGTTGGTCTATGTAGTGAAGGAGATTCACCTGATCCTTGCCGCCGACGGTGAAGGAAGTCCGGTTCGCCCTGTCTGCCTTCGACACCGCGAAGTCGGCGGCCGCACAGACCACCTTAGGAACCTCATAGTCCTCTTCCGACATGGCGACAAAGTCTTCCTTCTTCAAAAACGCATCCGAGTGATCGAGAGGGTCGTTCAGGAACTCTTGCGAATACCCCGCCGAGTCGTTGTCCTCGATGAACTCCTGGCGGCGAAGCCGCAACTGCGCTTCATTCCAGCGTTCCGGCCAGAGAATGTCAGAGAAATCATCAAAACTCGTATGGGCCTTGTAGAACAGGTGCTTCCAGGTCTTATTTCTCCGCAGTCGGCTAAGCAATGAGTCCTCATGCAGAATCGTTCCATGAACCCGGATCTTTCCAGACTTGCTCAACGCCTGCTTTGCGGCCCGGAAGAACCAGCGACGGAACTTCGATCTCCGATCTGCATTCTCAACTTGCTCATCATCCTCTTGGTCATCAGCAATGATTAGATTCGGGCGCTTGCCTTTCCACAGCCGGCCCCGAATTCGCTGTTCCGCGCCCTTAGCAATAATCCTGAAACGGTAACCATCATTCATCTCTACAATTACGTCCATGTTGCTGGTCCGGAGAAACTTCTTCACTCCAAACTCCCGGATCAGATCTTCATTCTCCGTAAGCTCTTCCGTGATGTTGCCAAGCTGCTCAGCGGAGCCCTCCTCCGTACTGCCGATAAGAATAACGTAGTCAGAAGTCCGAAAGAGGCACTCGGCAAGGGTGTAGACAGTCGTAAGGGCGGTTGATTTTGCATGGTCACGAGGAGCAATTACTAATGCTGCTGGAGCATCTGAGGCGTAAAGGGTCCAAGCCTCGCGATGGAAGGCCGGCGTCGGGCGCTGGTCGTCAAAACGCGGAGAGATAAACGTTCCCGCGAATGACTCAATCAGGTCGGCAGTGAGCTTGACGGAAGAGATCATACTGAAGTCGGGACCACAGTCATATATCCCTTCAACACCAAGGTCTGCCCCGTCGAAGTGGTTACGGAGCAACTAAGCATGTAAGTCACGCCCACGGTTCCTGCGGTGATCAGCTGTGTAACTTTCGCGCCCGAGATTCCGGCGCTGCCGGAGACAAGCGCACTGGGCGACGCGTCTGTCCCAGAATAGACAGTTGCTGTAACGCTTGCTGTGCTGAGGGTTTCCGCGAGAGCGAGACGGGAGGTGAAATCAAAGGTTTCCGTGCGGGTTTCGGCGGCATACTTAGGCCCCAGGATAATGCGAGTCACCACGAAACCTCGTGTAGGGAGCCAGCCCCACTTCCCAAACGCGAGCTACAGGAAGGAGGAGTGTCCCAGAAGCTGCGGCAGAAGGGGACTGGCAAAGAGAATTTGTGTGGCGCACGCTTACGAACGGCCTTTGGGGTCGCCGGCAAGGGCGTATGACGAGCCGGTGATTTCTTTGCCGGCGCTCGGCGAGGGGCGCGACGTATCAACGGCCTACCTCTAGTCCTTCGGCTTCATAAGTAACGCCGACGGCTCTACGAATGTTGGACTGCAAATCAATAAGGCGATTAGCGAGCTGTGCAAGATGGTCCTGGCCGGGCGGCGCGGGTGGAGGTGCGTTACTACCAACTCCCATTGCCTTCGCCCCTAGCTCCACGGCCCTGAGCACTACTTGATCCGAGACCGCCGGCTTATCAAGTTTCTCCATCAGTCGCTCCAGGCTCAGAATCGTCATGGCCGAGAACCGTTCATTGATCGAGGCGACAAGGGTCGGATCAACCAGCTCTTCCCGCCTCGCCGCCATCTTGCTCTGCCAGGCATCCGAGCTCATCACGCGACAAACCCAGCTAGCGGTGTAACCGTAGCGGGCGGCGAGGGCGTTCTGGGAGATCCCCGGATTCGCAATAATAAAGTCAATCATGTCTTCATGCGTGTAGCGGGTCTTCGCCACGGCCTGGCCCGCTTGCTGAGCGACGCTGGCCGGGTTGAGAGGGGCGAGGTCAAGATTCATGCACGTTAGACCGAAACTGGGGGGAAAAGTTCCCCGTAAGGGAGGGTCGAGCGTGCCGTTGAATTCTCACGTGGATATCCCGCCCCCCTCGTGCCCCGCGCCACCTGGCCCCGATTCGCACTCGCGTTATGGGATCATAACTCGCGCGAGAATCCCCAGCTGCTAAATTTTTCCTAGGTGGATTTCTCATTTTTTTTGCGCAGATGAATTTGCCCCCCCGGCCTACGAATCGCGGCGCTCCGTCGTGGTACAGGCATGATGCGCTGCAGCAATGGCCAAGACCCAGTTACAATTTGTTACAATTGATGCAGGTATTTCGGGAACCAATCGGTGCGACATCGGTCAGATGGTTGTAACGAATGCAATGGGATAGGCCCGATGCGACGTTGCACCGATGGAGGCTCAAATGAAAAAGACATACAATGATGTAACACGCACGATTGAATTCAGCTTCGCAGATGGGGTTGATCCCCTGAGTGTGAATCCACTGGATTATCCGGTTGCAGTGCAGCAGTACGCGGCGATTCACGGGTTTCTCTCGAAGTTGGGTGATGCCGCAGCGCTTACAAAAGACGCGAGCAACAGTTTTATTGTGACCGAAGCCATGCGCCGAGCGGCCGTTGTCGCGATGCACCAGCAGCTGCTGGTTGAGGGTTGGAATGCCAAGACGCGGACGGCCAAGCCTGACGCCGCGATTCTCGCGATTATGGGCAAGCGTGGCTGCACGGCCGAGGAGGCATTGGCTTGGCTGAATGCCAAGTTGATGGCTGAGCTCGAGTAGG
>Ga0105050_10009103_pt1 | contig 11215 bp, 6 predicted proteins | sample FRY01_FD_78088 | JGI IMG/M metagenome (GOLD analysis project Ga0105050, IMG submission 78088) | Freshwater microbial communities from Lake Fryxell liftoff mats and glacier meltwater in Antarctica - FRY-01 | ecosystem: Environmental > Aquatic > Freshwater > Ice > Glacier meltwater ... | reverse complement strand
GGGTAGGAGCTAAAGGTGAGCGTCTCCATCAACACCGCCAAGCCCTCTTGGCAGGCAGTAACGCGGGGCGAGCCAACGCTGAGCCAAGTAGCATATGGCTGCTTGCGCCCGTTCAAGGTAGTGCCCACGTGCACCCACCCTTCATGTACCTCGAGAATCTGCAGGTCGAACTCAGAGAACTCCGAGTCCTGATTGATCTTGATATAGTCACCGCCAGCAGCGGCGTCCGAGACGATACCGTCACTGAGAATCACCCGGATATCGCCAGGAGGGAAATAAGGATTTAGCTTTTGCTGCAAGATCTCAACGGCTTCGCTAGCCGGAATTTTTTTACCGTAGGGCCGGCTGATGTGCAGCGCTGCAGGCAGGGAGAATATCTCGCAAAGCTTTTCACCTAATGTGCGCAGGTTCTGGCGATCGCCGCGCAGTTTGTCCGAGGCGGACCCGTAAAGCTCACGACTAACGGCTCCAAATTGGGCAGTGCCGCGCGCCTCCAAAAGTTCAATCACCAATAAATACTGGTTTATGGTGGCACTCATAATGCTGCCGAGGCCATCGCCGCGCCCTAACTCGCGGCGCACGGCTGTGCGCAGGTCTTTAAACTGACTCCGCAGCGTCTCTGGCTGAAAATTCAATGTCATGCGCTCATAATAGTCCCGATCAACTGGGGGCAACTGAGTGCCACCTGAGGCAAGGAAGTCGCGTTCAAAACGAGCTGGCCATTTAATGGCGTCCAGTATGCGGATCGGTTGCTGCAGCGCAATCAAGCGGTCTGATAACACTTTCACACGTGCCTGATATTCGGCTTGGCTCATAACACTCGGGCCTTAAAACTGAGACTAGAGTCAGAAGCTTAAAGCAAATTCAGGTCGCTACCTAGGCTTTCTCTACTAGGCAGCCATTGCATGACTCGCGCAAACTAATGAGAATGCTTGCGATATTCAGCACTAGTTCACATTACCAGCGCTATGATAGCTGCGATGGTGTACATCGACCCGCACCCTTGTTTAAAGTAGGAGTCGTGTTTCGCAATAAAGGAGATTTAAAGACTATGAACGGAGCGAACTTAAAATTAGCGATCGCCTTGCTTGTGTCGGGCGTTTTGCTTGCTAGTTGTACCACCATCAACCCTTACACAGGCCAACAACAGACCAGCCGCGCCGTGAAGTACGGTGCTATTGGCGGGGTGATATGTGGACTAGTCGGGGCTATCGAGAATGGCCAGCACGCGCGTAATGCGGCGGCAGGCTGTGGCGCGATTGGTGCCGGTGTGGGCGCGTATATGGACGTGCAAGAAGCAGAGCTGCGACAGGAATTGCAAGGCACTGGTGTGCAGGTGCAGCGCAATGGCGATCGCCTCGACTTGATAATGCCTGGCAATATCACCTTCAACACGAATGAATACACACTGAGACCACAGTTTCAGCCAGTGTTGAACTCCGTGGCGACGGTCTTGGCCAAATACAAAGACACTCGCCTACAGGTCTTCGGTCACACGGACTCCACTGGCAGTGCTGAATTGAACTACAATCTGTCCAATCGCCGCGCTACTAGCGTGTCGAACTATCTCGCCTCACAGGGCGTAGATCAAAACCGATTGCTCTCGCAGGGCATGGGGCCAGATCAGCCCATCGCGTCGAATGCTAGCGAGTCTGGGCGTGCTCAGAACCGCCGCGTAGAGCTGCAGATTGTTGCCGCGCAGCAATAAGGCGGCGTTCCCAACAGACCTCTACTAACCCACGTAGAGGTCTTGTTGTAGCACTCTCGTTATTTCAACTTCTGCTATGCGCTGCTCCTCCACCTGCATTACGGTAAAAATAAAACCGCGCAGTTCCAACTTCGCATCAGGGTCAGGTAGTTGGTCGAATTTACCCATCAAAAAGCCTGCTATCGTGGAATAGTTCTCGATATCGTCGTCGAACACACTTGTCTCTAGCACCCGCGATAATTCGTGCAAATCCGCATGGCCCGCAACACGCCATTCATGGTCGCCGATCACCTCGATGGCAGGGGTTTCGTCTTCGTCGGGGAATTCGCCGGCAATGGCCTCGAATACATCGATGGGCGTAATCAGGCCCTGTATCGTGCCATATTCGTCCACCACTAAAACCAGCTGTCCCTTAGAACGGCGCAGAGTCTCGATAAGCGGCAACACGGCTATGGAGTCAGGCACGAAAATCGGCTTACGCAGCTTTTCGATCGCGGTGATCTGCTCGTTGACCGACAGATCGTTGACTAAGTCCTTGGCACGGCCAATCCCTACTATTTCGTCCAAACTGCCGCGGCACACTGGGAAGAAGCTATGCGGGGTATCGATAAGCATGGTCCGAATAGTTTCGATGTCATCGTCGAGATTTACCCAGGATACGTCCGTGCGCGGCGTCATCAATGAGCGCACCGAGCGCTCGGCGAGCGTCAACACGCCAGTCACCATATTGCGTTCTGCCACGTGGAATGCAGCCAGATCTTCTGTGGCGATTTTCTCCTCAAGTGTCTCGGCCTGATCATAGGCGCGCCCGCCAAGCAGGCTCAATACTGCCGCCGCGGTACGTTCACGCAACGGCATACGGGCCTCATGTTTTTGCCTATTCACGTTGGCCACTTGGTTGAAGAACTCGATGGTGATCGAGAAGCCAATGGCGGCGTAGAGGTAGCCCTTCGGAAGATGGAAACCAAAACCCTCCGCTATCAGGCTCAGGCCAATCATGAGCAAGAAGCTAAGGCACAGCACCACTACCGTTGGATGGGCATCGACGAATTGCGTCAATGGCTTCGAGGCTAGCAACATGATGCTGACGGAGATAATGACGGCGGTCATCATGATCGCGAGGTTATCCACCATGCCCACAGCCGTGATTACGGCGTCGAGGGAGAACACTGCATCGAGCACGACGATCTGTGAGACCACCAACCAGAAACCGGCATACACCCGGTTCTCGATCTGCCCACGCATACTGCCCTCGAGTCGCTCGTGCAGCTCGGTGGTCGCTTTGAATAATAGGAAGAAGCCGCCGAATAGGAGGATCAAGTCACGCCCTGAGAAGTCGAGCCTGAAGACGCTGAATAGTGGGGTAGTAAGCGTTACCAGCCACGATACGCCACTCAATAAGCCTAGGCGCATCACGACGGCGAGGCATAGCCCTGTGATTCGGGCGCGATCGCGCTGATGTGGCGGGAGTTTGTTCGCGAGAATGGCAATGAAGACCAGGTTGTCGATGCCGAGAACTACCTCGAGAATAATCAAGGTAATCAACGCTATCCACGTCGACGGATCTAACAGGAATTCCATACTTCCTCTATCACTAGTGCTGGGGGGGGGTGGAGTTTAGCTGGGTTTCCCCGCGAACGGAAACAGCATCTTACGTGCATCTACCAAGGCATCAAACTCTTTCTCACTCATCAGCGCCAGCGCCACAGCGGCTTCCTTAAGGCTCACATCCTGCGCCTCGGCATACTTGGCAACCTTCGCAGCCTGGTCATAGCCTATTGCCGGGCTTAAGGCGGTCACCAGCATCAAGGAGCGTTCCACTGATCTAACTAAGTTTGCCTCGATAGGCTCGATGCCCACCAAACAATGCTCTCGGAAACTCGACATCGCATCGGCGAGCAGCCGCATGGACTCTAATAACGTGTGAATTATTAGAGGTTTATAGACATTTAACTGAAACTGCCCTTGGCTAGCCGCCATGCTCACAGCCGTATTATTTCCCATGACTCTAAGGCAGACCATGGTCAAGGCCTCCACTTGAGTGGGGTTAACCTTGCCCGGCATTATCGAGCTGCCGGGTTCATTGGCCGGGATTCTAATCTCCGCGAGCCCACAACGGGGGCCAGAGTTCATCAGGCGCACATCGCTTGCCATCTTATACAATGCGGTGGCTAACACCGTGAGTCGTCCATGAAGGTCCGCTAGCGCATCGTGCGCTGCCAGTGCCATGAATTTATTCGGCGCCGACTCAAACGGCAACTGCGCTAAATCAGCGATCCGCACAGCGACACTTGTGGCCCAGCGCGAATCGGTATTGAGACCAGTGCCCACGGCGCTGCCTCCCAGGGCGAGCTGCCCCACCCCGTGCATAACCGTGACAAGTTGCTCCTGCGCGTAATGTAACTGCGCCTGATAGGCACCGAACTCCTGCCCAAGCGTCACTGGCGTCGCATCCATCATGTGCGTACGCCCGCTCTTAAGCAGGCCTGCGAACGCCTCACTCTTGCGACCAAGCTCATCGATCAGATCTTGCAAAGAAGGCGCGAGACTCTGCTGCCACAACTGCATAGTGGCAACATGCATGACTGTCGGGAACACATCGTTGGACGACTGCGCCATATTCACGTGGTCGTTGGGATGTAGCGGAGAATTACTGCCACGGGCCCGCCCTACGATCTCGTTGGCGCGGTTGGCGATGACCTCGTTAACATTCATATTGGTCTGCGTGCCGCTACCAGTCTGCCAGACACAGAGGGGAAACTGGTCAGCATGTTGGCCTGCCAGTATCTCATCACACACGTGTACGATTAAGCTCGTCTGTGCCTCGTCTAGAGCACCGAGGGCGAGGTTGCACTGAGCCGCGGCCTTCTTTACGAGGGCAAAAGCCTTGATGAAATGAGGAGTGAACTGGTCGTCCCCAATCGCAAAATGCTCCAAGGAGCGCTGCGTCTGCGCGCCCCATAAGGCATCAGCAGGCACGCGAATCTCGCCCATACTATCGTGCTCTATGCGATATTCCTGCTTAGCGCTCATAGCAAGTCCATCATTCGAGCAGCTGATCGAGCACAAAGGGCATGATGCCTCCGCGCGAGAAGTAGGCTAGGTCGTCCTCGGTATCCAAGCGACACTTCAACGCACATTGTTTCTTCTCACCCTTGCTCGTCACAATCTCCATCTGCACCATCTGGCCAGGACTGAGGGCGTCAAGTCCAAGGATGCTGATCGTCTCACTGCCATCAAGCCCGAGGCTGTTGCGGTTAGTGCCCTTCTCGAACTGCAAGGGCAACACCCCCATACCAGCGAGATTGGAGCGGTGAATGCGCTCGAAACTCTCGGCAATCACAGCCCTAACGCCCAGCAATCGAGTGCCCTTGGCTGCCCAGTCGCGGCTAGAGCCAGTGCCGTATTCTTTGCCAGCAATAACAACGAGCGGCGTTGCGCGCTCCTGATAACGCATCGCCGCCTCATAGATACTAGCCTGCTCCTTCTCGGGAAAAATCTGGGTGTAGCCGCCCTCGACATTCGTCAGCATCTCGTTACGAATACGGATATTGGCAAAGGTGCCACGCATCATTACTTCATGATTGCCACGGCGCGCACCATAGGAGTTGAAATCCTTCGGTTTGATCCCGTTTTCTATCAAATAGCGCCCGGCTGGGCTAGTTTTCCCGATCGCTCCCGCTGGCGAGATATGGTCAGTGGTAACCGAGTCTCCCAATAGGGCAAGCACACAAGCCTCTTTTATGTCGCCATGCAAAGGGGCCATATCTTCCGAGAAAAACGGTGGGTTCTGAATATAGGTAGATTTCGGGTCCCATTTATAAGTCTTGGATTTGTTAACCGGGATTGCATTCCATTCGGGATTGCCGTCGAATACTTTGCCGTAATCACTTGTAAACATCTCGCGACTAACTTTGGCCATAGCAGCGCTAATCTCTGCGCTGCTCGGCCATATGTCCTTCAAATACACCGGATTGCCATCGCCATCGTGCCCTAGAGGTTTAGAGCTGATGTCGATATTCATCGTCCCCGCCAGAGCGTAGGCAACCACCAAGGGTGGCGAGGCCAGCCAGTTGGCGCGCACCTTCGGATGGATGCGCCCCTCGAAATTGCGATTTCCAGAGAGCACTGAACAAGCCGTTAGCCCCGCGACACCGATCGCCTCTTCGATGTCTTTATCGAGTGGCCCAGAGTTACCGATACAGGTAGTGCAACCATAGCCAACGAGGTTGAAGCCGAGCGCATCAAGCGAGTCTTGTAGCCCTGCGCTTTTCAAATAGCTAGTCACCACCTTCGAACCTGGTGCCAGCGAGGTCTTCACCCAAGGCTTGCTCTGCAAGCCTTTCGCAAGAGCCTTCTGTGCTAGCAAACCCGCCGCCATCATCACGGCAGGGTTGGAGGTGTTTGTGCAGGAGGTGATGGCAGCGATTACGACATCGCCATCGTGCAGTTTGTAACCCTCATCTGCTACTGTGATGGACTTGCGAATATCGCCTTCCAACAGATCTTCGATGACTTTCGGAATCTTGGGCAACAGCACACGGTCCTGCGGACGATCCGGGCCAGCCAGACAAGGTAAAACCTCATCTAGGTTCAGCGACTCATTGCTGCTATACACTACGTTTGCATTATCACTGCGCCACAGGCCTTGTTCTTTGCAATAGGCTTCCACTAGCGCGACAGTCTGTGCATCGCGACCGGTAAGCTCCATGTAGCGCAGCGTCTCATCGTCCACCGCAAAAAAACTGCACGTGGCGCCATACTCAGGTGACATATTCGCAATCGTGGCGCGATCGGCGAGCGAAAGAGAGTCCAAACCTGGGCCGTAGAACTCTACAAATTTACCAACCACACCGTGAGCGCGCAGTTTCTCAGCGACCGTTAAGACGAGATCGGTTGCCGTAATTCCTTCGCGAAGCGCCCCATCGAAGCGGAAACCTACCACCTCAGGAATGACCATCGCGGTCGCCTGGCCGAGCATCGCCGCTTCTGCCTCGATGCCGCCAACACCCCAGCCCAATACGCCGAGTGCATTGATCATAGTGGTATGACTATCAGTGCCCACTAGCGTGTCGGGGTAGGCGATATAACGCCCGTTGACCTCGGCGGAGAATACCGATTTGGCTAGGAATTCAAGATTGACTTGATGGCAAATACCCGTCCCAGGAGGCACTACGCGGAAGTTTGCGAAGGCTTCCTGACCCCAGCGCAGAAACTCATAGCGCTCGCTGTTGCGCGCCATCTCAATCACCACATTGTCTTTGTATGCAGTGTCCATAGCAAAGTGATCGACGGTAACGGAATGGTCGATCACAAGGTCCACCGGGCTAAGTGGATTGACCCGCGCGGGGTCTCCACCGCGAGCCGCCACTGCATCGCGCATTGCCGCTAGGTCCACTACTGCTGGCACGCCAGTGAAGTCCTGCATCAACACGCGCGCGGGCATGAAGCTGATCTCATGGGTGGAGCTTTGGGTGTCGGACCAAGCCAACATCGCCTTAACATCGGCGATCTTGACCGAAGGGCTATCTAGGCGTCGGAGCAAGTTCTCGAGCAGGATTCGCAGTGTGACGGGCAGTCGCTCTGATCCGCTTTAGCCAATGTCAGGACGCGCACCGAGACTGTGGTAATCATATTCGATATCATTTACGCGCAGAGTGCGCAGAGTATCTAGTGCCGAATTTTGCGCGCCAGAAGATTGAAGTGTTTTTGAGTCTGAATCCGGTCGTTTAGTCATTATGAAACACCTATTTTCAAGGTACAGTGAGCGAATCGCGTTCAACGAGGAGTATACCCTAGCAAGGTCGAGGTGCGATAATCTCCTAATAACAAGTGCTATTTCGAAATCGCCAGAGAATCTCCTAACCGCCTCGATGAAGAGAATACTGAGAGTTCCCGTCGCCCACACTTTGCTGTCTTTCGCGTTCATCGCGCTTGCGCAGCCAGTGTTTGCCCAAGCGCCATCGCCGAGCATTCAGGTCAGTGGCGCGGGAGATCGCTTAGAAGAAAATATCCGGGCTCACCTGCGTGTAGCAACTGAGCGCTGCAACACAGAGTTGCGCAGGCTCAATCGCCTCTTACCCCAAATCAATTCCGACATCGAACGCGCCGCACAGGCGCTGGGCTTTTACGGCGTTAGCTATAGCAGTGAGTTCATTGAGGTGAATGGTTGTTGGGCATTGGATTTAGCGATCACGCCGGGAGAACCCACCTCTTTCGGCGAAGTTAATGTAGATATCGCGCCAGATGAGACCCGCGCTCTCTCTGAAGACGACCCTTTTGCTACTTATCTCAAAGACTTCCCGATACGGCCTGGCACTCAATTAGTCCATAGCGAATACGAGAATTTGAAGTCCTCCCTCAGCGCAATAGCAGTAGAGAATGGCTATTTCTCTGCGCGCTTCACGCGCTCGGAGCTGCGCATCGACCTGCGGCGCAACCAAGCGGATGTGCAGATCGAGTTCGACCCTGGCGAGCGTTTTCGTTTCGGCGCGATTCGGATCACACCGATAGAAGCGCTCTCGGAGCCCTTTATCGCACGTTTCGTCCCGTTTAGGGCTGGCGTACCCTACTCCACCGACGCGCTAATCGAATTACGTGACAGCCTAAACAACAGTCAGTATTTCAGCGATGTGGCGGTGACTCCTCAGCTGGATGCATCGCTAGTCACAGGTAACGCGAGCACGCGGGAAGTGCCAGTGAACATCGACTTGAGTATGCGCCCGCGCCGTAGCTGGTCGACGGGCGTAGGAGTCACCACGGATATCGGCCCGCGCCTGACCTTGGCATATGAAGATCGTTACCTCAATCGCTCCGGACATAGTTTCAATGGCGATACCGCACTTTCGCCTCTGGATCAGCGGGGCAACCTCACTTACAACATTCCACTACGCGACCCGAGCACGGAAAGCATCAGCTTTTCGACAGGCCTCGTCGGGCAGAACAACGACACGTTTATTACCGACACCTTTAAGATCGGGGCGAGTTACCGCTCGAGTGTCGATGCGTGGTTTCTGGGCGATGACTGGTTACAGAATATTTTCACCAACTACCAGCACGAAACTTCCGAGATCAACAATGTGGTTGAGAGCTACAACCTCACCATCAACGGCATTAACTGGGCCAAGACCCAAGCGGACGATCCCATCTATCCCACGCGCGGCTGGAGGCTGTTCACTCAAGTCAGTGGTGCCTCCAACGCTCTGTTCTCCGACATCAGCTTCCTGCAGTTATACGCCAGCGGCAAATTTGTATACGACATCGGCGTCGGCCGTTTTCTTGTGCGCTCCGAGATTGCCACCTCGATCGTCGGTGGGGTGGAAGAACTGCCAGTTTCGATTCGTTATTTCGCCGGTGGCGATCAAAGCGTGCGCGGTTACCAATACGGCAGTATCGGCGCCGAAAATGATGCGGGCGAAGTGATCGGGGGTAAGCACTTGCTTACAGCGAGCATAGAATACGACTTCCAGGTTCGTCCCGGCTGGCGCGGCGCGCTGTTCTACGACACTGGCCACTCTTTTAGCGATTACACGAATCTTGCCCTCAAGTCGGGTGTTGGTTTCGGGGTGCGCTGGCAGTCCCCAATCGGGCCGATTCGTGTCGACCTAGCGAACGGGCTAGATGACGGTGGCGGTTTTCGCCTCCACATCACGATGGGTCCCGATCTATGAGTAGTGAGGACAAGTTGGTACAGCCGTCGCAGCAAGCTGCGCCTACTTGGCGAGCGCGCCTAATCCGCATTAGTGCTATCACCATCGCGTTGCTGATGATTCTCTTGGTAGGCATGCTGGCCCTTCTTAGCGTCCTCGTCGGCACTAACAGCGGCAGCACTTGGGCGCTAAGCTACGGCCTCGCGCAACTGCAGAACGAGACACGCGAGGTCAGCGTTGCAGACAGCCAGGGCACCCTACTCTCTGGCATGCGCATTCAGAATCTAATGTATCGCGATGGCGAAAATAGTATTGCGATCGCGTCGTTGCAAAGCAGCTGGAACCCCATGAGCCTGCTCTCCGGCGAATTCCAAGTTGATCAACTCGCCGTTGACGGCATGGAGCTTAATTGGCACAGCGCTGCAGAGCCCGCGAGCCCAGAAAAGGGAAACCCTGACCCGTTCGCGGGAGTACTGCCACTGCCCTTGAATATCTCGATCACAAGGTTTGCCCTGCGCAATGCTAATTTCGCCTTCGGTGAAACAGCCTATCGCATTGACTCATTAACGCTTGGCGCGCAACTTAATGAACGCCACTTAAGCCTCAGCAATCTGCAATTTGCCGCGCCGCCTGCGCAGGTGTCAGGCTCCATAGAGGCAGACCTACAGGAGGGCATGCCACTAGAGGTCCACCTTAACTGGCTCTATAGTGGCCCACTCGTGGAAGGAATCGAGGAAGCTCGCGGCGCATTGCGCCTAGAGGGTGACCTGAATCGCCTCCGCCTCAATCATGAATTGATCTCGCCCGCGCAGATCAGCAGCCGCGGCGAGCTGGACTTAAACTTACTTAATAATGAGCCTGACGATCGCCGCTTCCAACTAAACCATCGCATCGATCCGCAAGTGCTAAGCTCTGCAGGCTTAGTGGGTGGAAGGCGCCTGCGCATTGACTCCGCTCAGATTGCGACGCAAGGCAGCTTGGAAGCTATCCAGTTCTCCGGTGACACCCGCATCACAGCGGAAGACCCACTGGGCGAGATTATCGTCCCACCCTTAGATTTGCAGTGGTCGACACTTTGGCAAGATCAAACTCTAACGGTCGAGACATTAACGGTGACCAGTACCACTGGGCATATCGCTGCAAACGGCACACTTGCCTGGCAGGACGCCTTCAGCCTAGACATACATCTCGATGTGGAAGAACACAACGGCGAGCAGTACCAAGCTTTCCTACCCGAGGGGCTAATAATTGGTGCTCTTAGCGGCAGTGGCGATTTACGGCTACAACAAAACACTAGTGGCTTTGCAGGGGCGCTGCGCATCATTGATGTGACTGGCGAGCTCAACAACTACCCACTCAGTGCACAAGGCAATCTTGTTTACGATCAAGACGGCTTACAAGTAGACAACCTCAGTGCCATCAGTGGCAGTACAACACTCTCTCTTAATGGTAATTGGTCGGACAGCATCGACCTAAACTGGGAAATAAACGCCTCAGACATCGGCACACTCTCTCCCCTGCTCTCTGGCAGCATCGATGCCATAGGCACTTTGCGTGGCACCCCAGAGGCACCCCAGATCGACCTAGATGCTAGTGGCAATAATCTTGATTTCGCTGGCACCCGTATTGACAGTTTTCGCGCGAAAGGCGAATACCTTAACAATGCTAATATGGTGGAAATCAATGCCATCGGCATCGAGACTAGCGGCGAGAGCCCTCAGCGTATCGACTCAGTTGCCATTTCTGCAAAGGGTACACCTGCTGACCATCAAGTGACTCTCGCATTGCGGGCCCCACTCGGAGAGTTCGATATGGAGCTTAGTGGGGAGGTGCAATTCGAAGCGCCGATACAATGGAT
>Ga0105050_10009102_pt1 | contig 11217 bp, 7 predicted proteins | sample FRY01_FD_78088 | JGI IMG/M metagenome (GOLD analysis project Ga0105050, IMG submission 78088) | Freshwater microbial communities from Lake Fryxell liftoff mats and glacier meltwater in Antarctica - FRY-01 | ecosystem: Environmental > Aquatic > Freshwater > Ice > Glacier meltwater ... | reverse complement strand
GCCAAGGCGTCTCTATCCAGACGAAGCGCAGAAATCGCCCCCTCAAGGTCGAACACCCGTTGCTCGAGCGCCCCACGTTCGGCCAGCAGCTCGTCGCGCTGGGCTTCGACACGCGCGACATCCGCCTCCAACGCGACGACCTGCGCGCCCCGCGTCTCTTGTTCAACGACCAGCGCGTCCACTTGGCCGGCGAGGGCGGTCGTTGCCGCGTCACAGGTCTCCAGCTCTGCTCGGACCGTGTCCAGTCCCCCGAGACACGTCGCCTCACGCGAAACGCAGGCGGCCTCTGCCGCGTCGCAAGCGCCTAAAGCCTCGGCGCAGACGCCAGCCGTCACCGTGCAGGCGTCGCGATCGGTCTCGCAGGTCGTCAAGAGAGCGTCGAGATCCCCGAAGGACACCGTGCAGTCCGAGAGCTCACCGAGACACCGCGTCTCCGTAGAGAGGCACGAATCGGGGTCGGCTTCCGAACCCGTCGGATAACCGCCCACCCCGACCGAGTAGTTCGGCGCCCCATCCTGCGACCCGTAATCGGCGCGGACGAAGACCTCGCTGTTTGAAGGTTGGTCGTCATAGAATTGATAGTCGGGGTTGCTGCGGAGTGCGAAGGCGTTGTCGGCGAGACCGCCGCTTTCTACCGCGTTAATCGCCCCACCAAGTGTGTCGGTTGGTATCGATTGGTCGTTCTCGTAGAGGACGGGGGCGACCCCCACATGATACCGCCCGGGCGGTAGTTCGACGTTCAGCCCGGTGACAAGCACGGTCACCTCGACGCCGTGCGAGTCCCCATCGATGCAGGACGGCATCCGCACGACCTGCACCGCGGGAGCTCGCCCACCCGCGACCCACTCGCCGCCTCCGCCGTCACTCACATCGCCGACGACCACATCGCGCCGGATTTGCCACTCGGCTTCGGCGATGACATGGCGGGCGTTCGTGAAGTTATTTGACCAGGCCGAGGTGACCGTCCATCCGCCGGCCGACGTAACCTCGAAGTCCTCGAACACGATCGACGCGAATCCGTAATAGTCGGAGACCATGTTGGTGAAGAAGCCGCTGTTGAACGAACGGGGATCGCCATCGCCGTTGTACCAGAGTGTGGGAGAACAGACGCCGTCCTCCGCGTGCAATGGAGCGGCCATAAGGGCCAACATAGCGAAACCAAGGACAATCGACCACGGACGGATCCACATGTAAGGACCTCCTGAGAGCTGTTGATAGAAACCCGTTGACTCGAAGCCTGTCATTGCACGTCCTAGCTTGTCAAGCGCTGGCTCGAGGTCATGAACAGCACGCCTGCCGAGTCCCGGCGGTCGCACATCCAAGACTGCACCGTTGGTTACTCACCATCCACACCCCCAAACCCCAACACTGAACCCCCGTTCACCCTTGCGCCCATCCCCCACGCAAACCACTCTGAACCCCGCCGAGGTTGCCTTGCTGCAATCCCAACCAAATGATACTTGGGACACCGAAGGGTTCCCTGGCTCACCACCCCAAAAACCGACATCAGCCCCCTCAGCCCTCGCACCCTAAACGCCGCACCTCGCATTGAACCTTTCCGACGCTTGTCGGATAAAGAGATTGATGATTGGGCCACCCCCGACGACACTCACCCCGCCGCCCACCACAGGAAGCCCCCGCCATGAGCCTACTCGAAATCGAAAGCATCCCGCCTCGGGTCGAGAGGGCCCCCATCCCGATGTCCGACGTCGATCTCGCCGTGACCGCCCAGATCGTAGTCGCCTGGGCCGGCGAGACCGGCGAGACCGGGGAGGATAAACGCCTCGGCTGGTGGCGCTCCGACCTCGTCTCCGAGTTCGGCGGCGAGGACCTCTTCCGCCGCCTCCTACCTAGCACCTGGCCCTGGGCCGTCCTCCAAGGCGCCCGCGAGGCCGCCCGCCGCAAAGACGCCGAGCTCCGCCGCGCCGACCACGACCCCGACCGCATCGTGTCCCTCTTCAGCCTCGGCTTCGAACTCGACGAACGCCTCGACGAACGCTTCCAAGATCTTAAACGCTCTGGCGCCCTGCCCCACGAGGCCCTGTCCGGCATCGCCATCATCGGAAAAGGTTGGGACACCAAGCGATTCCAAGACTGGATCGACGACCACGGCACCGCCGACACGACCACGACCCCTCTTGGCCGCCACCTCAAAGGCGCACCCCCCGCAGCCCTCGACCGTCTCATCTCTAAACTCGTCGCCGCCCTGTCGCCGACCGCCAAAGACTACCCTCTGCCCCACTTCCGGCGGACCCTATGACCGACCGTCCACATGAAGCCACCGAGGTGCACACGCGCCTCCTCAAATGCGCCCTCGAAGTCGAGGATTCACGCGCGTTTTGGGCTCATGTCGACCGCGACACCATCCCCTCCGGCAAGCAAGCCTTTGAGGAGTACTGGTTCGGCGCCCGCAGCCTCGCCCGAATCGAGGTCCTGCTCAGCAACATGCGCGTCCGTTTCGGCGCATTCCCGGCCGCCCTACACGTCCTCCACACCTGGCCCCACATGTCGCCAGACACCCGCCGCACCATCTGTCATTGGCACGTGCAGCTCGCCGACCCCCTCTATCGCCGCTTCACCGGCGAATACCTCGTCGAACGCCGCGACGACTCGCGCCCACCCATCACGCGCGACCTCGTCGTCAACTGGGTGGAACAACAAGGCGCCGGCCGCTGGACCATGTCCACACGCGTCCAGTTCGCCAGCAAACTCCTCTCGACCGCCTATTCCGCCGGCCTCGTCGCCACCACCCGCGACCCCCGCCCCCTAGCCCTGCCGCGCGTCCCGGACGAGGCCCTCGAATATCTAATGTACGTCCTGCGCGAGACCGACTTCGACGGCAGCCTCCTCGATAACCCCTACGTCCGCTCCGTCGGCCTCGACGGCTCGTTCCTAGAAGACCGCCTCCGCGGCCTGCCCGGCCTCCGCTTCAAGCGCCAAGGCGACCTCATCGACTTCGACTGGCGCCACAAAGACCTCGCCACCTGGGCCACCGCGAACCTCGCCCCAGACGCCCCCGGCCACACAGCAGGTCCCCCATGAGCGCGCCTCTTTTCCAACAGCCCCCTCTGCAAGAGGCCTTCGCAGCCCTCCGCCGCGACCTGATCCACGCCGACGGCCCGCGCATCAGCACCATGCGCAACTACCGATTTGCAATCGTGAATTACGCCCCCGAAGACGAGTTCAAGCTCCGCGGCGAGGTCCAGCGCCTCAACACCGACCTCGTCGCCAACGGCTGGATGGTCATCTCCATCAACCTCCAGCAGCTCCTCCTCGACCGCGTCAAAGCCCAAGGCCCCGACTGGGTCGACCGAGTCGTCCAGATGGAGACCCGCATGGCCGAAAACGGCCCCGAGCGCGGCCTAAACTACCTCAAATCCAAGCTCTCCCCGCTGATTGAAGGCCCCGACGGCATCGCCGCCGATTGCAGCCGCCTCATCTGCCAATACGCCGACAAACACCCCGACACCGTAGACCGCACCGTTGCCCTCATCGGCCGCGCCGGCGCCCTCTACCCCTTTTTCCGTTCCTCGGCCCTCTTGCGCCATCTCGACGGCCGGACCCGCAACGTCCCCGTCGTCCTTCTCTATCCAGGCGAGCGCCGCGGCCCGACTGGCCTATCATTTATGGGCATTCTCAACCCGGATAACGACTACCGTCCGCGGGTCTATCCATAAGAGCTATAAGGGGCGCTATGCTGATTCGCGACCTATTCCTATCCGATGTCACCCGAGACATCCCCCCCGTCGTCTATTTCCACGAACAAAGCCCCGACAAGCTCGCCGCCGAAGTCTCGGAATACATCGTCACGGGCGGCTGGCCCGAGGACCACCCCAACCACCGCCGCGTCCCCAGCGGCATCCATGAGCAGTATGTTCGACTTTTAACGAACATTGCCCAAGAACTCGACCGCCCCGGCGGCCCAGACCTACCAAACGCCTGGGTTTCCGGCTTTTACGGTTCGGGTAAATCCAGCTTCGCGAAGCTTCTCGGCCTCGCCCTCGACGGTGTCGCCCTACCCGACGGCACATCCCTCGCCGAGGCCTGGCTGAAACGCGACTCTTCGCCCAAATCCGCCGAACTTCGCGCAGCCTGGGCCCGCCTTCGCCAAAAGGTCGAGCCCCTCGCAGTCGTCTTTGACATCGGCGGCGTCGCCCGCGACAACGAGCACATCCACGCCGCCACCGTCCGCCAAGTCCAGCGCCGCCTCGGCTATTGCGCCACCGAGCCCCTCGTCGCCGACTTCGAGCTCAAGCTCGAGCGCGACGGACAATGGGCACTTTTCGAGACCTGCGCCGCCGAGGTCCTTGGCACCCCTTGGGTCAAGGTGAAAGATAAAGCCCTCGCCGAGGAGGACTTTTCCCTAGTCCTCTCGCACCTTTTCCCCGAGCGCTACACCGACCCCATGAGCTGGTTTATCAGCCGCGGCGGCACGCACACCCGCTCTGAATCGCCCGAAGAGGCCGTCGCCGCCATCCGCGATATGATTAAGTTTCGGCGCCCCGCGGCCACTGTCTTCCTAATTATCGACGAGGTCTCCCAATACGTCTTGTCCAATAAGGACCGCGTCGACCGCCTTCGCGCCTTCGCAACCGCTCTTGGGGCCACTCTCCACGGCAAGGCCTGGCTCGTCGCCCTCGGCCAACAAAAGCTCGACGAAGAGGCCGACGATTCGTTCCTCGTCTGGGCCAAGGACCGCTTCCCCCCGAAACTGCGCGTTCACCTCGCCGCCACCAACATCCGCGACGTCGTGCATAAGCGCCTCTTGCAAAAACGCCCCGACACCGAAGCCCAACTCCGCGCCCTCTTTGAACAAAACCGGCCAGACCTCAAGCTCTACGCCTATGGCTGCGAGTCCGTTACGTCCGAAGAGTTTATCGAAATCTATCCAATGCTTCCGGGCCAAATCGATCTCATTCTCCAGATCACCAGCGCCCTTCGCACCCGCTCGACCCGCGCCCAGGGCGACGACCAAGCCATCCGCGGGCTGCTGCAGCTTCTTGGCGAACTCTTTCGCGACCAAAAGCTTGCCGATAAACCGGTCGGCTCCCTCGTGACCCTCGACCAAATCTATGAGGTCCAACATACGGCCCTCGACTCCGACGTTCAGGCGTCCATGGCCCGCGTTTTAAGCCAATGCGCCGATGATGCCGCCGGGCTCATGATTCGTGCAGCAAAGGCCGTGGCCCTCTTGGAGCTCATTCAAGACACCCAGCCCACTGACGCGAAACTCGTCGCCCAATGCCTCTACGACCGCGTCGACCGCGGCAATCAGCTGTCCGCCGTGACTCAGGCCCTTGAAGACTTGCGCCGCAAGAACCTGCTCGGCTACTCCGAAAAGCACGGCTACAAAGTCCAAAGCTCTGCCGGCGAAGAATGGGAGCGCGAGCGCCGCGACATCGGCGTAGCCCGCGAAGCTATTAGTGAAATCGTGCGTGGTGGCCTGACTTTTCTGCTCGCCTCCCCCGACCGGCCGCGCCTCTCTGGCCGCCCCTTTCCGTGGGCAGGCAACTTCTCCGATGGCCGGCGCGATGACGATGTCACCTTGCTTGACCCCCGCGACGATGCCGCCGTCCGTGTCGACTTTCGCTTTCTAGCCGCCGAAGAGCGCACCGAAAGCACCTGGGTCAAAAGAAGCGCCGAGACAGCCCTTCACGACCGCCTCGTCTGGCTGTGTGGCGCCAACGACCACGTCGACCAGGTCGCCCGCGAGCTTCACCGCACACGGGCCATGGTCAAAAAGTACAAGCCCCGCCGCGAGTCCCTCAACCCATCGCGTAAGCTCTTGCTACAGCAAGAAGAAAACCGCAGCGAGGACCTCGAAAAGGCCGCCCGCGATGCCATCGCCACCGCGTGGATGGCGGGCCGTATGTACTTCCGAGGTCGCGGGATCATCCCCCAAGAACAAGGCGCGTCATTCGCGGGGGCCCTTCATGCCTTTGGTAATAGCCACCTGCCGGCGCTCTTTCCCCATTTCAGCGCGACCCAACTCCAGCCCGCCGAGCTGATGCAGCTTATCCAGCCCGAGCTTGCCGGCCCCTCGCCCAAGTTCCTCACGGGCGAGCTTGGCATCCTAGAGCTGGACGCCGGCCGCTACGTCCCCGCCTGCGAGGGGCTCGTGCCGCGCCGCATCCAGGAGCACATCGAATCCGAAGGCGGCCTCGCGGGCACAACCCTCTTGGCCCATTTCGGCGGCCCTCCCTACGGCTACACCGCAAGCGTCGTCAAAGCCTGCGTGGCCGGCCTTTTGCGCGCCAGCAAGGTCCGCCTTCAGCCCGACGGCGGCGAAGAAATCACCGCCATTCGCGACGCCGGGGTCCAAGACCTTTTCGACAAAGACCGCGTCTTCCGCCGCGCCACCATCTTTCCGGCCGGCGATGACGATATTGGCTTTCAGGCCCGCGCCCGCATTTGCAAGTTCTTCGAGGACTACCTCAAGCACCCGATGGACCGCGAAGACCACGCCATCGCGGATGCTGTCGCCCAACACTTCCCGAGTTTGGCGGATAAACTTCGCCGCGTGTACGGCCAGCTCAATCGCCTTCCGGGCTCGCCCAAGGGCCCGGCTGTATTTGGCAAACTCGAAATCGCTTTAGAACACTGCATTCGCACCTGTCGCCAGACGAAGCCCACGGTCAAGCTGGTCAAAAAGCACCTTGATACCCTGCGGGACGGCATTCAGCAGTTGCAGGTCTTGGACTCTGAGCTCACCCAAGACGCCATTATTGCGGTGACGTCTGCCAACCGTGTGTTGACCAATGAGTTCGCCCAACTCAACGAACTCGGCATCGAGGCTACCAACGTCCAAGCCGCAGCCACACGGGTCCAAACCCAGTTTGAAGGCGAAAAACCCTGGCGCGAAATCGCGGCGCTAGGCGACGACCTCACCGAGATCCAAAACTGCTACGTGGCCGAGCGCCAGCGCCTCTTGCAGTGGCAGGAACAGCAGGCCGAAAGCCGTCGTGCGGCGGTCAAATCCCGCGAGGGTTTCAGCACCCTCACTGGCGACCAAAGCCATCGCGTGCTTCGCCCGCTGGCCCAAGCGATGACGGACACGTCAGTCGAGGCCATCGCGCCGTCCCTCGTCGCCCTCAAAGACCCCTTCGCGTTGGCCCTCCGCCGCGCCGAAGACGAGTCCAACGAGATCCTCGACGCGATCCTAAGCGACGGCGAAAAGCCAACCATCGCGCGGGTTGACCTACGCCTACGCAACCGCGAAGTCGCGACTGAGGCCGAGGTCGACGCCCTGGTCGGCGAAATCCGGGCCCGCCTCCTCGAACAAATCAAAACCGGCGCCCGCGTCCGGCTGCTGTGAGGCTCCCGTGCTAGAAACCTCCCACCCAGCCGCCCCCGCGGGCCCGCCGTCCGCCGCCAATGGTCCGCCGTCCGCCGCCAATGGTCCGCCGTCCGCCGCCAATGGTCCGCCGTCCGCCGCCAATGGTCCGCCGTCCACCGCCAATGGTACGCGGACGCCCACGTCCGCACGGCCCCCCGGGGGCCCCAACCTAAAAAGCGGTGGCGCCAATGGTTCGCGGACGCCCACGTCCGCACGGCCCCCCGGGGGCCCCAACCTAAAAAGTAGTGGCGCCAATGGTACGCGGACGCCCACGTCCGCACGGCCCCCCGGGGGCCCCAACCTAAAAAGTACTGGCGCCAATGGTACGCGGACGCCCACGTCCGCAAGGCCCCCCGGGGGCCCCAACCTAAAAAGTACTGGCGCCAATGGTCCGCGGACGTCCCCGTCCGCCAAGCCCCTGCGGGCCACCGCCGTTCAAATTCCCAAGCCCGTAGCGGACGAGAACCACCGCCCACTTCATTCGCATCCGACCACGCCGCCACGACCGAATGCGCGCAAACATGCCCGTCGGGCCGAAGCGACGTCCTCACTTGGAGCGAGAAATCACGTCTTAACTCCTGCGGTTACAGCGCGGACACGGCTAAGGAAAAAGTTTTTTTCTAAAGAGGGCATATGAACGAGTGGGGATTCTACGGACGGACCGAGGAACTCGCGCAACTGCGGGCCATCGTTGAACGCGGGCGATGGTTCTTCGTGCGTATCACCGGCCGCCGGCGCATCGGTAAAACCACACTCCTGCAACGCGAGCTTGGTCGATCTCGTGGCGCGGGGACATTCTATGTTCAGATCCCGGACTCGGCGCCGGCTGGCGTGATTGCGGCGGTACGTGATGCAATGGAGACCTTTGAGATTCCCGCCGAGTTTCCGCGCCCGACAAGCCTGCTTGAGTTCGCCAGACTCGTCGAAAAACTAGCAAGAGCTGGTTACGTCGTCGTCCTCGACGAGTTCCAGTACTTCAGCCGGAAGCACCTTCATGAGTTCACCTCGCACCTCCAGGCCAGTGTCGACCGCCTCTCCGCGGACGCGGCCCACGTGCCTGGGGGATTGGTCGTGCTTGGCTCCCTTCACGCCGAGATCGTCGCGCTCCTCGACGATCGCAGCGCTCCGCTCTACAACCGCACGACGGACGTCATGGACCTCCGTCACCTAGACATTCGCTCGCTTCAAGAGCTACTGCACACCCACGGGGCCGACACGCCCGAGCAACTCCTGTTCCTATGGAACCTCTTTGAGGGGGTCCCAAAGTTCTACCGTGACGCATGGGAGCGCGGGGTGCTCGCCAGTGACCGAAGGGTGCTCCTGCAAACGATGTTCTTCGAGTCCTCCGCACCTCTTCGCACGGAAGCAGAGAACTGGTTTTTGAGTGAGCTGCGGGGCCGGTACGACGTCGTCCTGAAATACGTGGCCTCGCATCCGGGCTGTACGAACGCAGATATGGAGAGCCATCTCCGGGACATGAGTCCGGACACCGCCGAGCAGGTGGGTGGCTACTTGCGTATCCTGATCGAGAAATATGCCATGCTCGAAAGGCGGCTTCCCATCTTGGCAAAGCCCAACGCGCGCCGTGGACGGTACTACCTTCGGGATAACTTCCTACGAAGCTGGCTCGATGCGCTTGCGGCCCCAGTCGCTGCGGTCAGTTTCCGCCCGTTGGAGGCCCTCATCTCGGTTGCAGATCAACGCCTCATGGACTCGGAAGGACATGCGCTCGAACGGCTTGCTGGCATTCTTTACGAGGAGAGGAGCCGTCTTGGCCTCGGTGACTTCGCGCTGACTCGCCGTGTTCAAGGCTTCTGGGACCGCAGTGACATTGAGATCGACCTCGTCGCGGTCTCGGACGTGGACCGCGTGATTCGGTTCGGCACCTGCAAACGGAACGCTGCGCGCCTTATGGGCAGCGTTGAATCCCTAAAATCCAACGCCCTCCGGTTTCTAGCACACCATCGCGCGTTGCAGGATTACAAGCAGGAGTTTGTGGCCATTGCACCTCGAATCGGGCCATCGCTTCGTCACGAACTCGCTTGCCTCGGCGTGCGCGCTGAAGACCTAATTGACCTCACACGCTGGGAGTCCACGCCTTGACGATGACATCCGACGCCAAAACGATGATGGTGCAACCATGCCGCTAGACCTTTCGACGACCCTCGTGGTGGGGGTTTCCTCGACGGCCTTGTTCGAGCTTGGCGCCGAGAACAAAGCGTTCGAAGATGCTGAAAGGTCCGACAAAGACTCGGCAATTCAAAGCTATCGTGACGAGATGCGCGCTAAGGAAAACGACCAACTTAAACCGGGCGTGGCCTTCCCCCTCGTGCAGGCGCTTTTGAAGTTGGACGCGCAGTACCGCCCGCCGGGCGAAGACCCGCTCGTCGAGGTTGTGGTCCTCTCGCGAAATAGCCCCGAAACGGGGCTTCGGGTTTTGAACTCGATTCGGGCTCACAGCCTGCAAATCACACGGTCGTCCTTTCGCGGTGGGCAGTCGATTACCCCGTTGTTAGGCCCCTTCGGCGTTGACCTTCTCCTCACGGCGTCCCTGCGCGACGCGCAAGAGGCGACTGACACAGGGGTCTGCGCCGCTGGCATCGTCGTCGGTGTCGGTCCGCAGAGCTTTGCCGTAGACGACGAGAAACTAGAGATTCGCATCGCCTTTGACGGAGACGCGGTTCTCTTCGATGGCTCCAGCGAAATGGTCTATAAAGAGCAAGGAATCGAAGCGTTCCATGCGCATGAGGCTGCGTATCATGACGTTCCCTTACCCAAGGGCGTGTTCGCGGCCCTCCTGCAGAAAATCGCGGCGCTACGGCAGCGCTTGCCTATGAAGATGGAGTATTCGCCAGTCCGAATCATCTTGGTGACTGCGCGCAACGGACCCTCGGAGCTACGGGTCATCAACACGTTTCGGGACTGGCAAGTCTACGTCGACGAGGCGCATTTTCTCGGCGGACTTGCCAAAGCCCCCTTTATCAACGCGCTCAAGCCCCATATTTTCTTCGATGACCAAGATGCTCACCTATCTGAGTCTTCGAAGTTGAATCCGTGCGTCAAGGTCCTCTATCCGACCGATTCGCCCTTGCATGCATACGCGACTAAGGGCGGAGCCGTCGAAGAGGACCAACCTCTCCCCATCCCGGCCCAGGAGAGCGACGCATGAAACCCACTCGAAGCTATGGCCAAAGTCCCAAGCCCGTAGCGGACGAGGACGTCCGCGGACCGGCAACCCTCGAAAGTCATGGCGCCAATGGTACGCGGACGCCCACGTCCGCACGGCCCCCCGGGGGCCCCAACCTCCTCACGAACAAGCCCGGCCAAATTCCCACGCCCGTAGCGGACGTGGGCGTCCGCGTACCCAAGGTTCGCGCCCCCAATGGTACGCGGACGCCCACGTCCGCACGGCCCCCCGGGGGCCCCAACCCAAAAAGTAGTGGCGCCAATGGTACGCGGACGCCCACGTCCGCACGGCCCCCCGGTGGCCCCGGCCTCCTCACGAAAAAGCCCGGCCAAATTCCCACGTCCGTAGCGGACGTGGGCGTCCGCATACCCAAGGTTCGCGCCCCCAATGGTACGCGGACGCCCACGTCCGCACGGCCCCCCGGGGGCCCCAACCTAAAAAGTACTGGCGCCAATGGTACGCGGACGCCCACGTCCGCAAAGCCCCCCGGGGGCCCCAACCCAAAAAGTAGTGGCGCCAATGGTACGCGGACGCCCACGTCCGCACGGCCCCCCGGGGGCCCCGGCCTCCTCACGAAAAAGCCCGGCCAAATTCCCACGTCCGTAGCGGACGTGGGCGTCCGCGTACCCAAGGTTCGCGCCCCCAATGGTACGCGGACGCCCACGTCCGCACGGCCCCCCGGTGGCCCCGGCCT
>Ga0105050_10009101_pt1 | contig 11220 bp, 7 predicted proteins | sample FRY01_FD_78088 | JGI IMG/M metagenome (GOLD analysis project Ga0105050, IMG submission 78088) | Freshwater microbial communities from Lake Fryxell liftoff mats and glacier meltwater in Antarctica - FRY-01 | ecosystem: Environmental > Aquatic > Freshwater > Ice > Glacier meltwater ... | reverse complement strand
TAGCACGTCAAGTTACTAAAATTGCAGGACGTAAAGTAACACTTGACACCGGTGTAAGCATTGCTTGGGGATTTGCTGCTTATGGTGCAGTCGCAGATGCAGTTGAAATGGAAGAAGCTGGTACAGATGCAGAACAAGCTGGCGCAGACGACTTCGAAGTCGACGCTGACTAAGATTAGATTAGGGGAATTCTGTTCCCCTAACTTTCTACATAGGATATAAGAATGTCAAAATATTTAAACGTACCAAATGGAGATTATAAAGTATCTGTGAGAACAGGTGGCACTATCTATTTGAATACTGGATTTGATACAGGTACTGTTGAAATTTCAGGAAACTTGCTAGTTCTAGGCGAAACAACAACTGTCAACACTGCTGAATTAAATATTGAAGATAACATTATTACATTAAACAGCGGAGAAAACGGCGCTGGCATCACACTTGGCGAAGCTGGAATTAAAATTGAGCGCGGAAGCCTTCCTGATGCATTTTTTAAATATGATGAAGATGTTCAAGGATTTATCGCAATTAACGGTGCTAGTGCATTAATACCATTTGCAACTAATGAAATAGATTCAAGAAGCCAAAATTTAACGTTAAATGCCGGTAGCAGTACAATTAGTGTAAACCCAACTGTAGATTACGAACAAAAAGTATTTACTTATGTAGCAGGCACGCTAACTGGTTATGATGTAGCCAAAGCGGATATAATACCAAATGCACAAGCTGTAGTTGATTATGTTGCATATAACTTTGCAAACGTTTTCCTACGTCAAATTGGTGACGGTGATTCAAGTATTGAAATTGATGACTTTCAAAGTAGCGGCGTAGACAGTGTAATTACTTTTAAACTTGACGGACAGATTGTAAGTCAGCTTTATGCAGACCGTTGGGAATTTGACGACTTAAGATTTACAGGATCTGTTATTGACACAGTGTCAAGTAATCAAGATCTAGTGTTAAAGTCTTCTGGTACAGGAAGTATTAGAATTGACGATACTTTACATTTAAATCGTGTACCGAGTGATGACGATGCTAGTTTTGCACCAGCAGCACCAAATGATGGTACTAAGATTTATATAGCAAATCAGTATACGGGAAAATCAGGAATATACTTTGTTAACGACGAAGGTAACAGAGACGAATTAGTAAGTAACAACAGAGCACTCCTATACGGAATGTTATTTTAAGGATAAGACATGGCAATAGTAAACGAACATTTAAAAAGCAACGACTATACAATTATACTAACAGTTCCACCAGGCAAGTCATACGCAATTACAAATATTTTAGTATGTAATAATGGTTCAGTTGGATCAGCAACGTTTGACATGCATTTTGTTCCGCAAAGTGATCCTATTAGTAATGATGTTACTCGAGTAATTAATAATTTAGAACTACCTGCTGGAGAAACGTTTACGTTTGATAGTGAAAGAATTGTACTTGAAGTGGGCGACAGATTAGTATTCCAGGCAGATCCAGCAGTTGTATTCCCAACAGTAGTTGCAACAACAATGGTAAACGGTAAAACGTATATTATCATTGCAACAGGAACTACGGACTTTACAACCAATGGAGCGGCAGACTCAAACGTTGGAACAGTGTTTACAATGGCAAATAGTCCAGCTACCGGAAGTGGCACAGTAAAATTATCAGGCTACTCTAATCTTGCAGCAACAGTGAGTTATTTGGAAGTATAATATGAGATTAATTAAGGCGCAAACTACTAACCTAAGAAGTATTTACGGCAAGGGAGTTAAGTACGATGTTGACGATCTAGTTACAGTTGATAGTTCTAACAGTATGATTGTTCCAAAAGGATTAGAAAGCGATCGTCCTACAAGTTTTGTAAACGGTATGCTCCGTTACAATACAACTGACAATCAATTTGAAGCATATCAAAATAGTGCATGGCGCGAACTACGATTTAAAGAACCAAATCAAGATCCGGGTATTGTTTGGCAAAACTTAGGTGTTGGCAATATAGCAGCCGACGAAACTGTCTTTGGAGAGTTAAATAGCGGTGATGCAGACTATCTTGCTCCAGGAAGTGCTAATAACATTTTAGTATTAATTGAAAACGTTTTACAAATACCAACAACAAACTATACAATACATCAAACTGCTGAGATCACATCAGGCGGCGCCCAAGAAGGTCCTAATGCACCTTATACCGCCTCGGGAACAGGTTGGTGGATTAAATTTACAAGTCCTGTTCCAACAGGCAAACCGGTCACTGTAATTCACAACTTTGACAAATAAATACAGTGTCAGAGGAAGCAATTAGATGTCAGAACCACAAAATGGCCGTATTGGCGGCAGCGTATTAAAAGATAATCTTGAACGCCAGGGCGTAGATCTTAATTTTAAAAATACTAGTGGGTCAACTGCATTATTGCATCTTGATGTTAATACTTCTAAAATTAGTATTAATACCGAAGCTGCTACAGATGCTCTTACTATAGCATCTGTATTCCGTACAGTAAACTTAGAATCTACTTATAACAATATTGCAAACTTTACTATTGATAATAGTCAAATTGTTGCACTCGGCGGCGACGGCTTTATCAACTTTAATGCTGCTAACAATATTTTTGCAACTGCTATTGCAACTGACAATTTAAAAATAGACTTTAATACTATCAGTACAACTACAGCTGATACTAATATTGAAATACGCCCAAACGGATTAGGCAATGTAAATATTCAAAGCAATTGGAATATTACTGGTAATCTACATGCAACTGGCAACATAGAATTTGGCGGCAATCTTACACTAGGTAACGACAATACAGACAATGTATCATTTGCATCTGATATTAATAGTGATATAATTCCTAATCAAACTAACACAAGTGACTTAGGTAAAGTTAGTAAGCAATGGTTAAACATTTATAGTAATCTACTTAACGGACAGGCAATTGAACTTGATGAACTTGTTGTAGGGGCTGCTGGATCAAGTTTAGCACGTAGGCAAGGTAACATATTCTATGTTAGTACACTTGGTAGTAATACCAATGTAGGAGATCATCAACATGGTGCGTTCCGTACACTAAAACACGCACTTGCACAAAGCGACGGTAGTACAACTGGGCCATTAGTTATTCATGTGTTTCCGGGAGTGTACGAAGAAGAATTTCCGTTAACTGTTCCTTCACATGTAAGTATAACAGGCGAAGATTTAAGAAATACAATAATTAAACCTACAGTTGCTACACAAAGTAATGATGCATTTTTGGTAGAAGACGATGTTACTATTGAAAACATTACTATCAAAGATTTTTATTCTGGTTATGCATTCCGTTTTACAGCAGGCGGGCTAGTAAACACACGTAGTCCATATATTAGAAATGTTAGTGTAATTACAAAAGGTAGTGTAACTAGTGTAGATGATCCAAGAGGCTTTAACCAAGGCGATGCTGGCAAGGGCGCATTAATAGACGGTGCAGTATTAGATAGTGCAAGTTTAGAAGCAAGCATGTTGTTCCACAGTTGTACATTTATTACACCAGGTGTTGATTGTATCACAATGACAAACGGTGTAAGAGTAGAATGGCTGAATAGTTTTACATACTTTGCTAATAGAGGATTATATGCAACACAGGGTGCATCTGGTAAACTTATGCCTAGTTCTTCAATACGTTATGGCGCAGAACTTAGATCAATTGGGTCTGCAAATGTATACGGTAATTACGGTGCAGTAGCAGACGGTGCTAACACACTGATGTATCTAATAGGACACAACTTTGCTTATATTGGAACGGGAAAAGATGTAAGTAATGATAACACACTTACTCAACAAAGTCAAGAAACTCTAGAATTAAACAATGGTAATATTGTTTATACAAGTACAGATGAAAAAGGTACATTTAGAGTCGGCGACAATTTTTATGTAGACTTTGAAACAGGCGAAACTAGTATTGACGCAAGTCAAATAGATTTTAGCGGAGTTGGCTCAATAAACATCAGCAATGGTGTTGATCTAACTTATATTGACGGCGAGCGTGTTGATACTGGAAATATACGATTTACTGGCAATACAGTTACAACTACAGATGGTGATTTAAATCTAAGTCCTGTAACTGAATTGTTTAATACTGATAATAACGCAGGCTTAATAATAAGTCGTGGCACAGATTTACAACGTAACAATCTTGCAGCAGACGTTAGATACAATACTAATTCAAATTTGTTCGAAGGGTATTCAACGAGCAATCTAAGTTTTGGTGGAATATATTCACAGAATAGACAAACTAGTGTAGATGCGCACAATACTAACAATACGTTAATCTTTAGAGTAAACGGAACGCAAGTTGGAACAGTTGACAGTAACAGTACAAACTTACATGGATTGTCGACAGGCGATACGCTGTTTGATAACAATACTATAAACACTACTCTTTCTAATTCAGACCTAGAACTTAGAAGAACAACGGCTGCAAATGTTGTAGATATTTTTAACATTAATATAAAAGAAAATAACTTTTCAAATTCTAGTAATAATTTGTTAATTGTAAAATCAACTAATCGTGGATATGTAAAATTTGATAGTACAACTGGATTAGTTGTACCATTTGGTCTAGATGCACAAAGAACTGTTGCTCCGTTATTAGGCGAAACTCGCTATAACACAGAAGGCGACAAGCAATGGCTAGAAACTTATAACGGCGAAGAATGGCAAAGAAGCGCAGGAGAAGGCCAAGAAGTTACTGAAGAAATCTTAAAAGATCTAGTCGATATATATACCCTTGTACTGGGTTAATTCTCTAAAACGATAAATACTATTAATGCAAAACGCGACCTTGTTTTGCACTATCATACTGTAGTTAACCAGCAAAGAGTCGTAAGACTGAGAATTTGGCTAGAGGGACAGGATCCCCGTATAAGGAGAAGAGATGGCTATTGGTCGCATTAGTGGTCCGCTCTTAAAGGCAAACTTGCTTCGTGAAGGAGTAAATCTTGCATTTGAGAACGATTTACTATATCTAGATGTTAATAACAGCCGCATCGGTATAAACACCGCATCTCCCCAATACGACCTAGACGTAAACGGAACTACTCGTGCTCCTGCACTAGAAGTTAGCACAACTGCTAATATTGCTAGTGTAAACATTACCGGAACAACAATATCAACAAGTTTGCCTACACTAAGCTTAGGTGCTGCTGATAATGTTATATACCAAAAGCGCCTAACAATTGATAGTCTAGATTTAGAAAACAATGTTATTAGTTCAAATGAAACTAACGCAAACATTGAGTTTGCTCCTAACGGCACAGGCACTGTAGAAATATTTGCAGACACTAATGTAACAGGTAATATATTTGCTACTGGCAATATTACAGCAGATGGCAATATTACAATCGGCGATGCTGACACAGATAACGTTACATTTAATGCAGAAGTATCGAGTGACATTGTTCCTGATGTTACTAATACCTACAGCTTAGGCACTCCGACAAAACAATGGCAAGACGTTAGAACACAAAACTTCTTCGCTGGCACAGTTACTACAAGTTCGATAGTAGTCGACGGAGTAGACATTGCATTGCGTCAAGGCAATATATTTTATGTTGCAGAAAACGGCAGTGATGCATATAGCGGCGACCATCCTAACGATCCATATGGTACTTTAAAGTATGCTCTTAGCCAAGCTACAAGCGGCGACACGGTGCACATATACCCAGGCGTGTACCAAGAAGCGTTCCCGCTTACAGTGCCCGTAGGCGTTACTGTAAAAGGTCACAGCATACGTAGTGTTAATATTACACCAACTGTAGCAACGCAAAGTAATGACGCATTTTTATTAAATGGCGGATCGACAATTGAAGATTTAACTATTTCAGGATTCTATACAGGTTATGCATTTAAGTTTGCGCCTGGATTTACAGTATCAGGAAATAATCGCTCACCTTACATTAGAAACATTAGTGTTATTACTCAAGGCAGCGTTACAAGCAGTGCTGACCCTAGAGGATTTGACGAAGGTGATGCTGGTAAAGGAGCGTACATAGACGGGTCTGTAGCCAGCGCTACAAGCTTAGAAGCTACTATGCTGTTCCATAGTGCTACGTTTATTACACCTGGCGTAGACGCTATTACAGTGACTAACGGCGCTAGAGTAGAATGGCTTAACAGTTTTACATACTTTGCTAATCGCGGCATATACGGAGTAAATGGCGCAACTGGTCTAAGAGGAACTGGGCAAACGGCAATCCGTGTTAGTGATCTAACAGGTACTATTCTAGATGGTAATACTTTTAGCTATTATGACACCGATGGTACTACAGTATTAGCAACAGGCACTATTAATGGTGTCGATGCCGATGGCAAGTTTTACGTAGACGGCAATCTAACAGGATTAGAAACTGCTGGCACACGCGGTGGCAAAACTGTTACTTCATACAATAATGCAAGTTTAGAAACTAGCGTTAAGAAATTTGGCACATCTAGTCTAAGTTTAGATGGAGTTGACGATTATGTAGGCGTAGCAAGCAATAACGATTTTGGATTTAGCACAGAAAATTATACTGTAGAAGGTTGGTTCTACTTTGATAGTGTAGCTGCACAGTCAGTATTATTTGACTTTAGAGGAGGAGTAGGCACAGACGTTGCGCCTGTGGTTTTAGTGGCAGCAGGCGGCCAACTACAGTTTTACTCATACAATCTTTCAAGAATTGTAGGAGCTACACTTGCAACCGGACAATGGTATCATATTGCAGTTAGTCGTACAGGAACAACTACACGCTTATATTTAAACGGTGCAAGTCAAGGCACAGCTTGGGTAGACGCAACAGACTATGGGATTGCAAAGTCTCTAACAATAGGTGCAAGATTTGACGGTACTGCAACTGTAACTGGATATGCAGACGAAATTAGAGTTACTAAAGGTCTAGCTAGATACACAAGTAATTTTGTTGCACCACTATCAGAATTTGTTAGTGACGGCGATACTGTTCTATTGTTGCACATGAATGGCGAAGATAGTTCAAATGTAATTGTTGACGACACACTCAATTCGCAAGACATAAGATTTAGTAACGGTGCAACTGCAAACTATGTAACACTAGCAGACTCAACAGACTTTGGTGCTGAAGTGCGCTCAATTGCAAGTGCATGTGTATACGGTAACTATGGTGTTGTTGGTGACGGCAACGGCGTACTAATGTACTTAATCAGTCAAAACTTAGCTTACATTGGTGTAGGCAAAGACATCGACAACGACAATACAAATGTTATACAAGCAAACGAAGTTGTTGAATTAAACCGGGCTAAGATTAGATACAGCTCAGTTGATCACAATGGTGACTTTAGAGTTGGTGATTTATTTTACATCAATCAAGCAGACGGTAGCGTAGACTTTGGTAGCTCAACGTTTAATATTAACACAACTAGTGGTATAACTATCACTACTGGCGGCAGCGTTACTACTATCACTGGCGACACAATTGATACTGGCAACTTGCGCATCAGTGGCAATACAATATCAAGCACCAGTGGCGACATTAACCTAGACGCAGATAGCGGCACAGTTAGAATTAATTCAACTAGTGCACTACAATTGCCCAAGGGTAATACAGCAAGCCGTCCAACACCTGCGACAGGAATGATTCGTTACAATACAGATAATGAATTGTTTGAAGGATATGACGGCAACTGGATTGCACTAAACGGCGTATACGATTTAGACCTAGACACACGGATTACAGCAGAACTTACTCCTGGCGCAAATGATAGTACAATTAGATTTTATATTAGTGATAATGTTGTTACTACAATTGATTCAGACAAATTAACAACACCAAGAATTGAAGTAGACGATATTAGCATTGACGGAAACGTTATTACAACTGAGACGGTTGATACTGATCTAGTTTTAAGTGCAAATGGTACAGGTTCTGTAGTCATTGATAATTTAGCATTTAAAGATTCTACAATTACAAATAGACAAGTAGACGGTGTATTAAATTTTCAGCAAGAAGGCAGCGGCTACTTTAAGATTGAGGGTACAAATGGATTTGTTGTACCAGTGGGATCAAACGTACAACGTCCTGCCGCAGCATATCGCGAAACTGGAATGACACGTTATAATACAGAACAAAGATATTTAGAAATATGGGACGGGTTTAGTTGGGTGTCTGTAGCAGGTGCAACGGGCTCAATTAGCTTTGCTGCTGCTGAAGACTTAGCAATTGAATACGTACTAACATTGGGATAATAAAAAATGGCAACGCAATTTAAAAATAAGGTAGTAAAAGAAGTAGGCCCAGTACCTATACTTGCATTGGAAACTGATGCAGCTACACGTTCGACAATAATTGGTCTTAATATGGCTAATTTAACAGACTTTGTAGTATATGCAAGTATACTAATACATGATGATACTAGTGTTGAAGGATATTTTATGAAAGATGTTATGGTGCCGCCAAATAGTAGTTTGCATGCACTAGCAGCAGGCGAAAAATTAATACTTGTTCCAACAAATCAATTGTATCTAGTTGCTGATCAAGATGAAGCATTAGACGTAGTTATAAGTTACGTAGATATTGTATAAGGAATAAAATTATGTCAGCAAATTACACAGGGTTTACCCCAGATCATATATACAATGCAGTTCAAGATAGATTTTTTTACGGATTGCGTAGAACAGACAATGGCGAATTATTTCTTGCAAAAGCAGACCAACTAAAGACAACTGATTCGATTACTATAAATAATCCTGGAGACCCAGTACAAAATTATCCTAATTTTGAGCAAGGGCAAGATTTTTATGAAGGTCGTGATGTAAATCATGACTTAGTATATGAAAACTTAAACTACGAACAGTTTCGTTGGGATGACAGAAATATTCAGTATTATGTTAACGCAGAAGGCGAACTGGTAGCAAGAATAAATCAAAATTATATATATGATGAAAACTCATCATCTAACGGATTGTAAGAGGGAATAAAATGGCAGATTTTAATTTAGATAGAATTAGATTTAGATGGAAAAGCGATTGGGTATTATCGACAGCATATGTAAAAGATGACATTGTCTATTACAGGGGCAAGGCATATGTATGCTTAATTGGACACACGTCAGACTCTGTTAATTTAACTACTGATCTTAATGATGTTAACTCAAAATGGGAATTAATGTTTGATGGTAAAGTTTGGAAAAACTTATGGACAAGTGAAACATATTATACACCGGGTGATATAGTAAAATTTAAAGGGTATGTATACGAATGTGTAACAGCTCATACTTCGACTAACGTAGTTAATTTAGGATTACCTGCAAATTTACCAAACTGGAAAATTATTGCAACTACATACAATTGGCTAAACGAATGGACAATTAATACGTACTATGACCTTGGCGATGTAATTAGATATAACGGTATTGCATATATTTGTTCATTTAAACACCAATCAGCAGCAACAACTGTGATCGGTTTAGAAGATGACCAGTCAAGCTGGAGTGCATTAAACACTTCTGATAGTTGGCAAGCTGATTGGACTGTTAATACTCGCTACAAAGCTAAAGATATTGTAAAATATGGTGCTATTAGTTACAGATGCTTAACAGGACATACTAGTGCAGCTACATTAGCATTAGGTATTGAAGACGATCAATCTAAGTGGGAGATATTTTTAGAAGGTATTGAATACAATGGTGATTGGTCTACCGCTACTAGATATAAAAAGTATGATGTTGTTAAAAGTGGCGGATCATTGTGGAGAGCTGTCCAGGGACATACATCAACTGCAACATTAAGAGAAGATGTAGATAACTGGGAAATATATATACCTGGTTTAGAATATGAAGCTATATGGGAAAACTCTACTGAATATAATAAAGGTGACATTGTTGTATATGGCGGGTATGCATATACTGCGTTAACTAATAATTTGAATAGTGTGCCTAGTGTAAATGGTATAATACAAGACACTGGCGCTTGGGAACTGTTAGTCGCAGGATACCGGCACCTTGGCGACTGGAGTAGCGTAACTTCATATAAAACTGGTGATGTTATTAGAGATCAAGGATATCTTTATATTGCAATTGGCGATAGTACTAATGTAAAACCGAATACAGATACTGCTAAGTGGCAAGTCTTAATAACGGGCCGCAAATGGAAAAAAGAATGGGTAGATAACACCGAATATCACTTGGGAGATGTAGTTACTTATGCAGGTGTAGCATATATTTGCATTGATGATCACCTAGGAACCGAAAGTGACAATCGTCCAGATTTAGATATTGAAAATATAACTGATAATTACTGGACTACATTATTACAAGGCACTGCTAGTAATGTACTAACTACTCGTGGCGATCTTAGATCGCATGACGGGTCATCGCACACACGTAGCACAATCGGCAACGCAGGCGCTACCTTAACTGCAACTACATCTCTTATCAGTTGGCAAGACTTTCAGGTTGTACAGAATACGTTTTACGTAAGTATAGACGGAATTGACGAATCATATGCTGGAAAATCATTAAACACACCGTTTAGAACTGTAAAATATGCATGCGATTATGTTTTAGATAATGTTGACACTGACAATACTAATAGTACTATTTTTATTAAAACTGGAGTATATGATGAAATATTGCCTATTAAAGTACCAAGAAACTGTGCATTAGTTGGAGACGAACTAAGAAGTACAGTAATTACACCAGCAGCTGGATACGAAGATGGCCATATGTTTTTTGTCAACAACGGCAGCGGCATAAGAAACATGACATTGCAAGGGTTAACAGGAGACTTACCGGGATCGATAAATCAATATGGTTCAAAGAGACCGTCGGGCGGAGCGTTTGTAAGTCTCGATCCAGGAACAGGTGTTAGCGATACAAGTGTACATATTATTAATAAGTCACCGTATGTTCAAAATGTTACTGCGTTTGGCACAGCTTGCATCGGTATGAAGATCGACGGGTTGCTACACAATAGTGGCAATAGATCTATTGTTGCAAACGACTTTACACAAGTTATATCAGATGGCATCGGTTACTGGGCACTTAATAGCGGCAGATCAGAGCTTGTTAGTGTGTTTACATATTTCTGTTATATTGGGTATCTTGCAGAGAACGGCGGAATTATGCGTGCAACTAACGGTAACAACAGTTATGGTACATATGGTTCTAGAGCTGAAGGATTTAGTTTACAGGAAATTCCAATTACTGCTGAAATAGATAATCAAACTCTAGAAGCACAAGTAAGTATTGTT
>Ga0105050_10009099_pt1 | contig 11222 bp, 9 predicted proteins | sample FRY01_FD_78088 | JGI IMG/M metagenome (GOLD analysis project Ga0105050, IMG submission 78088) | Freshwater microbial communities from Lake Fryxell liftoff mats and glacier meltwater in Antarctica - FRY-01 | ecosystem: Environmental > Aquatic > Freshwater > Ice > Glacier meltwater ... | reverse complement strand
TTCACCGCTGTGTGCGCCATCGCGCGCATCCATGCTCACCGGCCGCCTGGTGCCTCAGATCGGCGCCTGGGACAACGGCTCGGAGATGTCGTCCGAGCTGCCCACCATCGCCCACTACCTGCGAGCGCAAGGCTACACGACAGCACTGTCGGGCAAGATGCACTTTATCGGCGCCGACCAACTGCACGGCTACGAGAAACGCCTGACGACCGACATCTATCCGGCAGACTTCAGCTGGACATCCAACTGGAGCCGCCCAGCCACAGCGCCCAACATCGCGGGCCTGAGCATGCGCCCAGTGCTTGAGGCCGGGCCTTGCGTTCGCAATATGCAGATCGAGTACGACGAAGAGGTACAGTTCGCCGCCCGCCAGTACCTATACGACCATGCGCGCCAAGGCGCGGCAGCCAAGCCATTCTTCCTCACCGTCTCTTTCACTCAGCCCCATCCGCCTTTCGTGGCGCAGCAGGAGCATTGGGACAGATACTCGGACGAAGCGATCGATCTGCCGCAGGTGCCTGAGCTACCGCCCGAGCGGCTGGATCCACAGGCACTCGCCCTGTACTACAACCACCGCCGCAATCTGATGCCGGTGACACGCAAGGACCTTATCGCGGCCCGGCGCGCCTACTACGGCATGGTTAGCTGGGTGGATGACCGGGTAGGTGAACTCATCGCCACACTGCGCGCCACCGGCATGGAGGGCGACACCCTGGTGGTGTTCACCTCCGATCACGGTGAGATGCTGGGCGAGCGCGGCATGTGGCTGAAGATGTGCATGTACGAGTGGTCGGTACGCGTGCCCCTGATCGTCGCCTGGCCAGGCACACTGCAGTCGCGCCGTGTAGGCGCAAATGTGTCGCTGGTGGACCTGCTTCCCACGCTGATGGACATCGGAAGGCCCCAGGGCGGCGAACCGCGCCAATCGGTCGACGCGCTGGACGGGCATTCGCTGCGCATCCTGTTGCAGGAGGGCGTCGATCCAACCTGGAGTGACGTTGCCATCTCCGACTTCGGCGCCGGCCCCATGCCCAGCCCGCTACGCATGGTCAAGCGCGGCAATTGGAAGTTCGTGCACATTGCCGGCCACGAGCCGATGTTGTTCGACTTGGCCAGCGACCCTCTGGAGCTAAACGACTGCGCAGCCGACCCCGCCTGTGCAGAGGTACGTGCCGAGCTGTCGGCGCTGGCGTTTGCCAACTATGACCCCGAGGCTATCGACACCGCGGTTCGGCTCAGTCAGCAAAGACGCATCCTGATCCGCAGTGTGAACGACACGACGCCGATCCGCGCCGACTGGAACTGGCATGTGCGGGAAGACGACGACCGGCGCTATGTGCGGGGCTATGGCATGCGCGATGGCGAGCACTCCACCAAAGCGCGAGCCCGCTTTCCATATGTAGAAGCGGCCGATGACCATTCTGGAGACACCACCAAATGAGCGGTATTCCTTTCGAAAGCATGGTCGCCTTCGGAGCGCCGGGTCGCTACCTGCAGGGCCCGGGTCTGCTAGCCCACCTGCACCATGCCATCTCTGAACTTGGACACCGCCCCTTGGTGCTGGTGGATGCGGCGCTAGGTGAGCCCCTGGTAGCCACACTGCGCGAGGGCCTGGGGCCACTGGTGGGAGCTACGCGTTTTGAGGCCTTCTCCGGGGAATGCACCACCGCAGCGATCGACGCTGTGGCCGCGGCTGGCCAAGCGCATCGCTGCGATATCGTGATCGGCGTGGGCGGCGGCAAGACCATCGATACCGCCAAGGGCGCGCGCATGAAGCTCAATGCCGCTCTGGCCATCCTGCCGACCATCGCGTCCAACGATTCGCCCACCAGTCGACTGGTAGTGATCTATGACGATTTGCACGTGTTGACAGAGACCCGACTCATGCGTACCAGCCCCGATCTGGTTCTGGTGGACACCGCGCTCATCGCGCGCGCACCGCGTCGCTTCCTGCTGGCGGGAATCGGCGACGCGATCAGCAAGCGCTTTGAGGCTGACCAGGCTGTGGCAACACACGGACGCAACTTTTTCGGCGGCCGTGGTGGGCAGGTCGCACTGGCGATCGCCAACCACTGTTACCAAACTATCCGCCAGGACGCCGAAGCCGCCCTGGCGGCAGCCGATCTCAAGTCGCCCGATGCCGCGTTCGAACGGCTGGTGGAGGCCTGCGTGTTGGGCAGCGGATTGAGCTTCGAGAGCGGTGGGCTTTCCATCGCTCATTCGATGCTGCGTGGCTTTTCGCTGGTGCCCTCGCTGGCCCGATCACTGCACGGCGAGCAGGTGGCGGTGGGACTGTTGATCCAGCTCGCCGCCGGAGGGGATGCGGGCGTGGACATAAACGATCTGGTCGCCTTCTACCGCCGTATCGGCCTTCCCACCACATTGCAGGATCTGGGTCTGGATGAACCCCTGGAGCACGTTGCCGATCGCATCGTCGAGCGCACCGTGGGGACCTCGCCCTACATTGCCCACTTTAGCCCCACGGTAACTCGAGAAAGTCTGAAGTCGGCGCTAATGAAGGTGCACGCGCAAGGCTGATTTGAACGAACGGCACTCGAGCCCTATGCGGGTGCGGTTCATTCTCTTGATGATGCAGTCGCGCTCGGGTTTGAGCGTGACGGCGCCAATAGGGGCCTGATTGCTCGCACTTTCTGACCAGCGTGCCCGCTTCAAGCCCCGAGCTTGCAGGTACAGCTCAGGGCGACATGGGTCGGGCGCAGCGCCGGCCTAAAACCTGCCTGCGGGACGTTCTTCATCACTTCAAGGTCATCTGCAGGTGGATGAAATCGCCACGGTAGGTCACCTCGCCAAGGTAGATCACGCGGCCGGCGGCATCGGTGAAGATGCGGCGCACCTCGGCAACGGGCGAGTTCACCGGCACCCGCAACAGGCCCGCCACTTCCATGTCGGCGGTACCTATGGTCAGTTCCTGGTGGGCGTGCGCCACGGCGGCGTCACCCATCGCGGTGAGTAGCGGAATCACGGTTTCGCTGCGGAAGCCCTTGGGATTCTTGCTAAAGACACGCTCGTCGAGATAGATGTTGATCACGCTGTAAGGCTGCGCGTTCTTGGAGTGCACGCGGCGCATGTACACGTAGCGCTCGGCGGGTGTGCCGTCCGCGGGGCGCAAGGGCGCAGTGGCGAGGCTCTCTTCGCTGCTGACCATCTCGGGCTTGTCATCGCGGTAGGTCCGCGCGAGCTCGTCCAGGGTGGTGTGGACCTTGAGCCACTTTTGCTGCGCTGGCTGCCCAGTGACAAAAGTGCCACGCCCCTGCTGCGGCGACACCAGGCCCTCGCGCGTCAACAATTCCATTGCCTGACGCACGGTGACGCGCGCGACGCCGAACTCCTCGACAAGCAACTCAAGAGACGGCAGCTTTTCACCCAAGGGCCACTGGCCGCGCGTGATGCGCTGGCGCAGCAGGTCGGCAATCTGCAGGTAACGCGGAGACGCATCGCTAAAAATAAGGGTTATCACCTAGACAATCAAAGGTATGGTCTATAGTACGATAGGTGGATAGAACAATCAAGCCCAGTATAACGAGATGTCCGCACCCGACTCAAGCTCCGCAGCACCGCAAACGCCAACGCACAAGACGCGGCACAGCTTCGGCCTGCTGTTGTCCGGTCGGTGGGTTGACGGGTTGGGCGACACCTTCGAGACCCATAATCCAGCGCACCCTGACCAGACTGTCGGTCGATACACCGCGGCCACAAGCGTTCAAGTGGATGAGGCCGTGCACAGCGCGCACCGTGCGCAACGCGCGTGGGCGCGGCGCCCTCCGCTCGTGCGGGCCAGCGTCGTCGCACGCTGGCTCGAATTGTCGACCTCAAGGCGCGACGAAATCGCCCAAGCCGTGGTGCTGGAACAAGGCAAGCCGCTGGTCGAGGCGCTGGGCGAATTCGACAAGGGCGCGGCCGAGGCACGCATGATGATCGGCCTGGCGTCGCAAGGCCATGGAGCGGTCATGCCTACGGCGCGCGACGGCTTTCGCAATCTGGTCATGCGCCGTCCACGCGGCGTGATCGCCGCCGTATGCCCGTGGAACTTCCCGGTCATGACGCCCTTGCGCAAGCTGGCACCGGCGCTGCTGTATGGCAATGCAGTACTGCTCAAGCCATCGGAATTCACGCCCGCCGCGGCCTGCCTGATCGCCGACAGCGCGCAGTCGTTTTTTCCCGCTGGCTTGGTGCAAGTTGTCAACGGCACGGGGGCAACGGGTGCCGCACTGGTCGGGCACGAGAGCGTTGACGGGGTGACTTTTACGGGCTCGATCGCCACCGGACGACGCATCTACGCTGCCGCAGCAGCATCACTGGCGGAGATCTCGCTCGAACTTGGCGGCAAGAACGCGGTGATGATTCATGACGCTTCCAACCTCGAAGCCGCGCTCGACGCCGTGGCCGGCGCGGCCTTTGCCGTGTGCGGCCAGCGTTGCACGGCAATCAGCCGAATCGTCGTCAGACGCGAATGGCATGACCGGGTGGCCAATGGTCTGGTTGCACGCGCCCGTGCGCTGCGCTTGGGCGACGGGATGCAGGCCGGCGTGACCACCGGCCCGCTGATCCACGCCGAACACCGCGACAAGGTGAATGCCATGGTGACGCGGGCGCTGCAGGCCGGCGCGCATGGGCTGTGCGGCGGCCAACGGGCGCGGCCCGACTCGGCGCCGCACGGCTGGTTCTACGAGCCCACGGTGCTGGCCGGCGTAACCCCCACGATGGAAATTGCCCGCGAAGAGGTGTTTGGCCCGGTGATCACGATGCAGCCGTATGCCGATTTCGACGAGGCACTCGCCATCGTCAACAGTGTCGAACATGGTCTGACGGCCGCGCTGTTCAGCGACAGCCACACGCTGGTGCAGCGCTTCCTGAACGAATGCGAGACCGGCATGCTGCACGTCAATCACGGCACCGTCCCCGACAACCACATGCCCTTCGGTGGCATCAAGCATTCGGGTGTCGGCGCGTACTCGTCGGTCGGGCCATCGGCGATCCAGTTCTACACAACCGAGCATTCGGCGTACCTGGCGTGACGAGATCTTGGGACTACATCATCGTGGGTGCCGGCTCTGCGGGTTGTGTGCTGGCCAACCGACTGAGTGCCGACCAGGCTTGCCGCGTGCTGCTGCTCGAGGCGGGCGGCGAGGCGCGCAACCTGTGGTTGCACCTGCCAGTGGGCTACTTCAAGACCATCTACGACCCGCGCCACACCTGGCAGTTCCAGACCGAACCGCAGCCCGAAAGCGGCAACCGCAAGATCGTCTGGCCGCGCGGGCGGGTGCTCGGCGGGTCGAGCCAGATCAATGGCCTGGTATACATCCGAGGCCTGAAGGCGGACTTCGACGACTGGGCGCAGCGCGGTGCCCACGGCTGGGGTTACCGCGAGGTGCTGCCCTTTTTCAAGCGGTCGGAGTGTTACGAGGGCGGCGCCAATGAATACCACGGCGCCAACGGCGAACTGGGGGTGCGCGAGCTGCGCACCGACCACCCCTATTGCCGCGCCTGGCTCGAGGCCGGTACACAGGCCGGCTTCGACTCCACGGACGACTTCAACGGCGCCAAGGACAGCGGCCTGGGCACCTACCAGCTCACGCTTGCCGGCCACTGGCGCAGCAGTGCGTCCACGGCCTTCCTGCGTCCCGCACGCCAGCGGCCGAACCTGACCGTGATGACCGGCGTATTGGTCACGCGGGTGCTCATCGAGCGCGGCATTGCCACGGGTGTGCAGTGGCTGGCCAATGGCCAAGCCGTGCAGGGCCGGGCCGAACGCGAAGTGCTGCTCGCCGCCGGTGCGCTGCAGTCGCCGCAATTGCTGCAGCTGTCCGGCGTGGGACCTGCGGCGCAGTTGCGACAGCTTGGCATCGAGGTGAAGGCCGATGCTCCCGAGGTCGGGCACAACTTGCAGGATCACTACCAAGCGCGTGTCATCGTCAAACTCAAGGAGCGCAAGTCTCTGAACAATGACGTGCGTAACCCGTTGAAGCTGGCGCAAATGGGCCTGCAATGGGCTTTCGGCCAGCGCGGCCCTTTGACGGTGGGTGCGGGCCAGGTCGGCGGCTTGGTGGCGACCGATCTGGCCACGGACGGCAAGCCAGACGTGCAGTTATTGGTGATGCCGCTTTCGGTGGACAAACCGGGCGACCCGCTGCACCGTTTTCCGGGTTTCTCCGCTGCCGTCATGCAGGCGCGCCCCCAGTCCGTGGGCACGGTGGAGTTGCGATCGTCGGACCCGCTCGCGCCGCCGCGCATCGTCACCAACTATCTCGCGGAACCATCGGACCTGAGGACACTTGTCGAAGGCCTGAAATCGCTGCGGCGCATTTTCCAGCAACCGGCCTTTCGTTCGCTGATGAGCGACGACGAGTACATGCCTGGCAAGGCCGTGCGCAGCAACGACGAGTTGGCCCGCTTCGCACGTGAAAAGGGCGGCACCGTTTTTCATCCCAACGGAACCTGCCGCATGGGCAGTGACGCGCGGTCTGTCGTTGACCCACAGTTGCGCGTGCGCGGAGTGGAACGGCTGCGTGTTATCGACGCGTCGGTAATGCCGCGCATGGTGTCGACCAACATCAACGCAGCCACCATCATGATCGGAGAGAAGGGGGCAAGCCTGGTCGCTACAGAGGTAGCCCAACAAATTCGAAAAGACGGATTACTGGAACGTCTGTAACTTTTCGGGGCGAGGCTGCCCTGGCAAAACGAAGCAGAAGGAGGCGATATGACCACGGTGCAAATGCAGCGCGGCGATGAAGTCAAAGGTGGCGCCCGCCGTGGCGGCACTCGCCGGCTGTGCCATGATCCCGCCATGGCAGCAAAATCCACCGCACAGGTGACCTTCCGGCAAATCGCCGAACAAACAGGCGTGCATGTATCAACGGTGTCGCGCGCGCTCGATTCCGAGCGGCGTCACCTGATCAGCAGTGACATCGTTGCCCGTGTCGAGGCAGCAGCCAAGGCTCTTGGCTGGTTGCCGAACCGGGCCGCGGCTTCGCTGCGCAAGGGCCGCTCCATGGCGATCGGTGCGCTGATCCCGGACATGCTCAACCAGGTGGCGGCGCAAATCATGCAGGGCCTGGAAGCTGCCGTGGTGAATCGGGGATTCTTCCCGTTGATCATGAGCATGCAGGCCGCCGTATCGAGCCGGGCAGTGGTGGAGATGCTGCTGTCCCAACGGGTAGATGGCGTGGTGGTCATGGTGGACTCACTGGAAGACATGATCGGAAGCATGCTGCTCAAGAAGGGGGTACCGGCCGTCCTCACGGCGCGTAGCGACAAGGCAGGACGAATGAGCGCGGTACTGGGCGACCGCGTCCTGGCGGCAGAAATCGCCATCACCCATCTGGTGCAATTGGGCCATCGGGCGATAGCAGTGCTGGCGGGTCCGCAATCGCAGGAAAACGGTGTCGAACGCCTGCAATACGCCCTTGCGGCATTGCGCCGCCATGGACTGGAGCCGGTCTGTGTCGGCATCTGCAATGACTTCTCGCGTGACGAAGGCATCCGCGCCAGTGCCGAGATGCTGGCCGGTTATCGGGACAAGACCCAACGCCCGCTTTTCACCGCCATATGCGCTGCCAGCGATATTCTCGCGGTCGGTGCCTATGAGGCTATCCGGCGGGCTGGCCTGACAATACCGACGGATATCTCTGTCGTGGGCCAAAACGACATGATGGTGGCCGAGCTGGTCAGCCCCGGTCTCACCACAGTGCGCATGCACCACTACGACATGGGCCTGCAGGCGGGCCACCTGCTGATCGACGAGATCGAAGCCGGCACCACAGAGGGCGCGGTCAAACGGCCGGCACGCGTGATCACGCTGCGCCCCGAACTGGTCGTGCGCGAATCCACCTTAGCACTGGCGGTGCCCCTGCCACCGCCGCGCGGATAGTCTGCCGGCCTCTCCTGCGCGCCCTTACCTGGGCGCGGCCATTGGCGCGAACGCCTGCGTCAGGTAGGTCATGTCGATATACTGCGAATACCCGGACAACTGTCGGGCCGGCTGGCCATAATGGCTGCGCAAACGCAATACAGTTTTGATGCCCGCCTCGTCAAAGTGCAGGTCCCGGATCAAGCCACTGTCCGGATCCATCAAAGTGTCGTACGCCTGCCCCGCCAGATCCACGTCCAGGCCATCCATGTGGCGTGACAACACGGCCACAGAGGCGTCGCGATGGACCGGGTCCCCAAGCCATTGCATGGCGTCAGCATAGGCGCGCAAGAAACGCAGCACGGTGCCGGTGTTGTCGCGCGCCCATTTCCGCCTGGCCGCACCGACCGTACCCATGTAGGCGCCCAGCATATCGCCGGCACGGGCCAGCACCTGACAACCAGCCCTCGCAGCTATCAGCTCATACGGGGTCCGGAGCAAGGTGGCCGCGTGTTTGCCGGCCATCAGATCACCGAAGCGGTTGGCAGTGCCACCGGCCCTGACGTAGTGCACGTCGCCGTCGGCAATCTTGCACATGCGCAACATGTCACGCAGCGCGAAGGCAAACCCTGTGGTCAGGGCATCCACTGACACGGTCTGCCCGCGCAACTCGTCGATGCTGCCGATAGGCGCAGCAGCCATCAGCGTGAGAAAGCCGCGGTCCCCGCCCATGAATGCGAACAGATCAGGAGCTGCGGACAACTGCGCCTCGCCCTGCCCCTCCTGGTAGGCAACGATGTTGTCGAAACCTGCAAGGGCGATGTCGGCCGTACCCTCCATGAGGCTGGTCACCAGAAAGCCGGAGCCCGGTGTAAAGCGCAAGTCGACGTCCAAGCCATGCCGATCGAAGAAGCCGAGATCCTGCCCGACCCAGATCGGGAGGTTGAATCCGCCGTCGAAGGCCAATATGCGCAAGGGGGTGCCATGCATGCGGGGCTCCTCAGGCTGCAACGGCGGGCCAACGCGGAACCGCCAGCGGCTCGAAGCCCGCCGCCTTGACGATCGCCCGGGCACATGCGCCTGCATCCGCCATGACCTGGTCGGCCTGCGGGACCATTGGGAAGTTGCCATCCTCGTAGGCCACAAGTCCATTGACCATGACCATGCGGGCATCCGCGCCGCGCGTGGCGCGTACCAGTGCTGCCACCGGATCGTGCACCATGGACAGGTGCGGCCGGTCACGGGCGAACAGCACCAGATCCGCCTGCTTGCCCGGCTCCAACGAACCGATACTGCGCTCCATGCCAAGCGCCCTTGCCGCGTTGATGGTGGCCATTTCCAGTGCCTGCCGGGGCGACACGGCTGACGGGTCGCCATACCGAACACTTTGCAGGTAGCAGCATGCCTTCATCTGCTCGACCATGTCGACGCTGTAGTCGACGGCGGGGCCGTCGGTGCCCAGTGCGCAGTTGACACCCGCCGCCAGCATCGTGCGCCAGGGGCCGAGCCCGCCACCGCGAATGGCTTCGGAAGTCGGCGTGTAGACCACCGACGCGCCACGCCGTGCGACGATGGCGATGTCCTCGTCGCTGAAATGGATGCCGTGCTTGAGCAGCCAGCGGTCATCCAGGACGCCCAGTCCTTCCAGATACCCTACATCGCTGCGGCCGGTCTGGCGCCGGTACTTGGTGAAGCCCATATGCATGGACAGCGTGCCGCCGGACATATGCACCGCAATGCGGACATCCCGGTCACGGGCCAGGGCGTGCCCGGCGCGCACCAACTCGTCGGAGCTCCGGCCGGCTTCGGTATGGTGTGCATTGCATTCGACGACGAGAGCGGCGCGTGTCATCCCTGCATGTGCGCCTTCCAGGGAATCGACCAGCGCGCCAATGTGCCGGGTGGCGTCGGCGGCACTCCAGGGATGGTCCGGCATCTTCGGCGTGCGGCACTGGAACGACACGGCCAGCATCGGTTGCTTTTCTGGTGCCCTACGTTTGGAAATTGCCGCAACTCGACATCACGCTCATTTTGTTGGGCGGCTTGGCGCTGGCGGGTTATGACTATTTTTCATCGGGCAAAGACGACAAGGCCGAATGAGTTTGGTGTGTTTTCCTCAGTCCGAACGGGAAATTGAGACTTTAATAGGTCAAACCAATCTTCAAAGCGTCACAAGCCAAGGTCTTTGCAAACCCCATAGAGGATTCGTCATGAATCGTAATATGGAACGGTTTGCACGCCGGGCGGGCTCATTCGGCTGAACACGCCGCACAGTCTGCCGTCCTTGTCGGAGGTGTCGGTACCTTGAAGGACCACCAGCAGCTTGAAACGTTTGTCGGCGTAAAACAGATTCTGCAGGGCATCGAGTTCGCTGGCCAGCGTCTCGACCGCCGTCTGGTCATCAGACTTGTCGCCACCGGAAAACAGCTTGGCGTACATGGCAAGTCCTTGTGGCCGTTGGAAGAAGGTGATGTCATGACCCTGCGCTTCACCGGGCGCAACTGGCTGTCCCGACCCATGGTGGGGACAAACAGGAGGGAATAAACTGCGTTGCTGTCGAACATTGGCATAGCAGCGGGGCCGGGGGGTAACTCCATCCTCCCTTCTTTCGAACCACAGGGGACGTCATGAAAGGCGAGAACTCCACCAGCCAGCCGTCTGCCGGCTTGCGGCCTGCAGACGGTTATGCCGGCGATCTCTCGCCGCAGCTCGCTTACGAGTGGATGCAGGCGGGACTCGCCGTGCTGATCGATGTGCGGACCGATGCCGAACGCGAATGGGTAGGTTATGTTCCCGGTGCGCTGCTACTGGCCTGGAAGCAATGGCCGGGCATGGCCATGAACCCGCTGTTCGACGAAGTTATCGCGACTGCAGTGCCGAAAGGCATGAAAGCCATGATGTTGTGCCGCAGCGGTGTTCGCTCCATCGCAGCGGCCAGACGTGCGACCGAATTGGGGCTGGATGCCTACAACATTCTTGAAGGTTTCGAAGGCGACCCGGACGCCGAAGCGCATCGTGGCGCCACAGGCGGCTGGCGCTACCGGGGACTGCCTTGGCGGCAGAAATAAGGCCCCCACGGTCGCTCACTGCGTGTAGCTCCCTGCCCCCCGAGGGGGCCGCTGCGCCTGCGGGCCGGCGGAGCCGGACCCGCGGCTCCTGCTTGAAAAGAGAAGAGCGGTGCCGATGCGCTATGCGGCTTCATCAAGAGCGTCGTGGCACCGGGCGCCAAGATCATTACAGATGATTGGAGCGGCTACGCTGGTCTCACCAAGCGCGGCTATGACCACGTCTCCATCGCTGAGCGGGGCGATCCGCAGGTTGCCGAAGAGTTCATGCCCATCGTTCATCTTGT
>Ga0105050_10009098_pt1 | contig 11222 bp, 10 predicted proteins | sample FRY01_FD_78088 | JGI IMG/M metagenome (GOLD analysis project Ga0105050, IMG submission 78088) | Freshwater microbial communities from Lake Fryxell liftoff mats and glacier meltwater in Antarctica - FRY-01 | ecosystem: Environmental > Aquatic > Freshwater > Ice > Glacier meltwater ... | reverse complement strand
TCGTCTCGCGCGCGGGCGATCAGGGTTTCGGCGCCGACCAGGGTGCCGATATCGGGGGCGTGGCGGCGGAATGCGCGAAAACTTTCGAAGTCGCCGGTGCTGTCCTTCACCCCGGCGATGATCCGCCCGAAGCGCGCGCGCAGCCGGCCGAGGGCGGCGGCCGGGACCGGGACGCCCGAGACCTGCGGGATGTGGTAGGCGCAGACGCGCAGGCGGTCGGAGCCGACGCCGTCGATGATCTGGGCGAAGGCATCCTCCAGGCCCTGTTCGGAGACGTCACGGTAGTAGTAGGGCGGCAGGATCATCGCGTGCACGAGGCCAAGGCCCATCATGTCGCGGGTGAGGGAGACGGTGTCGGGGATGGCGGGGGCGCCGGTGCCGAGGGCGATGCGGTCGGCGGGGACGCCGGCGTTCAGCAGCGCCTCGGTGGCCGCGAGCTTTTCCTTGGCGGAGAAGGAGCTGCCCTCGCCGGTGGTGCCGAACGGGACGAGGCCGTCGCAGCCGTTCTGCATCAGGAACTGGCCGTGCTTCACCAGGGCGGGATGGTCCACCTTGCCCTCGGCATCGAGGGGGGTGGTCATGGCGGCCCACAGGCCGGTGATCATGTCGGACATCGTCGGTCTCCCCGGAGCGGGCGGCAGTGCAACGGCGGGCAAGGTGACACCGTTGCGCGCGTGCGGAAAGGGTGTTCGCGGCCGGCGTGCCGGAGTACGCTGGGCCGAATTCTCCCGGGGGAAACGATGCTGATCGGCCTGGACCCGCTGCTGTCGCCGGATCTTCTGCATGCGCTGGCTGCCATGGGGCATGGCGACCGGATCGTGCTGGTGGATGCCAACTATCCCGCCACGCGCGGGCGGAGACTGATCGGGATGCCGGGGATCGGCGTGGTGCGGGCGCTGGACGCCGTGCTGTCGCTGCTGCCGTGCGACACGTTCGTGCCCGACCCGGCGGCGATCATGCAGGTGGTGGGCGATGCCGGGGCGGTGCCGCCGGTGGTGGCGGAGATGAACGCGGTGCTGGCCGGGCGTGGTTGGCCGCGCGCGGTGGGCGTCGAGCGGCATGCCTTCTACGCCGCGGCCGAGGATGCCTACGCGATTGTGCAGACCGGTGAGCGGCGGTTCTACGGCAATATCCTGCTGACCAAGGGCGTCATTCCCCCGGAGCCGACCGCATGAGCGACTATATCCCGCATGGCCCGCTGGGTATGGGTACGGCGCCGATGGGCAACCTGATCACCGAAGTGTCGGACGGCGACGCGATCGCCGCGGTCGCGGCCGGGTGGGAGGCGGGGGTGCGGCATTTCGACACTGCGCCGCATTACGGGGCGGGGCTGGCCGAGCACCGGCTGGGGCGGTTCCTGCGCGGGCAGCGGCGGGAGGACTACACGCTGTCGACCAAGATCGGCCGCGTGCTGCATGCCGACGAGGGTGTGCCGGCGTTGAACGAGAATTTTCTCAACGCCCTGCCCTTCCGGCGCAGCATCGACTACTCGGCGGCCGGGACGGTGCGCTCGCTGGAGGACAGCCAGCAGCGGATGGGGCTGATGCGGTTCGACATCGTGTACATCCATGACTGCTCCGAGGATTGGCACGGCCCGGCGTGGAAGGAGCGGTTCGCGGAGGCGATGGCGGGGGCGGCGAAGGAGCTATCGGCGATGCGGGCGCGGGGCGAGATCCGTGGCTGGGGCATGGGGCTGAACATGGTGGAGCCGGCGCTGGCCTGCCTGGAGGCGGCGGACCCCGATATTTTCCTGATCGCCGGGCGATACACCTTGATCGACCATACCGCGTTGGCGAAGCTGTTCCCGGCGTGTGCGGCGAAGGGGGCGAAGGTGGTGATCGGGGGGCCGTACAATTCCGGGCTGCTGGCCGGGGGCACCACGTTCAACTACCAGCCGGCGCGGGCGGATATCGTGGCGCGGGCACAGGCGGTGCGGGCGGTGTGCGAACGGCATGGGGTGGATATCCGGGCTGCTGCGCTGCAATTCTGTGCCGCGCATCCGGTGGTGGCCGCGGTGATCCCGGGGCCGCGGAATGCGGCGGAGGCGGTGCAGAACGCGGCGTTGATGGATGCCGAGATTCCCGGGCAGCTGTGGCGCGACCTGCGCGCGGCCGGGTTGCTGCCCGCGGATGCACCGACGCCGGAGCCGTGATGCGGATCGACGCGCACCATCACGTTTGGCAAGTGGCGCGGGACGATCATGGCTGGATGACGCCCGACCTGGCGATCGCGCGCGATTACGGGCTTGGCGACCTGCGACCGCTGCTGGGTGACGTCACGGGCACTATCCTGGTGCAGGCGGCGGCGACGGCGGCCATCTTCGGCCGGACCGCCGCGCGATTCTATGGGGAGTAGCGGTCAGGCCCCCGGCTCTGGCTCGAAGGTCATCGCCACGCCGTTCATGCAGTAGCGCAGGCCGGTCGGCTGGGGGCCGTCATCGAAGACGTGGCCGAGATGGCCCTTGCAGTTGGCGCAGTGGACCTCGGTGCGGGTCATGAACCAGGAGCGGTCGACCGTGGTTTCGATCGCGCCCTCGATCGGGTCCCAGAAGCTGGGCCAGCCGGTGCCGCTTTCGAACTTCGTCGGGGCGGCGAACAGCCTGGTGCCGCAGCCGGCGCAGCAATAGGTTCCCGGGCGCTTCTCGGCGTTCAGCTGGCTGGTGCCGGCGCGCTCGGTGCCGTGCTTGCGCAGCACCTGGTACTGCTCGGGGGTGAGCCGCTTCTGCCATTCCGCGTCGCTGCGCTGCGTCGTGCCGAGTTGGGTGTCGTTGTCCATCATGTCCTCCTGGATCAAATCATGACTACGATGTGGTGACCCGGCAGCGCGGGTCAACGTGACAGGCCGCGCGAATGCAGGATCCGCAACGCCCAGTGCCCGCCACGCCACAGCCTTCCGCACTTGCCCTGCTGCGGCGGGGTGACGCTGGCCGTCGTTGTCGTGCCGCGGCTGTTGAAACTGTGGGAGCTGCGGCCGCCGAAGTAAGGGAAGAAAGAATCTTCTTTTTCTGAAGAAAAAGAAGCAAAAAGACTTTCATCTATTTAAAAGAAATTAATCTTCTATAAAATGGATGAAAGTTTTATGGTTCTTTTCTCCAAAAAAGAACATTCTTACTTGATGACTGCCGCACCCCGAAGATTGTTGATCTCCTCCACGGAGTATCCGGCCTCGCGCAGAATTTCCTCGCTGTGCTGGCCGACGCGGGGCGGCGGGCGGGTGATGCCGCCTTCGCCATCGGCCATGCGGAAGGCGGGGCCGGCGAGGGTGAGCTTGCCGAACTCCGAGTCCACTGTTTGCAGGATGGCGCGGTGGGGGATTTGGGGGTGGGTGGTGATTTCGTCGATGCCCCAGACGCGGGCGCTGGGGATGTCGGCTTCGCGCAAGCGGGCTTCCCAGTTCAGGATGGTGTCGGCCTGGAGCGCGCGCTCGATCTCGGCCTTCATGGCGGCGGCGTTTTCCATGCGCAGGAACCAGTCGGCGAAGCGGGGGTCTTCGAGGATGTCCGGTCGGTCCAGCGCGCGGAAGAGGTTCTGGTACTGCTTCTCGGTGAGGACGGCGAGCAGGATGAAGCCGTCGCGGCCCTGGAACAGGTCGGCGGTGGGCTTGCGCGAGGGGGAGAGGTTGCCGACGCGGCCGGCGACCTCGCCCGTGACGGTGTATTCGGCGACCTGCTGGGCGAGGAGGTTCAGCACGGCGTCGAGCATGGCGACGTCGACGAACTGGCCGCGGCCGGTGTGGGTGCGCTGGTAGAGGGCGGTGGCCATGGCGTAGGCGGCCGACAGGCCGGTGATCATGTCCGCCGCCGCGAAGCCGGCGCGGGTGGGGCCGCCGTCGGCGGTGCCGGTCATCGACATCAGGCCGCTCATCGCCTGGATCATGCCGTCGTAGCTCGGCGTCCGGCGTTCCGGGCCCTTCTGGCCGAAGCCGGAGATGGCGGTGTAGATCAGCTTCGGATTGATCTTCGACAGTTGCGGCCAGCCGATGCCCAGGCGCTCCATGACGCCGGGGCGGAAGTTCTCCACCACCATGTCGGCGGTTTGCACCAGGCGGTGGACGACGGCGACGGCCTCGGGCTTCTGGAGGTCAAGGGTGAGGCTGCGCTTGTTGCTGTTCACCGCCATCCAGATCGGCGCCATCTGGCGGTCGGCCCATTCGCGGGAGCGGGCGATCTTGCGGGTGTCCTCGCCTTCAGGATGTTCGATCTTGACGACATCCGCACCCTGGAGTGCCAACTGGAGGGAGGCGAAGGGCCCGGCCAGCACACGGGTGAAGTCGAGGATGCGGACATTGGCGAAGGCGCGGTCCATGGGTTTCATTCCAGTTGTTCTTTGGCGCGACAGGTCAGAAGCCGCGGAAATCGGTGAAGCCGGTGGCCGGCACGCGGTCGGTGCGAAGGCGGTTGGCCAGCCACTCCGTGTCCTCGTGGCCGATCGCAACGCCGCAAACGACCACGTCGTTGTGCTCCAGCCCCAGCAGGCCGCGGATGGTGCCGGCGAACTGCGCGAAGACCGCCATGTGGCAGGTGTCCAGCCCGCGGGCGCGCGCCGCGACGGCGATGTTCTGCAGAAACATGCCGTAGTCCAGCCACGATCCGATCTCCAGCCGTCGGTCCACGACGCAGACCAGGCCGACGGGGGCGCCGAAGAAGCGCAGGTTGTGGGCCACCTGTCCGCGCATTTTCTCCGTCTCGCCGCGGCCGATGCCGAGATGGCCGTAGAGGTCCCAGCCGACCTTGCGGCGGCGCGACAGGTAGGGCTCGAAGAACGGGTCCGGGTAGTATTTATACTCCCGCGCTTCCTTGTCGCCGCCGGCCAGGAATGCGTCGGCCAGGGCGGTTCGGAATGCCTCCAGGCTGTCGCCCGCCAGCGCCACGACCCGCCAGGGCTGCATGTTGGTGCCGCTGGGGGCGCGCGCCGCCACGTCCAGCAGGTGTTCCACGGTGGCGCGGTGGACGGGCGTGGGCAGGAAGCCGCGAACGGCGCGGCGGGACAGGATCGCCGCTTCGGTTTCGTTGGCCGGCGCCACGTCGGTGGCCATCAGCCTGGATCGGTCGTTCACAGCTTGGGTCCTCTGTCGTCAGGTGGTGGCGGCAGGTGTGTGCGAGCATGGATTGCCGGCCCCTCCTCCCATTGGTCGTCCCTTACCGGCCCTGCGTGCGCGTTCATGCCAGCATTCTTCCCACCGCCGCGATCTCTTCCGGCGACAGCCTCAGCCCGAGCTTGCTGCGCCGCCACGCCACGTCCTCCGCCGAGCGGGCGAATTCGTGGTCGCGCAGGTAGCGCACTTCGGCTTCGGTCAGGTCCGCGCCCAGCACCGCGCCAAGATCGCCCATCGACCGCGCGCCGTCGAGCAGGACGGAAACCCGGGTGCCGTAGGCGCGGACCATTCGCCGCGCTGTCTGCTCCGGCAGGAAGGGTGCGCGCGCCCGGGTTTCGGCGACCAGCGCGTCGAAGCCGTGCTTGGGGAAGTCTCCGCCTGGCAGCGGCGTGCGTGCGGTCCATCCCGCTGGGAGGCGATGGCCCGCTGGCCGGCCATGGGACGGGGGGAGGTGCGGTGCGAGCCTGGCCAATGCGGCTTCGGCGAGGCGGCGATAGGTGGTGATCTTGCCGCCAAACACGCTCAGCAGCGCGCCCTGACCCGCCGGTGCCTCCAGCGTCAGGACGTAATCCCGCGTCGCCTCCTGTGCCGCGCTGGCGCCGTCGTCGTAGAGCGGACGCACGCCGGAAAAGGTCCAGACGACATCGGCCGGCGTAACAGGATCGCGGAAATAGGCGCTGGCGCCGGCGCAGAGATAGGCCACCTCGTCGTCGGAGATGCACACCGCGCCCAGGTCGCCGACCCAGTCGCGGTCGGTGGTGCCGATCAGGGTGAAGTCGCGCTCGTAGGGGATGGCGAAGAAGATGCGCCCGTCGGCGTTCTGGAAGATGTAGCAGCGGTCGTGCGCGAACTTGCGGCGGACGACGATGTGGCTGCCCTGGACCAGCCGCACCTTGGCGGGCGCATTCTCCCGCATAACGCCGCGCAGCACGTCGGCGACCCAGGGGCCGGCGGCGTTGACCAGGGCGCGGGCGCGCAGCTGGCGCTGGCCGGCGGCGTTCTCCACGGTGATCGTCCAGATGTTCCCAGCGCGCTCGGCGGAGATGCAGCGCGTTCGCGTTTCGACCACGGCGCCACGCTCGGCGGCATCCTGGGCATTCAGCACGACCAGGCGCGAATCCTCCACCCAGCAATCGGAATACTCGAAGGCGCGGGCGAACTCAGGCTTCAGTGCCGCGCCGGCGGGATCGCAGGCGAGGTTCAGCATGCGGGTGGGCGGCAGGTCGCGGCGGCCGCCGAGATGGTCGTAAAGGAACAGGCCCAGGCGCAGCAGCCAGGCCGGCCGCAGCCCGCGATGGTGCGGCAGGATGAAGCGCAGCGGCCAGATGATGTGTGGCGCGATGCCCCACAGCACCTCGCGCTCCATCAGCGCCTCGCGCACCAGGCGGAACTCGTAGAGCTCCAGGTAGCGCAGGCCGCCATGGATCAGCTTGGTCGATGCCGAGGAGGTGGCGCCGCCCAAATCGCCCTGTTCGCACAGATAGGTCGACCAGCCGCGGCCGGCGGCGTCGCGGGCGATACCGGCGCCGTTGATGCCGCCGCCGATCACCGCGAGGTCGAACGGCGCGTCAGCCATTCCGGTGCGCCTGCTCCATCAACGCGCGCGGCGGACGCGCGCCGCCGACCAGCGCCAGCGCCGCGGGGTTGCCCGGGGGCAGGATCGGAGACAGCTCCATCAGTCCCCCTATAGCGGCTCGGCATGCGCCTGTAACGCTGCGCCGCGCGGCGGGTCGTTACAGTATCGAACACCCCATGCGAACCCTGCACGGATTCGCGGATGCATGGGGCGCTGCTGACGATGGGGATCATGTCGGGCGCGATCTTCTTCCACGTCGCCAGCCCGCTCGGCATCGACCCGTACAACCCCATCTTATGGCGGGGACGGCGGCGCGCTGTTCAAGGAGGCCTGCTGGAGCTGGCTGTCCGCGGCGGTGCTGCTCGGCATCTATCGGCGGGAGCTTGGCGCGCTGGTGGGTGGGCTGATGGCCCGGCCGATGCGCCTCGCCATCTGACGGCCGACCCGGCATAAGACGGGGATGACCGCCCCCTCTTTTTCTCCGCGCGCGGTTGCCGTGATCGGCGGCGGTCCGGCCGGGCTCATGGCTGCCGAGACCGTCGCGCAGGCGGGCCACCGCGTGACCGTTTTCGACCGCATGCCGAGCCCAGGGCGCAAATTGCTGATGGCGGGGCGGGGTGGGCTGAACCTGACCCATGCCGAGCCATTCGAGCGGTTCCGCACCCGCTTTGCCGCGGCGGCGCCGTTCCTGGCCCCGGCCCTCGACGCCTTCCCGCCGGCAGCGGTGATCGCCTGGTGCGAGGAGCTTGGCCAGCCGATTTTCACCGGCACGAGTGGCCGGGTGTTCCCCAAGGCGATGAAGGCGAGCCCGCTGCTGCGGGCTTGGCTGGCCCGCCTCGATGGGCTTGGCGTGCGGATCGTGACCCGGGCGCACTGGACCGGACGGGAAGCCGACGGGGTGCTGCACTTTGCCGACGGCACGAATTTCCGCGCCGATGCGACGATCCTGGCGCTGGGCGGTGCTTCATGGCCGCGGCTTGGCGGCGACGGGTCGTGGACCGGGTCGTTACCCGGGGTTGGCATCGCGGCACTTCGGCCGACCAATTGTGGATTCGCCGTTGCGTGGTCGCCGCAGTTCCGTCGCCATGCCGGGTCGCCGCTGAAGCGGATCGCGGTGCAGCACCAGGGGCGTAGCGTTCGCGGCGAAGCGATGGTGACCGAGGCCGGGATCGAGGGCGGAGCGATCTACGCGCTGTCGGCACCGTTGCGCGAGGCCATTGCCCGCGATGGTGTCACCACGCTCACCGTCGACCTGCGCCCGGACGTGACCGACGCGGATATCGGGCGCCGACTCGCGGCCCCGCGTGGCAGTGCCTCGCTGTCATCCCATCTCAAGCGGCATGCGAACCTGTCGCCCGTGGCGATCGGGTTGCTGCAGGAGGCGCTGCACCAGGGCCATACCGCTCCCCTGCCGGCGCTCATCAAGGCGGTGCCGGTGACGCTGACCGCACCGTTCGGCCTCGACCGCGCCATCTCGACGGCCGGGGGCGTGCGGCTAGAGGAACTCGATGCCGGGCTGATGCTCCGACGCCATCCCGGGCTGTTCGCCGCCGGGGAGATGCTGGACTGGGAAGCGCCGACCGGCGGCTACCTGCTGACTGGCTGCCTGGCGACGGGCCGAGCAGCCGGAAGGGGGGTTCTGGCGTGGCTGGAAGGCGCGTAAGGCCAGAGAGGTAATATCAACCGCCGAAATGAATGACCGTTGCGAAGCAAGCGCGGGGCACTGCCCCGGACCCCGCCAGGGACCAAGCCCCTGGACCTCATATCATTGAAATGAGTAGGTTTCCAAAGGCCATCGGCCTTTGGCGGGTCCAGGGCAGAGCCCTGGCCTTGCCTTTCTTCGAGCGGTCATTCCTTACGGCGATTGGTATAAGGTCAGACCCGCTCGAGCACCGCGGCGATGCCCTGGCCGCCGCCGATGCACATGGTCACCAAGGCATGCCGGCCGCCGGTGCGGCGCAGTTCGTACATCGCCTTCACGGTCACGATGGTGCCGGTAGCGCCGACGGGATGGCCCAGCGAGATGCCGGAGCCGTTCGGGTTCACCTTCGCCGGGTCGAATTCCAGGTCCTTGGCGACGGCGCAGGCCTGGGCGGCGAAGGCCTCGTTGGCCTCGATCACGTCCATGTCGGCAACCTTCATGCCGGCCTTCTCCAGTGCCTTGCGGCTGGCCGGCACCGGGCCGATGCCCATGGTGCGCGGATCGACGCCAGCGTGGCCGGCCGAGACGATGCGGGCGATCGGGGTCAGGTTAAGGCGCTTCACCGCCTCGCCGCTGGCCAGGATGACCGCGGCGGCGCCGTCGTTGATGCCGCTGGCGTTGCCGGCGGTGACGGTGCCGTCCTTCTTGAAGACGGTGCGCAGGCCGGAGAAATCCTCCGGCTTGGCGTCGTGCCGGATGTGTTCGTCGGCATCGAAGGCGACGACGCCTTTGCGGGTTTTGACCTCGATCGGCAGGATCTGTTCCTTGAAGCGGCCTTCCCTGGTCGCGAGACTGGCGCGGCGGTGGCTTTCCAGCGCCAGGGCGTCCTGCTGGTCGCGGGAGATATTGTGGCTTGCGGCCAGGTTCTCGGCGGTGACACCCATCAGGATGCGGTGGAACGGGTCGTTCAGCGCGCCGTCCAGCGTGTCCTTCATGGTGGTATCGCCCATTTTCTGGCCCCAGCGGGCGGCCTGGACGTGATAGGGCGCGCGGCTCATGTTCTCGACGCCGCCGGCCACCGCCACGTCGCAGTCGCCGGCCTTGATGGCGTTGGCGGCGGTGAGGATCGCCTGCAGGCCGCTGCCGCAGAGGCGGTTCACGGTGACGGCGGGGATATGCTGCGGCAGGCCGCCCTCGATGACCGCGATGCGGGAGATGTACATGTCGCGCGGTTCAGTGTGGAGGATCTGGCCGAACACGGCCAGGCCGATCTGCTCGGGGTCCACCTGCGCGCGGGCCACGGCCTCCTTCGCCACGGCGGCGACCAGCTCGGATGGCGTGATGTCCTTCAGCGACCCGCCGAAGGTGCCGACGGCGGTGCGCACGCCGGAGACGATGTAGACATCGGTCATGGTTTGCTCCTCCTGAGGGGCGTTTCCTTGGGCCCGGGAACGCCGGGGCCGCGCCATCCATTCACGCGTGGCTGCCGTGAAATCAGTGCGCGACGGATCGTCTTGTCGCTTTATTCGTTCTTATGGAATATCGCATATCCCAGCAAGGGGCGCGCGTCATCGGCGAACCCACGCCAGGCGGCCGGCGAGCGTCGGTAGAATGCGCCACGCGCTGCCGGCAAACAACAGGGACCGACAGGCCGGGCATTTTCCCGGTGGGGCCAGCGAACGAATTCCAAAGGACTCGAATGCTCTATCACGTCTATGAGATGCAGCGGGTGGCGCTTGCGCCCATGCGCATGGCCGCCACAGGCGCCCTCAGCCTGCTCGACCTTTCGTTCAACCCGTTGCGGGAGACGCCGCTCGGGCGCATCTCGGCCGCCGTTCTTGACAGCTTTGAACACTCCACCCGCGCCTTCGGCAAGCCGGCCTTCGGGCTGGGCCACACGACGATCGACGGGGAGGAGGTTGCCGTGCATGAGGAGGTGGTCCTCCGCCTGCCATGGTGCGACCTGCTGCACTTCCGCCGCGCCACGCATCGGCCGCAGGACAAGGCGGTGCTGATGGTGGCGCCGATGTCCGGCCACTATGCCACCCTGCTGCGCGGCACGGTGCAGGCGTTCCTGCCCGACCACGACGTGTACATCACCGACTGGCGCGATGCCCGCGACATGCCGGTGATGGGCCTCGATTTCGATCTCGACGACTACATCGACCACATCGTGGGCTTCATCAACCATCTGGGGCCGGATTGCCATGTGATCGCCGTCTGCCAGCCCGCGGTGCCGGTGCTGGCCGCGGTGTCGCTGATGAACGCCGACGCGCCGCATACCGCACCGCGCAGCATGACGCTGATCGGCGGGCCGATCGACACCCGCGAAGGCCCCACGGCGGTGAACGCCTTCGCCAAAAGCCGCAACCTCGACTGGTTTCGCCGCAACGTCATCCACCGTGTGCCACTGGGCAACATGGGCTTCATGCGCAAGGTCTATCCCGGCTTCCTGCAGCTGGCGGGCTTCATGGCGATGAACCTCGACCGGCACATGGAGGCACACTGGCAGATGTTCCAGCATCTGGTGGAGGGCGACGGCGAGCCGCTGGCGTCCAAGCGCGCCTTCTACGACGAGTACCGCGCGGTGATGGACCTGCCTGCTTTCTACGACACCCCGACCACCGAGAAGGTCTTCCAGGAGCACCACCTGCCGCGCGGGCTGTTCCGCCATCGCGGCGAGGTGGTGCAGCCGGCCGCGATTGCGCGCACCGCGCTGTTCACCGTGGAAGGCGAGCGCGACGACATCTCCGGCATCGGCCAGACGCGCGCGGCACATGTGCTCGCGCATAATCTGGCGCCCGAAAAGCATGCCCATTGGGAGCAGCCGGGCGTGGGCCATTACGGCCTGTTCAACGGCCGCCGGTTCAACGCCGATATAGCCCCGCGCATCAAGGGCTTCATGGCCGA
>Ga0105050_10009091_pt1 | contig 11230 bp, 9 predicted proteins | sample FRY01_FD_78088 | JGI IMG/M metagenome (GOLD analysis project Ga0105050, IMG submission 78088) | Freshwater microbial communities from Lake Fryxell liftoff mats and glacier meltwater in Antarctica - FRY-01 | ecosystem: Environmental > Aquatic > Freshwater > Ice > Glacier meltwater ... | reverse complement strand
GCCGTGCCCCGCACCCCAGAACACCCCGTTCTGGCTCATCCCACCGCCAACGGTGGCGTTGATCCCCGACAGCGGCCCCCAGGCGGGCACGCGCAGCCCGCGCGGCTTGAGCGCCCGATAAAGCTTGTCCCACGTACATCCAGCCTCAACGATGACGGTCATGTCGGCTTCGTCGATCGCGACGACCGCATCGAGTGCGCCGGTATCGACCAGGACGAATCCCGCCGTGGGGCCAAGATAACCGCCAGTGTAGCTCATTCCGCCGCCCCGCGGTACGACCGCAAGCCCGGCCGAAGTCGCTGCGGCGACTCCCTTGGCAAGCTCTTCTACCGAGCGTGGTCGCAGCACTGCCACCGGCGTAGGTCCGCGCGAATAAACGTCGTGCGCGTAGAGCTCCATCGTCGCCGGGTCGGTGACCAGGGCGGCGCGGGGCACGGCAGCGCGCAACGCTGCGCTACCGGCATCGGGCGGAGAGAGCGTCGCTGCGGTCATTTGGCCTCGGTCAGCTCGGGGTAGCGGCCCAGCAACAGCAGCAGCGCGCCGCCCACCAGATAGGCGAAGATCGCCACCAGCAGGATCGGATCGTAGCTGCCCGTAATGTCGCGAACACGAGCGTAAACGATCGGAGAAATTGCCGAAAAGATCCCGAACGGCATGTATAGCATCCCATAGATCTTGCCATAGTTCGCCATCCCGAAATAGCGCCCGGCGAGATAGGCGATGAGGTCGCTCTCCGCCCCTGCGGCGAAGCCGAGAAGGAATGCGGCGAACGCGGCGGCGGCGAAGCTCACCTCGCCGTTGATCAGGATCAGGCTCGACAAGGCAGGCAGGCACAGCAGCGGGAAGCCGACGAACCCGGCCCAGAAGCGATCGAGCAGCGCACCGGTAATGATCCGCCCGGCGAGGATCCCGAGCCCCAGAATGCCCATCACCGAGGCGGCGGTCTGCGCCGAAAATCCGCGGTCGGCGAGCATTGCGGGCAGGTTGATGAACGCCCCACCGAACGACAGCGCGATCACCGCCGTAGATAGCCAGATCAGCCAGAAGCGGTAGTCACGCACCGCTGTCGCCAGGGTGACGCCGGTCAGTTTCCCGGTCGCACCCTTGATCCCGGCGGGCTGCTCTTCGGGTCTCGGCTCGCGAAACAGCCAGACCCCCAGCGGCAGGGCGATCAGCAGCGGCAACAGCGCGACGATCGCGAACATCGCGCGCCAACCGTAAGCCTCGATCGCCCACACCGCCAGCCGCGGCACCACCATCGCAGCAAGGCTGGTCCCGAGCAGAAGAATGCCCAGCGCCAGCCCGCGGCGGCGAAAGAACCACATGTTGATCGCCCGGCTCCAGGTGACCGGGGTCGAGCCGATCCCGACCAGCCCGACGAGCAACCACAGCACATAATAGCCGGCGAGGCTGGCTGGCGTAAGCGCGATCGCGGCGAACGACAGCGCAAAGGCGAGCAGCGACCACAGCGCAACCCGGCGCACCCCCAGCCGGTCGGCCATCCATCCGAAAGCCGGGGCCAGCAGCGCCGCCACTACCCCAAAGATGGTGATCGGGAGGAGTATCTGGGTCCGGCTCCAGCCGAATTCCTGGGTCAGCGGTGCGATGGTGAACCCGATCACATTGAATGGGATCGGCGAAGCCCCGCAGGCGACGCCAATCGTGGCGGCGAACAGCACCTTCCAGCCGAGCCGGAATTCGGATGGAGGCACGGTCGCGGGCTGCGAGGGTGCGGTCATTGAAACAACTCTCCCGTCAGTTCCACGAGCCCAACCACCGAGTGCATATAACCCTCGTCAGCGGCGCACGCAGAGGAAATTGCCGTCCACAGCGTCGCGCCGATCGAACACGTCGTTCCGTCCCGGCGCGCGATGCGTTTAGCGCGCGTGGGCAACGGCGCGAAGCTCACGGCGCGGTTCCTCGCCACACGCTCTTGAGCAGTAGCGCGTCGTCCCACGCGGCCGGCCCGTCGCGCGCGGCGCGGACCACGACCAGCCGCTTGTCGGGCATCACGTAAACACGCTGGCCGCCATCGATAAACAATTGTCCGATCCGCACCCAGTCGATCGGGCGCGAGAACGCGCAGCAGCCGACCATCGGCATCCAGACCGGGCGAGCGCGCGGCATCGCCGCGTCGGCGAGCCCCAGCGGACGCCACAGTCGTTCGGACAGCAGCCGCACGTAGCGCTCGCCCGTCGCGAGCTCGAGCACGATCTCGAGCGCCTGAGAGACCTGATTGTTGTGGTCGAACCCGAGTTCCGGCTCGCGCTCGCGCGGCAGCGCCAGCAGCATCCGGGTAAAGTCGCTTCTCAGGCCGTGGCGGACCACGGCGTTCTCGGGAACGATCTTGAAACCGAAGCCCGCGTCGCCCTGGCCCAGACCCGATGCCATGAGAATCAGCGCAGACGGCGAAATCTCGCCGAGCGGGTCGCCGCGCCATTCCCTGAGCCAGCGGCAGACCGGAATCGTCAGCGGCTCGTAGCCCCCCGCGCGCAGCCGCTCCCACCGTGCGTCGACACGGGGATCGTCATTCGCGACCGCGGCAGGAGCGCAAAGCGCGGTGGCGACGAGCATCGCCGCCGCCACGGCTCGCAAGTATCGCATCAGAACTCGTATTTCGCGCGGATCGTCCAGCTTCGCGGCGGGTTGAGATAGCTGTAGTTGGCGAGCGCAGATTCGACCGATTCCTCGTCAAGGCAGTTCTTGCACTCGGCCGCGAGCGTCCATCCGGCCTCGCCGCGCAGCGTCAGCGCCGCGTTGACGATCCACCGCGCCTTGCTGAACGAGCCCGAGATGAACTCGCCGTTGCCAAACGGGTTGCCGCCGTAGGCGACTCCGCCGGGGCTGGTGAACGGCGTACTGAAGAGCGAGAGCTGGCTTGTCCCGACCTCGCTCTTCGCGCGCCAGTTGGCGTTGACCGAGGGTTGCAACGTCATTCCGCCGCCGAAATCGGCGTCGAAGCTGCCGCCGATCGACACGGTGAATTCGGGGGTGCGCACCGGCTCGGCTATATCGCCGTCGGGCGCGACGATGCCGACCCCGCACGAGCTGGCATTGTCCGCGCCGGTTCCGCCCGGCGTCCTGCGGGCGGCGAGCTGCACCAGGCATGCCGCCTGCTGCGCTGCTACCGCCTGAACACCGAAGCGATCTAGCGTCGGAGCGCCCGAGGGCAGCCGGTATTCGTCGTTCTGATAGCCAACCGAAGCAAACAAGTTGAGCGCGGGCACGGGCTGAGCGGTCAACTCAAGCTCAAGGCCTTCGTTGCGGTAATTGGCGAAGTTACGGGTGATGAACGCGATCGAGCCATTGGCGCGGGTGAACGCCGCCGGGGTCTGCAATGCGGTCACATCGAGCCGAAAGGCGGTGAGGTTGGCGCGCAGCCGTCGGTCGAACAGGTCGGCCTTGAACCCGGCTTCATAGCTCCACGCCTTTTCGGGATCAAATGGCAGCAGTTCGCCCGGCGCGGTGCCGCGTGCGTTCCACCCGCCGGACTTGAACCCGCGGGTCGCGCTCGCGAACAGCAGCAGGTCCGAGTTGGGCTTGTAGTTGGCCGCGAAGCGCGGCGTCCACAGCTTGGTTTTCTGGCGCAGCGGGATACGCGCCCCGTTCGCCGCGAACAGGTTGGCGTCGTTGAGGCACAGGCTGGGGGCGAACTGCGCCGGGCCGAAGCAGGTAGCGCTACCGGCGGCATTGACTCCCACCTGAGGGCGGTTGTCGCGGATCGAGAACCTTTTGGTCTCGTCGGTATAACGAATGCCCGCGGTAAGCGTCAGCTCGTCGGTGACAGAGAAGTCGCCCTGAAGATAGCCGGCGACCGCTCGCGCCTTGTTCTTCAGTCGGCGATCGGCCAGCAGCAGCGGGAAACCGGTTGGCGGCGGAGCCAGGCCCAGGGTGAAGATATCGCCGAAGTCGGTGTCGTTCTCTTCGTAGAAATAGTACGCTCCGGTGACGAAATTGACCCGGTCGTCGAAGACGTTGCCGGTCAGCTTTACTTCTTGCGTGAACTGGGTGTGTTCGCCGTCATTGGCGATGGTGAAGCCGCCGAAGGTGTAGCCGCGCTGCGGCGGAATCGGCACCGCCACCGAAGGCAGGGCGCGACCGTCGGCAAAATCCAGCGCGAACTTCTGGGTAAGATCAACGAACCCGGTGATGATGTTCACCCGCAAGTCCTCGGACCCGAGCTGAAGGTTCGACGTTACGAGGTTCAAGGCGACCTTGTTGAACTGTCCGAAATTGTCCTTGTCGCCGGTCAATCGGCCACCGAAATCGTTGCCGCGGGTAAGTCCGGTGGAAGCGAACCGGCCGTCGCAATCGGACGGATTGGCCGGGTTGCAATCGAAATTGAGGACGTTGGTGGAGTCGGCGTAAGTGTGCGTGTACGACGCGGTGTAGCGCGCGTTTTCGGACAGTTCGCCGCGCAGGCCAAGCCGCACTCCCCAGCCGTCGTTCTCGTTGGTGCGTTCGCCGGTGACGGTGTTCTTGGCGTAGCCGTCGTCTTCCTGCCAATATCCTGAGAGCTTGATCGCGAAGGTCGGGGCGAGCGGCAGGTCGATCGAGGCGCGGCCGTATTTGCGTTTGTAGCTGCCGTAGCCGGCCTCGGCGTAACCGCCGATGTCGTCGCCGGGCTCAGCGAGGATCACGCTGATCGCGCCGCCTGTGGTGTTGCGCCCGAACAGCGTGCCTTGCGGACCACGCAGAACTTCAACCCGCGCGACGTCGAAGAACGACAGGTTGTTGGCGTTTTGCCGAGAGAGATAGACGTCATCGACATAGGTGCCGATCGGCGGGTCGAAGGTGGCGATCGTCTCGGTGTTGCCGAGGCCGCGCAGGAAGTAGGTATTGGCGGTGCCGAGACCGGTGTTGTTGAGCCCGACGAGATTGGGAACGAACTGGGTAACTTCGAGCGCGCTGGTCACGCCGCGGGTCTCAAGCGCGGCGGCGTCGAATGCGGTGATCGCGATCGGCACATCCTGCGCGCTTTCATTGCGGCGCTGGGCGGTGACCACGATGTCGGCGATGCCGGTCTGATCGGCGTCATCGTTTGCCTGCGGGTCGGTCGGCGCTGACTGGGCGTAGACTGGACTCGCCAAGAGCGCAGCGAGCGACACAGCACTAAAAAGCACGGCACGAATCATTAGGTACACCCATCCTAACAAAGGCAAGCTGCCGGCCCCGCGATTGCAATCGCCAGGCGGCAAAGATGTCAAAACCTGCAACCCAACTTGTCCGGACAATTATCGCTTTTGTCAACAGCCGAAATGTGATTTGTCCTCACGTGCCGCGCGCCCGAAGCTGGCGCCGAAGCAGGCAAGGAGTCATTCATGTCGCTCACCGATCTCGCCTATCCGACGCTAGTCTACGTTCACCTGCTGCTCTTCGTGATGTGGCTGGGGGCGGACGTGGGTGTATTCCTGTTGGGACAGCATTTCCGCAAGCGGCACCTCTACACGCTCGACCAGCGGATCGCACTGCTCAAGCTGCTGGTGCTGATCGATATGACCCCGCGCACCGCGTGGGCGCTGATGGTGCCGCTGTCGCTGAGCGTCTCTGCGGCGGGAGGCTGGTGGGAAGTGCCAGGCTGGCTGATCGCCGCCGCTTGGGGAATCGGAGGGCTGTGGCTGTGGCTGGTGTGGGACGCGCACCGCCATGACCAGACCCCGCGCGCGGTGCGTAATCGCAGGGTCGAAAGCTGGATCCGCTATCTGCTGGCCGCTTTCTTTCTGTGGCTGGGGTTCGAATCGCTGATCGAAGGCTGGCCAATCGCCGCGGGTTGGCTGGCGTGGAAGGCATTGCTTTTCGGGCTGATATTTGTTGCCGCGATCATGATCGACATTAGTTTCAAGCCCGTCGGCGCGCAACTCGGAGCCGTCCTAAGCCAGGGTTCGAGCGACGAGACCGAGGTGCCTCTGCGGCGGACGATGGACCGCACCCGGTTGTGGGTGTGGGCGACGTACCTGTTGCTGGTCGCCACCTCATACCTCGGCGTGACCAAGGCAATCGCCTGACCGGCGATGGTTGAGGTCTTTTCTAAACGTCGAAACAGCAAACCCCGGTACGAATAATTTGTCTGGACAAATTCTTTGCGGCAACAGACAAACTGGCGCCAAGTGGGACCTTGAGGGAGGGAATGATGTTTCTTGGCCGGGCAGCGCTGTTGGGCGCGACGATGTTGACGACAAGCCTGGGCTTCGCGCCCATTGCCGTCGCACAGGATGCGTCGGCGGGCGACGCGTCGGTCGCAAACAGCAACGAGATCATCGTCACCGCGCGCAAGCAGGAAGAGCGCCTTCAAGAGGCACCGACCACGGTCGCCGTCGCCACTGCCGAGACGATCGACCGGCTCGGCCTCGATAACCTCACCGACATCGCCAAAACCACTCCTGGCCTTGTCTTCGACGACACTTTCGGGCGCGATGCCAATCGGCCGGTGATTCGCGGCCAGGCCAACATCCTCGGCTCGTCGGGCGTCGCCTATTTCATCGACGGCATTTATTATTCGGGCAGCCTGGCGGACTACGACGTCGATACGATTGCGCGGATTGAGGTGGTCAAGGGTCCGCAGTCCGCGCTCTAAGGACGCAATACCTATTCGGGCGCGATCAACCTGATCTCGAAAATGCCCGGCGACACTTGGAAGGGCCGGGTCCAGGCTGACATTTCAGAACACGATCGCTATGAACTGACCGCCGGAGTGCAAGGTCCGCTGACCGAGGGGCTGGGCCTCGCGCTGGGCGGGCGCGATTATGACAACAAGGGCGAGTTCACCAACGCCTTCGACGGCAGCCGCTTGGGCAAGCAATCGACCTGGTCGGCCTATGGCAACCTGCTATTCGACAACGGCGGTCCGTTCCGTGCCTCGCTGCGCGCCAATTACAACGACACCGACGATGGCCAGCCCGCGATCTTTTCGCAGAGCGCCAACGCCAACAACTGCTTCACCGACAATGGTGCGCTGTATCGCGGACAGGGCCGGTATTTCTGCGGAACGATTCAGCCGCAGCAGGTCAGCACCGATTATCGCCGTCAGTTCACCGATCCCGGAAAGGTCGGCCTCGAATCGAAAACGCTCAATGCCGGGTTCCGGATGGATTACGATCTGACCGATCGGCTCACGCTGACTTCGCTGACCGGCTACAACCACCGCAAGGCGACCAACCAGACCGACGGCGACTATTCGCCGAACAGTTTCCAGCAAGTGATCTTCGCCAGTTTCCCGGCGGGTCCCGGAACGCGCGGGCTTGTCAATTCAACGACCGACTTCACGTTCTCGAACCGTACCCGGACCGAGGATTATTCGCAGGAGCTGCGCTTCGCCTATGACAGCGACAACCTGCACCTGCTGCTGGGCGGATATTATTTCGACCAGAACGACGACAGCTTCGACACCCGAACCGTTCCGGCCGACGCGCTGGCGCGGGCACAGGCCAATGCGACCGTTGCCGCAGCCTCGCTCTGCGCGCGGCTTCCCGGGTGCGTGCGCACGTTCTTCAGTTCTCCGATTGCGCTGCCGTTATCACGCAACACCAACTTCTTCGACATCACCAACAAGGCGGTATTCGGCTCGGTGACAGTCGATCTGACCGACACCTTCTCGCTCAGCGCCGAGGGAAGCTATGCCGATGAAAAAATCCGCCAATCGACCCAAACCTTTAACAACGGCACAGCCGCGCCGCTGCCGCGCATCGTCCAAGCCAGCTTCAAGGAATTCACGCCGCGTTTCACCGCGAGCTGGCAGGTCAACCGCAATCATCTGCTGTATGCCGTGTACGCTGAGGGCCAGAAGCCCGGGGGGTTCAACTCCAACCAGGCGATCACCGCCGGTTTCCCCACATTCGATCCCGAGGATAACAAGACCTACGAATTCGGGACCAAGAACCAGTTCCTCGACGGCGCGCTGACCGCCAACCTTGCGGTCTATCACACTACGATTCGCGGCTACCAGATCACCCAGAACATCTCGGTTCCGCCCAACCAGGTCTCGCTGACCCGCAACGGCGGCAATGCGCGGGTCAACGGGGCTGAGGTGGAACTGTCAATCCGGCCCGACCGGCGCTTCACGGTGACCGCCAACTATGCGTATACCAACACGAAGTTCACCTCCGGGACCGACGAAAACCTCGGCCTCATCAACGATGTGGCGGACGACAGGCTGGTCAATTGCTCGAGGGGTGACGAGTTTCCACTGATCGCGGGCTGCCAGTCGGCGTTCGGTTCGATCAAAGGCAAGAGCATCCCGCGCGCGCCCGAACACACGGTGTTCCTCGATGCCGACTGGCGCGCGCCGCTGGGCTCGTCAGACTGGACGGTGTTCGCCGGAGCCAACGTCAACCTGATCTCGTCGAGCTTCGCCCAGGTGCTCAACTTCGCCGAGACCGGCGGATCGGTGGTGATCGACGCGCGGCTGGGGTTCAGAACGATCGCTTCAAGATCCAGGCCTATGTCAAGAACCTGGGCGACGAGGATTCGATCGCGCAAATCATCCGCTATGCCGATGCCAACAACGACCTGCGCCGCAATTTCATCGCGGGACTGCGCCCGGGGCGAAGCTTCGGGGTGATCTTCAGCGCGGGCTTCTGAGACAATTCACCGGCCTATCGGTCGCACAAGAAAGGGGCGGCAACCACATTGGTTGCCGCCCCTTTCCCATGTCCGAAGCGCGACGTACGAAGGCGACGATTATTTAGGCGGAGCTGCAGCCTTCATGTTGTCAATCCGCCGTTTGAACACGGTCCAGGTGGTATCGTTGGGCCGGGCATCGTCGCCCGGCGGCGGGGTGGTATAGATCGGGTAGTTGCGCGCGATCTCGTCCTTGGTCACTTTGGGCAGTTCGTCGAAGCTGTGCAGCTTGGAACCCATTGCGGTGAACACCAGTCCGCCATCGCGGCTGCGCATCTTCATCCACGGCAGCCAGTACGAAATGCGCTGCCACGATACGCCGGGGTGCGCGGTGGCGTTTTTGGTATCGAGCATCTCGCCCGCGTCCATGAAGAAGTTGAATATCTCCATCGCGTGATAATTGCCCCCGACATAGTCCTGATAGTCGCCGGCCAGCGGGTTGGTGTAGAACAGCGGGGCCTCCAGCGGCATGAACAGGTAGCGGCCCTGACGCTTGAGATTGACCGTGGCTGGCTTGCCGTCGGCCCCGATCGGGAAATTGGGTTTGGAGTTAACCGGATCGTTGTGGACGTGCATCACCTCCACGGTTTCGCCTGTAAACGGGTTCTTCCACTCGCGCAGCACTTCGCCGGTGACGGGGTCGAGATAGAACAGCAGTTCGCGGCTGACCAGGCGATAGCCTTTGCCGCGCACCGGGTCGGTCACCGCGACACACTGGCGCACGTTCATGCCCTCGGCCAGGAACAGCAGCCGGTCGGGCTCGCCCGCGACCCGCGAATAGACCTTGCCGCCGAATTGATAGACCGCCGGCGTGCCATCGGCGGTGCCGCACTGAACGCGCTTGGAAATTTCGAAGGCGTCGGCGGGCACCGTGGGGTCGAGCTGGCGGGCAACAGCGGGTGAGGCACTCAATGCCAAAGCGGCGATAAAAACGTTTATCCGAAGAGCGGGCAACATGGCAGCTAATCTCCCAGTCCGGCGCCGGTGTGGCGCTTTCGACTTGACTTTAAAGTTGTCCGGACAAATTGTGAAGGCCAAAGTTACAGTGCGTGTCGCTTGAAGGGGATTCGGTATAACATGTTCGCGACAAGCAGCCTGCTCTTCGTGCCGGGCTCCCGTCCGGACCGCTTTGCCAAGGCACGTGCGGCGGGCGCGGGGCTGACCGTGATCGACCTTGAGGATGCGGTTGCAGCGGACGATAAGGACACTGCACGCAAAGCGGCGATCACCGAAGTCGCCGCAGGCCGCGATACGCTCGCCATCCGCATTAACGGAATGGCTACCGCAGCCGGAGTCGCCGATCTGGCCGGGTTGGCCCAAATTGATGTTCTGCCCTCCACCCTTCTTGTCCCTATGGTGGAATCGGCGGAAGAGTTGCGCATGATTTCAGCCACACTTGGCGAACGCTGCCCTGCGCTGATTCCGCTGATCGAAACCCCACGCGGCCTGCGTCATGCGCTGTCGATCGCGCAGACACCCCGCGTTGCGGCGGTGATGTTCGGCGGCGCCGATTTCGCCGGTGAGCTTGGCGTCGCGCTCGCCTGGGAGCCCTTGCTCGCGGCGCGCGGCGCGCTGATCCTGGCCTGCGCCGAGGCGCGTGTGCCGGCGATCGACGTCCCATACATCGTGCTCGAAGACACTGCAGGGCTTTTCGAAGAGTGTCACCGCGCGAAGGCCATGGGGTTTGCCGCCAAGGCCGCGATCCATCCCGCGCAAATCGCCACGATCGAGCAAGCTTTTGCATCCTCGGCGCGCGAAGTCGCCGAAGCCGAAGAAGCGCTCGTGGCCTATCGCGAGGGCGGCGAACGGGCGATCCGCTTCAAGGGAAGGATGCTCGAAGCGCCATTAATCAAGCAGTACCGCGCGGTTCTTAAAAAGAAGGGAAAGCTGGGACATGCGTGAAGGAGTGAAGGAGGTCGCGCCAGGACGCTTCCGTGAGGTGTTTGGCCGCAATTTCGAGGAGTTCGAAGTCGGCCACATTTACGAGCATCGCCCCGGGCGCACGATTACTGACGCCGACAACGTCTGGTTCACCCTGCTGACGATGAACACACATCCCGCGCATTTCGACTATGAGTTCGCCAAAAAGACCGAGTTTGGCAGGCCGCTGGTAGTCAGCCCGTTGACGATCGCCCTGATGACCGGGATGAGCGTGTCCGACACCAGCGCCAAGGCCGTCGCGAACCTGGGTTGGGACGAGGTGCGCATGGTCCATCCGCTTTTCGTCGGCGACACACTTTACTGCGAGAGTGAAGTGCTGGAAAAGCGGGAGAGCAAGAGCCGCCCTGAACAGGGTATCGTAGTCTTCAAGACCGTCGGCAAGAACCAGCATGGGGTCGTGGTCAGCCACTATAAGCGCACCGTGCTGGTGTGGAAGCGGGGTTTCGGCCCCGTCGATGACTAAGGAGAGTTCCGTGGCGACCGCCGCTTCCCTAACCATGGCCGATCAGGGCCGTACGATCGATCCGGCCGAAGAACAGGCGTTCCTCGACGCCATCGACCGCTGGCTCGAGCGATCGGTCATCCCGGTCGTTATGCATCACGACCACAACGACATCTGGCCCGAGAAGCTGGTCGCAGAGATGGCCGAAATGGGCCTGTTCGGGGCGACCAT
>Ga0105050_10009086_pt1 | contig 11241 bp, 10 predicted proteins | sample FRY01_FD_78088 | JGI IMG/M metagenome (GOLD analysis project Ga0105050, IMG submission 78088) | Freshwater microbial communities from Lake Fryxell liftoff mats and glacier meltwater in Antarctica - FRY-01 | ecosystem: Environmental > Aquatic > Freshwater > Ice > Glacier meltwater ... | reverse complement strand
TGGCTGCTTTGGTATAACCGTTGGCGACTGCATTCGACGCTGGCCTATGTCAGCCCGATGCAGTTCGAGAGAAACTGGACTGCGGCTCAGGCCCAGCAGGCCAGTTCATGATCTCGGTTAAGGGATACGGGATCCAGGGGCAAGGTCACCCTTTGCTGACGTAAAAACTATTCAGCGTGATACGTTGATCGCAGATCACGCCAGTGGTCCGGTTGGCCGTGCTCTAGTACACCCGTCGGGCATTCATCCCGCGCTTGACGCGGGTGACGAAAAACGCCCCGCTCTGGTGAAGTTTGAACAGCCGGGAAAAATCCAGACAACCGCGATCCATGATGTAGAACGCGCCCGCCTCGATAGGCAAGATATCGAGCATATTGACGTCGCCCAACTTGCCATCGCTGACATCGATGAAAGCGGGTATGGCCCCTCGCAAGTCCAGGAGCGTGTGCATCTTCACGGCCGCCTTGGTCGAACGAAAGGGGGCTCAATCGCACAGGCTCAAATACAGGTCGATGGTGGTGGAGTCCAGCGCGTAGACCGTCGCATCCAGATCGACACTCATCGGCTCTTTGACATAGAGCTCTCGGACGCGCGTAATCAGGCGTATTGCCAACGCGTGATAAGTGCGCCAGTCTCTCAAAATTCAAGGCGTCGGCCAAAGTCGAGCGTGCAGGCACGCTCTTCAAACCCATGTGGAACAGTTAGGTCTAATTGGAGGCAAGACAAACCTCGATATCGCACAGGGATTCTCGCCATACAAACTGCGCGAAGGCCATCACGCGAAACACATCGGCACAACTCAGGGTGCGCACCCCGGCATCGCCGCAGTGGCGTTCGATGATGCGACCAAAGGTCTTCCACGGCACATGCTCCATCACTTTCGCAAAAAGCGTTTAGCTGGTGTTCATGCGTTACCCCAAGTGGTTCAAACCTGTGAGCATCGCAAATGCTCAAATCGCACCGAGTGCCACGCACGACTGAAAATAATGAAATCAAGAAAAACCCTTTGTTTTGGGCGATCGCTTTCGGCAAAAATTCAAATCGTGGACACATCAAAAACCCCTCAAGCCCTCATCAATGCTAGCTTTGCGGGCGATGCGTTCTGAATTAACTGGATACTACTGAGAACGTATGACGTTTAAACCCATAGCGACTGCATGGCGTTAGAAAAATCACCCACTAGATATTGCCAGTTATCAACCCGGCCAGCCTGAACCACAGGCTTGCCAGCCACATACACTGCGCTCAGCCGCGCATCCGGGCTGGAGAAAACCATGGCGTCTAACAAGTGCTCACCAGGCATGCCTAGCAGCGCGGTTGATGTGGTGTCGATGACAGAGAAGTCTGCTCTATTGCCTATTGCAAAGCCACCCATCGGCAGGCCGCAAGCTGCTGAGCCGCCAGTGACCGCTGCGTTGAACAGAGCGGCTGCGGTGCTAGCGTGCCCTGACGCGCCAGCCATCACATTGCGTTGCTGCGACACCAGGCGCTGCGAATATTCCAGCAGCCGCAACTCTTCTTGCCAGCTGCGGGTGACGTGGCTGTCTGAGCCTATAGACCAGTTACCCTCGGCATTTGCATAGGTTGGCAGGTCAAACACGCCGTCGCCCAGGTTCGCCTCTGTCGTAGGGCACAGCACAATGGATGCGCCGCTGGCCTTGATGCCCTGTAGCTCTGCGGGCGTGGTGTGGGTAGCGTGGACCAAACTCCAGCGTGAGTCAAGCCCAGCATGGTTGAGCAGCCATTCCACGGGCCGCTGGCCATGCGTAGCGATGCAGTCAGCCACTTCGCCCATTTGTTCGGCTGCGTGGATGTGGATAGGCAGTTGACCCGACTTGGCATAGCTGGCAGCGTCCAACAGAGCGCCTTGCCCTACCGCACGCAGGGAATGCAGGGCCAGACCGGTGTTGACCAAGTGGCTGGCACACTGCTTTTCAATCCCTTCCCTCAATTTGAAAACTGAAGCAGGCGCTGACGCAAATCGCTGCTGATCCCTACGCAATGGCTGGTCGTTCTGCAAGCCTGTGGCCGAAAACCCGGAGCGCATGTACAGCGCAGGCAGCAGCGTGAGGCCGATGCCTGCGCGCTGAGCCGCGCGCACGAGGGCCAGCGACATCTCCAGCGGGTTGGCATACGGTTTCCCAGCTATATCATTGTGCAAATAATGGAACTCGCAGACCTGCGTGTAGCCCGCTTGCAGCAACTCTGCATACAGCAGCGCAGCGATGGCTTCAAGCTGCGCCGGCGTGATGCGCAGCGCGGCGCTGTACATGCGGTCGCGCCAGCTCCAAAAGTTATCTTGACCACCCACTCCACCACCGGCACGCTCCGTCATGCCCGCGATAGCGCGTTGAAAAGCGTGGCTGTGCGCGTTGACCAGGCCAGGGATGGCCGGGCCTGCCAGCCATACTGCTCCGCGCTGTTGATCAACGCTGGCGTTCGATTTGATACTTGCCCACATGCCGCCAGCCGAAACGCTGAGCAGTACGTCTTTTGCCCATGCGCCGTCAACCCACGCCATCGGCGCAAAGTAGTGCTTCAAATCGTCATTCATACAAGGACCTGGTAGCTTGCAAGCTGGCTTGCACCATACGTTTGAGAGCGGGCTGCAAGTTTGCAGCTAACGTATCGTCATAGGCAAAAGGCCAGGTTTCCTGCATATACAGACTTTGACATTTTTCAAGCTGAATGGCGTGGACCTGGCTAGCCGGCTGACCGTAGTGACGCGTGATGTAGCCACCCTTGAAACGGCCGTTGACGACATGGGTAAAACCGCCAACTTCCTTGGCTACAGCGCCAGAAATATCAAGTGCCGCTGCAGCAGCGCTGGCCGTGCCGATGTTCAAGTCAGGCAGCTTGCCTTCAAACAGCCACGCAATGTGCGAGCGGATGCTGTGCGCGTCCCAAAGCAGGGCAAAACCATATTGCGCTTTGATACGTTCCAGCTCTTTTGCAAGCGCATCGTGATAGGGCTGCCAATAGGCGTTTCGACGGCGCTGAACTTCTTGCGGCGATGGCTCTTGGCCCGACTTGTACAGCGCATCACCATTGAAAAAACGGGTAGGGCATAGCTCGGTATTGGCGGCACCTGGGTACATGGGTGTATCGTCTGGCGGGCGATTTAAATCTATCACATAACGTGAATAACGCGGCTGCAAAACGCTGATGCCCAGCGTTGGCAAAAAGTCATATAACCGCGCCGAGTGCCAGTCGGTGTCCTCAACCTGTAGCGCGCGGGGCACGTAGCTGTTTTGCAGTTCAACCGGAATGTCAGTGCCAGTATGCGGCATGCTGACGAGCATCGGTACCTCGCCGCTCTGCAATTTATACGTCATACAACCATCCCGTTAACGACTGTTTCTGTGCGTGGGCAGCTACCAAACGCGTAGCTGAGCTCGGCCGGTGACTGCACGCCCCACAGCACAAAGTCAGCTCGCAGGCCGGGGGCCAGCACGCCACGGTCTTTCAAACCCAAAGCACGAGCCGCGTTGCGCGTCACGCCTGCTAGCGCTTCATCAGGCGTCAACCTGAACAGGGTGCAGGCCATGTTCAGCATCAGCAGCAGCGATGTGCAGGGCGAACTGCCAGGGTTGCAATCGGTTGCAATCGCCATGGGCACGCAAGATGCGCGCAGTTGGGCAATCGGCGGCAGCCTGGTCTCACGTAAAAAGTAAAACGCACCGGGCAGTAATACAGCCGTCGTATTCGCTTGCGCCAACGCCGCTACACCGGCATCGCTGAGCCACTCAAGGTGGTCACAACTGATGGCAGTGTAGCGCGCGGCCAGTTGTGCGCCACCGCTGTCGCTGAGCTGCTCGGCATGTAGCTTGACAGGCAAGCCAAGCGAGTTGGCCGCCTTAAATACACGTTCGGTTTGCGCCAGGTTAAAACCAATTCGCTCACAAAATGCATCAACGGCATCGACAAGGCCTTCCGCATGCAGCAATGGCAACATGCGCAGAACGGAACCAATATAGTCATCAGATCGACCGGCAAACTCGATCGGCACGGCGTGCGCGCCTAAAAATGTTGTCAGCACAGACACGGGATGCACAGCGCCCAAGTTGCGAGCCACACGCAGCATTTTTCGCTCCTGCGCCAAAGCCAGGCCGTAACCTGATTTAATTTCCACCGTGGTGACGCCTTCAGCCAGCAAGGCCAGCAGGCGCGGCGTGCTTTGCGCTTGCAATTCATACTCGGTTGCGCTGCGCGTGGCTTTCACGGTTGATGCAATGCCGCCGCCTGCATTAGCTATGTCTTCATAGCTTGCGCCGTTCAAACGCTGCTCAAACTCACCTGCCCGGTTGCCGCCGTACACCAGATGCGTGTGGCAATCAATCAAACCAGGGGTGATGAGTGCACCCTTTGCATCCATGGTTTGCGTCCCGTTTGCCAACAGGTCTGGGGGTAAGTCGGTGCGTGAGCCTACCCATTGCAGCACGCCGCCGCTAACAACCAACGCTGCGTCCTCGATCAATCCATAAGGCTGCACAGCATCAGCTTGCATGGTCGCAGCCGAGCAGTTTAACCAGACGGCAGGCGGTGAAATCATATGTCAATTTCCATGAAAAGAGCATCGCTGCCCAGCACCTGAATGGCCATATTCGCATCTGCACAAATCCAGCCGAATTCATGCTGCGAAAGCCCATATACTTCACTGCCAATTTGTACGATAGCCCCTACCGAATGGGCATAAACAGCTATTGTCTTAGGAGTATTTGTGGTCATTTCAAAACCACCGTTAACCCGTAGCACATGCGCTGATGCACCGTTTTGCAGCATCAAATTAAAGTCTTGCGTTGCGCCGCCTAGCAGCTCACAGCTTGTTAGCACAGCGCCGTCAAATGCTAACGGTGCAGCACTTTTGACCAGCCTATGCAGATCGCCGTCCACCGTCAGACAAACACCATCGCCTTGCAGCACAGCAAACCAGCGCTGTATCCCTGCAAAACTTGAAAACGGGCCAGACTGCACCACCTCAGCTACAGACGCGCGCCACTGCCAGGCTAGCGAATCAGGCCAGGCCACCAGCTCGCGCGTCACACCGCTACCATTGCGCCAGGGCGTTGGCAAGACATCATTCAAACAAACAATTTGCCATGTCATGACTGGAACTGCCCCGCAAAACTGTATCGCGTCCCGGGGTAGACCAGCCGCGCCAGGCTCGCCACGTGAGCCCCACTAATAGTGCGGCGCGTGATCGCCAGGCAAGCCTCAGACGACTTGATGCGCAGCAACCTGGCGATCGCTCTGCCTGGCAGACAGGCTTCTATTTGGTAGCTGGCATCTGTCAGCGGAGCGCGGGTCAGCAAATGGTGGGAGGGAGTAAAACGTGTGAAATCCGTTTGCAGAAAATCAGGCGCTGCCAGCGGGTTGACATAGCGGTCTTCGTACTGAATAGGTACACCGTTTTCCAGATGCACCAACACGATATGAAATACCTTGCCACCTGCGCGTAAGCCCATCGTTTTGGCTAGCAGCGCCGTGGCCTTTACAGTCGCCACCAACAGCACGCGGTTGGTGTGGGTATGCCCACGCTCAAGCACCTCGTCTTTGATGTCACGTATCGTCAACCGCGATGAAATGCGGTGTAGCTCAGCGACACGCGTGCCAGAACCGCGAATACGCGTGACCATGCCCTCAGCTGCCAACTCGCGCAGAGCGCGGTTAACCGTCATGCGGCTAATGCTGAACTGAGCCATCAGTGCGGATTCGCTCGGCACGGCATCGCCAGGCTTCCAAACGCCGGACGTGATGCGGCTCTGTATGAAGGTTTTGACCTGTTCGTAAGCAAACAACTGAATCTCCATGCTTGTCATTTTTTTAGATTCTCGTAGATTACCCCAGTTGACACAAGTTGTATAGACAACTATATTGATTACATCTAATATTAAATCGGAATCAGGTCATGTCAGATCTATCGCAATCGAAATTCATGGACAGCAAAGCCCGCACGGTACGGTCTCCACGAGGTAGCTCCATTACCTGCGCCAACTGGCAAATTGAAGCGGCCCTGCGCATGCTGCAAAACAACCTTGACCCAGACGTCGCCGAAAACCCGAATGAACTGGTGGTGTACGGTGGCATTGGCAAAGCTGCGCGCAACTGGCCTGCCTTTGATGCGATTGTCGACAGCCTGCGCAGGCTGAAACCTGATGAAACGCTGCTGGTGCAATCCGGCAAACCGGTAGGTGTTTTCCGCACCCATACGGGTGCCCCCCGCGTGTTGATTGCCAATTCCAACCTGGTGCCCAAGTGGGCGACCTGGGAGCATTTCAACGAGCTGGACCGCGCAGGCTTGATGATGTACGGTCAAATGACGGCTGGCAGCTGGATCTATATTGGAACGCAGGGCATTGTGCAGGGCACTTATGAGACTTTTGTAGAAGCAGGCAGACAACATTACAACGGCGACTTGACGGGCCGCTGGGTGCTGACGGCTGGCCTGGGCGGTATGGGTGGCGCGCAGCCACTGGCGGCGACTTTTGCAGGCGCCTGTTCGCTCAACATTGAATGCGACCAGAGCCACATTGATTTCAGGCTGCGCACCCGTTACGTTGACAAGCAGGCCGCTACGCTGGATGAGGCGCTAGAGATGATCAGGCAGCATACCGCGCAAAAAGAAGCCGTGTCGATTGCGCTGTGCGCGAACGCGGCAGATGTCTTCCCTGAATTGGCGCGCCGTGCGCAGGCAGGCAGCATTCGGCCCGACATCGTCACTGATCAAACCTCAGCGCACGACATCATCAACGGCTACCTGCCCGCAGGCTGGACAAATGAGCGCTGGCTGGCCGCGCGTAAAGACCCAACGCAGCACGCCGCCCTGACTCAAGCCGCTGGGCAGTCATGCGCCACACAAGTCAAAGCCATGCTGGCCTTTCATGCGCTGGGTATTCCGACAGTGGACTATGGCAACAACCTGCGACAGGTCGCCAAAGATTTTGGTGTCGCTAATGCGTTTGACTACCCCGGCTTTGTGCCCGCCTACATTCGCCCGCTATTTTGTAGCGGTACCGGACCGTTCCGCTGGGTGGCACTCAGTGGTGATGCTGAGGACATTGCCAAGACCGACGCAAAGATGAAAGAACTCTTTCCTGCCAACAAACACCTGCACCGCTGGCTGGACATGGCCGCCGAGCGCATCAGCTTTCAAGGCTTGCCAGCACGCATTTGCTGGATCGGCCTGGGAGAGCGGCATATTGCGGGTCTGGCGTTCAACGCAATGGTGAAAAGCGGTGAACTAAAGGCTCCCATCGTGATTGGCCGAGACCATTTGGACAGCGGATCAGTGGCGTCACCGAACCGCGAAACCGAAGCCATGCAAGACGGCAGCGACGCGGTGAGCGACTGGCCACTGCTGAACGCACTGCTCAACACCGCCAGCGGCGCAACCTGGGTCAGCTTGCACCATGGCGGCGGGGTGGGCATGGGTTATTCGCAGCATTCGGGCGTCGTAATCGTGGCCGACGGTACCGACGAAGCCGCCGAAAAATTAGGCCGCGTTCTGTTCAACGACCCCGCCACAGGAGTGATGCGCCACGCCGATGCGGGCTATGACTTGGCCAAGGCTAGCGCCAGGGCCAACGGCTTGAATTTGCCGATGATTGGCTGACCCGAGATGGTACCCATATGACCCGCGAGCTACTTATTCCCGGACAGTTAAGTCTGGCGCAGTTGCGCAGGCTGTGCAGCGATAGACCGTTGCCAGTGCGCCTAGATGCCGCTTGCCGCAATGGCATTCGCGCCAGCGCTGAACGGGTGCGAAAAGCAGCTGACAGTGGCGCAGCGGTGTACGGCGTGAACACCGGCTTTGGCAAGCTGGCCAACACGCGCATTGCCAAGTCTGACTTGGCTGTCTTGCAGCTCAAACTGCTGCGCTCGCATGCCGTTGGCGTGGGCGAGCCATTGGCTGAAAACATAGTGAGATTGGTTTTGCTGCTCAAAGCCGCTAGCCTGGCGCGGGGTTACTCGGGCGTGCGTGAAGAGGTGGTAGATGCACTTTTGGCCCTGCACATCCACGGCATTTGCCCGGTCATCCCCTGCCAGGGCTCGGTCGGTGCTTCGGGTGACCTAGCTCCTCTGGCGCATTTGTGTTTGCCATTGGTGGGTGAAGGTGAAGTGTTTTACAAAGGGCAACGGCTCAGTGCGCTTGAGGCACTCGGCCAAGCCGGCCTGCGGCCCATCACCCTGTCAGCCAAAGAAGGCCTGGCACTCATCAACGGCACGCAGGTATCAACGGCCATGGCGATTGACGCATTGTTTGCCACCGAGCGGGTGTTTGAAGCCGCAGTGATTGCAGGCGCTCTCACGTTAGACGCCGCGCGCGGCAGCGATGGCCCGTTCGATGCGCGTATCCACGACGTACGTGGCCAGCCTGGCCAAATCGATTGCGCTGCAGCGTATCGCGCCCTCACCCACGGCAGCGCTATTCGCAAGTCGCATCTGGAAGACGATGACCGCGTACAAGACCCGTATTGCCTTCGTTGCCAGCCCCAGGTCATGGGCGCCTGCCTCGACCAGATGCGCTATGCAGCGCGGGTGCTAGTGATTGAGGCCAATGCCGTAACCGATAATCCTTTGGTTTTTGCTTCAGAGGACGCACTGATTTCTGGGGGAAATTTTCACGCTGAACCGGTGGCGCTGGTCTGCGATGCTTTAGCAGTCGTGATTGCAGAAATCGGTGCCATCGCCGAGCGGCGCATTGCCATGCTGGTTGACACCCATGTGTCAGGCTTGCCGACCTTCCTCACGCCCGATGCGGGTCTCAATTCAGGCTTCATGATCGTGCATGTCACGGCAGCCGCACTGGCGTCTGAAAATAAATCACTCGCCCATCCGGCCAGCGTAGACAGCTTGCCAACGTCAGCCAACCAGGAAGACCACGTCAGCATGGCCACCTTTGCCGCGCGACGCTTGCAACCGATGTTGCATAACACTGCGCATATTGTGGGCATTGAGCTGCTGGCCGCCGCGCAAGGCATTGAGTTTTTACGCCCCTTGAAGAGTTCTGCACCATTAGAAAGCCTGCACACCCTGATTCGTTCGGCATCCGCCGCCATGATGCAGGACCGCAGCCTGGCAGCCGACATGACCGCAGTCCAAAAGCTGGTGATCAGTGGTGATGTAGCTGCTGCGCTGGACGCCCAGTTCCCAGAATTACACGCATTGCAACTGGCATGATCATTGCAAACATTTATCCACACGCTTGTTTTTACCAAATCGCCCTTTTTAACCACCGGAGAAAACCATGAAGAAACTGCTCGCTCTTTCCCTAGTCGCCATGGCCTGCGCAACTGTTCAGGCGCAAGAAACCAAATTAACCTTTGCCATGTCCGGCTGGACCGGCTTTGCGCCGATCACGCTGGCCAAAGAAGCCGGTATTTTCAAGAAAAACGGGCTGGATGTGACGATCAAAAAAATCCCACAGAAGGACCGCCACTTAGCGATCGCTTCAGGTGACGTGCAGTGCGCAGCCACCACCGTTGAAACATGGATTGCCTGGAATGCCAACGGCGTACCGACCACGCAGATTTTCCAGCTTGATAAAAGCTTTGGCGCTGACGGCATCGTCGTCAAGCCCGGTATCACCAAAATCAGCGACCTGAAAGGTAAAACCATTGCCGCCAGCGCACCGGGTACAGCCCCCTACTTCACGCTGGCTTGGATGTTGAAGAAAAACGGCATGAGCATGAAGGACGTAAAGCTGGTCAGCTTGGAGCCACAAGCCGCCGCAAACGCGATGATTGCAGGCATAGCAGGCATTGATGCGGCTATGACGTACGAACCATTTTTGAGCGCCGTGCGCGCCAAACCAGAAGCGGGTACCATTTTGGCCACCACGCTCGATTACCCGATGGTGATGGATACCGTGGGCTGCACGCCCAAGTTTTTAAGTGACAACCCAAAAGCTGCCAAAGCCCTTGCCGACAGCTACTTTGAGGCCCTAGAAATGATTCAAAAAGAGCCGAAAAGGAGTTTTGAAATCATGGGCGCTGATGTCAAACAAACGGGAGAAGCGTTTGAAGGCAGCCAGAAGTTCTTGCGCTGGCAAGACCGCGCGGCGAACCAGAAGTTTTTTGCAGGTGAGCATGCAGCATTCAGCAAAGAAGCCGCTGATTTGCTGCTGGAATTAGGCATTATTAGAAGCTTGCCTGACATGACCAAATTGGCCGACACCCGATTCCTTAAGTGAAACCGCTTCAACCCGTCAGCCCCGGCGCACGGATTTCGCTGGGAATCAGCTTTTTCATCCTGTTCTTCGCGCTCTGGGCGGCGGTAACCTTTGGCGGGGTGGTGTCCAAAATCTTCTTGGCCGACCCGCTGACCATGGTGCGTTCGGGTTACGACTTGCTGGTCAACCAGGGCTTTAGCAAAGACATTGGGATAACGGTGTGGCGCGTGTTTGGCGGCTTTTTACTGGCTGCAGTGCTTGCCATTCCGCTCGGTGTTTTGATGGGCGCCTACAAACCTATCGAGGCCTTTTTCGAACCCTTCGTGAGTTTTGCGCGCTACCTGCCGGCCTCAGCATTCATTCCGCTGCTGATTTTGTGGGCAGGTATAGGCGAAGCCCAGAAATTATCCGTCATTTTCATCGGCTCGTTTTTTCAATTGGTGTTGATGATGGCTGTCAGCGTGGGCAATACCCGGCGCGATCTGGTCGAGGCCGCCTACACGCTGGGCGCTACCGACCGGGGCATTGTGCTGCGCGTGCTTGTACCCAGTAGCGCGCCGGAAGTTTTTGAAATCTTGCGCATGGTGCTTGGCTGGGCCTGGACGTATGTGATCGTGGCTGAACTAATCGGCGCCTCTAGCGGCATTGGCCACATGATCACTGACAGCCAGGCGCTGCTGGCCACGGACCAGATCATTTTTGGCATCATCGTAATTGGCGTGATTGGCCTGGTGACTGATCTGGTTTTTAAAGCAGGTAACCGCAAGCTGTTTCCGTGGGCTAAATTGTGAAACTCGACAACGTTAGCGTTACATGAGCATTCTTGAAGTTAAAGGCGTCTCCAAAACCTTTACGGGAACGGACGCTGTCAAAAGTATACTGGCGCTGCAAGCCACCGACCTGAGCGTTGAAGAAAACGACTTCATCACCATCCTCGGGCCATCAGGCTGCGGCAAAAGCACGCTACTGCGCATGGTGGCGGGGCTGGACACGCCGAGCACCGGTAGCATCACGCTGGACGGCCATCAGGTCACGGCGCCGGGAACTGACAGGGGCATGGTGTTTCAAAG
>Ga0105050_10009082_pt1 | contig 11246 bp, 8 predicted proteins | sample FRY01_FD_78088 | JGI IMG/M metagenome (GOLD analysis project Ga0105050, IMG submission 78088) | Freshwater microbial communities from Lake Fryxell liftoff mats and glacier meltwater in Antarctica - FRY-01 | ecosystem: Environmental > Aquatic > Freshwater > Ice > Glacier meltwater ... | reverse complement strand
GGTGCGCGAACAGCAAACTGCCGGCATCATCATGAATGTGGGTGGCGGTCTGGTGTTATGGGCCATCATCGCCACGTTGTTTTTACGTTGGGCTAAACACGAACAGGCCAACGACACTGCGGTGCGGCGCGAACGGGATGCGCGCACGCTTGCACGAATGCGTATCCTTGAATCTGAGCAGGATCCAAACGACGTCCGTTAACTGTGTACAAAGGTGCCGCAATGCTTCCCGACCCCTCAGGCATCGCCCAAGACCATGGCGTGATTGAACGTTTTGAAGATGGTGCGGCGGTGATTCGTGTTGGCCCGTCACAAATGCCCGTGCATCTGCCAGTCACCGACCTGCCAAACGGTTGCGAAGTTGGCTCGTGGCTGGTTTTGGACCTGCAGATCACACCACCGTTAGCGCTCCATCTGACAGCTAACGGCGGGGCTTAACGGCCTGTAAACGCGGCTTTACCTGGCCCGTTTTCAATGAAACTCTGAATGCCAATAGTCGCGTCTTCTGTGCCAAAAGAGGCGGCGAACATGGCCCGTTCAAGCCGTAGGGCCTGATCGAGTGGCATTTCGCTGCCGTCTTCAATGGCCCGTTTGGCATAGGCGGTGGCGCGCGGACCGGCCGCATACACGCTTGCTTGTGCGTAGGCGACATCAAACACGGTTTCGGGTGCAACCACCCGGTCTACTAGGCCAATGGCTAACGCTTCGTCGGCTTTCACCATCCGGCCAGAGAAAATCAGATCTTTTGCTTTGGACACGCCAATGAGCCGCGGGAGCCGTTGGGTGCCTCCGGCGCCAGGAATAATGCCAAGCAGAATTTCGGGTTGGCCAAGCACTGCATCTGTGGCGGCAAAACGAAAATCGCATGCCAACGCCACTTCACAACCGCCACCCAGCGCATAACCGTTGATGGCCGCAATCGTTGGCACCGGCACGCGGGCTAGACGGTCCATGGCACGTTGTAACACTTCACCGTTGGTGTGCAGGTTGTCGGGCGTGTAGGTCGGAAATTCTTTGATGTCTGCACCGGCAGCAAACACTTTCTCGCCACCCCACACCACTACGGCACGAACGTCACGGTTCAAACTGATCTCATCGGCCGTGTCGGCAATTTCTTGCCACACCTGCTGTGACAGGGCGTTTACTTTGGGCCGGTCGATGCGCAGCACGCCAACATGCGTGTCGCTGTCAACAGAAAGTGTGACGAACTCTCCCACGATGATGCTCCTTATATAAGCCGTAGCTAGCTAACGGTGACTATAGGGGGTTTGGTTTCTTAGGTGTGTGTGGCAACGACTGTGTCAAGGGCAACTTTCACCATGTCAGTGAAACCCGTTTCGCGTTCATCGGGGGTCGTTTCGGCACCTGTCATCACATGATCACTCACCGTCAAAAGGGCGAGTGCTTCAACGCCGTACTGTGCGGCAATGCCGTACAGCCCGGCTGTTTCCATCTCTACAGCCAGCACACCCATAGCGGCAATGGTTGCCATGCGGGTTGGCCGCGGGTCATAAAACAGGTCGGCTGTGTGTACTGACCCGACTTTGACGTTGACGTTGCGGGTTGCAGCCGCATCAACAGCTGCACGCACCAGCCGGTAGGACGCGATTGCGGCAAAGTCCATGTCGGCATAACGGGCCCGGTTCACCGACGAGTCGGTACCGGCACCAAGGGCGACAATAATGTCACGCAAAGCAACATGATCGGCAATACCGCCACACGAACCGACCCGGATGAGCTGGGTGACCCCATACTGGGTAACCAGTTCGGTGGCATAGATCGATGCCGACGGCACCCCCATGCCGGTGCCAAGAACCGAGACGGCAACGTTGTTGTAACTGCCCGTGTAGGCCAGTGCGCCACGGATGTCGTTGACCTGTACGGCAGCGTCAAAAAAGGTTTCGGCAATCATTTTGGCGCGCAGCGGATCGCCTGGCAGCAGCACTGCAGGGGCAATTTCGCCGTTTTCAGCGCGAATATGTGGGGTGGGCATGGTGCATGCTCGTTTCTTATCCGGGTAATTTCAGTAACGTAGCGGCTAGGTAGGCTTAACGAGAGACGTGAGAGGTGATGATGCCAGCCAGTTTTGATGCGACCGTTGAGATGCTTGCCGCGCTGATAGCAAAAAGTGCGCGGGTTGTTGTGATGACCGGCGCTGGCGTATCAACTGCGTCAGGAATCCCCGATTTTCGCGGTCCTAACGGGGTCTGGACAAAAGATCCGGCCAGCGAACGGCTGTTTGATTACGCGACGTATTTAGAAGAACCTGACGTGCGTGAAGAGGTGTGGCGCAGGCGGGCAGAACATCCGGCCTGGGCAGCTGAACCTGGTAACGCCCATCTGGCGTTGGCGGCGCTGTATCACAATCAGCAGCTTGATTGGGTAATCACCCAGAATATTGACGGGTTGCATCAGGCGGCCGGCGTGCCAAGCGAGCGGGTCGTTGAGGTGCATGGCACGTTGCATGACGTTGAATGTGTGGCGTGTAAAGCACGCACGTCAATGACTGACGTGCTGTTTCGGGTGACTGCCGGAGAACCTGACCCGCGCTGTGTGGGGTGTGGTGGCATTCAGAAAAGTGCGACGATTTCGTTTGGCCAGTCGCTTGATCCGCTGGTGATGCAGCAGGCCCATAACGCGGCCGTTGACTGTGACCTGTTTATCGTGTGCGGTTCGTCACTTGTGGTGCATCCGGGGGCGTTGCTGCCCCGCACAGCGTTAAATCAAGGTGCCACGCTTGCCATCATAAACCAAGGTGAAACGCCGTATGACATGGTGGCAGAACTGGTAAGTGACGCCGATGTAGGTGCGGTGCTTAAAGCAGTCACAGACACACTTGGGTGTGCTGCGCTTTAACCGACCATGCCAGCATTTTCGTCAGTCAGACGGCCCTCGTTTACCGCCAGGCGTCCGTTCACATACACCTGACTTATCCCGCCCGGGTGTGCTTTGGGATCCTGCCAAGTGGAATGATCAGTAATCGTGTCGGCGTTAAACAGCACCATGTCAGCATGACTGCCCACAGCTAACGTGCCCCGGTCGCTTAACCCGTAACGTTCAGCGACTAGGCCGGTCATTTTGAACACTGCCTGATCTAGGGTGAGAAGGCCGCGTTCACGCACCTGTTCGCGTAACACTTTGGCAAATGTGCCCCAGCCGCGCGGATGCGGATGGCTACCGCGATACACCCCGTCACTGGCAATCATCGCCGAATCAAGTTCAACCGTAAGTTGGCTGTTGATGAGAAACTGTTCTTCGGTAACGTCACGATGCATGATGGCCAGCACGTCACCGTCTTCCTGTAACAGCAGGTCAACTGCGGCGCGCGGGGCATCTTTTTTCATTGCCTTAGCCACCCCAGCAACCGTCAACCCGTCATACATGCCGGTGGTTGAACCGGCAACCACAATGGCATTTGGATCCCAAATGGTGCTGAACGCGTGGGTGAAACGTGCAACCACTTGGCTGTAACCCGCGTCAGTGCGCATCAGGTGCATGTAGTCGTCAAGTGGTTCTTGAAAACGGGGCGGAATGACAAACAGCAGCAACGAACAGCCGGCCGGATACAGGTAGGTGTCGATACCTAAATCGACGTCTTTGCGGGCGTCGTTAGCCAAAGTTGCCAGTTCATCGTCAAGGGTTGAATGGGAGAAGTTGATGCGCGCGTTAGCGGCGCGTCCAACCCGAATCATTTCTTCCCACGCGCCGCGCATACCAAGGGTGCCGCGGCGCAGATGTGCCGTGATGGGCGTGTTGTGTTGACCGGCAACTTGAGCTAGTGCAACAAGTTCACGTTCGTCGCTCCAGGCGCCAGGCAGATAGTCAAGACCAACAGACACCCCGATTGCACCCTGGTCATACCAGTCGTTTGCGATTGTCACCATGCGGGCAATTTCTTCGGTTGTGGCCGCCCGTTTGGCAAAGCCCATCACTTCGGCACGCAGCGCATGATGAGGGACTTGCAGCAGCAAATTCACCGGCAGCCGGCCAGAAAACGCGTCTTTGTACGCGGCCACAGTTGGCCAATGCGGGTTGATCGCTTCCCCGTCACCATAAATGGCCTGCGTTTGCCGCCACACGGTTTTCGCTGTTGGTTGATCAAGGCGTGCCCAGCCAAACCCGTCGGGGGCAGACATATGGGTGGTGACACCTTGAAACAAGGTGGCAGCCCGGTCAGGATGCGCACCTAACAGCATCGCTTCGCTGTGAATATGGGTGTCAATGAAACCGGGTGTGACATGAAGGCCGGTGGCACCAACGCGTGTCGTTGCTGTGGCGTCAGTTAGCACGCCAATTTCTGCGATACGCCCGTCATGCACGGCAACGTCAGCAATTTGTGCGCCCTCACCGCGTTTGCCGGTGATTACAGTGCCGCCGCTAATAATCAGGTCATAGCCCATACCAGCCTCCCAACTGTGCGTCGGGCAAGGCTAACAGGCTGCCCTGAACTCGTCAGGGCAGCCTGCTCATTACACCTCAACCGTTTTGGTGTCGGCAGTTATCCGACGAAGCAAAAACCCTGCGACAGTGGCAACAGCGATACCAACCAGCACCACCACAGTCTCTGTGCTGTACCAGCCAAGAACCACAGCAGGAACGGTTGCCAGTGCAAGCAGCCCGTTTGCCCGGCGGGCCGAGTCACTAAACACCCCCGTGCCTTTACGCCGCGCCCGCGCGATCACAACTGCTGCGAGCGCAATGAACGTCAAGGTCCACCACGGGGCGCGCGCTGGCAAGGGAACGATGCGCACCGCAACTTGGGTCCCGCCGTTGGCATCTGGTCCGCTGATAATGACGGTTGCCTGAGTACTCACATCAAACTGCGCAATTTCGTCAATCAGTTCAGCTGACAGTTGCACTTAGCCGTCACCATCAGTTGATGCGCCCTCAAGGTCACGGATGCCGACAACACGGATGCGGTGCTCGCCAAAACTAAGCAGGTGCATCGGCACAGTGCTAGACAACGTGGCCGTGCCGTCACGACCCACTGTCACCGCATCCAACACAATCGGATCTGAGGTGACGGCAAGAAACACTGTTGAGCCAGGCAGATATGTCGCTACTTGCACATCTACTTTAAGCCAGCGTTGCCCGGCAGTCGCATCAACTTCAGACGTTACAACGTCACTTAAGTGTCGTGGCGATTCAAGGCCCGAATCGGCAAACAGTTCATCAGCAGCCTGCTTTTCGCTGACACTAAACGGCCGTGGCATGATTGGTGCGTCAACCACGCCTTGGTTCACAATCTCAGCAAATGTGCCGCGTTGGGTTGCCGTTGTGCGTGGCATCACGCGCGGCAGCGTCTGGCCGTCAATAAAGCCTTGGCTTGTCACAATGAACCGTGCGATGCTCCGCGCCCCGCGCACTTTAACCCGCAGACCTGTTGACGGGGCAAAACCGTTGAAGCGTTCACGCATCAACTCGCGTAAGCGGCGCACGGCAAACGACCGTCGTAACGGTGCTGCTTGCGGTTGAGGCGCAACATCAGGTGTGCCGAGCTGCGGTGTGTTTGGCGGCGCCAATTGCACAGGCGGTTGCGGTGCGACCGGCGCAAGCGGTGCTATCTGAGTGACTGGACTACGTGGCAGACCTGGTCGTGGTGCAACTGGTTCACCTGCCACAGGCGCGGGTGTAACCACTGTCCGGCTGTCTGCCGGTTCCTCTGGGGTTGGCGGGTCCGTGTCAGGCTCCGGTGCGGCCTGGTCGTTCACTGGCGTTTAGCTACCCATCACAACGGCACGGGAGAGTTCGACGGTCTGCCCGTTGAGGAGGTCCTGTTCTTCGCCATCTTGAATGGCCACGACCAGCGTGTGATTACCGTCATCAAAGTCGTCTGGGACTGTGCCCGCTAAGAACGGGCAGGTGCCGTCGTCAGCCGCGACATCGGTTGCCAGCTGAAGCGGTGTCGAGTTGATCGTTAACGTCAGATTCATTCCCGGCACAAGACCTTCACAGTTGCACGTCACCTCGTTTGACGTGAGAAACCCGCCTGATTCGGTGACGTTGATTACAACATCAGCCACAATCAGCGTCGCTTGCGTGTATGTGAACGTGTAGTTAGCTGGCGCTGTGCCGCCGGCAACGACCAAAGGATGGTTGCCGATTGTTGTCGGCCGTGCGCTTGTGCGTGTAAACGTGCCAAACCCGTCTGCCGTGTCACCAGCGAGCAGCGGCGCCACATCAACGGCAAGTTGCGGGTCAGGATCTGAAAGCAGGCGGAACTGATTGCGTGGTGTGACAGCTAACGGTCGCGGGTTAACTCGCACCATCTTGGTGTCTGATGCGTCCTTAAACCGGTTGCCGTTAGTTGGTGTGAAAGTGATGCTGACCGTGGCATCGCCAACCGTCAACCGTTCAGTGCCATCAACTGTGTCTCCCCCTCGCCGGAAGGCAAAAGCTCCGGCGATATCTTGCCCGTTACGGCGTGCCTTCACCGCTGCAAGCCCAGTGGTGAAGATCTCGCCATACATAATGACGGTCATGTCTGCGGCAATCTCCAAGTCATACTTTGCCACGGTGAGTACGCCACGCACATAGGTGATCGTGTAGTTGGCTTTACGGTCTGGACTAAGGGTCACGTCGGTGACTGCCAGTAGATAAGAGCTACCGTCTTGCAAGCTGTCAGGAGTTGTGCCGTTGTCATTTTGCACGGCGCAGGTGACAGTTCCCAAACTTTCGCCTGCTGCGAAACTGCCAACAGTCACAGAGACTGAGCCAATAGTGCACGCCGGTGTTTCATCGGGTGCGATGGTTTGCGCTGCCGCAGTGATCGTTATCGGACGTGGCGTCACCGTCACCGTCACCCCGGTTGGCAGAACCAGTTCATAGTTCTCAGACTTCGCACCGGTCAATGACACGCCAGTAACGGTGGCTGCCGCCGGTGTCTCGTCGGCCGTGATGTTTGCACTGTTATCGGTGCGTGACAGCCGTGCTGTGCCGGTGACTGCGACAACCGTGCCTGTTGCTAAAACGCCCTCGGCGGCGTTGCCCGGATCTGTTTGCGTGCTGAGCGTGCCGCCAAGTAGGTAGCTCGTATCGCCGGAGTACACGAAGGTGTGGGTGTCAGCAACGCCAAGCAGGTTGACGGGCCGACGTGTCACGGTGATCCGGCGGGTCACCGTTGCCGTACTAAAAACGACCGTGTCGGTTGGAGTGAAGGTTGTGACAATGTCATACACACCGACCGGTTTGACGGTTGTATCGGTAACTGACGCACCGTCACATCTATGGGCGAATGTGCCGGGCACAGCAGCGTTGCCGTTTGTCGCATCTACAGCGGTGGTGTCAAGCCGTGACCCTAGTGTCGTCCCATACACGAGCGTTGAGGTTGCACTGGCCGCAGTCACCGTCGGCGTTATCCGCGAATCAATCGTCAGTGTGCCCGTCACCAAAGTGACGGTGTAGTTCGCTGCAGCATCTACCTCGCCCCGTTTGAGCGTGTACGTGGCGGGCGTAATCGTGTAGGTCGCTCCCGCAGGTTCCCCCGGGACCGCATTTCGTTCGCTGTTGCCGGCATCACGATAGGTGCACGCCTGCAGCGCAAACACGTCAGTCGCCGCAAGATTGCTCGCCAATACTTGGCAGGTGGCCGCCTGTCCCTGATTCACCGACTGGCTGGTGGCCGTTAGTGTGAGTGGCCGCATGGTGATGACAAGCGTCAAATCGGGTTCGACGAACGCGTACGACTGACGGTTGTTGCCAACGAGACTAAGGCCTGAGAGCGTCACCGCACGTGAGCCAACATCGGCAGAAGTGGCCTGCCCGGTAGCGGTTCCGCTAAGCGCTACGTCATCGCCAGAAACTACTCCTTGCCCGGATGCTGAATCGTTAGCGGCACGAAGCGTCGGTGTTCCGCTGATCGGCGCGTTAGTTGTGCCGTCATACACCCGAGTTGGCGCAGTCAGACCATCGACTGGCACCGGCCGTGGAGTGATTGTGGCTGTCGCAGTAGCGGGACTGCCTAACGTGTAACTGTCTTGTTTTGTTCCGGTCAGTACCGCCCCGGTAAGCGTGACCGTTTTATTAACACCGGCAGCAGCACTGCCAAATGTGCCGGTAATGCTGCCTGAAGGAGCAACCTGCGTTGGCGTGTCTCCCGGCACGATCCCGGTCAGGCTTGGCGTGCCGGTGATTGTTGTCGCTGTTGTGCCGTCATACACCCGAGTTGGCGCAGTCACACCAGACAGTTGCACGACCTTAGGGTTCACGGTGAAATTTGCGGTTTCCAGCGCAGCTGCCCGGTAGCTCTCGTTACCTGCCTGGGATGCTGTCAGCACGCAGGTGCCCGCACCTACAAGATTTACCTGAGCCGATGTGATGCCGCCAGTGATAGTCGGTGTTGCCACAACACACACACCGTTAGTCCCAGTTAACGCAACCAAAAGTAACGTTAAGTCCCCTGTAACACTGTCTGTTTTGCGTGACGATGCGGTCACAGTAAATGACGCTGCACCGTAGGTTTTCGTGTCCGTCGTCGAAATGAACAAATATTGTAAAGTGGAAGCGTCGGTCAGCACCGTGAAAGACCGGGTGATTCTTGACGCGGACGCATACACAGACGGATCGCCTGAATTGTTGGTCCCGTCTTGGTCTGCGGCAACCGTGCACGTGCCAACATCCACAAAGGTAAGTGTTTGAGTTGTTACACCGTCGCCCGTGTTAAGCCCCGTGGTTGCTTCCCCGTCAGCATTAAGCGGAAGCGATTCGAGCCGACACACGCTAGAGGTCAGCGACGTGTAAAACAGTGGCAGTCGTGCCTCACCGGCAAGTGACGAGTTTACGGTCGTGGTGCCCGTAAGCGACACGGATTGAGATACCCACGCAGTGTTGGCCCCGTTACGCACAAGCGTGTATGTCTGGCCTGCAGTCGGCGCACTAAAACTCAGTATTTGTGCTTCACCCACGCCAAGCGTTAACTCAAACGCGGGTGCAGGACCCCACGTTGCGCCATCTCCGGGCTGGGTTGCGACCAGCAGACACGAGCCATTCGCGCTGCCGTTAGTGACCGTAAATACGGTGTCACCCGTTTGGGCATCAAAACTTTTTGGTATCCCCGTGACACTACAGACGTCCGTGTCAAGTGATTCGACGGCAACCTGCAGTTTTGAAGTGGCCGTAAACGTCACGTCCACATTGGGTGCTGTGCCCAACGTTGCACCCGGAGAGGTGATGAACTGTCCTGGCAAAACTGTGATGGTGCGCGCTACCTCAGTCGCAGCGGCATACGTGCTGTTGCCGAGTGCGTTAGCTGTCACAACACAATCGCCTTCAGCCAGCGCAGTCAACGTCCACGCGCCATCAAATTCGCGCGCCGTACACACCTCTGCCGAGCCTGCCTCGTAATACACGGGCAGGCCACTGTCGGTCACAGCCGTTAACGTGATACTTGCGCCTACACCCATCGGCACTGGCTGAGTAAACGCGATCTGCTGTGTCTGCAAATTAGGCTTATCCACCTCGTCATCCGTCACAACACCATCGTCTGAATCGTCTGAGACGGTCAGTACGATGCCGGTCACGTTCGGCCCTGAACCGATCACATACTGGCCACTGAGTGCATACGCATAGTTTGTAACGGTAGTTGTTGTGGGTGCCGCAGGCAGTGGCAGACGAATCGTGTACTCCAACATCACCGGATGCGCGTCGGACACCGTAAAGAGGCCAGGGAAACGCCGCACCACCGGAAAAGTGCCGGCCTCTGACGTCACCACATCGCCTATTGGAACCGCGACCGCGGTCGTTCGCACTGCGTCTTTGACGGTGGCTGACTGCAGAACTCCATCCACATTAATCAAGTCTTCGATGGCATGAAGGGTGATGGTTGCGCGGGCTACAGCATCATCGGGTCGTGCGACGCGTACTCGGTAAAGGACGTCAACGTGGGTATTTGCGACCTTTGCTGCTGAGACGAACGACTTTTTTGCCGTGAGCGCAACCGCAACTGAGTCCTCGTCAATCGGCAGCGACACGTCAGTTGAGGGCAGCGAACCGGTGTATTTCACTTGCGTGCCACTAGCAATACTGGCGTAGGGTCGAATGACTGGCGCGGTCGCTGCCGGTGCAAGCACACGAAAAACGTACGTTGCCGTGTACACCGGCTTTGCGCCTTTAGCGACGCATTTGTCCATGTTGCGCAGAACCAGCCCGCCAGTGTAATTGGACGTCCGGTTACTGCCCGAGCCGCCTGTCGTTACAGTGCCGTTCACATCTGAGGCAGCACAGGCACTAAGGACAGCTTGTTTTAAGCCACCGATACTAACGCCCACAGTTTCTAATCTCAGCGACCGGGCAGGCCACCTGCGGCTGGTTGCCGGTGTCAGCGCCATCACCGCACCGTCAGTTGCGTTGCCTTGACCAACGGTTCCTGGGGTGCCAACAACGGTGACTGTGAGGGTTTCACCAATGGCTGGCGTGCCAGTCACTGTAATTGCCGTCACTTTGTTGGCGTTGGCAGAGAGCGAACGCTGTACACCATCAATGTTGCTTTGACATGTTGCTAGCTGGGTTGCTCCTGTGGTCCCTGGCTGGCCGTCAAAGATGCGTACTGTGTGCCAGGTGGCAGCGTTGGTGGTCGCGTTGGCACGGATCAAGAAAAACCGGCTGATGGCGGGCTGAATAACCAGACTGTTTCCCGAGCCGGTTGTCCCCGTAATGCGCCCTATGCGCTGGATCTGTTCAACTCGGTCAACCAGTTCAACCGGTGCAGCAGGGTTAGTTAAGTCGACTACTTCAATCCACAACTCACGGGCCGTTGTTGAGCGGTTACTCACCCGATAGCCGATGTAGGCGGCATCAAAATCGCGGGTTGGATCGATGTACAGCCGGCGGCTAAACACCGGTTCGATGCGGATGCCGTTAGCTTCGTAGTAACCGTTTTTTAGCTTGTCTGTTTCAAGCACAGTGCCGTTGCCGGTGGTGCTACGGCAAAACGGTGCCGTGTTGGCCGCAGCGGGGGTGTGTTGCACTACAGGAACGACGGTGAGCACTAAGGCGCAGCCTAGGACGATTGCAAGTAGGCGTGACTGAATACGCACCAAGCATCGGCTCATCGCCTGCACCAGACAAAAGATGCGCTGCTCGGATAACGCATACGTTTCCATTCCCCCAGCTCTACAACAGTCTCCATACGCAAACAACGCTATAGAAAATTTTTCAGACATACCGCGGTGCGCTATTACTGCCAAGATGCCAGGGGTTTACGCCCTGAAGAATTCAAAGCGGGTTACAGCATTCCCCGCAATTTCTCT
>Ga0105050_10009080_pt1 | contig 11248 bp, 9 predicted proteins | sample FRY01_FD_78088 | JGI IMG/M metagenome (GOLD analysis project Ga0105050, IMG submission 78088) | Freshwater microbial communities from Lake Fryxell liftoff mats and glacier meltwater in Antarctica - FRY-01 | ecosystem: Environmental > Aquatic > Freshwater > Ice > Glacier meltwater ... | reverse complement strand
GAATGGCGGGCCGACAAACTCAGCCATGCCAAAACCCGCGAAACGATGGATTTCACCCGGGCAGCCATTGAAGCCGGTCGGTTGGGGGTGATTTTCCCCTCGGGCCGATTGGCAAAACGCAGGGGGTTGAAGCTGATGGAGCGGCCGTGGATGGCCTCTGCCGCAATGATCGCGCGAAAATTCGGGCTGCCGGTGATTCCGGTAAACATCCGCGCCCGCAACTCGACGCTGTTCTACCTGTTTGACGCGATCCACCCGACGCTGCGCGACATCACCCTGTTCCATGAGGTGCTGAACAAGCATCGCCAGCCTTTCCGCATCACCATCGGCCGCCCGATCGCCGCCGACCGCCTGCCCGCGCGATCCGAAGACGGTATCGCCATGCTGCGCGCGGAAACGCTTGCTTTGGGCGGCGAACATTCACCCGCGGTCAGCCTGGTGCAGATGACCCGTCGCCCCAGCCTGCGCCGCGCCTTGCACATCTGACAGCGCGGGGGGGGCCGCCCTCGGGGCCATCGAGGCCCCTCCTGCGGCTGTTGCCACGCAGGGGACGGGCCGCACGCGTGGCGTGCCGGACGGCTGCGATGGTGCCGGAAAACCCGCTTCACGCGAAAAGCCGTTGGCGTTCTGAAGACCAAAGCAGGTTTGTGGTAGCGAGGCCTACCGGCAGTAGGTCTGCGCCCGCGTCCACGCGGCCATATCGGCGCGCTTTTCCGAACTGCGGAACGGTGCCCAGTCACGGCCCAGACCCTGACGGCCATTGCCTGCAACCATATTGTCACGGCCGACCTGCGATGCCGCAATCTCCACTGCGCAAGACAGGTTCGCGGCGCCGTCTTTCAACGCGCCGGCGCTGGTCGCATCACAGCCATGCGCGCGCGCCGTGCCGGGGGCAATCTGGGTCAGCCCGATCCAGCGCCCGCCGCCGCCGGAAGCCTTGGGGTTCCATGTGCTTTCATGCTTTGCCAGTGCCGAAAGGATGCCCGACCAGAAAGCCCGGCGGTCGGCCAGACTGCCATCGGCATAGGCCGGGCACCATGTGCCGATATCCGCGGGCACGGTGCCGGCCAGCACAGCATCGTTGGATCGCACCGCAAGCAGGGTCTTTTGCGTCCACACGGGCGCTTCGGGGCGATGATCCCACCGCATCGGCGGCAAATCATCCTTGCCGGCATCGGGGGTGCTTGCGTTGCTGCACGCAATGGGAAGCGCCAGAAGCAGGCCGAAGATGATCGTTTTTAACCGCATTGAACCCGCACACGTAGCATCGCATCCCGTGTGCGACCCCGGCTTTTTGCCTACGCGGCCTGAGTCTGGCAAGCACAGCCGGGTCGCATAAGCCGAAATCCGCCCGTCACGCTCTTGCCCCCTGCCCGATGGATGCCTAGAAAGGCACCAGTCCCTGAAGGAAAATGCCATGCTCGACCTGACCTATGACACGCCTCAACCAAAGGTTTTCGCTGGTGCCAGGCATGATTGGGAACTGGTGATCGGGATGGAAATTCACGCGCAGGTCGCATCCAGCGCCAAACTGTTTTCCGGGGCATCCACGCAGTTTGGTGCGGAACCGAACAGCAACGTTTCCTTCGTTGATGCGGCGATGCCGGGCATGCTGCCGGTAATAAATGAATTCTGCGTGGAACAGGCGGTGCGCACCGGCCTTGGACTGAAGGCGAAGATCAACCTGTTTTCGGCTTTCGACCGCAAGAATTACTTCTATCCCGACCTTCCGCAGGGTTATCAGATCAGCCAGCTTTATCACCCCATCGTGGGCGAGGGCGAGGTGCTGGTGGAACTGGCGCCCGGTGTTGCCCGTCTTGTGCGGGTGGAACGCATCCATCTGGAACAAGACGCGGGCAAATCCATTCACGACATGGACCCCACGCTGTCCTTCGTCGATTTCAACCGCACCGGCGTGGCGCTGATGGAGATCGTGTCGCGCCCGGATATCCGCAGCGCGGAAGAAGCCACCGCCTACGTCACCAAACTGCGCCAGATCCTGCGCTACCTTGGCACCTGCGACGGCAACATGCAGAACGGCAACCTGCGCGCGGATGTGAACGTATCGGTCTGCCGTGTCGGCCAGTATGAGGCGTATCAGGCGACGCAGGATTTCGGTCATCTCGGCACGCGGTGCGAGATCAAGAACATGAACTCCTTGCGGTTCATGACGCAAGCCATTGATTTTGAGGCCCGCCGCCAGATCGCCATTCTGGAGGATGGCGGGGCGATCACCCAAGAAACCCGGCTTTACGATGCCGACAAAGGCGAAACCCGCAGCATGCGCAGCAAGGAAGAAGCGCATGATTACCGCTATTTCCCCTGCCCCGATCTGCTACCGCTGGAGATCGAACAGGCTTGGGTGGACGATATCGCTGCGTCGATGCCCGAACTGCCGGATGCCAAGAAATCCCGTTTCATGGGCGATTTCGGGCTGACCGACTACGACGCCAATGTGCTGACCGCCGATCTGGACAGCGCCGCTTTCTTTGAAGCGGTAGCGCAGGGGCGCGACGGCAAGCAGGCTGCGAACTGGGTCATCAACGACCTGTTCGGTCGGCTTAACAAGCAGGGGCTGACGATTGCGGATACACCCCTGTCGACGTTCCAGCTTGGTGGCTTGCTGGATCTGATTGGTTCGGGTGAAATCTCGGGCAAGATGGCGAAAGACCTGTTCGACATCCTGTGGACCGAAGGTGGCGATCCGGCGGAACAGGCCGCGATGCGCGGCATGAAGCAGGTCACCGACACCGCCGAGATCGAGGCGGCCGTCGATGCGATCATCGCGGCGAACCCCGCACAGGTGGAAAAAGCCCGCGCACAGGCGAAACTGGCGGGCTGGTTCACCGGGCAAGTGTTGAAATCCACCGGCGGCAAAGCCAACCCGGCCGTGGTGGGCGAGATGGTGGCACGGAAACTCGGGCTGTGACCCTCGCGCCAAGCCCCGCCGTCAGGGCGCAGGGCGCAGGACGTGGCGATGCCACCGGCATCATATTGATGGAAAGCGGAAAACCGGAGCGGCGGCGGGCAACAGCCTTGCAATCCGAACCTGGCGAGGTTTCGTCATGTCCACTCTGGTTCAATCCCTTTATTACATCGCGTCTTCCGGCTTGTCGTGCAGTGTGTGTGGTGTGGTTCCTTTGAGTGCCAGAGCGCATGGCCACCGCGCCCGGATCTTGAACCTGTTCGCCCTCGGCAACCTGTTTCTGGTGCGAAGAAGGTTGATGACATGAGGGCAGGTCTGCCCGAAATCCGCCAGGCCGCCCCAAAGGCGGGCACGAAGCAACGAAATCAGCTGCCAAATAACCCGTCTCGCGCCTGCCAAGCCGATCAGGCGCCAACCCGGCGCAGCCGAATGCGTTGATCAGACGATCCTTGGCGCAGTTGCGGTACATGGTTCGCCCTTGCATATCAAAGCACCCGACGCTAATGAAGCGCCATTGCGGGCGTTGTGTAATGGTAAGACCTCTGCCTTCCAAGCAGAAGACGCGGGTTCGATTCCCGCCGCCCGCTCCAGAAATTCCAGGAAATCGTCGACCAGGACATGACACCGTTTGCAATTTCTTGCAGACCTGCGTGTTTGATCCCGGATGATCACATTTCCAATCGGCGCTCTGCCTTTTTCATGGCAAGTCGGCTTTGTGGGATATTCGGAACGGGGTGCCAGACCGGGCGCAGAAGTGGTTGAAATCACTGCTCCTTATGTCTCGATGCCCGGCGAGGTGGGCACGATCCCGTCACTGGCCGTTGTCGCCAGCCGCAGCGAGTTGCATCGCAACACCGGCAAGTTCAACAGCCGCCGCCACAGCGCTGGGCGGTGCGGTGTCGGTGATGATCGCATCCAGCGTCTCGAACCCCGTTACCCGAATGAAGCCGCGCCGCCCGAATTTGCTGGCATCGGTCACCACCACCCGCCGCTCTCCGCAAGCCAGAACGGCACGGGCGAATTCCGCTTCTTGCAGATCGAAATCCATCACACCGCTGGCATCGACGGCCCCCGCCGAAATGATCGCATGTTGAACCGCAAAAGCGCGAATGAACTCCAGCGCCGACGCTCCCAGCGATGCGCCGGAATCGCTGCGCAATTCGCCGCCCGCCATGAAGACACGGTTGCCGTTGACGGTTGCCAGCGTGCGGGCAATATCGGACGAATTGGTGACAATCGTCAGCCGCCGATGCGCCAGAAGCTCCCGCGCAACGAAACTGGTCGTCGTCCCGGTGTCCAGCATGAGCGACTCGCCGTCGGCGATCTGCGCGGCCAACGCCCGGGCAATGCCCCGCTTCTGGGCCGCATTTTCGCGCATCCGGCGATGGAACGGCGCCTCGCCCATCTGACCTGCCAGACCGACCGCGCCATGCACCCGCAGCACCGCCCCGGCATCCACCAGCGCACGGATATCGCGCCGTACGGTTTCGGCGGAAACGTCCAGTTCTTGCGCAAGGGTTGTAACCGACCGCGACCCCTTGTTCTCCAGAAGCTTCAGAATCGCACCATGGCGTCGTGTCAGCATCGGGCGGCGTCCTGTCGTGGTTCTGTGGGTATGCGCGATTACTCTGCCCACTTCTTTGCCGAAAGACAAACAATCGGTCAATAGAACCACATTATTCCCAATTTTTCGTTGACAGGCCCCCGCACTGCGCGCGTTAAATACAAGCACCATCAGAAGGCGCAGGCCCGCTTTTACGCCAAAAGCGCCCAGAACATCAACGACAGGCCGCCATGTGTGGCCCCGTTCCATAACAGGGAGTGACCGATGCGCCTGACCCTCAGCCTTGCCGCCATGCTTTGCGCCACCACCGCCACGGCGCAGGATTCAACCGATCCGATCAAACTTACGCTGCACGACTGGACAGGCCAGTTGATCACCACCCAGTTGATGGGCGAGGTGCTGAGAAAAAGCGGCTACAACGTCGAATATGTGCAGGCCGACTATCTGGCGCAGTTTGCCGGGCTGGAAACCGGCGATCTGCATGTTGCCATGGAAATCTGGGAAACAACCGGACGTGAGGCGATGGATGTCGCAATCGCAACCGGCAATGTGGAACTGTTGGGCCCCACAGGAATGCAGGCAAAAGAGGAATGGTGGTATCCGATCTACATGAAGGAAAAATGCCCCGGACTGCCGGATTGGGAGGCTTTGAAAGACCCCGCCTGTGCCGCGGCGTTCTCAACCCCCGAAACCGCACCCAATGGCCGCTATCTGGGTGGGCCGGTGACATGGGGCGGATTTGACGAAGAACGCATCGAGGCACTCGATTTGCCGTTCGAGGTGATCCATGCGGGAACCGATGCTGCCCTCTTTGCCGAGTTGGAGTCGGCCTATCAGCGGCAGGCCCCGGTTCTGCTTTGGGTTTATGCGCCGCATTGGGCACCCGCCAAGTTCGAGGGCGAATGGGTTGATTTTCCCACATACGACGCCGCCTGCTACGGCGATCCGGCCTGGGGCGGAAATCCTGACGCTGCCTATGATTGCGGCAAACCCTTCGGCGACATCTGGAAAGTCGGATGGTCGGGGGTAAAGGACAAATGGCCCGGCGCGCACAAGGCGATCACCGCTTTCAGCATCGACAACGACCAGATGGGCGCGATGATTACCGAGGTGGACCTGAACGGAAAAGCCGTCGAAACCGTCGTGGCCGACTGGATCGCCGCGAATGAACCGACATGGAGCGGGTGGATCGCCAAGTAATCAGCGGCCATGACGACAGGCGAAGATACCTTGATCTGCCGCAATGTATGGAAGGTGTTTGGCGCGCGTGCTGCCGAACACCTTGCCAACAGCGGCAAAGATCCCGACCGGCTGGCGGCACTTGGCCTTGTACCCGCCGTGCGCGCCGTGGACCTGAGCGTGCGGCGGGGCGAGATTTTTGTGATCATGGGTCTGTCCGGTTCGGGCAAATCAACTTTGGTGCGCTGTCTTTCGCGGCTGATCGAACCCACCGCTGGCCAGATCCTGTTCAATGGTCAGAACCTGCTGACCGCATCGGACGCGGAGATGACGCAGATCCGTCGGCACAAGATGGGCATGGTGTTTCAACACTTTGCCCTGCTGCCGCACATGACCGTGCTCGACAACGTTGCCTTCCCGCTGGACGTGCAGGGCATGCCACGCCCCCGGCGCGAGGCCCGCGCGCAAGAGATGATTACCCTTGTCGGCCTTTCAGGGCGCGAAGGATCATACCCCCGGCAATTGTCCGGCGGGCAGCAGCAGCGGGTCGGCATTGCGCGGTCGCTGGCGGCAGAACCGGAACTCTGGTTTCTGGACGAACCCTTTTCGGCGCTGGATCCGCTGATCCGGCGCGAGTTGCAGGATGAATTCGTGCGCCTGCAATCGAGGCTGCAAAAAACGATCGTCTTTATCACCCACGACTTTGACGAAGCCATCCGTCTGGCCGACCGCATCGCCATCATGAAAGATGGTGCCGTGGTGCAATGTGGCACCCCCGAAGATCTGGTGCTGAACCCGGCCACCGATTATGTGCGCGAATTCACCCGCGCCGTGCCACGGGCAAAGGTGGTGCGACTGGCCTCGCTGATGACCCCCGGCCTCGTGCCCGCCGATATGCCCCGCCTGCCCGCCAGTGCCACCGTGGCCGATGCCGGGCCTTCGTTCCTGTCGGGCACAGCGCAGATCGGCGTGACCGAAGACGGCCGCCCCATCGGCACAGTGCAGCGCGAAGATGTCATCCGTCTGTTGCTGGGGGGCGAGGCATGACCGCGATGCCGCTGTCAGCGCCTCGCCCCTTGCATGGACGGCTGATATGGGTCGCGGCATTGGCGTTTTCGCTGGCGCTGTGGTTGTGGGGTCAGGCGGTGGCGCCCTTGGCGTTCGACTACCCCAAAGCCTGGCAGATCCCCGCCGCGCGCTGGATCGGCGCTGCGATCACGTGGCTGGTGAAAGAGGCCAGCCTTGGCCCGGTTGCGTTTTCCGACGTCACCCGCGGCATCGCCGCTCTGGTGGACAAGCCCTATCAACTGGCGCTTGGCCTGTTGGCGAATGGTGTCCAGCAACAGACCGGCGGCGTCCTGGTGCAGTATGTGCCGCCGTTGTCGTGGATCGCGGTGATCGGCATCGTGGCGGTGCTAGGGATCTGGGCCGGCGGTCGCAGTCTGGGCCTTCTGACGACTGCGTGCTTTACCTTCATCGCGGTGTTCGGCCAATGGCACAGCGCCATGGTCACGCTGGCCTCGATCCTGGTGGCCGTGCCGTTGGGTGTGGCGGGCGGGCTGATGTTCGGCATTCTTGCATGGCGGCACCCCTGGTTTGAGCGCGCCCTGCGCCCGGCCTTGGATCTGATGCAGACCATGCCGGTCTTTGCCTATCTGGTGCCGATCCTGATCCTGTTCGGTTTCGGTTCCACCACAGCCGTGATTGCCACGCTGATCTATGCCACCCCGCCAATGACCCGGATCACCACGCTTGCCCTGTCGCGCGTGCCGTCCGAGGCGCACGATCTGGCGCGCATGGTCGGCTGCACCCGGCGCCAGACCCTGTGGCGGGTGCTGATCCCGTCCGCGCGCGAGCCCTTGATGGTGGGGGTCAATCAGGTGATCATGTTGTCGTTGAACATGGTGATCATCGCGTCGATGATCGGGGCGGGAGGCTTGGGGTTTGACGTGCTGAGCGCGCTGCGGCGGCTGGATTTCGGCGCTGGGCTGGAGGCGGGGCTGGCCATCGTGGCACTGGCCATCGCGCTGGACCGCCTGAGCCAAGCTTTCGCGCATCGCGGTACAAGCCCGGCGCTTCCGGGTGGGCTGGTCCGACGCCACCCCTATCTCACCGCCTCGCTTTTGCTGGTTGCGGCGACTTTCGCCGTCGGCCTGCTGATCCCCGCAGTGCAGACCTTTCCCGAGGCTGCCCGCCTTTCCACAAGCCCGTTCTGGGCTGCGGCGGTGCAATGGGTCAACGTCACCTTTTTCGACACGCTGGAGGCGGTAAAGACCTTCTTTCTCGTTTGGCTGCTGGTGCCGGTAAAACGCTTCTTGCTGGACGTGCCATGGCTGGCAGTGGTCGCCCTGCTGGGCGTGGCGGGATGGCGGTTGGGGGGGTGGCGTCTGGCTCTTTTGACGGCTGGCCTGTCTTTTCTGATCGCCGCCACCGGGCAATGGGAAAAAGCGATGATCACGGTGTACTTGTGCGGCATCTCAACCCTGATCGCCATGGCCATCGGGCTGCCCGTCGGCATCGCGGTGGCGACACGTGACCGGCTGTGGACCATTGCCCGCGCCATCATCGACACCGCGCAAACCCTGCCGAGTTTCGTGTACCTGATGCCGATCGTCATGCTGTTTCGGGTAGGCGACTTCACCGCAATGATTGCGGTCGTCGCTTATGCCGTTGCCCCCGCCATCCGCTATACCGTTCTGGGCCTGCAATCGGTTGACACAAGGCTGATCGAGGCCGGGCGCGCCATGGGCTGTACGCCGTGGCAGATCCTGACCCGGATTCGCCTTCGGCTGGCCCTGCCCGAGATTTTGCTGGGCCTGAACCAGACCATCATGTTCGCCCTGTCGATGCTGGTCATCACCGCCCTGGTCGGCACCCGCGATCTGGGGCAGGATGTATACATCGCGCTGACCAAGACCAATCCCGGCAACGGTCTGGTGGCGGGTCTGGCCATTGCCTTCATCGCCATCATCGCCGACCGGCTGCTTTCTGCCGTTGCCCGCAGCGCGAAAGCCCGTCTGGGGCTGGAGGCGCAGGGATGAGAGCGCCGCCGCCATCACCGCCCTGCCTTGCTGGTCCGGCGCGCCGTCGGCTGCACCGCCAAACGGCGGCTTTTCCAACGAAAGCCGGAAAATCACCGATGCGGCAGGCCGGCACGTTGTGCGTCTTTGATATCGCGACCCAGATGCTGGCGGTCGAGCGTGCCATCACGGCGGCCAAGCGCACGCTGATCCATGACCATACCGACAATTGCCTTGAGCCGCGCAGCGACGGCAAGCTTGCCGGGCTGCGGGCGCTGGCAAAGCTGCTTTAGGGGCCGCCTCATGCTCTCGGTACTCGCCAACCGCACCTATCGGCACCTTTTCGCGGCGCAGGTGATCGCGCTGATCGGCACGGGGCTTGCGACGGTCGCACTCGGCCTGCTGGCCTGGCAGATCGCGGGCAAGGACGCTGGCCTGGTGCTGGGCACTGCGCTGGCCATCAAGATGGTGGCCTATGTCACGCTTGCCCCGATCGCCTCGGCCTTTGCCGACCGCGTCCCACGCCGCACGATGCTCGTGGCGCTCGATATCATCCGCGCAACGGTGGCACTGGCGCTGCCGTTCGTGACCGAGGTCTGGCAGGTCTACGTGCTGATCTTCCTGCTTCAGGCCGCCTCGGCCGGGTTCACACCGACGTTTCAGGCAACGATTCCCGACGTCCTTCCCGAAGAGGCCGACTATACCCGCGCCCTCTCGCTGTCGCGGCTGGCCTATGATCTGGAAAACCTGCTGAGCCCGATGCTGGCGGCGGCGTTGTTGACGGTGGTCAGCTTCCCGGTCCTGTTCGGCGGCACGGTGATCGGATTCCTTGCTTCGGCGGCTCTTGTCCTGACTGTGACCCTGCCCAGCCCCCTGCCCGCTTTGAAGCGCGGCGTTTGGGAACGCACGACCCGGGGCATCCGCATCTACCTTGCGACGCCGCGATTGCGCGGCCTTCTGGCGCTGAACCTGTGCGTGGCGGCGGCAGGTGCCATGGTGATCGTCAACACAGTGGTGATCGTGCAAGCGAGGCTTGGTCTGGCCGAAACGCAGGTAGCACTTGCCCTTGCAGCGTTTGGATCGGGGTCGATGACGGCGGCGCTGATTCTGCCACGGTTGCTGGACCGGATGCCGGATCGGCCGCCGATGATCGCAGGCGCTGCAATCCTCGCGGCTGGCATGCTTTTCGGGCCGCTGGTCGATCAGCTTGCCGCACTGGGCGTCCTCTGGCTGATTTTGGGTTTTGGCTACAGCCTGACGCAAACGCCCACCGGTCGTCTGCTGCGCAGATCCGCCCAGCCCGAGGACAGGCCGGCGATCTTTGCCGCGCAGTTCGCCTTGTCGCATGCCTGCTGGCTTGTGACCTATCCGCTGGCCGGGTGGGCGGGGGCGACGTTCGGGCTGGACGCCACGTTCCTGATCCTGGCGGGTCTCGCTGCACTTGGCCTCGTTGCCGCGCTCGGGATCTGGCCCGCCAATCTTGAAGATGACATTCCCCATACGCATCCGGATTTGCCGCCGGATCATCCCCACATGCTTGCACATGGCACCGCTGCCCACCACCACCCCATTGTGATCGACGACCTGCACAGGGTCTGGCCGTTTCAAACACGACTGATGGGCTGACCGGCGACACGTTCAAACCAGTCAGCTTGCCCGGGCCTCGTGTCCGAAACTCATCAAGTCGCTTTCCCGTTGGCAAACAAGAACCGGTGCCGATCCGGAAAGTCGCAGATTTCGGGAACCTTCCAGCGTGGCAAGGTCGTTATCGAACAAATGTGGATTTCTTTGGGAGGGACGTTATGACCTATGGACGCTTCTTTGCGATGATCGTCACCTCGACGGTCGTGATGTTCGGGCTGATGTATCTGAACACCTACGCACTCGACCACATCTTCTTTTCGCAGACGCGCATGTGGATGGCGGTCTATATGGGTGCGGCGATGGCAATTGTCATGCTCGCCTTCATGCTGGGCATGTATGCCAACCGACGGGTCAATATCGCGATCTTTGCGGGTGCTGCCGTCGCCTTCGCGCTGTCGCTCTGGCTGGTGCGAAGCCAGGAGACAGTCGGGGATCTTGCGTGGTTGCGGGCGATGATTCCGCACCATTCCATCGCCGTCCTGACCAGCGAGCGGGCCGATATCTCGGACCCGAGGGTCCGCGCATTGGCCGACGCAATCATCAAAGCGCAGCGCAGCGAAATCGCGGAAATGAAGCGATACATCGCCGACATCGAGGTCAACGGCGACGCACCTTCGGGCACTCCCCGCGCCGAAGCCTCCGATGACTGATCCAGCGCAACGTCTCTGGCCCTGGGTGGCGCGGGGGCACCCCCAAAAAATTCCGTGCCGGTCGCTGCGGTATCCGCGCCCGCCCTGTCACCAGTTGTCCGGCCCCTTGTCCATATAACGCCGCGCCAGAAAGTCGATGAACGCCCGTACCTTGGGCTGCGTGAACCGCCCCGGCGGATAGACTGCATCAGGGCGGCAATGTCCGGATCGAACGCGATCCTGAGCCTCATGTTGGCCGCAGGTCCAGCGACCAGATTAGGCGTTC
>Ga0105050_10009079_pt1 | contig 11249 bp, 11 predicted proteins | sample FRY01_FD_78088 | JGI IMG/M metagenome (GOLD analysis project Ga0105050, IMG submission 78088) | Freshwater microbial communities from Lake Fryxell liftoff mats and glacier meltwater in Antarctica - FRY-01 | ecosystem: Environmental > Aquatic > Freshwater > Ice > Glacier meltwater ... | reverse complement strand
TTTTGGGGCGGGCAAATGGCGAAATGGTAAACGTAGGGGGTCAGAAGGCATTCCCTGCCGATATTCAAGCTCTTCTTCTTGGGCACCCGAGCGTTCTTTGGGCCCAAGTGACAGGGCGGCGTGCTCCTATGGTCGGTCAGCTTCCAGCCGCGTCGGTCGTTCTGAGTGTGCAAATGGACGCGTACACTGCAGAGGTCATGTTAATTGCGTATTGCGCGGAAAGCCTCCCCGATTACGCAATTCCGCGGTTCTGGGATTTTCCCTTGTCGGTGCCCCTAGGGGCGAGTTTAAAAAGCTGAAAGGCGCAATTGCATGCAAACGACAGGACAATCCATAATCGTCTCCGGTGGATCACGTGGCCTCGGGCTTTACATGACCCAACATCTTCTATCTGGAGGTAACAGAGTTGGAACTTTTGCGCGAACTGCCACTCCTGAGACGGACCAGCTGCGTGAGGAATATGGCGATCGATTCTATTTTGCGAATTTAGATGCCGCAGATCCACTCGCCGTGGCGCAATTCGTGGCCGAAGCTGGGGAGCGGTTCGGGGTGATACACAGCCTTGTTAACAATGCCGCTAGAGGACAGGACCAGTTGCTGATGCATACTGACATAGATACGATTCGGCGGATTGTTGACGTCAACATCGTGGGCCCAACTCTGTTGACCCGCTCCGTGATAAAACACATGTTGGTGCAGGGGGGTGGCAACATATGCTCGATTAGCTCGATTTGTGGATCCCGAGGCTATGCGGGATTGTCGGTCTATGCGGGCTCTAAAGGTTATTTGGATGCAATGACTCGAGCTCTGGCAAGAGAGGTAGGCGAGGCTGGCATATTTGTCAACTGCGTGGCCCCAGGTTTTTTTGAGTCCGAGATGTCGTCGGTGCTACTCCCTGAGCAATTGGCCGCCATAAAGCGGCGGACGCCGTCGGGCGCCTTGTCGAATGACGCCAACATTTTCAGAGTGGTTGATTTGCTGATTTCAGGATCAACTAACATCCAGGGCCAGGTGATTTTTGTTGACGGAGGCATCACGAGTTAGGCCCGGGGTCGAGACAGGTCACTACGCTCCAGTTGGAGCGGTTGTGGTGGGAGTAGCTTTTGGTGGGGTGGTCCTTTCGCACGCGTCGTGCTTGGAGGGTCCCGCGTCTTGGGATCACAAAGGGGCAAGCTATATTTTTAGGCCAGCCCGCGGAGACAGCAAAATATACGCCCTCGATGTTGAGAGACTTGACGTTGGACTCGACGCTATCTTGGACTCGATGCTGCAATCTATTTCGATGGCTTCATCTCTTGCGACCTGGACTGAGATTGAGGTGGTCGCTAAACTTCGGGATCAGCCGGCGCATCTAGTTTTGCGGGCCGCTCTTGAACTTCCACGAACTAGCCTGAATAAGCTCTTTGGAATCAATGCGGTTCATTTGAATCACCCTTATCTAAGTATCACCGTGGGACATCTGTGACGGTGCCATAGCTGGCGTTTGCCGCGGCCCAGTCTCAAAAATTTCGAGATCTTTTTGGAGCCATAATTTTCAAGGTGTTTTCCTGGCAGCTTATGAATAACTAGCCGAACTCTTTTTCTCTAAGGATTGCCGTCAACCCCACGCTTCTCCACAAGTTTTTACACAATAAGCGAATTATTTGAAATTCTGCTCGAACTAGATTCCACTCCGCGAGTGCCGACAGGCCACGCCCACGCAGGATCGACCCGACCGTGTCGATGGCGACGCGTGCCACTTCCTGGGCCAGGAGGATCGCGATCTGGTCCCTCCCGGCCTTGCCCTTCTCCCGCTCATAAATACGGACCACATGCGCGTCCAGCAAGTTATGATGCAGCTGGGCCTTGGTCGGGGCTGCCGGTCGCAGCCAGCGGTAGAACGAGGCCCGGGAGACCTTGAGCTTCCGGCACATCCAATTGATCGGGAAGGTGGCCTTCTCCGCGCTGATAAACATGAAGTAGTCGTTCATCGTTGCTTCGCGGCGAAGAAGGCGCTGACTTTTCCCAGGAACTCGATCTGCCGTTTCAGTTCGCCATTCTCGGACTGCAAGGCCTTATATTTGGCCCACTCGACCGGGCCCGGGTCCTTCGCCCCGGCATCGGGTGTTCCTCTTTCCAGACCCGCACCCAGTTCCCCAGAGTCCCCTCGACAGCCCCCATCTCAGGCGCAACCTGCGCGACCGGCCGGCCCGATGAAACCACCAGCTTCACAGCATCGGCCCGATGAAACCACCAGCTTCACAGCATCGGCCCGCAACTCAGCACTGAAATTACGACGATTCGACATGAAACAGATTCTCCTAGCCTCTGTCTCAAATCATTGTGCGGGCGCATCTTCACCACCGGGTTGTGGTTATCGGGCTCAGCTTTTTGGGAGTCAATGAATTCGTACTTGCTCACTACCGCTGCTCCCGCGCGAAGTAAGCGGCCGCTTTTTTCAAAAATTGGGTCTCAGCTTTGAGGTCCTGATTTTCCCGCGCGAGTACTTTGAGACGGGCTCGCTCGGGGGCGGTCAGCTCCGTCTCGGTGCCGCCATTCGCGTCGCGATACTTGATCAGCCACTTGCGTAATGTTTCGTGGCCGACCCCGTAGGAGTCAGCCACTTCCCTGATTGGCTTGGAGGTAGAGGTCACCTCACGACACAACTCATCTCTGAACTCCTGGGTAAATTTCCGGCGTGCTGTGGTCATGCTGATCGCTACTTTTAGTGAACCCCCATTTTGAGAGGGCCCACTGCCCGAAATATACGCAGCAGGCCATTACCGAGAAAATTGGGTTCAGTAATCTCTAAATGAGCGCCTAACGGGAGAACGCAAACGGGCTGCCGCTATGAATCATTGCCCCGCATAGCACTCATGTAAACACCTTGTGTCTGGTGTTCATTTCTCGATTGCTCCCCCGCAACTTATACGAGTCTCAGCCAAGGTTTAGCCGTATCGCATGAAAGTTCGGCCAAGAATTGATGATGTATTCCCACAATAAGTTTTGGCAACTTGCGCTCCTCCGAGTAGACCCAACATTTCGGACGGAGGCCAAAATTCTTGTAATCCAGCTCGCCAAGGAACCCCTCTGACCTGTCAGAGAGCGGTTGGGAGAAACCATAAACCGTGCCCAGCGAGCTCCCAGAAGACACCGGTCTCTTCGGGTAAATTGATTAATTCCACGATAACCTTCAAGATGTCGATTCTCAAAGGCGATTTTGAATCCGCAAAACATATTCTTGCTTGGGTCCTTCAGAAGAAAAGTATCCAGTCGCAGCCTCTTAGTCCTTGAGGATGTCGAATTGTGCTTTGCGACAGTGGTCTCATTACTCCTGCTGAGGGGTCTCACGAACTCTATGTTGCGCCAACCTATGACTACTGTTTTTCGGGGCGTAATCCTTGTCGGTCTGGATTCGGATCCCTAGAAAGCTGACACACCTAGCAGCATACTCAGCCTTACCCATCTTCTTATATTTCTCGTAACTTTCAATGCATTACATTGCGATTCTGCCGGATACTTTTCGTATGAAGTGGGCCCGCCCGACAATGGGGTGACCTAAGTGGCGATCCCGCCCACAATTTAGCCTGAACTGAGTACTTTTGCCGGTAGCTGGTTCAGCGCTTGTGAAACGTGTTCAACCTGTTGATCCGTCATCCAGGGCCCGATAAAACACTGCCGAATTAAGACCCGTTAGATCTCTATTAAGACTTGCAAAGTAGGGTCAGATTTACAAAGCTTTCATGCCAGTCACGACCCACAATTAATAAACCGTTCGCTAAACGATTCGACCACTGATAAAGTTCAATCGATCAAACAGTCCAGTGACTCGGAAACCTCAAACGCTACGTTGGTCGAGTCTTTTCCCTGCGTTCATAATCGTAAAGCGATTTGGGTAGACCTCCCGGTCACCTGCCTCTGAAGTACCTCGCTGTGTGGCGCGTAACGGCACGATTTGGTCGGAATAAGCAAGTCGATGCCAAGTAAATGGCCTTGAAACCTTTCGAGCTTGTCGTCCACGCCAGCTTTCCCTTACCGGCTATTTCGAGAGCTAAACGAGCTTCCTGACCAGAAAAGTTGAGGAAGAGCATCCAAAAATGCGCTCGTGACAGAAGCCTAAGAATCACTGCCCAGCGAGGAACCTTAATCCCAAATCTCTCAAGCAGCTCAACCTCATCTCTCAAGGCTCCGGGTCGGAATCTTTTCGAATAATTTTTTTCATGCTTACGGTAAAGAGTTGTGATCTCATTGCGACCCCATCCCGAAATTCTCTCACTGGCAAACTTTATGAACATAGGCTTATCCTCTGTGTCGAACTGAGTGTCCCACCCCCCGAGCGACCTAAGAGTTGCGGTTCTATAACTCGCAGTGGGAGTGAATATTTTGGAGCCCCGGGACCACACTCCCTCCGGATTCTCTTGAAACAGGCCCTCAGGCCCTCGGGACGACCATTCTTCGTATCCCTTGAGGGCCTGGCCATCATGCCCAATAAGCCTCGCTCGCCCGCACACGAAACCGATAGAAGGGTTCGCTTCGAGGATTTCGACATCACCATCAATTCTGTTGGGAAGCATAATGTCGTCCCCTATCAAAATAAAATATTTCCCCTCGGCCAAATCGAGCCCTAAGTTGCAAGATTCGGGTATCCCAGTGTTCTTCTCGTTTCTATAGAACTTAAATCCAAGCTCCCTTGCGAGATCGTCCAACAATTCAGGAGACGAGTCAGTTGACCCGTCATCAATGCAGATTATTTCTAAGTTTGGGTAATTGGACGCCAAAGCAGAACGAATCGCCAGCTCGGTGTATTCGCCAGTGTTGTAGCTCAGGGCACAAACCGTGACCTTAGGAGGAAGCATTAGAGAATTTAGCCTTTCACATTCGGTTTAATAGCTCGGTTCTTAAGTTTCAACTGTTGAGGCCGACCTTAAGTTGGCGAACCCTCGCTCTGAAAGACGTATGGAATTTTTGTTCCATTTTGTCAGTCAACATCATTGACACTTTATTCTTCCCGCCCACCATAATCACCTTGCAGCCCGAAACCTCCGCGAGTTTGATGGGCATGAGGTACCTAGTGCCCAAGTCGGAAGTCAGCACCGTCAATTTGATTCTTGTTTTCGCAAAGATAAGGTTTGCCATGCTGGCTCCTCCCACCAAGACAATCTCTTCGCTTGCAAACACGATGCCCACCTGCTCACGAAAAGATAATCTTTCCGGGAACGCCTTTACATAGCCCACGTCAGTAAGCACTTTGTTCACCCGACGTTTATTGATCAGGTTTCTATGTTTTCCACTCCGGGCAAAATAGGTTTTTGAAGTTCCCGCAGCTGGCTCTAACTTTTCCAGGACAAGTCTTCTAAACTCTGCAAGAACCTCTTTATTTACGAGCGAACCACGACTGTCACCAAACGTAAATTGGGTATCAGGGTGATAAATCAAAGGACCCAGAACATAAGCCCGGGAAACTCTTGTCAACTTCTCTGGGTCTGACAAAATAATCTCTCGGTTTGTTAGAAGTCGAAGCGCTTCTAGGCCGTTGGGTGGAACCCTATTAGAAACAAGCACAGGAACGTCTTTAGGCACTACGCCTTCAACAATAAGCAACCTCGGAAGAGTTTCAATCAAAAAGTGAAACCAGTTCCAATCCGCACGACTTCCCAGGAGTATTGCTTTCTCAACGTGCGCATCTGGGCCTGGGGGCCTGAAAACCAAACAGTGATTGAGATTTGCGCTGGTCCCGATCACATACTTTTTATTCCCGGCTACATTCCCCAGGCTTGGATGCTGCGCAGTGTCCCAATTCACAAAATTGTCTTCCATAAATAGAATCCCACCGTTCAAAACCGTTACATTTTCAGACTCAAAGTACCTTCGAGACAGGTGAAAATTCGAATCGTTGACGTTCTGACAGCTGGAAACTTGTTCGCTTGGTCGCCAGATCGGATTCACGATACTTACCAAGCCCCAGTTCTTGATGGGAGAAGGTCCGGGACATTCATGAGCTGTTAGAGCAAGGACTCCCAAAGAACGAGTAAGTTCTTCTCCGAGAAGTTGGGATTCATTAGTCTCCATTTGAAAAAGAGCTTGATTGGCGACTGCCCTGTCTACACCTGCTTCTACAAGCCAAGCAAACTCTTCGGGCGCTACCAGGAGGATGTCCAACAGGCATGATTGACCGCTGCCTCCACCAGATGAATTATGGACTGAATCAATTCCCCATCTCAAGGTCGAGCCGGTGTTCCCTTTCCAGCCCAATCCTGAAGCCAGCGGGGCGCGAAAGGTCTCTGATTCTAAAATTCCTTTCACTGACTCAAATTGGCTTGCCTTTACATTGACTTCGAATCCGGAGAAAAAACCAAGGTGACTTCCCTGCAAGAACCAGACATCTGGACGAAAACATGTCCTCATGACGTTTTTTGGAAGATTGGTCTTCATTTTTTTAGATGCGCCTCTAGTGGCCCATCCTGTAATCGTAATGCTCCGATCGGTGCTGTCGCCCAGTATTAGCCACTGAGTTCGTAAAAAAAAGTAATGATCCATGGCACGTGAAAGGTAGGTGGGATTACTGGTCAGCATAAATTTTCTGTGATTAGCCAGCATTCTCCCGACTCTCAGTAGACGATAATTCTCGCGGGGACTGCGAGCTGGGAACAGGCGCATAAATCTTCTAGATTTAATCCACCAGCCCCACAACACCTGGAGTTGATTGTGAGATATTCGAGGAAGTAACTTCACGATGAACTCGAATCTAAAAATCGATTCCCACCTAACTCAAGACGTGATAACGCCCAAGCAACTTGAGTAACCTGCTCACCAGACATCCAGGGTCCGATTGGAAGACTAACCACACTCGATGCAAGTTTCTCAGCATTAGGGAGGGGAGGGGAGGGGAGGCCGCGTTCATGAAGGAATTGTCTTACTGGACTGATGGAATTGAAGTAATAGGGATAGTGAAGGTCGGTACCCACACCTGAAGTCAAAAGATCCTGACGAAGTTCTTCGCGGTTAGCGGTCCTGACAACGAAATGATGAAAGACATTAGTCTCGTGGGCATTTGATCGGACTATTTCTAAGTCAGTAGAAGACAGAGCTGCCTCATACTGTGTCGCAATCGAGCGCCGGAAGTCAGTTACCACGCTCAGGTCTCTCAGAAATAGACTCAAGACGGCAGCCTGAATTGTGTCTAGCCTCGAATTCCATCCGGCTTCCAGATGCTCGTACTTAGTTTTACCAACACCATAGGATCTGAGCGACATCATTTTAGCCGCAACCTCCGCATTATTTGTGGTGATAGCGCCACCATCTCCCAGCGCGCCCAAATTCTTAGTTGGGTAAAAAGAGAACGCTGCAGCATCACCTGAAGAACCCACAGGGCCTGCGTTAGTAGTGCCGGAGTGAGCCTGAGCGGCATCTTCAAATACCAGAAGACCATAGTCCTTAGCCACCTTCCCAACTGCCAGCATGTCCGCCGAGATCCCGAACAAATGGACCACAATAATGGCCCTAGTTTTGGACGTAATGGCGTCTTTTATAAGAGCCGGATTGATGCTTGCGTCTTCGAGATTAACGTCCACGGCCACTGGCGAGGCTCCAGTTTGCATAACTGCAAGCCAGGTGGCATAGAAAGTAAAGCCCGGCACAATAACTTCATCGCCCGGGCCGATATTATGAGACTCAAGAATTAGCCTCAAAGCATCCAATCCGTTTCCAACGGACACGCAATGCTTACTCCCGACTGATGATGCGAAAGCTTTTTCAAAAGACAGAACCTCTTCGCCTCCTATATAAATGCCACCGTCGAGTACTCTTTCAATGGCTTCTAGTACACCCGTTTTTCTGTCCTGGATAAAAGAGCCTAGGTCAAAAAATGGCACCTTCAATTTGCGCCAGCCCAAAGAAGATAATCCGAGTATTCGTGGAGATAATCCGCCTCATCGAAATGTTCGCTGGCAAGAACCAAGCAGACCGCATCTTTTGAAAAGGTTTGAAGATTTCGCCAGAGGCCAGGTCTCACATATAATCCCTTCGTAGGCGAGTCGAGCTGCTGCCCAGGGGAAATGTGCAAATACTTATTAAGGGCTGGAGAGTCGCGATTGTAATAGGGGTAGTGGATATCAGTTCCGACGCCCTGCTCTGCCAAGTAATGCATCAAGCTTTCTCGATTATCTGATCTGATTACAAAATGATTCCAAACAGAATTCTCCTGGCCAAGCCCGATGACTTTTTGCGATCGGTCTCCCATGGCTTCCAGGTAGGAAGAAGCTATGTCTTTTCTCCGGGAATTGAATCCCGCAAGGTGCCTTAGCTTAAAGCTAGTAACCGCTGCCTGGATTGGGTCTAATCGGCTGTTCCAACCAATATCTATGTGTTCGTATTTAGAATTCCCCTGGCCATAGCTACGCCGTGATTTGAGAAAATGGAGCACTTGTTCATAGTCCGTGCTTGCCGCACCCGCATCCCCGATGGCACCCAGGTTCTTGGTTGGATAAAAGGAAACAGCTCCCGCCAACCCAAAAGTGCCGACCTTTTTCCCTTCAATTCTGGCACAGTGTGACTGGGCGCAAGCCTCAATCACTGGAAGCGAGAACTTGTCCGCAATTCGATTAATTGCACTCACCCTAGAGGGTGTTCCGTATAGGTGAAAGACTATTATGGCGCTCGTCCTGAGAGAAATTGCCTCTTCGATCAGCTCAGGGTTTAATCCGGCGGCTCCCTCGAGCACATCGGCGAAAATAGGGGTCGCTCCAACCTGCATAACCGCCAGCCAGGTTGCGTAAAAGGTGAAGCTTGGAACGATAACTTCATCTCCAGGCCCGATCTCTAGGGCCTCAAGCACTAGTCGAATCGCATCTAGCCCGTTCCCAACTCCTGCACAAAAGCTGGATTCGTTCAATAGCGCAAATTCCATTTCAAATTTTTCAACTAGTGGGCCTCCAACAAATTGCCCACTATCAATCACGGCTGAAATCTCAGCAAGTATTTCAGCTTTGCGGTTTGAAATTTCTGCGGATAAATCGAAGAAGGGGACTTTCATAAATTTTTTCGCCAGATCAAATAATCCTCGTAATTTCGGATGTAGTCACTCTCATCGTAGGCACGAGACGCAACGACAAGGCAAATAGCTCCCTGCGAAAAAGCACTCATCTCCCGCCAAGCCCCCTCTCTGATCAATAAACCCTTAGTGGGATTGTCCAAGAGAAAATCCTTGCGTGTTGCTCCATCGTCGATGGTTACGACAAGAGAGCCAACCGCTGCAACCATCACCTGTTTAAGTTGCTTATGGGCGTGATGCCCCCTACGCGCCCCAGAAGGTACTCCGGAAATAAAATATGTCCGCCTTGGGTCGAATGGAATTTGCTGCGAGCGCTCCATCACAAACAGATCCCCTTCTCCAGCACCGTGTTGGGAAATCTCAACAACTTCCGCAATCCAGCTCACTACCCCCTCCTTTTCTGTGTTCTTGCTGCCCATCTCCAATCCTTCCAACTCTAATCCTCCCTAATGCTGTCAATCGACCGTTCTTGGTAAAAGGTCCACTAGACGATTTATCAACTTGACAGACCTTTCAAAATCAGAAGGCCTCTAAAAAACCCTACGCGCCAAGAAGTTGGCAAGCCCGGGCTCAGTGGCCGATAAAAAATCAGCTAGATTACCGATTTGAACTCCTGTGAGTCGTTTGGGTTTTGCAAATTCAACAGGGTTACGAAGGAACTCATCGACTCCAACACCCCAGCCGATATTTTCCAAGGCTGTTGTCGCTTTGCCCAATTTCAACTTGTCAGTTCTCGACGAATTTAGGATGGCAGCCTCCCATGAAAAATAGTCTTCCGCTAACGTCCGATTCTCACCCGGAAAGATATCACTAAGACCAGAGGGGCAATTCAACGAAACGACTGGGAGGCCAGCGTAGCTCATGTCCATTGAGACTGTTCCCCCACTCATTGGGAATGTGTCGAGGCCCACAGAACAGGTGCGATAAAGAGCAAAAAGCGCATTAAGCGGCTGGGTGGGGAGCACCGTAACCCTTCCTGGTAATTCGGATGCGAGCTTTCTAATCTGCGAAAGTCTCCGGGGTCCAACGATTACTAGGTCAAATTCTTCGTGACTCGTGAGAAATTCGGTCGCAAATGTCGCGAATGAGAAGTTTCTGGGGAGGTCGACAAATTTACGCCCCCTGCCCACGGCTACAAGAAGCTTTCGACTAGAAGTTGGTTGGGGAATCTTTAGCTCTACTTTTGCGGGAGTCTTAACCCTAGGCGGCAGACCCACAACCACTGAAGCACTATTTCCTCTCTCCCATTTGGTTATTGCTGCTCCAAAGCTGCGAAACTCAAGAACCACGCTCGCAACTTCAGCTCCAACCCAAAATTGATGGTCCGCATGGTTGAAAAGTGCAATTTTGGTGGATCCGTTTCGCTTGCAAATCCACATTGCTAAAACCGCATCCACATCATCTGGGTGGATATGAGCGACTACCTGATCATAGTTCTGCAACTCGGCTGCAATCCATTTCACGTTTCGAAAGAGGAAGTTTCTAGAGACGTAGATTGCACCCAGGTTCTGCGTTTCTGAAAGGGTCTTTGGAATTTTGCCTGGCTTGGTGAGAAGAATGGAATGCTGTCTCGAGACATTTGATGAGGCTATCCAGCGTTCGACTACACGCGTGTGGCCACCACTATTGAAAGCCTTCGTCATCAAGTGAAGTGTTCCTCGACTCGGGATGGTCTCTAGGTCGACATCCTTGTAGAATTTTTTCGCAAGGTTTTCCGCAAGCCTGTTTATCCTCAACTCAAGCTTTTGAGAAGAAAACATGCCTAAGTAATAGTGAGAGGCGATTGAAGACGAGACTCGTAGAACCAAATAGTCAATTACCAAAACTTTACTGAGCACACTGGAGTCAATCAAGAGCCTAAAAATAAATTTAGCCATCATGCTTTTCCGAGGGTACATAGTTTTCATAACTTATCCGACTTACCTATTGGGGCTTGATAGGACCTTGGAGACTCATCATTTCCGTGCCTTAACAGACTAATGAGGATAGTGCCTCTAAACCATTCAAGTTCTTTACTCGTAATAAACCCATCCAAAAAGCCATCTCTTCGGGTTAATCTATTGTCAAATCATTACTAATCTCAAAGAACATGACGAGTCCCGCAGCTTCGTGCTAGGCATCGATGGTGCCCCTCCACCCAGCGCATAGATTACGATAACGGCGCTGGTGGTTTTGGGTTCTTTCGGTTTGTCAACAAGCTTGGGTACTCCTCCCTCAGAGT
>Ga0105050_10009075_pt1 | contig 11254 bp, 12 predicted proteins | sample FRY01_FD_78088 | JGI IMG/M metagenome (GOLD analysis project Ga0105050, IMG submission 78088) | Freshwater microbial communities from Lake Fryxell liftoff mats and glacier meltwater in Antarctica - FRY-01 | ecosystem: Environmental > Aquatic > Freshwater > Ice > Glacier meltwater ... | reverse complement strand
GCATATCGTGCCACCTACCGGGGCCAAGGGTTTGAATCTCGCGGCCAGCGATGTTTATACCCTCTACCATGTGCTGCGCAAGCGCTACCAAGAAGGCCGGCTCGATCTGCTGCAAAAATACTCGGAAATCTGTCTGCGCCGAATCTGGAAGGCAGAGCGTTTTTCATGGTGGATGACGTCAATTTTGCATAAGTTCTCTGATGATCCATTTAATCAGCGCATCCAGGAAGCCGAGCTAGACTACTACACCAGTTCGGTGGCCGGTCGCACCACGATTGCTGAAAACTATGTCGGCCTGCCTTATGATGTGGTGGAATAAGCTCGCTACCGCGGGCCAAAAATAGCGGTGGCAGGCTAAATCAGGTAAATTCGGATCTGCCCTTCGTTTTTGGGACCCTCATGAGCCTGCCCGCCTTAATGTCCACCCAACCCATTACCTCGATCAACGTGAGCGCCTTACGTTCTAGTTGTTCGACGTGCAGCATGCATCAGCTTTGTCTGCCGATGGGCCTGGGCGAATCCGACATGCACCGGCTCGACCAGATCATTGGCCGGCGGCGCAAGGTGGCCAAGGATCATTCGCTCTACAGGATGGAAGATCCATTCACCAATCTGTATGCCATACGACTCGGTCATTTCAAAACGTACCAGGTCAGTGCCAGTGGCGAACAACAAATCACGGGGTTTCAAATGGCAGGCGAGTTGCTTGGTATGGATGCCATCAGCACCGACCGTCATCATTGCGATGCCGTCGCGCTAGAAGACAGCGAAGTCTGCGACATTCCGTTTACGCGTCTGGAAGAATTGTTTGGGACGATACCCACACTATTGCATCACTTTCACCGGATGATGAGTCAGGAAATTACACGCGAACAGCACGTGATGCTTTTGCTGGGCACGATGCGCGCGGAACAGCGTTTCGCTGCATTTCTGGTCAATCTCTCCTCCCGCTACGCCGCTCGCGGCTACGCGTCGCGCGTTTTTCAGTTGCGCATGTCGCGGGAAGAAATCGGCAACTACCTGGGCCTGACCATTGAGAGTATCAGCCGCCTGATTTCGCGCTTTAAAAAACAAGGCTTGCTGCGCGTATCGAATCGGGAAATCGAGATGCTGGATCCGGTCCGGCTCAAAGCCATGGCAGCCGGCACGGCGCATTGCAACTGAGCCCATTCAACCTGCTTCAAAAAGGCGGCTGTCCCGGCGCTGCATCGCCCCGCATCAGATACAGGCTCAACAGGCTGGCCAGCACGCAGCAGGTCCAGAAAAAAAAGAAACCGATGGTGTAAGCGGCGACAGACGGTAAATCGATATGCCCGCCGACCAGTAGTAACGCTGCCGGATCAAAAAAAGAAAAGAAAACGCCCTCGGCCATGATGGCCACCAGAAAAGATGGCCACAGTACCGACAGTGCCAGTCTCACCATGTTTTGCTCCTCATGTCTCACACCCCTTCTTTTGACGCCGTGCGTCGTTCGGGCCGACGCGTTTCTTTTAGTAGACGGACCGAATGCTTGTTGTTGTTTGTTGCGGCCACCGCCAGTGGCCATGCAAACGCCACTGATGCGCTTGATCCTCCAGCTGCACCTGCCAGTACGCGCGCTCAAGCAGCGGCAATGCCAACGAAAAATGTCCTGCCGTATCGGGGGTCACGGTGTACTGCCTGTCTTTGGCCGGCACCGTCGGATGAATCAGCGCCAGGGTCAGTGGGACATCGGACAGGTAGGCTGCCGACTGCACCGCCGGCTGCGCCAACTGACCGGACAAGGTGCCAGTGGCAGCATCGTAGCGCAGCACGAGTTGCAAGCCGAAGGCCGCGGCAGCCCGGTCACGCCGTAAATCCTGATTGATGGCCTTGCCCTGCTTGTAATAATCATCGACCACCAGTGCATCCGCCCCTGCAAACGAAATCCAGGCAGTCAACACGCCCGCAATAATCACGGCGACCGGACCGACCATCAACAGCCACGGCCAGCGATGCCGGTACCAGGGCGCGGTTTGCGTCAAAGTCCGGCTGGGTGGAGACGGGTGCATATTGGTTTCCTTCGGGCTTAGCGCGGCACAAAAAATACCGCTTTTTCTGTGACGTAGAGCTGCGGATTATCGATTGCCTGTAAATTAAACGTAATCTTGTTTGACCCTTTGTCCCCTTTGCCCGCATGGATGCGGACCGTCACCGGTACACCGCGCGTCTCGGTGGCACCCAGTCCGACTTCGTCGGCTGTCTCGAGATGAATGCTGTCTATGCCCGCCACACTGATGCGATAGCGATGCGGAGCCTCATCCGTATTCATGATCTGTAAACGATAGACGTTTTCCACCATGCCATTCTCGACTTCACGCCCCATGGCGCCCCGGTCACGAATCACATCCATCATCAAGGGTGTGCGGGTAAGCAAGGCGCCAAAAAAAACGGACACAATCCCCAACAGTGCCACGCTATAAATGAGCACCCGGGGTCGGAAGGCGTGGCGCAGTATGTGCGCCGGTGTCGAGCGATTGACCATGGCATGTTCAGTGGCGTAACGAATCAGTCCGCGGGGCGAGCCAACTTTATCCATCACGCCGTTGCAGGCATCGACGCACGCCGCACACCCAATGCATTCATACTGCAAACCATGACGGATATCGATGCCGGTCGGGCACACTTGCACGCATAGCGAGCAGTCAATGCAGTCCCCCTGGCGGTTTGCGTCCGCCGCCCTGTTTTTATTGTGCGCCCCGCGTGGCTCGCCGCGCTCGGCATCATAGGTAATGATGAGGCTGTCTTTGTCAAACATCGCGCTCTGAAAGCGCGCATACGGACACATGTATGTGCAGACTTGCTCGCGCATCCAGCCGGCATTACCGTACGTGGCCAACGCATAAAACAAAATCCAAAACCATTCCCACGCGCCCAGCGTGAGCGTGACCACGGCAGCGGACAAACCATGTACGGGCGTGAAATAGCCGACGAAGGTAAAGCCCGTCCACCATGCAACCGCACCCCATGCCGCATGTTTGGCAGCCTTGCGGGCAAATTTACCGACCGAGGCAGGCTGACGGTCGAGGCGCATGCGGGCGCTGCGCGCGCCTTCGATCTTGCGCTCTATCCACATGAAGATTTCGGTATAGACGGTCTGCGGACAAGCAAAGCCGCACCAGACCCGTCCAAAAATCGCGGTAAATAAAAACAGCGAATAGGCACTGATAATCAGCAGCGCGGCAAGATAAATAAAATCTTGCGGCCACAACACGACGCCAAAGATATAGAACTTACGCGCACCCAGATCAAACAGCACAGCCTGCCTGTCGTTCCACGATAACCAGGGCAAACCGTAAAAAATCAACTGCGTGACCCACACAAACAACCAGCGCACGCTGGCGTAGCGGCCCTTGATCTGGCGCAGATAAATTTCTTCCCGCGCGGTGTACATCTTGATAACCGCTACCTTGGGCGATGCGTTCTCCATCTGGATGATTACTGCGTGTTACCCGTGGCCACCGGTGCGTTCGACAAGCCCCACACATAAGCGGACAGCAGGTGCGCCTTGGCTTCCCCCAGGAAGTCATCAAACGCTGGCATTGCATTGGCGCGGCCGCCACGAATACTTTCCATGATGGCGGAGACGCTGCCGCCATACAGCCAGATTTTATCGGCCAGATTCGGGGCGCCGATGGCCTGATTGCCTTTGCCGTCCGCACCATGGCAAGCGGCACAGGCAGCGAATTTTTCCTTGCCAAACGCCGCCTTGATCGGGTCCGCCGCAGAGCCAGACAGGGACTTCACATAGTGTGCGACTTGCTCGATTTCTTTGTCCGATCCGATGGCAGCGCCCATGGGTGGCATCCTGCCATTGCGACCTTCGAGGATAGTAGCCTTGATCACGGCGGGGTCCCCACCATGAAGCCAGTCAGTATCAGCAAGATTCGGATAGCCTTTGCTGCCCCGCGCGTCTGAGCCATGACACTGCGCGCAATAGGTCAGGAACAACCGCTCGCCGATGGCACGTGCCGTCGGGTCTGCCGCCAGCAGTGTTAAATCCGTCTGCTGATACCGTGCAAAGAGGGGACCGTATTCTTCATCCGCCACCTTTAGCTCTTTCTGGTAGGCGCCAGCGGATGCCCAGCCCAGTTTGCCCGCATACGTGCCCAAGCCTGGGTACAGGAACAAGTAAATGATGCCAAAAATGATGGTGATATAAAACAGCCACATCCACCAGCGTGGCATGGGATTGTTCAGCTCCGACAAGCCTTCTTCCCAGTCATGGCCGGTGGTCTCGACCTGCCCGCCTTCGGGAATATCAATACGCACGGTTGACTGCGACCACAGCAATAATGCGCAGCCCGCAATGCCAAGCACAGTCAGTACGGTGATGTAAATGCCCCAAAATCCGTTGGTAAAGTCAGCCATGGTGCGGCTCCTGCTTGATGGGATGCATGTTCTCTTCGTCTGCAAACGGCAAGTTTGCTGCCTCGTCAAAATCCGTCTTGCGTTGGGCGCTGTAGGCCCAGGCAACGATGCCGATAAATGCAAGCATACTCATGACGGTGATGATGCTGCGCACATCGGATACCAGCGCCATCATGGTTATCTCCTTGCTTTAATTTGTACGCCCATGCCTTGCAGGTACGCGACCAGCGCGTCTAGCTCGGTCTTGCCAGCGAGTTGCGCTGGCGCTGCGGCGATCTCCGCATCGGTATACGGGTCACCCAGTCGTTTCAACGCACGCAAGCGGGGCACAATCGCCTGCGCGTCCAGCGTCGTCTTTGCCAGCCATGGATAAGCCGGCATATTGGATTCAGGGACCAGTTCACGCGGATTATTCAGATGCGCACGATGCCATTCATCGCTGTAGCGACCGCCTACGCGCGCCAGATCCGGGCCGGTGCGCTTGGAGCCCCACTGAAACGGCCGGTCATACACAAATTCGCCTGCCACCGAGTAGTGACCATAGCGTTCGGTCTCGGCGCGAAAAGGACGAATCATTTGCGAATGGCAGTTGTAGCAGCCTTCGCGCACATAGATATCGCGTCCGGCCAGTCGCAAGGGGCTGTAAGGTGTCAGCCCCGCCACCGGCTCGGTCGTGGACTTTTGAAAGAACAGCGGCACAATCTCGACTAAGCCACCGATGCTGACGACGAGTAGCACCAGCCCGATCAGTAGCCAGGGCTTTTTTTCTATCGACTCATGAGAGAATTTCATGCAAGGCTCCCGGATCAGGCGTGTGCGACGGACATCGCGGGAATACGGGAATTGGCTGGCTGCCCGCCCTGCACGGTCTTAAAGACGTTGAAGGCCATCATCAGCATGCCAGCCAGATACAGCACGCCGCCGCTGACACGAATGACGTAGTACGGATACGTTGCCTTGACGCTCTCGACGAAACTATAGGTCAGCGTGCCGTCGCTATTGACTGCACGCCACATCAGACCTTGCATGACGCCGGCAATCCACATCGAGGCGATGTACAGCACCACGCCAATGGTGGCGATCCAGAAGTGCCACTCGATTAATTGCGTGCTCCACATTTCTTTTTTTCCGGACAGTCGCGGGATCAGGTAATAAATCGACCCCATGGTGATAAAGCCCACCCAGCCCAGTGCACCGGAGTGCACATGACCCACGGTCCAGTCGGTGTAATGCGATAAAGCGTTGACGATCTTAATCGCCATCATCGGACCTTCGAAGGTCGCCATGCCATAGAAAGAGAGCGAAACGATCAGGAATTTCAGGATAGGGTCACTGCGCAGTTTGTGCCATGCGCCCGACAAAGTCATGATGCCGTTAATCATGCCGCCCCAGCTCGGCGCGAGCAAAATCAGCGAAAACACCATACCAAGCGACTGCGCCCAGTCCGGCAGCGCCGTGTAATGCAAGTGATGCGGACCGGCCCACATATAGGTGAAAATCAGGGCCCAAAAATGCACGATCGACAAGCGATACGAATACACCGGCCGCTCAGCCTGCATGGGGATAAAGTAATACATCATGCCCAGGAAGCTGGCAGTCAGGAAAAAACCGACCGCGTTATGCCCGTACCACCACTGGATCATGGCGTCCTGCACACCCGTGTAGGCGGAATACGATTTACCCAGCGTGGCCGGCATGGCCGCTGCATTCACAATGTGCAGCACGGCTACCGTCAGGATAAACGCGCCAAAGAACCAATTAGCGACATAGATATGCGAGACGCGGCGCTTCATCAGCGTGCCGAAGAACACCACCGCATAAGCAACCCAGACGACGGCAATGAGCAAGTCAATCGGCCATTCCAGCTCAGCGTATTCCTTGCCTTGCGTGAAACCCAGCGGTAGTGAGATGGCTGCCGCCACAATGACAAGTTGCCAGCCCCAAAAAGTGAACGATGCCAGTGCGTCCGAAAACAGCCGCTTCTGAGAGGTACGCTGCACCACGTAATACGAGGTCGCAAACAGGGCCGAGCCGCCAAAGGCAAACACCACCGCATTCGTGTGCAGTGGGCGCAGCCGCCCATAAGTCAGCCACGCCACATCAAAATTTAGCGCAGGCCAGGCAAGCTGGGCGGCGATGATCACCCCCACAAGCATGCCAACCACGCCCCACACTACGGTCGCAATTGCAAACTGCTTGACGACCTTGTAGTTGTAGTTGAGTGCTGTGTCCACGAAAATCCCCCAAGATGGAATGGTGATCGCCGCAGGATACGTTTCAGAAAGGCAAAATTCCTTGACCTGCGTCAAATTTGGCCGGATGACCGGTGCCGGCGCCGGATATTTACTGGGGAAGGTCTGTGTGCGCTGCGGGCTTGCCGGATGCGTCGGGAGAGTCCGCGTGGGGGTCCGTGTCTTGAATGCGGTCATCATCATCTTGCAGGATGCGCATGCCAGAGCCGACCAGATCATCGAACTGGCCGTCATCTGATGCTTTCAAAAACACCCAGATCGCGACGAAGACAATCACGACGCTTAAGGGAATGAGCAGGTAAAGCGATTCCATCAGCCTGGCCCTCGTGAAGGAGAAATCGGGCCAGCAGGCATCTTTGCCAGCCGTAGCGCATTGAGCACCACCAACGCGGAACTTGCCGACATGCCCACACCGGCCATCCATGGCGAGAGCAGGCCGAGTGCCGCAGCGGGTATCGCCAGCAGATTGTAGAGGGTCGCCCACCACAGATTTTGCCGTATCACGTGCATGCTGCGCGCAGCCATCCGGGCTGCATCCCGTAGCGACGACAGTCGCCCGGTCAGCAAGACCGTATCGGCATGGGCCTGTGCCAGGGCAGCGCCGGAACCCATGGCAAAGGACACGTCCGCCGCTCGCAAGACGGCGGCATCATTCACACCATCACCCACCATCGCCACGACCGCGCCTTGCTGCTGCAAAGCCTGCACAAACGCCAGCTTTTGCTGCGGCAGCACATCGCCGCGCGCCTCGTCCATACCGAGCGTGTCTGCAACCTGCTGCGCAATCAACTGGCGGTCGCCCGACAACAACACGACCTTTTTGCCGTGCGCCTTGAAATACGTAATGGCGCTAAGCGCATCAGGGCGCAGCGCATCGGCCAGATCAAAACGCGCCAGCCATCCTGCTTCATTTCCCAGATAAATGGCCGTCACGCCATGCACATCGTCTGCAGGTACCGGCCCGCCCGCGAGCTGCGCCACAAATACCGCGCTGCCCAAGCGAACGCTCACACCATCGTGCTGCGTTTGCAGTCCCTGCCCGGGGAAGTTTTCCACCGTAGTAAAACCCAGCCTGCTTTCCGATGGATAAGCCGCATGGTCAGCATCTGCTGCCGCGATCAGGGCACGCGCAAGCGGATGCGCACTACTGCTTTCCATGGCCGCCGCCAGTTGCAAGACCTGCTGCCTGCTGGCCTTGCCGAGCAAGCGCAGTTGTTGCAACTGTAGCGCGCCGCTTGTCAGCGTGCCGGTCTTATCAAAGACGATATGGGTGGCCCGATGCAAGGTCTCGATCACATGCGACTGCACGATCAGCACGCCCTGCCGCAACAGGCTGTCCGTGGCAGCGGCCAGCGCAGAGGGTGTCGCGAGCGACAAAGCGCAAGGGCAAGACACCACTAACACCGCAATGGCGACAGGCCAGGCACGCGCAGCGTCGTACCAGCTCCAAAACCCGAACACGGCCAGCGCAAATAACAACAAGACCGCCACAAACCAGGCCGCGACCTGATCGGCCCACTGCGCAATGCGTGGCTTGGTCTGACCGGCCTGCTCAATCAGGCGAATCAGCGCCGACAGGGTGCTGTCACTGACTGGTTTTTCTACTCTTAACAAAATCGGCTGGCTGGCGTTGACAGCGCCACCCGGCAAGCGCGCGCCGCAACGCTTTTTTTGTGGCTGGCTTTCACCCGTCAGCAAGGACAGGTCCACGCTGGTTTCGCCTTCAATAATGGTGGCGTCAGCGGCAATCGCTTCGCCGGGCTTGACCAGAATGATGTCACGAGACCGAAGCTGCAGGGCTGGCACCAGTGTGGCGTCGCGGCTGGCCGGAAAGTCTGACAGCAAGCTGGCCGAGGCCGGCAACGCATGCTGCATCAACTCCAGCGCGCCCGCTGCCCGGCGTCGAGCGACGAGCTCCAGATAGCGACCGCACAAGAGCAAAAAAATAAACATCGTGACGGAATCAAAATACACCTCTCCGGCACCACGTACCGTTGCCCACACACTTCCCGTGAAAGCTGCGCCAATGCCGATGGCAACCGGCACATCCATGCCCAGCGCGCGCTGCCTGATGTTAAGCCACGCACCCTTGAAAAAAGGCTGCGCCGAATACAGCACCGCAGGCAGCGTCAAAAAGAGGCTGGCCCACCGCATCAGCGCCGTCAGGTCGGCATCGATACTACCGGGCTCGGCCATATAAGCGGGCAAGGCATACATCATCACCTGCATCATCGACAACCCGGCGATGAAGACCTGACGAAACAATATCTTCGCGTCTTTGCGCAGCAGCGCGGCATGCTGTATCGGATCAAACGGATACGCGTCGTAACCCAGCGCGCGCAGGGCCTGCAAAATATCACTGAGCTTGCAGCGGGTAGCGTCCCAGCGCACCTGCAGCTTTTGCGTCGAGACGTTGAGCGTAGCAGCAGACAGACCGGGCAGATGAGCCAGGCGCTTTTCTATCAGCCACACGCAGGCGGCACAGCGCAGGCCTTCAACCGATAGCGTGGCCTCGCACACCGCAGGCGCGCCGCTTTCAAACTGCGCGGCCAGCGCTGGGGTGTCATACAGCGCAAAGCCTTCTGGCAACACGGCTGCGCCGGGTTTTTCGGCAAAGCGGCTGCGGTCACGGTAATAAGCGGCCAGGCCATGGTCGACGATGGTTTGCGCCACTGCCGCGCAGCCGGGGCAGCACATCGTTTGCGCGACCTTGTCAATGCTGACTGACCAGGAGCTGCCGGCAGGCACATCAAGGCCGCAATGAAAGCACGCCGCGTTGCTGCTGGTGCTGCTGCTGCTGGTGGTGCTGCCGATGGCGCTACTCATAGCGCCGGTGTCAGGCAAAGTGCATCAAGCCAACCGTGCGAGACACCCGTCACCACCCGCACCAAACCCAGCACGCCAAACGACAGCACCACGAGACCCGCTATGCGCCGCGCCGGCTTCATTTTCAGTACCGCCGCAAGCCTGGTCCCTGCCAGACCCATGCCAGCCAGCAGCGGCAAGGTGCCCAGTCCGAAAGCCAGCATCACCAGCGCACCCTGTACCGGTGAACCCGTCACCATGGCCGTCATCAACACGCTGTAGACCATGCCGCATGGCACCCAGCCCCACAGGCCACCGAGGGCAAAGGCTTGCCAACGGTTTTGCACTGGCAGCATAGGCTTCATCAAAGGTTGCACGCGTCGCCACAAGATTTGTCCCAGTGCCTCCAAGCGCGCAACGCCCTGCCAGGCACCCATCAGTGACAGGCCCAGCGCCACCAGCATCAGATTGGCCAGCCAATAGCCCGCCGTCTGCAAGGCCAGAACACGGACAAAAGACTGCACGCCGCCCGCGAGCCCGGCCATGATGGCGCCGGCCAGCATATAGCTGCCGATACGCCCGGCATTAAAGCTCAAGATGCGCGTGGCTGCCGCGCCAGCGACAGACCCCGCACCCTGCGTACGCACGGCCACCGGAAAAGCCGGCTTCGCCGGTGCTGCGACCGAAAACGCACCAGCGATCCCGCCGCACATGCCCACGCAATGCACGCCGCCCGACAGGCCAATGAGAAAAACCGGTAACAGAGACAGCGTCGTCACATTCGTCTCGCATTAGATGGGTTGGGGATAGGGCAGCGTGTCTGACGCAAGCGCCCGCGCGCGCGGACCAGAGGGCGAAAGCGTGCCGCTCAACCTTCTGTCAACTACGACGAACCGCGTCGCCGGCGCCAGCCTTGTCGAATCCGTCATATTCACACTCCAGGTCATGCCCACGCCAGAGCGGGCGCATGACAGACGTTTCGCAGTCTACGGATGCAACACGGCAATTACTTTGACCCAAATCAAAAACTTCCTGACACCGCCGCCAGGAGCGAGCGATTCCCGAACAATCTCGTAGCTTCAGTTACGAATGGAAACCTATGGTGACAAACAGCCGTTTAACGTCTGTTTAGGTCTCTTCTTCCGCATTTCGATACAGAAACAGGGAGGCGCTGACAATGAATCCTATCAATGTTTCAAAATCAGTTTATCGCGCGAATGACGCTGGCGTAGTGAGCTTACCCAACAAAGAACGGCGTTGGGACAAGCCGGCTGACCTGGTGATTATTTTCGGACCAGGTGTCAATCAGAATATGTTGATGTCCGTACTGGACAGTGCCCAAAAAAAATGTTTGACCGTCAAACTCATCGGCGATGGAGAAAGATCACTTAACCTCGACGACATCGCTGCATGTCGGCAATCCGGTGCGATGGGACCGGCAACGCAGGTACTCGTCACGATGCATGGTAGTCGCAGTGATGCGGGACATCGCATTGAATATGGCGATCGCGGTGAAGACATATCGAGTGCTGATTTCATGCATTTATTGCGAGGCACGCAGCCAGATGGTGACACAAAGACCAGTGAACCAGAAGTAGAGAGATGGATGGGAACGATCCATCTCATGAGCTGCGAATCGGGAAAAATGCGTGACGAAATTTTTAATGACAAAGTTTTATGGCGTAATGGGGGTGTCAGGGATTTTGTGTAAACGGGTTTTTCTTTAAGCCTACAGCACGCGGTCTTCAAACTGGATGGCGAACCGGTTCAGTGCCGCTTTCCAGTCCCGAATCGGCATCGTCCACTTC
>Ga0105050_10009068_pt1 | contig 11257 bp, 11 predicted proteins | sample FRY01_FD_78088 | JGI IMG/M metagenome (GOLD analysis project Ga0105050, IMG submission 78088) | Freshwater microbial communities from Lake Fryxell liftoff mats and glacier meltwater in Antarctica - FRY-01 | ecosystem: Environmental > Aquatic > Freshwater > Ice > Glacier meltwater ... | reverse complement strand
GCGGCGGCGCAATACGACGAAAGGGGGCAAAAAAAGCGATTGAAATATTTTTGGGCTGGGCTGGGCTGGTTGGAGACCTGTACCATCGGCGCGTCGATTTGTCAATTTACTGTTGCCGTGTACGCTACTTGGGTATAATTGTCTGGGTACAAAATGATGAATTGTATTTCTTTTTATGACGAAGGTACGCAAAAAGGCGAAAGCCGATCCGATCTACGTTTCATCGTTGGACGAGGTGGCGCTGGTGTACGGCCGCTCGAATCCGATGATGCAGAACTGGTTTACGGACGGCTGCCCGGGAAAGAACCGGCACGGCTACGATCTGGTGAAGATCGGCGACTGGATCAAGGAGTCGGGCAAGTGGCGACAGGGCCGGCGTCCGGTGGAAGGGGCGGCGCCGTCGGCTACGGCCGAGAAGCACGCCCTGGAAACGGAGCTTTTGAAGCTGCGGTTGGCCGAGAAGCGTGGCGAGTACGCCAAGCGGGACGACGTCGAGCGTGCGGTCATGCAGGCGTTGACGACGCTGCGGCTGCTGTTGGAAGCGATCCCGGGCAAGTGCGCGTTGCTGGTGCCGCCGGACCATCGCATCGACGTGAAGAACGATGTCCAGGACCACATCAACACGACGCTGCGGACGATTCGGAGGTTGCTGGCGGGCCTGCGGGCCGATCGTGGCGAAGGGCCGGGCTGGATGGACGACGCGATGTCGAGCCTGATGGAAGCGGTGGATGCGTTCCCGGCTCATTGTGCGGAACTGGCCTGCCAGAAGGACCGGGAGAAGATCATCAAGGCGGGCGAGCGGTGGATTTAGGACGTGCGGGCGAAGGTGACGGGAGTACTTGGTGATGGGCAATGACAGGCCGCCATGTGGGACCGGGTCTCACAGAGAAGGGATGATCCTTTGCTGGAAGTATTTCTTTGCGCCTCGCGTCGGCCTGTTTCGGGGACCGCCCTGGCTTTGGCAGTGGCGACGGCATCGCCATCGGCCAATCTTGAATGATGGTTCGGTATGCCGTCACGAGTACAGCCGACGAACATGGTGGCAAACGGTGTTGCATATTCTGAGGCATGGCTATCCGGCATAGTGAAGGTTTGACCAATGGGCAATGAGAACCTGAATCGGACCGACCGTGGCTATCAGCCAAAGCCGCCTGCGAGCTTCAGAATTGAAGCGTCAAGTGACGTCATTCATTTCTATCCGGCCAGCGACAGCCCGAAGCCGCCAATCGGTGGAAGCGATATTCAACCGCCCGGAAGCATTTCTGCGGCTAAGATCAAACTTGGCATTGTGTCTGTGGACGAATGCTCTGCCGGCTTCCGTCGAGCGGCCCAAGCAATTCGCAACGCGGGGATTACAGCCATGAACAATCCCAACCCCCCTCCGCCTGGACCGCCGCCGGTGTCGCAGACTGTTCCCCGGAAGCGCGTCGGTTTTGATACTAGGTTCTGTAGCATATGTGGTGCGGAACTGTTCTACCTTGCGAGGGGCCTCATTGTTCGGAGTCCAAGAGGCAGCGGCTACAGCCAGTGCTCGGCGTGCTGCGAGCATGCGCCGCTGCCAGCCGGACCGATCATTACCGACTATGATGTGTCCACCAAGTCTGCAACATTGCTAATCGAGCAAGCTACCGCTTCTGAGCCCGTCATGTCCCAGCGTGGAATCGTTTGTCAGGTCTTTTTGAATTGGCTGCCATTCGCACTCTACATATTGGCGGTTTTCGCGCCGTCTCTGGTGGCCGTGATGATCTACGGATGGTAGCCCTCGCCGACAACCTGACCGAACGCTATTGGGGTTTCTCCGACCAATCGCTGGCGTGCCTGGACCCCAGCGTCGAGGCGGACCCCGTCGAGTGGTGTAGTGACAACGTGCTTTTCCCGGCCGTCGCGACTTCACAACCCGGCCTGTTCAACATCTCGGAGTACCCGTGGCAGCGTGGGCCGTTCGAGGCGTTCGCGGATCCGCACATCCGGCAAATCTCGACGCAGTGGGGCACGCAGTTGGGCAAGACGGCTTTCGAGGTCTGTCTGATCTGCTACATCGCCAACAACCGGCCACGTTCGATTCTCTTTGGCTTGCCGGACAAGGAACTCTGCCGGCGCGTCAGCGTGAACAAAATCTACCCGGTACTCCGGTCGACGATGGCGACAAATCTCCTGCTCCCCAAGTCGCTCTATATGCAGAACGATCTCGAAATTGACTTGGGGGCCATGAAGGTGTTCTTCGGGTGGTCGGGTTCGGTGTCGTCGCTGGCTGAGCGTTCCTGCGGTGTCATTTTCCGCGATGAGGCCGACAAGTGGTCGACCAATGTGAGCCAGGAGGCGGACCCGTTCTATCTGATTGAGGAACGCAAGAAAGATTTCATCGACTGGAAGATCATCAACTCCGGCACGCCATCGCTCACGCACACGTCACGCATCGAGAAGTGCATCCAGAACAGCGACGATCGGCGCTATTGGGTGCCGTGCCCGCATTGCGGCCGGTATCAGACATTCGAGTTTGAGCAACTGGTGCTGCCGCACGACGGCATGGGCAGGCTTGCCTCGCCCGAAGTGTGTGCCGAGAAAGTGTACTATCCGTGCCTGCACTGTGAGAAGCACATCGAGGACTGGCACAAGATCGGTATCGCCCGCCGGGGCCGGTGGGTGTGCGCCCACGAGAAGATCGACGAGCACGGCATGCTCGTGCCGATCGACCCAGACAGTCCGGCGCCGCCGCGGTCAACGCATGCGGGCTTCACACTTAGCAGCCTATACAGCCTCAAGGTCACATGGCCGGAAATCGCCCGGGAGTGGGCCAAGGCGCATGCCGATCCGCTTCGGTTGCAGAACTTCGTCAACTCGTGGCTGGCCCGGACGTTCTCGCCCAAGGGGAAGCAATTGCACGAATCGCAGGTGCTCAAGCACCGCCACGTCGGCACGCCGCACCAATACCCGGCGGACACCTGTAAGCATGAGCCGGTGGCGTGCGTCATCGTGGTCGATGTGCAGGAGGCGTCGCTCTGGTATGAAATCTTCGCGTTCTGCAAGGGCAATCGCATCTACCAACTTCGCTACGGGCAAATGCGCGGCGAGCTATCGAATATTGAAATGCTGTGCAATTTGCAATTCACCGGCCCGGGCAATCAGAAGTTCGGACCGACGCATTGCGTCATTGACTCCGGTTTTCGCACGTCAGAAGTGTATGAGTTCTGCTCGGTGATGAATGACTCCCCGACAAGCTCATTCATCCCGTTCAAGGGGACCGAGGGGCAATCCGCCAAGAGCATTTCCTGGTCGAAGATCGATGGCGAGGGGGAATTAGAGCTTCTGCGTATCCAGGTGGACGTCTTCAAGGACCGCCTCACCGACATCGTGAGCAACCCGTTGACCGACGAGCCACATTGCTGGCGGTTGCACGAGAACTGTGAAATCGACTTTGCTCGTCAACTGACGGCCGAGCGCCGCGAACGCAAGATCACGCCGCTGGGACGATACAAGCACGTCTGGCGCAGGACGCGGGCGGACAACCACTATTGGGACATCAACGTCGTGGCGCTGGCCACCATGCAGGCATTGACCTGGGAAGGATGGGATTTTTCAGAATGAGCAAGCACAAGCACGGACGCACGACAATGGTCCCCCCGAAGCCGAAGGCGGCGACGGCGGGCCTCGATGGCACGGACACGCCGCCGCAACCGGAAAAGATGGTTCCGCAGGATGAGGCCCCCCGTGTTGGCGAGCGACAGGGTCTGGAAATCTGGCAATTCCACCAAACGATCGACGGCTGCCGCAATTGCAACACCGAGCACATAGCCAGTAAGACCCTCGTGCGCAAAAACGGAGAGGGACTCATCTACGAGCGGCGCATCGTCCGCTACCGGCGTTGCCGGGACTGCGACCAGCGATACAAGCACGTCACGGTCCTCGTGCGCGAAACATTCGGATGGCGAGAGGGGCCGAAGTATTTCGGGCGAGCAGAAAAAGACGAATAGTTTACCTTACACGGTAAGCCGTTACCTTCAACGGTAACACCGCCTTGAAGATCATTTCCGAAACTGCGTATCTCTCCGCATGACATGGAGCTACGCGAGTTGGATGACCGAGGCGACTGACGCCGCCAGAGAGACGGCGCTTCGCAGCCACATCGCCGAAGTGTCGCAACGCATGTCCGCAACGCTTGAGAGCGGGCAGATGCGCGTCGACACCACCACGCTTCGCGACTATCTGCGCGATCTCCGTGCCGATCTGAAATCGCTGGACGACAGCATCGCCGTCAGCGATCTGGAATCTGCTGGCATGGTCCGCACGGTGTTTCGCGATGAGCCTTAGAACCAAATGGAATCGATTCCGCAAGGCCCTTCGGTACGCGGCCCTACTCAACGGGGACGCGACCGAGTTGCTGTCTGCGCGTGCAGGACAGCAGAGCGGCCCGAATCAGAATTGGGTGCCCAAGAATCGCCACGCGGCCGAAGAGGCGTTCGACAAGCGCGACCTGATCCGTGCCCGTTCTCGCGACATCACCATCAACACGGCGTTCGGCGCGGCAAACATGCTGGCCCGCAAGAATCATGTGCTGGGGGCGGCGCTCAAGCCAAATCCCCGCGCGAAGAACAAGAAGGGCGACCTGCGGACCAACTTCAACGATGCGACCGAGCAACTTTGGAATCGGAGCGTCGCAACCTTGGATGCTCGCGGCGTCGGCGACGGATACACCGTCATGGAGCAGTTCTACCATGAGGTGATCGAGACCGGGGCCGGCTTGATCCATGTGCGAATCCAACCAGGTAGCGGGCCTGTCCCGATCCAGTTCTATGGCATCGAGGTTGACCACCTGTACGGCAGTGGCCTGAATCGTGCGACCGGCAACGAAATCTACAACGGCATCGAACTGTCGAAGGACACCAACGCGCCGGTCGCGTTCCATGTGCAGGACGATCGTATCTCGTCCGGCTTCCGCACGTCGTTTCTGTCTCGCCGGCTTCCGGCTGACGAGTGCATCTATGCGTTCATCCCGGGCCGGTTCGGCGAGTTGTGCGGCCGGCCGATAGCTTCTCCCGTGCTGCAAGACATCCATTCGTTGCAGGGATACGACGAATCGGAAACCAACCGCGCGCAAGCCGCGTCCAGTCGATTGCACTACATCATCAGCGAGCACGCCAAAGCTCGCATGGCCGGGATGAAGCAAGCGAATCGTGCGGACGACAACAGCGAGACTGAACGCCTCGAAGAGATACCCTCGCTCGGACGCCAATATCTATTGAAGGGCGAAGAGCCGCGTGCGGTCGACGACAAGGCGCCCGGGCCGCAATACGGCGACTTCGTGAAGAACAAGCGGCGGGGCATGTCTGCGGCGACGGGCTTCTCGTATGAAGCACTATTCCGCGACCACACCGATACGCACTTCTCAGCCAGCAAGGCCGTCTGGGTGGACGACACCTGTTCGACAAAGCGCGATCGCGGCATCCTCGCACGTCTCGCCTTCGACAAGATGTACGAGCTTTGGTTGCGGTCGGGGATCCTCTATGGGTCGTTCGATCCGCGGATCATAACGGCCAGCGCCGCGTTCTCTGACCCGGAAACTTGGTGGCTGCTGTCCCGCGTCGAGTGGCGCGGCCATGCCCGTGGCTTCCACGATCCACTGAAAGACCTTCAAGCCGCAGCGCTCGGTATCGCCATTGGCGTCGACACCAGGACGCGGGTATGCAGCGAGTTCTACGGCCGCGACTTCGCCGACGTGGTGAAAGAGTTGTCGACCGAAGAGGGGCTGATTCGCAGTGCCGGCCTGCAATGGCTGGTCGCACCGAGCACGGTGCTGCCCATCGCGGAAATCGGCCAGGACGATAGCGAAGACGACGGCCAAACAAATCCAAAATCACAGAAGAATGGCGTCAGCCGGCTCAACGGAAACGGCTTGGCAACAAGGATCACGGTGAACTGATGGCAAAGACGGTCACATTCCAAACGACGACAGTGCTGGACGGAGAACGGATTGCCACGTCGGTGGACATCACCGCCGCCATGTCGATTGAACTCGATGAATCAGTGTCCGATGGGCAAACCGACGTTGCGATCGACCCCGGCACGATCGACGTGTCCGAAGTTAAGTTTTTAATGCTCGTGTCAGACAAGGCCGTCACGGTCGAGACCAACAGCGGCACCGTGCCCGACTACACGTTTACGCTCGGCGCCAACGTGCCTTGGGTGTGGCATGAGTCGATGGGCATTGCCAACCCGATCACGGTCGACATCACGTCACTGTTTGTGACCAACGCAAGCGGAGCCGCCGCGGCCTTGCAAATGCGCGTGCTCGTGGACCCGACGCCGTAAGGACGAAATATGCCCACAACGATCGCTATAAAATCCGTGTCGCCGCCTGACATGCCCGAGTGGGCCAGGGAGCCGATGCTGCGAGCCAAGGTCGGCGATCAGCCTCCGCTGGCGGAAGGTAATGTCGATCGCGAATCAGGCATCCTGCGTGGCGTCCAAGTGCTCAAGCGCGGAGAGACTATCGATGGCCGCATGGAGATCGACGATCAATTCATGCGGGAAGTCGTAGATGCGGGCAATGCTCAGAAGTTCGGCTTGAAGGTCCACTTCGACCACCCGCGAGAGCGCGGCGAGGGCGTCGGAACATTCATCGGCCGAGGCAAGCAATTCCGCATCGAAGACGACGCCGTGCGGGCGGACCTGCACCTGTCGAAAGCGTCCGCCAAGTCACCAGTGGGCAATCTCTACGATTACATGCTTGAACAGTCTGACGAGGATCCAGGCGCATTCAGCCCGTCAATCCATTTTCGACCCAAGACGCTTGACTATCGACTGGATGCAAACGGCGACTTACAGGTGGACGCCGAGGGCAACCCCCTGCCGCCAATGCCGCGTCTCGACGTCCTGTTTTCATTCGACATCGTCGACGAGGGCGCAGCCACCGACGCGATGTTTTCAGCAAATCATGCCGCACCGTCAAACGAAAAGGAGCCAACGATGGCAGATTCAAAGAAGGACGGCGCCGCTGCCGTCGTAGAAAAGCCGGAAGAGCAGGCGCTGAGTGCGGCCGGGCCGACGAGTAAGCCCGCCAAGCCGAGCGTGGATGAAGAGAAGCTCAGGGCCGAAATGCGAGCCGAAGAGAACGCACGCATTCTGGACATCACGACGGCAGCCGAGCAGCTTGGCTTGCAGGAAGAGGGCAAGAAGTTGGTTGCCGACGTGGACATGGGCTACGCCCAGGCGTGCAAGGTTCTGCTCAAGGCCTCCCACGAAAAGCAGCAAGCGACCCTCGACACACACAGCGACATCGACACGTCGCGCATTCAGCATGTGCCCGGCGGCGATGCGTCGGACAAGTTCTCCACGGCCTGCACGGACGGCATCGTACTGCGTGCGTTCCCGGACGTCGCAAATAGCTTCGGTGAGCAGCGATGCAGCACCGCTCGCAACTTCCGTGGTATGCGCCTTTCCGACCTGTTGCGCACATGCCTGCAACGGCGAGGCGAAAAGGTAGAAGGTTTGACCATCGACGAGCTGATGCAGCGTCAAGTTCGGCTCGGCTTTTCCGGCGGACACTCCACGTCAGATTTCCCGCTCTTGCTGGCCGACGTGGCGAACAAGTCGCTGCAAATTGGCTTCAACGAGCAGGAAGTTACCTGGCCGCGATGGTGTCGCCAGGGAAGCGTGAACGATTTCAAACAATTCCGCGTGTTGCGAATCAGTGAGTTGGACAACTTGAAACTCGTGCCGGAAGGCGATGAGTACAAGTACGCCACTGGAGCCGAAGAGCAGGAAGCTGGGCAGGCCTATACCTACGGCGAACTGGTTGCGTTTACGCGGCAGGCCATGATAAATGACGACCTGGATGCACTGACCCGCCTTCCGCGAGATCGCGGCGCCGCCGCTCGACGGTTGCCGGACGATCTGGTCTACAACCACCTCATGGCAGGCGCCACCGGACCCGCGATGGGCGACGGATCGGATATGTTTACCGCGTCGCGCACTGTCACCGATAGCGAAGGCAACTCGTACAACAACTTCAACTACGACACCGGCACCGACACTGCACTCGATGCGAGCAATGCGCAGACGGCGCTGCAAACGGCTTGGCTCTTGATGCGAAAACTCAAGTCGATGCGAGGCAACAGCATTGATCTGTCTCCGTCGTACATCCTGATTCCGCCAGAGCTTTGGTTTGTAGCCAACCAATTCATCCAATCTGCCGGCGACCCGGCAGCCGAAAAGAGTTCGGCCGTCATCAACCCCGTGCGCGGCTTGGTGAAAGACATCATCATTTCGGAACGGCTGAGCAACACATCCCGGTACAGCAACGCCAGCGCGACAGCGTGGTACTTGGGCACGAACATGCTCGAATCAATCCGCGTCGTGTTCCTAAACGGCGTCGAGCAGCCTTTCCTCGCCCAAGAGGAAGGGTTCACGATCGACGGCATGCGATGGAAGGTCCGCCTCGACGTGGGCGTGAAGGCAATCGACTGGCGTTCAATGGTCAAGATGAAGGGTGCTTCGTAAGGCGTCCCATGAAACAACCGGCCTGCGGATGATGCCGCACGCCTAGAAATCAGGAGCATTCAAATGAATAATCTCGTAGCGGACGGAGCCACCATCCAATACGTCAACTCCGGCTCGGCCGTCGTGTCGGGCGGCATGGTTGACATTGGTGGGCGCATCGGCATCGCCGTCAAGGCGATCGCCACCGACGAAACGGAGGCGCTCAACCTCGCGGGCGTCTACAAGCTGACGCGACTGGCCGACGAAACCGGCGCGGTGGCACAAGGCGATGTGGTCTACAAAGACGCCGCGACCAACACATGGACCTCGGTTGCCGACCCCGGCCTAACGCCCATCGGCGTCGCGCATGTGGCCATTGGGTCCAGCGACACCGAGGGCAAGATTCGCCTCGTGGACTTCGGGCCTGGCGCGGCGCTCAGTGACTTCCTCAAGATCAAGCGCATCGTCATTGATGCCGACGCGACCGGTGCGACTGACACGGGATGGGCGATCCCGGCAAAGGCTTCGGTCATCGACGTGTTCCTCGACGTAGTGACGGGCGACGTAGGCGAAACGATGGATGTCGGAGTCTTCGGCGGTGACGCCGACGGCTTCCTCGACGGGGCAAGCATCGGCACCGCCGGCATCGTTCGTGGTGCGTTCGCCAAAACCACAGGAGGTAACAACGACTACTTGGCTGCCATCGGTGCGTCCCACACGATCGGAACGTTGCTGGGCACCGTCCTTGTTGCCGGTGAAAACATTACCGCCGGCGGAGACGGGCACGCACAGTACAACCCGGCCGATGGCAACGGTGGCGACAACATCGGCTACACGCCGTCCGGTTCGCCGTCGACGATGCGCGGCTCGATCTACGTTGTCTATCTCGAACTTCCGTAGTGGTCATAGTCCAGGGCAGGCGGGGCGCATCAGTGCTCCCCCGCCCTCACCCTAAAGGATTCGACTCGTGGCGATTCTGTTTGTCGATGCGGCGACTGGCAATGACGTGAACGACGGTGGGCATTCCGTGCCTGTCAGTTCTACGGAGCTGTCGTGGCAGGCGTCGCAAAGCCGAGTGACCAGTGGCATCGGCGCGTTCGCCACATACCAGGCGAACGGTTGGCGCAAAGGCGACCTGATTTACCTTTCCCACGGCTCGATCACCGACGGTTTTTGGGAGATAGCCAGCGTAAAAACCTCCGGCCAGATCATCCTCGTAAACAAGATCAGCGAATCCAACATAAACGCCGAAATCACGACCGGCGGTTTCGACGGCCCGATTGCAACACTGGCGGCTGCGGCGGCGGTATGGGCACCGGGCGACACGATCGCCGTTCGCAATGGCACCAACTACGACACCGAAGACGGAATCTCCGGCGCGGTCATGGAGTTTCAAACGCCAAGCACGGATGGTCTTTGGGTTATCGTCAAGGGCTGGGATACGGCACTCACGGACAGTGAGATGTTCACCATCGACGGGAGCGCCGGCTTGGACGGCATCGGCGATGCCGTGCTCGTCTCCCCTAAAGAAGTGTTCATCGTCGTATCCGGGGTCCATATCCAGAACTGCCTCGCCGCCGGCAAGAAGGGAATCAGCTGCGCCTTCAGCCAGCGATTGAACGTCACCAATTTCCTCGTTCACGACTGCGCCAATCGCGGGATTCGCACGGACGTGCATTGCATCGTCTGCAACGGAGAAGTCTACGCCTGCGGCGCGGACGGCATCGTTTGCGACGCCCACTCGCTCATTGCGGCCATCAAGTCGCACGATAACGGCGACGCCGGCATTCAGTTCGGTGGATGGGCGACGCTGTATCAATCGGCGTGCTATCGCAACGGGGAAGAGCAGGCCGGTGCGTTCGCCCATGATCAAGGCGCGGTCATCATCCAGAACGTCTTTGACGCCGGCGGTATCGGGACGATTGGCCTAGAGCTTGGTGGCTCGACAAGCGCATTTGTGGTGAACAATCAGATCGCCAACTGCACGACCGGAATCGCCCATGTGCCTAGCGCCGGGTCGTCGTCCCCGGGTGTGTATATGTCTGGCAACAACTACTGGAATAACAGCGTCGCGGACTTCCCGGCCAGTATCACGGACTTGGACCCGCGGTATGTAAATCCGAAGTGGCGAGACGCGGCTAACGGCGACTTCCGCCCATTGAATCCCAGCGCGGCGATGAATCACGGATTCGGATTGGAGGCACTGGACGGCCTGCGGCATGGTGTGGGCGTCTCGGTCGGGCCGTACACGATCAACGGGCGCAAGCAGATCATTCGAGTTTAGGAGTGCATGATGTCTCTTGGCGAAGGCGGCAATCACATCAAAGGCGGCGCGGTGACGAGTGATACCAGCGCTCAGGTGCTTTCGGCCACGGCGTTGCCGGTCGAAGAGATTCACATTCAGGCCCGGCACGGAAACACGCAGTATGTCATCATCGGCGACGCGGACGTAACACTCACCGGCGGTATCGGCCCTGGCATCGTGCTTGCGCCGGGTGAGGCGTGGGTAATGCGCAAGGTCAACATAGCGGAAATCTACGTCGTATCCGCAGTGAGCGGCGAGGGCGTCGGATTCATCTACCAGAAGATTCAGATTCCGTGATCGCCCATGACAGACGCATGGTTGGAACAATGGACTGCACACAGCGACGACATGCTTTCGTCGTTCGGAGAGCCGGTGAACTGGTACTACCAGGGCGACGATGCAACGCCGGTCACGGGCACGGCCATCATTCAACGCCACACGGACGGGTACGGCAGCACGAGCTTCGGAACACAGGTG
>Ga0105050_10009067_pt1 | contig 11257 bp, 11 predicted proteins | sample FRY01_FD_78088 | JGI IMG/M metagenome (GOLD analysis project Ga0105050, IMG submission 78088) | Freshwater microbial communities from Lake Fryxell liftoff mats and glacier meltwater in Antarctica - FRY-01 | ecosystem: Environmental > Aquatic > Freshwater > Ice > Glacier meltwater ... | reverse complement strand
GGCGGTGCTGGTGCAGGACGACGATATCCGCGCGGCGCAGCTTGTGTTGTGGGACCGGTTCCGGCTGGTGGCCGAGCCGGGCGGGGCGACGGCGCTGGCCGCGGTGCTGTCGGGCGCGTTCGTAGCGCCGCCGGGGGCGCGGGTGGGCGTTCTGGTGTGCGGGTCGAACACCGATCCGGCCAGCGTGACGGGGGGCTGAACGATGGCTGAACCAGTGCTGCTGGAGATCGACGGGCGCGGGGTGGCGACGGCCACGTTGAACCGACCGGAGCGCGGCAATGCCTATGACGAGGAGATGCTGGCGGCGTTCAATGGCGGGCTGGACCGGCTGGCGGCGGACGCGCGGGTGCGCGCCCTGGTGCTGCGCGGGGCGGGGAAGCATTTCCAGGCCGGGGCGGATGTGCATTGGCTGGGACGGGCGGCGCATTATCCGCCGGAGCGGGCCTATGCGGCCTCCCACGCGACGACGCTGGCGATGCAGAAGCTGAACGAGTTTCCGCACCCGACGATCGCGATGGTCAAGGGCGCCTGCTTCGGCGGCGGGGTGGGGATAGTGTGCTGCGTGGACGTGGCGCTGGCGGCACCGGACGCGCTGTTCGGAATCACCGAGATCCGGGTGGGCGTGGCGCCGACGCCGATCAGCACGCATATGGTGAACGCCATCGGGCTGCGGCAGACGCGGCGCTATGCGCTGACCGGGGAGCGGTTTGGGGCGGCGGAGGCGGCACGGATCGGGCTGGTGCACGAGGTGGTGCCGGCGGCGGAGATGGAGCGGCGGCTGGGCGAGGTGCTGGAGGCGATCTTCCTCGGCGCGCCGGGGGCGATTTCGGCGACCAAGGACAGTTTCCTGGCGGCCAACGGGCTGAAGCTGGATGCGCGGCAGGTGGCGCAGCTTTCGCACGAGGGCTGGATGCAGCGCAGTTCGCCCGAGGGTCATGAGGGGACGGCGGCATTCCGCGACAAGAGGATTCCGGGCTGGTACGTGCCGCCGTTGCCCGACCAGGGGTAGGGCGTGGTTCGGCGCGGCGAGGGGTTCAAGAACGGGGCGATCCAGGCGCTGCTGGCGCTGAACGTTGTGGTGATGGTGTATCCGCTGTTGGTGATGCTGCTGTCGGCGTTCAAGACCAATGCCGAGCTGTTCGCCTCGCCCTTCGCGCTGCCCGAAAAATTTTCGCTGACCAACGCCGCGCGGGTGTGGGGCGAGACCAACTTCGTCAACTACCTGGGCAATTCCGTGGTGGTGACCGCCAGCTCGGTGCTGTGCATCCTGGTGGTGGGAACGATGGCGGCCTATGCGCTGGCGCGGTACCAGTTCCGGCTTTCGGCGGTGGTGTTCCTGTTCTTCCTCAGCGGGTTGATGGTGCCGCTGAAGCTGGCGGTGATTCCGTTGTTCATCCAGCTGGACACGCTGGGGCTGATCGACACGCGGGCCGGACTGGTGCTGGTTTATGTGGCGATGGGGCTGCCGAGTGCGATCTTCATCCTGACCGGGTTCCTGCGTACGCTGCCGACCGAGCTGGAGGAGGCGGCGCGGATGGAGGGGGCGAGCGAGCTGCGGATCATGCTGTGGATCATGCTGCCGCTGGCGCGGCCGGCGCTGGTGATCGCGGCAATCCAGAACGCGGTGCCGATCTGGAACGATTTCTTTTTTCCGCTGGTGTTCATCACCAGCGAGCGGCTGAAGACGCTGCCGCAGGGGCTGACGGTTTTCATGGGCGAGTACAACACCGACTGGGGGGTGCTGTTCGCGGGGCTGAGCCTGTCGGCGCTGCCGATTATTGCGGTGTACATCGTGCTTTCCCGGCAGTTCATCGACGGGATGACGCAGGGGGCGATCAAATAGCCGGGCGGGGTTCCGCGGGAGAGATGCGCCGCGCGCAACGCAGGCATTGATCTTTGTCGCAACCGGCGCCATTACAATGGCACGGGCGGCGTCACGGCCGTCGTGACATGGGAGCTTCAGAACATGCGTAAGACCGTCGGCGCGCTGCTTGCAGGCGCCTTCCTCACCGCCGCCGGGCCGGCGGCCATGGCCCAAAGCGGCTCGGCCACAATCGATGCGATCATCAAGCGTGGCGAAGTGAACTGCGGCGTTTCAGGCAACGCGCCGATGTTCTCGCTGCCGGACAGCCAGGGCGTGATGCGCGGGCTGGACGCCGATTTCTGCCGCAGCCTGGCCGCCTCGATCCTGGGCGATGCGCGCAAGGCGAAGTTCATCCCGACCACGGCGCAGAACCGCTTCACGGCGCTGCAGTCGGGCGAGGTGGACCTGCTGTACCGCACCACGACCTGGACGCTGGGGCGCGAGGGCAATTTGGGCGGTCAGTTCGCGAGCGTGAATTTCTATGATGGCACCGGCTTCCTGGTGAAGAAGTCGCTCGGCGTGAAGAGCGCCAAGGAGATGGACGGTGCCAGCGTTTGCGTGGCGCCGGGGACCTCGACCGAACTGGCGGTGGCCGACTTCTTCCGGGTGAACAAGATGAAGTTCACGCCGATCATCATCGCGGACGTGAACGAGATCCAGAACGCCTATCTGGCCGGCCGCTGCGATGCGTATTCCACCGACGCCTCCAGCCTGGCGGGCTTCCGCTTCCAGCAGGGCGACAAGCGGGAGGACCACATCCTTCTGCCGGACATCATCTCCAAGGAGCCGCTGGGCGCGATGGTGCGCAAGGGCGACGGCAAGTTCTTCGACATCGTGCGCTGGACCTATTACGCGCATCTGATCGCCGAGGAGCATGGCATCACGGCGGCGAACGTGGACGAAGTTGCGAAGACCGCAACGATCCCCGAGGTTCGGCGTATGCTGGGCCTGGAGGGCGACATGGGCAAGGCGTTGGGTGTCGACAACAAGTGGGCGCACAACGCGATCAAGGCGATGGGCAATTTCGCCGAGCTGTGGGACCGCAACGTGACGCCGTTTGGCGTGCCGCGCGGGATCAACAACTTGTGGAATGCCGGCGGCCTGCACTACGCACCGCCGCTGCGCTGATCGACGCGGCTTGACGAAGGAGCCGCCCCGGTGCGTCGGGGCGGCTTTTTCGTGCCGTCTGGACGCGGAGGCGGACCGATCCGGCGGTCGGCAGTATTGATCCGCGGGCGGGGTTGTCGTAGATCGGTTCGGCTCCGGTACGCTGGGCGTATCTGTTGTTGGCCCGGTTCTTGCTCTCATCTACGCTGAGTGGTGAGATTGCGGGTTCCGCCGCAATCGGCGGCTTTTCAGATGCGGCCCCTCAATCAAGGTGCAAGCGGACCATGTCCTCCACCTCCACCGACCCCCGCGTGACGGGGACGCGCAAGGCGCCAGGCAAGGGCGTCACGCTCAGCTGGTCCGATCCCAGGCTGCGCGCCATCGTCTGGCAGGTGGTGATCGTCGGGCTGATCGGGGCCGGGATCTGGTACCTGGTGTCGAACACCGCGGCCAACCTGGAGCAGCGGCGGATTGCCACCGGGTTCGACTTCCTGGGCACGGTGGCGGGGATTCCGATCGGCGAGCACCTGGTGCCGTACGATCCCTCGGTGAACACCTATGGGCGTGCGGTGCTGGTGGGCATCCTGAACACACTGATGGTGACGGTGGTGGGCGTGGTGCTGGTCACGCTGCTGGGCACGGCGATCGGCATTGCATCGCTTTCGGACAATTGGCTGTTGTCGCGGCTGTGCGCTGTCTTTGTCGAAGTCATGCGCGATGTGCCGCTGCTGCTGCACCTGCTGTTCTGGTACGCCCTGTTGCTGACGCTGCCGCCGGTGCGCGAGGCGATGATGGTTCTGCCGGGGCTGTTCCTGTCGAACAGCGGGCTTAAGGTGCCGCTGCTGGTGTGGGAGCCGGCGCACAGCTTCTCCATGCTGGCGCTGGTGGCCGGGGCGATCGCCACGTGGCTGACGGGACGGCGGGCGACGCGCATCCAGCATGCCACCGGGGTGCGGCCGAAGGTGTGGCCGGTGGCGGTGGTGGCGCTGGTGGTGGTGCCGGTGGGGGTTTGGGCGCTGCTGGGGGCGCCGTTCACGCTGGAGATGCCGGTGAAGGGGCGGTTCCGCTTTGCCGGGGGCGGCTTGATCTCGCCCGAGTTCATGGCGCTGATGATCGGGCTGGTGCTGTATCATGCCGCCTTCGCGGCCGAGATCGTGCGCAGCGGCATCCTGGCGGTGCCGAGCGGGCAGTGGGAGGCGGGCGGCGCGCTGGGGCTGAGACGCGGCACCATGCTGCGCCAGATCGTGCTGCCGCAGGCGCTGCGGGTGATCATTCCGCCGATGACCAGCACCTATCTGGGGGTGGCCAAGAACTCCTCCCTGGCGGTGGCGATCGGCTATCCCGACCTCGTCTCGATCGTGGGCACGACGCTGAACCAGACCGGGCAGGCGATCGAGGGCATCGCGCTGATCATGGCGGTGTATCTGACCATCAGCCTGTCGATCTCGCTGTTCATGAACTGGTACAACGCGCGCCTCGCGCTGGTGGAGCGCTGATCCGATGAGCACCGCGACCACCACCCACATCTCCGTTCCCGGGCGGGAGCAGCCGCCGATGCTGGTGGCGGGCCCCGTTGCCTGGGCGCGCGCCAATCTGTTCAATTCCATCGGATCCAGCCTGGTCACGCTGGCGCTGGCCTATTTCCTGCTGAAATACGCCGCCAGCTTCATCGACTGGGCCTTCCTCAAAAGCGTCTGGACGGTGCCGATGGACCCGGCCACCGGCAAGCTCGACCCCACGGCCTGCCGCGCCGCCAAGGGCACCGGAGCCTGCTGGGCGGTGATCTGGGACAAGTATCGCTTCATCCTGTTCGGCCGCTATCCGTTCGAGGAGCAGTGGCGGGCGGCGATCGTGCTGGTGCTTTTCATCGGGCTGTTCGTGACCTCCGCCATGCGGCGGTTCTGGCGCCGCGAACTGGCGCTGATCTGGGTGGCCACGCTGACGGCGATTTTCGTGCTGATGTGGGGCGGGGTGTTCGGCCTGCGCTATGTGCCGCAGGACGAGTGGGGCGGGCTGCCGATCACGCTGATCCTGTCCACGTTCGGGCTGGCCTGCGCGTTCCCGATCGCGGTTCTGGTGGCGCTGGGCCGACGTTCGACGAACCTGCCGGCGGTGAAGCTGCTGTGCGTGATCTACATCGAGGTCATCCGCGGCGTGCCGTTGATCTCGCTGTTGTTCATGGCCAGCGTGATGTTCCCGCTGTTCATGCCGGAGGGGCTGAACCCGGACAAGCTGCTGCGCGCGCAGGTGGCGATCATCCTGTTCGCGGCGGTGTACCTGGCCGAGGTGATCCGCGGCGGGTTGCAGGCGTTGCCGAAGGGGCAGTACGAGGCGGCGGATGCGCTGGGGTTGTCGTACTGGAAGAAGATGGGGCTGATCATCCTGCCGCAGGCGCTGCGGCTGGTGATTCCGCCGCTGGTGAACACCTTCATCGGGTTCTTCAAGGATACGTCGCTGGTGCTGATCATCGGCATCTTTGACCTGTTGACGTCGGGCAAGGTGGCGGTGGCGGACCCGATCTGGCAGGCATTCAGCACCGAGGTCTACATCATGCTCGGCCTGATCTATTTCTGTTTCTGCTTCTCGATGTCGCGCTACAGCCGCGGGCTGGAACGCGAGTTCTCCAAGTCCGTGCGCCGTTAAGGATTGCGACATGAGCAACGATACCCAGCCTGCAATCGTTCTGGAAAAGGTCAACAAGTGGTTCGGGCAGCTGCACGTGCTGCGCGACGTGTCGCTGACCGTGGCAACGGGGGAGAAGGTGGTGGTGTGCGGGCCGTCCGGCTCCGGCAAGTCCACGCTGATCCGCTGCATCAACCGGCTGGAGACGCACCAGGAGGGGCGCATCCTGGTGGACGGAACGGAGCTGACCGACGACACGCGGGCGCTGGACACCATCCGCAGCGAGGTTGGCATGGTGTTCCAGAGCTTCAACCTGTTCCCGCATCTGACGATCCTGGAGAACTGCACGCTGGCGCCGATCTGGGTGCGCAAGATGCCCAAGGTGGAGGCCGATGCGCTGGCAATGGAGTTCCTGACGCGGGTGAAGATCCCGGAGCAGGCGCTGAAATATCCGGGCCAGCTTTCGGGCGGACAGCAGCAGCGCGTGGCGATTGCGCGCGCGCTGTGCATGCGCCCGAAGATCATGCTGTTCGACGAGCCGACCTCCGCACTTGATCCGGAGATGATCAAGGAGGTGCTGGACACCATGATCGAGCTGGCGGAATCCGGCATGACCATGGTGTGCGTGACGCACGAGATGGGCTTCGCCCGCCAGGTCGCCGATCGGGTGTTGTTCATGGACCAGGGCGAGGTGGTGGAGAGCGGCACACCGGTGGAGATGTTCGAGCGGCCGCAGACCGAGCGACTGAAGCTGTTCCTGAGCCAGATCCTGCGCGGGCATTGATGCCGGCTCCCCGGTGCGGGGGGGCGGGTTCTATCGCCGGCTGATGGGGATCAGGCAGAGCATGGCGGCGGCAGCGATGGCGCCCATGACGCCGAGGGCCGTGTAGGCGGAGACCTGTTCCAGCAGCGGGGCAACCAGGGTTGGCATGAGGGCCTGGGATACTTGGCTGGGCAGGGCCATGCGCCCCATCAGCGAGGCGTAGCCGTTCGGGCCGAACACGTGCATCGGCACCACGCCGCGGGTGATGGTCAGGATGCCGTTGCTGATGCCGTAAAACACCGCGAACACCGCCGCAGGTGCCCCGCCGAACAGCAGCAGCACGCCGATGGGCAGCATCACCGCGCCGAACCAGGCCGACATCATGGGCGTGAGCCAACGGGCGAGGGCGAACTCGATCATGCGGCTGGCGACTTGGCTGGGGCCGATCAGCATGGCGCAGAGCACCGCCTCGTCGGTGGTCAGGCCGACGCCGGTGAGCAGCAGCAGCAGGTGGAGCGTGACCACGGCGCCGATGCAGGCGCGCAGGGTGAAGAAGGTCGCGAGATAGAGGAACAGGCGGCGCTGGCGGGCCGGCATGGCGGGTGCGGCCTCCCCGGGGGCGCGGCGGACGGGGGGCGGGGCGGGGGTGGCGCGCGGAATCAGCGCCAGCATCATCGGCAGGATCACGCAGATCGCGATGGCGGCGTAGAGCACCAGCGCCCAGCGCCAGCCCCAATGGGCGGCGAGCCAGGTGCCCATGGGGAAGCCGAGCGTGCCGCCGAAACCGGCGATTAAGCTGACGCCGGTCATCGCCGGGCGGGCTTCGGCACCCAGCAGGCGGCCGATGGTGGAGAAGGCGGTGTCGTAGAGGGCTAGCGCCATGCCAACGCCCAGGATGGTCCAGGCGGCATACCACCAGAGCACGCCGTTCGCGGCGGCCAGCACGAGCAGGCCGGCGCCCGTGACCACCTGGCCGGCGGCCATGACGGGCTTGCCGCCGTGGCGGTCGATGGTGCGGCCGATGGCCGGCGCGCAGAAGCCAGCGATGAGCACGGCCCAGGAGAAGGCGCCGAGCAGGACAGTGCGCGAGGCGCCCAGCTCCTCGGCCACCACGCCGATCATGGTGGCGGGGATGTAGTAGGTGGTGCCCCAGGCCAGAAGCTGGGTGAAGCCGAGGGTGAGCGATAGGCGTCGTTGCAGGGGGGTCATGATGAAGACAAGATGTTCTTTTTTGAAAAAAAGAACCAAAAAACTTTCAATTGTTTGTGCTGCGGGTCGCAGTGATCAACTCGGTTCAAATTAATAAAAGTCTTTTTGCTTCTTTTTCTACAGAAAAAGAAGGCCTTGCTTTCTTCCATTGTTTCTAGAACCCCGCAATGCCGCGCAGCGCGTTGGCCACGCCGGGGGCAGCGGCGCGGATCGGGTTGCCGTCGGTGGGGCCGTTGCCGTCCATGAAGCGCGAGACGTCGGCCTCGGCCTCGGCGAGCACGCAGAGGGCGGCGGCGACATCCCACAGGTTGATGTGCATTTCGATATACCCGTCGATCCGCCCGGCGGCGACGTCGGCCAGGCCCAGGGCGCCGGAGCCGCCGGCACGGAGCATGGCGCCGGTGTCCATCACGCGGCGGGTCAGGGCGAAGAAATCCTCGTTGGGCCGGCGCGGGGACCAGCCGACTTCGACCATGCCGCGGGCGAGGTCGGTGGTGGCGGCGGCGCGGATCGCAGCACCGTTCAGCGTGGCGCCGCCGCCGGCGCGGGCGGCGAAGGTTTCGCCGAGCATGGGGGCGACCAGCACGCCGGCGATCGAGTGGGCGCCGTCGATGAGGCCGACCGAGACGCACCAGCGCGGGGCGCCGCGGGCGAAATTGGAGGTGCCGTCGATCGGGTCCACCACCCAGGTGAGGCGTCCAGCGGGGCCGGTGCCGGTTTCCTCGCCCTGGAAGCCGTCTTCGGGGAAGGCGCTGGTGAGTTCGCGCTTCAGGAACGCTTCCACGGCGCCGTCGGCTTCAGTCAGCCAGTCCTGGTGGCCCTTCATGCTGGCGGCCGCCGCACCCGGGGGTGGGGCGAGGGAGAGGGCGAGGCGGCCCGCTGCGGTGGCCAAGCGGATGGCCGTGTCGAGGCGGCGGTCGAGAGCGTGGGGCACGTGACGATTTATCAGGACAGGACGGGTCGCCGGCGCAGCGCGAGTACCGCCGGCACCACGAAGAGCGGCGCGGCATGCATCACGATTCGGCCCACCTGGTACAATTGTGTGAAGCGCAGCGCCACCAGCACCAGCGCCACCACGACCAGTCCGTCGACGGCCCGGAACCACAACGTGCCTTCGCGTGCGCGCGCGGCCCAGCCCGCCACCGCGCCCAACACGGCGATCGGCAGCACGTTCAGCATCATGCCGCGCGGCGTTGCATAGGCGCGCAAATTTTCCAACACTGTTGCTAAGCTTCCGGTCAGTCCCGTTTGGTATTCGTGGCCGGGAAAGCCCAGCGCCGCGACCGCTGTCAGATGCAGCCCTACCGCGGCGGCGGCCAGCGCGAAGGGTAGCCACAGCTCCGGCCGGTCCGCCGGAACAAGCACCACCCGTACCCCTAGCCACAGCGCCAGCACCAGCGCCACCTTTTCGTTTGTCCCCGTGGCCAGCAGCAGCAGCCCGCACAGCGCCAGGGGGCGGCGCAGTAGTGTCATTCCGACGGCGACGAGCAACAGTGCCACGCCATCTACGGCCGCCAGCTGGGTGAACCAAGCAAGTGCGAACAACAGCCCCCCAGCCAGCATCGCCTCCGTCGGCAGGAGCCCGAAGCGTCGCTGTCCCCACCGTGCCACCAGCACCGCCGCAGCTACCACGGCTAGGTAGTTGAGCAGATTCAGAGCCAGGGTGGCCCGTAGCCACATTGCTGAAGTGTCTGCCGGAACGTTGGTCAGACCCAGCGCCGGCACTGCATGGAACAGGGGCAGCGCCGCGGCCATCGATAGGATGCGGTAACAATATGGCGAAAGCGGAAACGCTCCCTCCGGATGCCCGGCCAGCCAAAGTAGGAACCCGGCGTAGTCATCGAATGGAACCGCGCGGAACACCGCCACCCGGTGCAGCAGGAACAGGAACGGATGAAGCAAAATCGCTACGACCGCGAAGGCCGCGAGGCTGGTCATCATCGGACGCCATGATGCCGTCGCGTGCATTCTGCGCTCTCCAATCATCGCGTCCACAGTATACGCTGCGACGCCAGCGGGCCAGCCTGGTTGCGTCGCCCCGGCTGGTGCGTCAGATTCAGGTATGAAGATCATCGGCCTCACTGGCGGCATCGGCATGGGCAAGTCCACCGCCGCCAATTTCTTCCGCCGCGCCCGCATTGCGGTGTTCGACGCGGATGCGACGGTGCATGCGCTGCAATCGCCCGGCGGGGCGGCGATCGCGCCGATCGGGGCGATGTTTCCCGGCACGGTGAAGGATCGGGCGCTGGATCGCGGGGCGCTGCGGGCGGCCGTGCTCGGGCAGCCCGACGCGCTGAAGCGGCTGGAGGGGATCGTGCATCCGCTGGTGCGCCAGGCGGAGCATCGTTTTGTGCAGCGGGCACGCCGGGCGGGCGCGCGCGCGGCGGTGATGGATATTCCGCTGCTGCTGGAGATCGACGGCATAAGGCGCATTGACCTGGTAATGGCGGTGTCCGCGCCGCGGGCGGTGCAGATCCATCGCGTGGGGCTGCGGCGGCGGATGGACCGGGGGCAGATCGAGGCGGTGATCGCGCGGCAGATGGCCGATGCCGAGAAGCGGCGGCGGGCCGATGTGGTGGTGACGACCGGCCTGTCGCGGTTCCATGCCGTGTGCCAGCTGCGCCGGGCGCTGGCTGCGGTGCGCGACGGAACCGCCGCGGCGCGGCCGCATGTGCGGCGCATGCGCGAGCGGCGGGCGATCGACTGCACGATCCCCGGCCGGGCCTGGCTGGGCCGCGCGCGCTTCCGGAAGGCCGCCTGATGCGCTCCGTGCTGTTCGACACCGAGACCACCGGGCTTGACCCGCTGACCGGCGACCGGGTGATCGAGGTGGCGGCGATCGAGCTGGTCAACGACCTGCCGACGCGGAGCATGTTCCGCCGGCTGGTCCATCCGCAGCGCGATGTTCCCGCCGATTCGACGCGCATCCACGGCATCACGCTGGAGCAGCTGCGCGATGCGCCGCGGTTCGAGGCGATCGTGGACGACCTGCTGGCCTTCTTCGGGGACGGGATGCTGGTGGCGCACAACGCGCCGTTCGACTTCGGCTTCCTCAACGCCGAGCTGGCGCGCTGCGGCCGGCCGGCGCTGGCGCGCGCGCGGATGGTCGATACGCTGGTGCTGGCGAAAACGCGGTTTCCCGGCATGCCGAACAGCCTGGATGCGCTGTGCCGGCGCTTCGGCATCGACCTGTCGGAGCGCACCACGCACAACGCGCTGCTGGATTGCCGGCTGCTGGCCGAGGTTTACGTCGAGCTGACCGGCGGACGGCAGCGGGCGCTGCTGCCGGGTGGGAACGACGCGGCGCAGGAGGCGATGCCGGCGGTGCAGTACGATGCTGTGGGCCCGCGCACGCCGCGGCTGGTGGTGGCGAGCGATGTTGAGCTTGCCGCCCACGGCACGTTCATCGGCAGGATGAAGGCGCCGATCTGGCTGGCGGAGTGAGCATTGGGTCGGAAATTGATCAGGTGTGGCAAGGCGCAGGTGGAGGCCGCATGCAGTGTGGTGGAATAGAGTCCGTTCAGTTATAAAAATGCCACTGCCGGATGGTCACATTTGGTAATAGACAGGCATCGATGCATATAATCGTCTCATCCATCCCCTCATTTCGCTCTCGACAGAAACCCGCCAAACAGCCCGCTGCTGACCAGCATTTCTGCGAACCGCTGCATCAGCGGCACCAGCCGATACTC
>Ga0105050_10009061_pt1 | contig 11258 bp, 5 predicted proteins | sample FRY01_FD_78088 | JGI IMG/M metagenome (GOLD analysis project Ga0105050, IMG submission 78088) | Freshwater microbial communities from Lake Fryxell liftoff mats and glacier meltwater in Antarctica - FRY-01 | ecosystem: Environmental > Aquatic > Freshwater > Ice > Glacier meltwater ... | reverse complement strand
TGCGGGCAGTCTCGACGAACGTTGCTCCGCCGAGACTGCTTTTTGGACTCCCATTGGACGCAGGAGTAGATGCCTCAAAAAATCCCCCATGCTGGACAGATGCCACTAAAATCCGAGAAGAACTCATGCAATTGACTGCGAAAACGGCCCTCCCCGGCCGCTACCGCGTCCGACCCTCCCGAAACGGGAGGGTGATTCTCGGGCTTGACGTTCGGGCAGCATTCAAACATTTTCATCAGTCCAGACTTACCCGGACTGTGTTTCGCAGTGAATTACCACCGATTCGGCAGGAGCCTCAAGCTCCCGATATTTTGGTGGATTCTTTTCTGCCTAGCTGACGCTCCGCTAGGACTCATTGAGAACGTCGTTGGCAATTGCGGGAGCGTTTGTGAGGGCAGGAAGGACCTGCGGGAGCGTTTCGCTGGCGTCAAAGATCGCGGGTGTTATGACCGGTTCGTCAAGGACGAGCAGGTTGGCAAACTGCAGCAGCGTGCCTTTCTCGAAATGCACGTTCTTGGTCGCGACCGCGTATTCCGACAGTGAAAGGTGGTATCGACTTTCCGCTTCGCTGACACGTCGTTGGGCGTCGAGCAATTGTTCAAGATTGACGGGCAAGCCGGCTTGGCGATTCGCCTCCAGCGCGTCGAGCGCATCGCTGGCGGCCAGGAATCGATTGAGGTTCGTTTCGACTTGAGTGTAAGAACGGTCGACATCGGCGATGGTCGCGGTCAAGTCGTGAAGAATCTGCCGTTCTTGTTCGCGCAGTACCGCTTTGTCTCTGGCGATTTGAATCTGAGCGAATCGGACGGCGGCGTGGCCTTGGCGAAAGCCGACGGGAAGGACCAATTCGACGCCCGCTTCATATTCCTGGAAATCAAAGTCACCGAGTTGCCTGAACGCGGAATTGTCTCCGGCAAGTTGTTGATCGAGTCCACGAACGCGATAGATGCTGACCAGATCCAATTGCGGCATCAAGAAATTTCTCGCGGCGAGCAGTTCCATTTGTCGGCGTTGGATGACGAGGCGTTGTTGTTGAAGTTCGCTGCGAAGCTCCATCGCTTCAAGGGTAATCGTGTCCCAGTCGAATCGGATCGGCGCGGTGCTGGGAGCGTCGCTCGGGCGAACCAAATGATCGTCGCTGATCGGCATGCCGATCAGCAGTCGCAAGCGTCGTTCGGCCGCTTGCACGCCGGCGAGTCCAGCGAACGTACCGCCGGAGGTCGAGTTGTTGACGGCGGTGCGTTGGATCAATTTTCCCGTGATCGCATCTTGCAGGTCGGACTCAAAGCGGTAGTACTGTTCACGGGCGAGGGCTTCGTTCGCGCCCGATTGTCGTCCTTCGGTTTTTTGAGCTTGAAAGCCTTGCCAGGTTGAGCGACTACGATCCAGGGCATCGCGTTTTGCGCTGAGGTCGCGGTAGGCAAAGTACAAATCCCAATACGCATTGACGACGTTGCTGATGTAGTCGCGTGTGCTTTGATCAAACTTCGCGCTGGAAATGTCCGTGTTGACTTTCGCGATCAGAACGCCGTTGTAAACGCCGGGTCGTGCGCCGGGGCCTGCGATGCGGTTGAACGTGGCACCGGCGCCCTGCAGAAGCGGCTGGCGTGCCTCGGCCTGCAATTGAGTTTGCCAGGCGCTGCTGAACAGATTGCCGGTGGCGTTATTGGCGTCGTAATCCGTGGCGCTGCGAACCGCCAATTGGGCACCTGTGGCGGTGCGTTTGGATAATTGAAGCAAGTAATCGTGGGTGTCTTGCTTGAATGAATTGGCGCCACCGCCGAAGAATCGGTTATTGAATCGGCGGTCGTTGTTTTGGAATCTACCGATCGCGGTGAACTGCGCATCGAACGCCGAGAGAGCCGCTTCGATGCCAGCCTGAGGATCGGTCTCGGCGAGGCCTCGCAGTTCCTGTGTCGTGACTGCCTGGGGAGCTCGCAGCACCGTCGCACCCAAGTCTCGCAGGACGGCATCGTTGGTCATCGCAACATAGATCGTCTCTTGAAGCGACATGTCGAGATATTGAACGTTGTCAAAATCTTCAGGCGTGCGAAGCGTTAGCGGTGCCTGAGTCGTTTCGATCGCGGACTGCGGCAGCGCCCCCGCATCGACGTTTCGCATGATCGAATCGACCTCGCGAGTGTTGTTGAGAACGGTCTCGGGAATGTTGTGGTAAGTGCGACAACCGCCGGTCAACAAATGCAGGATCGCAATCCACGTCACCCAGCGACGATCGCTCACCCCTGTCCACGACGACGGACACACCCTTGCCAACAACGACGAACACACGCTAATCCACGACGACGAACGCAAACGAAGCGATGAACGTTTTTTCAACGCTGACGTTTCGAGGGTGGTCGGTTGAAACAACGTGAGTGGATCCATCTGGCGGCTCAAAAAACGGACACGCTGCAAAATCGTTGCAGAGCGCATCAGTGTCGTTGTTCGACTGACCTACCCACGGGAATTGAAGGATTCTTTCTCAAGGAATTTGTTAAAGCCAACGGCGGCGTCTATTCGCCTTGCAGACGAGATTAATCCCGAGGCGATCACACTGTTTTTCAGAAAAGCTTTTCAGAAAAGCTTTTTTCTGGGGTTTTTCAATGCGCATTTTCCTTGCCGCTCATCAAAACCAATCCGGCTTGGTTTCGGTGAGTATGCCCAAAATGGTGGATCGATCTTCCACAGAAAGGTGCGAGAATCGATCGCTTTTATCTTCACCTCGCAACACGCTCAGCACACGATCTCGCACATAGGTCGCCATTGGTTTCGGCAACGCATTGAAACTTGAGGAATAAATCAAATAACTGCATGGATAACGAAACAGTCGACTTTGTAAGTCAAATTGTCGAAGTCCACGGCCTTTGGAATCCACGGGGCCGCGGCTTGCGAATTCTTCGGTGAACGCCGAAGTTCCTTCGACCGGAGACGGCAGCGTTGGCTCCTCGCAAAACAACAGATACTCCACCAACTTTTCGCCCGCGACCGCGATGCGTTCCTCACTCGCTTTGCTGAGCGACGGTATCGCTTGGTCATCGCCACGCTTCGCTTGCTCATCATCGCCACGCTTCGCTTGCTTATCATCGCCACGCTTCGCTTGCTTATCATCGTCAAGCTTCGCTTGCTGGTCGCTCGCCAACGCTTTGCGGGCTTCGTAGTTGGCGAGCGTGATGTAGTTCTGCGTTTGCATCTGATGTTCCATCACCATCAACGCCACGATGTCGCTGTGCGGAGTCAGGTAGGGATGCATATCAACGCGGTCGGAAAGAGAGGTTAGGTTCGCGCCGGATTCACGATCGATTCTTTCGGAATCCTCCGGATCGTCCGCGAACGCGTTCCCGATATGCCGAAGATCGCCATGGGTTCCGGTGACGTACCAACCGCCCCAGCGACTTTCCAGCGGGCTGCGGTGGTCGGTGACGGTGCCGGTTTCTCGCGTCCGTCCGTCAAGGCGAGGGTAGACGCTGCGAATGAAGAATCCGGGCACTCGCGCGGTGCGCTGCGAAGCATGGCAAGCGATGCAGCCACCACGATCTCGGGACAGTCGCGGTGAGCGTCCGTCGAGTCGCATTGAGTAGAAAACTCCGCCCAGCGAATCGTCCATCGCCGCAAACTCAATCATGTACCCATCCTGCACCCAGCCGACGTAAACATCGTCGTTGAAATAGATCGCGCGAGGCGTTTCGGGACTGATTCGATGAACCTGGAGACTTGTTTTGGAAAAAACCAAGGCTTGCGACGAGGTCGGGATCTCGAGTTCTTTCAGAACCGCAGCGATGTAGTCGCCCTGATCATTCGCCTCCAGCTTGATTTCGCCTGAATCCATCTTTGCGGCCAGTCGAGCCACTCGGTCCGTGGCTGTGGTTCGGTTGTAGCGAATCGGTTCCTCATCAAAGCTGTACTGGGCGATAGCCTGCGGGGATATAAAGGCGGGGATCGTGAATACAAGTCCCAACAACATCGAAAAACGGTTAGGCATGTTGGCGAAAGTTTCTTGAGGGAGGCGGGTGCAAACGGGCTTCGGGACGATTTTACCGCGGATCCCTTTGACGGCGACGGTATTTTATCGCTATCGGAGGCTGCTAATCGCTCTACAATGCAGAAAATTCGCTTCAGAAGCCCATATTTCACTGGCACCAAAGCCTTTTCCGATGCAATTACCGGTCATCAACCAACCCGCACTCGATGCCGCCGCCAAACTTGCCCCGGCGATGTCCCGTGATTATTTGTCGAATTTAACCGCGGGCGGACGGACGCCAACGGGTCCGATCGCCGCTGTGCCGCTTCCGATGACGATGGCGGAAGCGCGTGCGCGGGGTTGGGACGAGCTGGACGTCGTCTTTGTGACCGGCGACGCCTACATCGACCATCCCAGCTTTGCGATGGCGATTCTCGGACGCACATTGGAAGCCGCCGGTTATCGCGTCGGAATCATCAGCCAACCGGATTGGCAAACCTGCGAGCCATGGACGCGATTCGGCAGACCTCGTCTGTTCTTCGGCATCAGCGCCGGCAACATGGACTCGATGATCAACCATTACACCGCGAATAAGAAAGTTCGAAACGACGACGCTTATTCGCCCGGTGGCCGGATCGGACTGAGGCCGGACCGGGCGACGCTGGCTTACTGCCAACGTGCTCGCCAAGCTTACAAGGGCGTTCCCGTGATCGCGGGCGGCGTCGAAGCGTCGCTGCGAAGGCTTGCGCATTACGACTACTGGAGCGATAAGGTCAAGCGATCGATCCTGCTGGACAGCAAGGCGGACTTGGTCGCGTTCGGGATGGGTGAGAATGCCATCGTCGAGATTGCTCGAAGACTGGAAGCCGGAGAGTCGGTAAAGAACCTGCGTGACATGCGCGGTGCGGCGTATGCCTTAGGTGCTTCGGAGGCGATTCCGGAAGAGGCGTTAACGCTACCGAGTTATGAGGAAGTGTTGGCGGATAAGTATGCTTTCGCCGAAGCGACCCGAATCATTCATAATGAAACCAATCCTCATAACGCTCGCCAACTTGTTCAGAAACATGGTACGCAAGCGATCGTTTGCAATGTGCCGCAATTGCCAATTTCTGAAGCTGCGATGGACCAGATTTATGGGCTGCCTTATACACGCCGGCCTCATCCCAGCTACACCGAAGCGATCCCTGCTTATGAGATGATCAAGAATTCAGTCACGATCATGCGTGGTTGTTTTGGTGGTTGCACCTTTTGTTCGATCACCGCGCACCAAGGCCGCATCATCCAGTCTCGCAGCAAAGAATCGATTCTGACCGAGATCAAGAAGATGACCGAGGATGCCGACTTCAAAGGTGTTGTCAGCGATATCGGTGGTCCGACGGCCAACATGTACCAGATGAATTGCACCAAACCCGAAGTGGAAGCGGTCTGCCGTCGTCAATCGTGCGTGCATCCAAAGATCTGCAAGCTGCTGGGCGTCGATCACAAGCCGGTGATTGAGTTGATGAAAGAATCTCGCAGTCTTCCGGGCATCAAGAAAGTGCTGGTCGCCAGCGGGATACGTATGGACTTGGCGAGGACGTCGCCGGAGTATTTGAAAGAGTTAACGGCGCACCATGTGGGCGGCAAATTGAAAGTTGCTCCGGAGCACGTCGATGCGGGGGTGCTCAACAAAATGCGCAAGCCGAAGAACGACGACTTTGAACATTTTACGGAAGTGTTTCAAAAAGAATCCGAACGTGTCGGCAAGAAACAATTCATCGTCCCCTACTTCATCGCCTCGCATCCGGGCAGCGACGTGAACGCGATGATTGAGCTTGCGCTGTTTCTCAAACGCAACGGTTACAAGCCTGACGCGGTCCAGGACTTCATTCCCGCGCCTTTGGATGTCGCAACGACGATGTACTACACCGGCATGGACCCGTTCACCAAGAAACCGGTTTACATTGCCAAGGCGATGAAAGAACGCAAAATGCAGCGTGCGCTGATGCAGTTTTTCAAGCCAGAGAATTACTTTGAAGTTCGCGAAGCGTTGCGAGAAGTCGGTCGCATGGATCTGATCGGCGATGGTTGTGACAGTTTGATTCCTTCCAAGCCGCCACGCGAAGCCGTCGTCAAACGCCGTGAGGATGCGAACAAGCGATTCCGCGGCGATTACGTTCACACGATCCCTGCGACGGAGCCAGCCGCCACGGGCGCATCCGAGGAAAAACAAAAAGGAAGCAAGAAGCAGCGACGAGATCGCAAGACCACGGGCTATCGTCCTGATCGTCGTGGTGCGCAGTAGTTCGGAGGGTCTCGTGCGATCGCGATTCGGCTTCATCTTGATGTTGCGGCAATTTGCTTCCTCGTGATGCCGATGCACGCCCGACACGGAAGCGATGAAGGAAGAATTGTTTCGCAAATCGGCGGCGGATACGTTACGCTTACAAAACCTGCCGCTGCGATTTTTGCCATCGCGGCCCCAATACGGCTCTTCCTAATCGCGTAAACCCGACGATGAAAAACACCTCGTTGCTTCCCCACTGGCAAGTTCGTTTTTTGCGAAGGCTCGGGCCTATTGTCTGCACGATGTTCGTCGCGGCGATTCTGCCCGCGAGAGCCGCGGACAAAGACGGTATCGCTTTCTTTGAGCAAAAGATCCGTCCGCTTTTGATTCAGCACTGCTACCCCTGCCACTCGTCCGAAGCCGAAAATCTAAAGGGCGGTTTGTTGCTTGACAGCCAATCTGGTTGGCAACGGGGCGGAGACAGTGGCGAACCGATCATTGTGCCGACCAAGCCCGAAGAAAGCCTGCTGATAGAAAACGTCAAGCATCAAGGCGGATACGCGATGCCGCCTGACTACAAGTTACCGGATGCGGCGATCGCGGACCTGGTCCGGTGGATTGAAATGGGGGCACCGGATCCTCGCACGCAGTCGCCGTTGGAAGCCACGCGTGCCGATAAAAGCTGGTGGTCGCTGCAGCCGATTTGCGCGATGGAGCCTCCCATCGGCGCTGTGCCGGCGTGGAACGAGAGCGTGATTGATCGATTCGTCTTTGCCGAGTTATCGACCCATGATCTTGCACCGAATCCGCCCGCGGAACCTCGGGCGCTGATTCGAAGGATGAGTTATGACGTCGTTGGATTGCCGCCGACGTTGGAACAAGTCAACGCATTTGAAACACAGTACGCGAAAGACGCTCGCCGCGCGGTCGAAGCATTGGCGGATCAACTGCTTGCCTCGCCCCAGTACGGTGAGCAGTGGGGGCGGCATTGGTTAGACGTGGTTCGTTTTGGCGAGAGTAACGGTTTCGAGCGGAACGTGATCACGGAAGACATCTGGCCGTTTCGTGATTACGTCATTCGTTCCCTCAATGAAGACAAGCCGTTCAATCAATTCATCATCGAACACATTGCGGGTGATGTGGTCGGCAAAGATGATCCAGAGAAGGAAATCGGCACTGCGTTCTTGGTGGCAGGGCCTTATGACGATGTTGGGAATCAAGACGTGGTCGCTCAAGCGAACATTCGCGCCGCAACGCTTGATGACGTCATTACCGCGACCAGCAGCGCGTTCTTGGGAATAACCATCAACTGCGCCCGGTGCCATCATCACAAGTTCGACCCGATACCGACCGAAGATTACTATCGCCTGCGCTCCGCCTTTGAAGGCGTCCAGCATGGCCGACGTGTCGTGGCGACAAAAGAAGATCGCAGCCAATTCGCCGCCGCCACGGAACCGCTGATTCAACAACGGAAAAAAATCGAATCCGAAATCGAAGGCATCGGTAGCGCCATCGATGACCGGGTCCGCGAAGCACTCAAGCAAAAGATTTACGCACGTCCGAAGATCGATCCCCAGCGAACCGAAGAATCCTTTGAGGCGGTGGAGGCAACGCAGCTCCGCTTTGTGATGCACGCGAGCACGGACAAGCCGAATTCGGCGACGGGCTCAAAGCTTGTGGAGTTCGAAGTGTGGAGCGCGGAGGCATCGCCGCGCAATGTTGCCTTGAGCGAAAACGGGGCGATGGCCGCCGGCGCAAGATCAGCGGTCGCCGAGGATTTTCCTGAAGCTTATGGACCGCAGTTCGCAATCGATGGGCAGTTCACCGAGCAGTGGTTCATTGGGAATCCGGCGATGCTCACCCTCATATTTGCGACGAATGAAAAAATCGATCGCATCGTGTTCAGCAATTCACGCGGCATCGATCTTCAGGCCCAGAAGATTCAAGGATCCACGCCCTGTGAATACGACGTGCAGGTTTCCAGCGATGGTGAACATTGGACGACCGTTGCTTCCAGTGAGGGCCGGGAACCGTGGAGCCCGTCGCACGCGATGGAATCGATGCGTGGGATAGAAACGACGGTTGATGAAAAGTCGCAATTGGCGGAACTGAGAAAAGAACTTGCGCAGATTCAAGCGAAGATTGCCGCGATTCCTCCTCTCAAGCAAATTTGGGTCGGCAACCACACACAACCCAAAGAAGCGACTCGTGTTCACAAAGGTGGCGATCCGATGTTGCCCCTTGATGTGGTTCCGCCAGCGAGCTTAGCCGTTCTTGGGACGCAGTTAGCTTCGTACGAATTGGCTGCGGAGGCGGCGGAGTCACAACGGCGATTATCGCTCGCCAACTGGATCGCCTCCGATGACAATCCGTTGACGGCTCGCGTTCTTGCCAATCGCGTTTGGCATTATCACTTCGGAACCGGGATCGTTGATACACCAAGTGATTTTGGGTTCTTGGGTGGCACACCGACTCATCCCAAATTGCTGGATTGGCTTGCCGCTCGATTGGTTGCACACAACTGGAAGCTGAAACCGCTTCACCGCGAGATTTTGCTTTCGCAAACCTACCAGCAATCCGCTTCTTACCGTGACGATGGCGGAGCCGCGGACAAAGGCTCACGATTGCTTTGGCGTTTTCCTCCGCGACGATTGTCGGCGGAAGAGGTTCGCGACACGATGCTTGCTGTCAGCGGGCAATTGGACTCGCGAATGGGTGGCCCAGGTTTTCGTCTTTATAAATTCACGCAGAACAATGTTTGCACTTACTTTCCGCTCGATCATCACGGGCCGGAAACGTATCGTCGCGCTGTCTATCATCAAAACGCCCGCGCGAGCGTCGTTGATCTGCTAAGCGATTTTGATTTTCCCGACAACGCCTTTGCGGCCCCGAAACGTGCGACAACCACCTCGCCGCTGCAAGCGTTGACGCTGCTGAATCACTCCTTCACGCTCGACATGGCGGACGCATTGGCGCAGTGTTCCGGCGACCGTGAGGGGAATCAAAGTGTGGTTTCCTTCATCGCGTCGACCTATGGCATTGCCCTTCAGCGAGAGCCTTCGTCGGTGGAGCGAGAGGCGGCATTGTCGTTCATTGAAAAGTATGGACGGAAGGCATTCTGTCGCGCGATGCTCAATTTGAATGAGCTGATGTTTCTTGAATGAGCTGATGGCAAACTGTTAATATTGATATTAAACGATCATGATGCAATCCATGAACTCACGTCGCGACTTCCTGGGTCAACTCTCCAGCGGCCTTTCCGGGCTCGCTTTGGGGCAACTGCTGCTTGGTGACGCCGCCGCAACGTCTCCCTCAGGCGTGCTTCATCATCCTGCGAAGGCCAAACGCGTCTTGCAGATTTTTTGTCCCGGCGGCGCGTCCCATGTCGATCTTTGGGACCATCGGCCGATGCTGGAAAAGTATCACGGAACGCCACTTCCCGGCGGTGACGCGGAAGTTTCCTTCCAGGGAAAAAACGGGAACCTGATGAAATCGCCATGGCCGTTCATGCCTTCGGGGCAATCAGGAAAAATGATTTCATCGATGCTGCCGGAGATTGGTAAGCACGTTGATGACATCGCATTCATTCACTCGATGACGTCACGGTCCAATACTCATGGTCCTGGATGCATCTATATGAACTCGTGCTTCACTCGCGAAGGTTTTCCGAGCGCCGGTTCATGGATCAGCTACGCGCTGGGATCTTTGAATGACAATCTTCCGACCTATGTGGCGGTACAAGATGTTCGCGGCGAGCCGCCCAACGGCAAGGCCAACTGGAGCAACGGCTTCCTTCCGGCGCAGCATCAAGCGGTCACGATCTCCGCACAGCAATCGCTGCGGAATCTCACTCGGCCGCAATCGATCACGCCAGACGAAGATGAGGCGACGAGAGAATTCCTGCGCCTTGCCAATACCGAACACGCACTGACCCGGCATGCCGATGACATGCTCCAGGCAAGAATCAAGTCGTATGAACTCGCCGCTCGCATGCAGCTTGCCGCCCCGGAAGTCAGCGACTTGACGCGAGAATCTCAGTCGACGCATTCGTCCTATGGGACCGATGATGCCAATGCCTTGAAGGCATCTTACGCTCGTAACTGCCTGCTCGCTCGGCGGTTTCTTGAAAGTGGTGTTCGCTACGTCAGCCTTTATTGCGCGTCGCGAGCAAGCGCCGTCGATGGACTGCTCAACTGGGATGCGCACAAGACATTGAAAGCTGATTACGAGCGGCATTGTCCGATCTTTGATGGTCCGACAGCGGCATTGCTTGCCGATATGAAACAGCGCGGCCTGATGGAAGACACGCTTGTCGTGTGGTGCACCGAGTTTGGTCGAATGCCGACCCATCAGGAGGGCACGTCAGGTCGCGATCATAATCCTGATGCCTTCACCGCTTGGATGATGGGCGCGGGGATTCGCGGCGGCATGAGCTACGGCTCGACGGATGATTTCGGTCGTCGATCGGTGGAGAACATTGCCACGGCGTATGATTTCTATGCGACCGTACTTCACCTTCTTGGCATCGATCATGAGAAGCTGACCTACTACCACAATGGTGCCAAACGCCGCCTCACCGACGTGCACGGGCATATCCTTTCAGGCATCCTTGCTTAGGAACGCTCATTCGTTAAGTGGCATAGGCTTCCAGCCTGTGATGTCTCACACGACAGGCTGGAAGCCTGTGCCAGGATGGCAGCCCGCCGCTCCATGATTTGACGATGCTTAATTGCTCGATGACGGGAGAGGGTTCTACGCCTTTAGATGAGTGGGACATTGTTCTTTGGCTGATGGGGGCGGTTAGGTTTCCATGACTTGGTTTGTGTCAATTACGCCAAAGTCGAATGAGTTTTATTGCATCATCTGGTAAAGGATCTTACAACAGGCGGATTGATGGTCCCGTCTTTATAATTGGCTCTTCCGCAGAATCTGTGGGTACAAACCCGCTCAAAACCGAGTTTGCATCAGCAAATGACGGCATTTTTGAGCGAAAACATCAAGGTTGGAAGTCACTTTCAGTTTAGAGATGGATTT